>Ga0209386_1001067_pt1 | contig 11870 bp, 8 predicted proteins | sample NGEPertwo_FD_184510 | JGI IMG/M metagenome (GOLD analysis project Ga0209386, IMG submission 184510) | Arctic peat soil microbial communities from the Barrow Environmental Observatory site, Barrow, Alaska, USA - NGEE Permafrost154B-two... | ecosystem: Environmental > Terrestrial > Soil > Wetlands... | reverse complement strand
ATCTATAAATAAAAATGTTTCTTTTCTTATTCTTATTGCTTCCCCGGCATAATCATCATCCCGATAAAAGTTTGCTTTGCCAAGGGTAATCGGGGATTGTCAAACAAAGAACCGTCCCCCTGTTTTACTTCCTTCAATGAAAAGAACTTTGTGGTCAGGTCTTGAAATGACACATTTTTTTAACAACAAGCAAGTATTGATGAAAAATGTGACATTGCAAGACCTGACCCTCTTTTGTTTTCTTTTTGGAAATTGTCAGGGTAATAAAAGTTATTTAACCAATAATTTTAGCTCATTAAAGCATTCTCCTGATTTAAAATATTTTGAATCAGAGTATGACTTATTCTTACGTTTCTTTTCTATAAATGGAACAATTGCTTCTACAATTATTTTATATGCTAAATCAAGCTCGTCTCTTTTACCACTTAGCTCTTGTGAAATTATAACTCCACTTGTTTTTTTGAAACCTGAATGTTTTAAACTAAGTTTGTAACCAATTAATGCGGTAATATGAGTAGTTGAATGCAGTATAAAACTTTTACTGATCAAAATATGATCTTTCGCAATTAGATCGTTCTCATCCTTCCCTCGAACATTCTTATAATTTCTTTTAAATTCTTTTAATTTTTCTTCTACAAATTTATAAGTATAAAATGATGCTTGTAGATTTTTATAATTATATTTATCATGAAATATTTTCTCGTAAAGCCCTGAGGTTTTATCAATTTTTTCTGATACAAAAAATTTCATTGTAGCATTTTTTGCAAGCAATGGTTCCTGCAAATAATATGCTAAATATGTTTTAGCAAAAATTTCATTTGAAATTTTTATTATATTTCTGGGTATCTTTCGAGCTATAAATTCTCCTCTTCTTCTTTCATACCAAATATTTGTATTTGCAAAAAAATCATCTTGTAAATGTTCTTGAATTAAATCATTTGAATGAAAATCTCTATTGATCATTGGATTTTGAGAATTTGTAAATTTTGTTACTTTAGAATCATAATCATTTTCGCCAGATTTTAACAATCTAAAGGTTATATGAGCATCATTATTAATGGTTTGTTTTTTTTTCTCTGACATTTTGCTATATGCTTGATGTATAGCATTAACAGTTTGTGCACCATTAATTATTTGTAGGCCTTTAATGTCTATAGTGTTGTTATCAGGATAAAATGAATTAATTTCATTTGTTATAGCAGTTATTCCATTATTAAAAGCCCAAAAAAATGAAGGTTCTTCATTTAATGTCTTTATAATTTCTTTATTAAAATGAGAAGATGCTAAAGGATTTCTTATATTATCACAAAATAAACTATCGCCAAATTCTTCATATATATCGTGTATCCATTGCGGCTTAACTAAAAAAATGTATGATTTATATGGAGACTCTTTTAAAATATATTTATTAGGAACTACTTCTAATTTAATCATTCCAAGAGGCTTTTTTATATCATTTAAAGTCAAAACTTTATTCATATTCTTATAGTTCAAATCTATAAAATCTTTTTTAAGTCGTTCAATGTGCATTTTCTTAAATTTACATAAACTTGTTTCAAATTTTTCAATATTTCCATCCGCATTAGAACTATTCTGACATAATGATAAAAAAATAAATTCAATTCGTTTATTTCTCTTTTTTTGCTCCAAAAGAATTTTGTACATTCTATTGAAGTCACTATTAACAACTGAGGTTTTTTTCCTTCCAAAAAGTATTAAATCAAAATCTGACAGACAAGCTTTAATTTCTTTGCTGATACTATTAGTGGTATGAATTTTGCTTTTTTTAAACCATTTTGCTTGAACAACATAGATGATCTCATTTTCATTCTCATCTAAGTAATTATAAATAATATCACAGGAAGTGTCATCATTTCCCTCAACAATATATTTCTCAGGTTCCTTAAGTTTTGGTGCATAATTTTCTAAAAACCATAATAAAAAAGCTACAGACTTTCTTCCGAATTTATTTTTTTTTTGCTGTTCCAATAATTTTATTTTTGAATACTTTGTAACAATTTCATCTATTTGTTTGTCAATTATGTCGTAAAAATCATTTGTAAGCATATTAAACCTCCATTCATAAAAACTCTATCAACATTCCCGAAATTTCCGATCGTATCCTCTTTTTTAGCTTTAAATTTATTTTGTACTTACAACAAATTCCCAATTTCTTAGTCTTTGTGTGTCAAAGAACTATTGTTTAATATGCAGGAAGCGGTTCTCTATTTCATGTCCTCAAGATTATATTTTGCGAAAATCCGGTCAATCCGGATATTTGCCTTAATTAAATGCCATCGAGTTCTTTTAAATATTTAAAATCCCAGTTTGTATTTGTGAGCGCACACGGATTTATCAAAAATATCAATAAATTTTCAATAATCATCATTGAAAAATATTTCTTCTGGTGTATACCCCTTACATTCTTCTTTATTTTACTATTACTTATCCTTCTTGTTTCCCCAGGTATAAAAACCATCCCGGTAAAAGTTAATCTTGCTGAAGATAATAGGGGATTGTAAAACAAAGAACCGTCCCCCTGTTTTGTTTCAAATGCTCCTCTGGCCATATATTCTATTCTTGCATAAAGAAAGTTATTTGACTATCCTCACCTTTCAGATTATTCTATAGTTAAGAAATACTTTTTTAATTATAGACCCCTTTCCTCTGTAAAATAATAATTTAATTTTAATAGTTCTTTTTAAAACCTAATGATCATTTAATGGAGGCAAAACTTTATAAAAAATACTAATTTTATCATCATAAGTATTATGCTTGTGCCAATTTTTATTTGAAATTATTTTGCATTTTACAATACAGAGTTCTCCTACATGTTTTACTCCTAGTTTAAATGATATTCTTGTTTTATTATTATATTTTTCAATATATTCGTTTTTGATAATCCATTCTATAGTATATGAAGAAGGTTCAAAACTTGGATCAATCTCAATCTCTATTCCTAAATTATCTCCTGGAAACAAATAATTTTTTCGATCATCATCTAACTCCCAAATAAAAGGTGACCTCTCTTTAATTTCATGTGAATGAATCGAATTACCAAAAGAATCAGTTATTTTTATTATGCTTGGAACATTAAATTCATGTTCTGTACCCATTTTGAAATAATACTCCTTTATTGAATCAATAATATCATGACAATAACATACAACTTGTTCGGCTTTTCTATTGGAAATTGGATGTGCGTGAGAAAGAGCATTTCTAGGATCTACTAAGCGTTCGAGAAAAGTCCGTGCCTCGTTATTCCCATCAGGAAAAGCTTTAGATAATGGATCTTTAAAAAACTTATTATAAAGATCATCTCTGCAAATTATATATATTAAATCAGATAAGAAAAATGCATCTATACATCTTGGAAATCTTTCTGATTCTTGTTCAAGTCGGCTTTTTACTTCTTGCATAATTTTTCTGCTTATTAAATAATTATTATTGCCATCTTTATATTCTAAATAATTTTTTCCATACTCCTTACTTAATAATTCATGAGCTAGACGTCTTAACCAATTTTCCAAATTTTCAATCTCTTTTTTACATATACTTCTTTTTTCTTCTTCCTTCAATTGACTAAATAACATTTACCCACCCTTTTTAGATATTATTCTAACTAAATTGAATTAAATAATTAAAATATCTGATTAATAATTGTTTAAAGCTTTATTCAATCTATAAGAAAGAAAAGTGAAACCCAAAAAATAATACAACTAATGCCGAATAAAGAAAAATTCTTTTTAATATTTCCACTCTTCATGAGCTAAAATTAACCTATTAATTTCATCCTTTTCATCTCTCCATTTCGGGAGATACTTGTCCATTAATCGCACAAACTTATTGCTGTGTGTTCTTTCTAAAATATGAACTAATTCGTGTACAACTACATATTCGATACAGCTCTCCGGTTTTTTTACCAGTTCCAGATTAAGCCAAATTCTTTTAGTTTTCTCATTGCAGATACCCCACATGGTTTTCATTCGCCTTATTCCCCAAAAATCTACTCCTACTCCAATCTTTTCCTGCCATTTTTTAATCAAAGGATCAAGTACCTGTCTTAGTTCGTTTCTATACCAATTTTTCAATACCTGTTCGCGCTTTTTAGCATCACTCCCAGGTCTAACACTCAGCACGAATTTTTTCTTGTTTTTAATTTCAACCTTGGATTTGTCATTAATATAAACAACTTCAAGCCTATACCTTTTACCCAAAAAATAATGCGATTCACCACTCACGTATTTTCTGGGTGTTTGCCGCTCCTGGCCTTTAAACTTTGCCTGTTGTTTTTTTATCCAAGAGAGTCGTGTTGCCAAAAAAGTATGGATAGCATCATCACTCATGCCAAAAGGCACGGAAACACGCACCGTTCCGTTGGGGGGCAATACATTAAGATGTAAATTCTTAATTTTTTTCCGCAGGAGCAATACCTCGACACCCCGGATTTTCATTAAACTTCGGTTAGTATTCATATTGGTTTTTGATAATTTCAAATAATTCTTTTAACTCCTCTTCAGAAATAGTAGATAAAGCCTTTTTAATAGCTAGTTTTATTCTTCTTTCTTTCAAGAGATGTCCTCGAAAATCATCGCTTCTTGAACTCATGACTGCCTCGTGTACTCTAAATGCTTTTTCCTCATCGTTGCCTAAATTATCATATAAAGCTTGTTTACCTCGGCTGTCTATGGTGCTAGGGTATTGCTCTGATTTGCTTGGATCCCTGACTTTTTTAGCTAACGCAATAATTTCTTCGAGATATTTTTGGTATTCAAGAACAGCTTGTTTTCTTTGTCGAATCAGTTCTTTCAGTAACTCAGACATTTGCTGGTAATAGTGGGGGTTAGTTGGCATTTCGTCGGTAATTAATTTGCGCACATTGTTTTCTATTGTTTCCGCAATTGCTTCCTGATTATTTTTAATCACCTCAGGCAGATGATTGAGCGCACCAGCGCCTTTATCTACCAACAGTTCAATTAGCGACTTATCATCAAATGAGGTTAATATTTTACTCTCACTGGCAGAGATATACCTATCCATTAGCGCCCGCATGGCCGGTTCGTATTTCTTAAGATCAATATAGTCACCGCTTGCTAAACGCACCTCAGTCCTGACTTGTTCGAAGTGAGTCACTTCCTTAGAAATTACCTCAGCCTGATCCCGGCTATACCCGGCCTCACTCATACTACCGGCAATATCAGCATAGAACCTCAAAAGTCTTCCTACAGATTTGTACAAGTCAACCCGTTTTACCTCATTTTCTTTAAGTGAATAGGGGTTTTCGGTATCACCACAGAAATATCTGATGTAATCTGCCTGTTTTTTAGGTGGCTGTACCGGTTCACAAAGAGCCTTGACTGTTTCCAAGGCTTCATCAAGGTCTTTTCTGCCTTCCTCAAATCTGTCTTTTAAAAGTCCCAACACATCGCTTTGTTCAAAGCCGGAAAATGCCTCAGATGTATAATCGATAACCGCTTTTTCCAGTTTTTTAAACAAATCCCGATAATCAATGATGTAACCGTAATCCTTATCCTCACCATGTAACCGGTTGACCCGGCAAATGGCCTGAAATAATCCGTGATCCTGCATATTTTTATCAACATACAAATACGTTGCCGGAGGGGCATCAAATCCGGTCAGTAATTTATCCACCACAATCAAAAGGTGCAATTGACCCGGTTGGTTGACAAACCTCTTTTTCATTATTCTTTCAAAGGCATCTGTTTCGCTTTCGTTTGATTTTTTCTCCAAGGGGCGGTAGATATCCAGCATTTTTTGATAAATAGCATATTCCCGCGATTCTGTATCCAGTGCATTGGGTTCGTATGAAGTAATCACTGCACACTTGCCAAATCCCTGCGATTGAAAAATGTCATAATATTGACAGGCTTCATAAATACTGCTGGCCACCAGCATGGCATTACCCCGCCTGCTTGCCAGCCTGGGTTTTTCTTCAAAATCATCAATGATATCAAACACAATCCGCTTCATCCGGTCGGCAGAGCTTAAAAGTGCCTGCATAGTGCCCCATTTCTTTTTCAGCTGGGCTTTGGCGTAATCGGTCAGCCCTCGGGTTTTTCGCTCAAAAAACTCATCGATTTTTTCCTGATCGGTTATTTGCTGAGGCACCTGCCTGGCTTCATAACGCAGGTCCAAAACTACCTTGTCTATAACGGCCTCGTTATATTTATATTCATGTATATATCCGCCCCACACCGCAATGCTGTTGGTTTTATCTAATTTTAAAAGCGGGGTGCCGGTAAAACCGATAAAGCAAGCTTCAGGCAAGATTTCCTTCATGGCCTCGTGCATCTTACCGGAGTGTGTGCGATGACACTCATCAACAAAAACAAATATCTCCCCCTTAGCTTTAAAATCTTTAGGTAAGCTGGCTCTCAGCTCTTGTACATATTCCTCAAAGTTTTGATCCACGCTTGTCCCAAATCGGCCAAACTTATTGATGATTGACCCAATTAACCAGTTATCTTTTTTATTTAGCTGGTCCAACAAATCACTGCCATTTTTAGCGCGATGAATATCCTCATTCACACCTTTAAACACGCTCTCAATCTGCTCATCCAGCTCAACTCTATCTGTCAGTAAAACTACTCTGGCATCGGTAATGTTTTCCCTGATCCATTTGGCTAGCCAGACCATAGTCAGGCTTTTGCCTGATCCTTGGGTGTGCCAGATGATCCCGCCCTCGTGGTTTTTGACTCGCTCTTGTGCTGCTTTTACCCCGAAATATTGGTTGTGGCGGCAGATCTTTTTTATGCCGTTATCAAAAAGAATAAAGTCGTGAATGATCTCCAAAAACCTATTCTTTTGACATACCTGCATAAGATGACGATCCAGCCGGTTGGGTTCATCGGCAAAATCGGGATCCTTGGTATTCCAAGACAAATAATAATCTTCTGTTGTTTCGGTCGTACCATAGCGCAAGCCTTCGGTATCGTTGCCGGTTATCATCAGCTGCATGGTGGCAAAAAATCGCTGGATAAATGCATCGTTTTGATTGCCGATATTTTGGCGGATACCCTCGGACACAGACACAGTACTTCGCTTGAGCTCAATGACTCCCAGAGCAATACCATTGACATACAGCACAATATCCGGTCGTTTGGTTCTTTTGCCCTTTATGGTTACTTCTTCGGCAATAGCAAAGCGGTTGTTTTCCGGATGCTCCCAATCAATAAAATGTACTGTCTGGCTCTGCTCTCCCAGTTCTTCGTGTAGTGATATGCCGTAGCGAAGCCGGCCATATATATCTTTGTTCAAATCATATAATATCGCTTGCTGGTTACCGGCAGTTTTTTTGAGTTGGGTTATAGCTTTTTCAATCATTTTATCGTTGTATTTTTTAGTGCTTTGCAGGTAATCTCGAAGCAGACCTTCTTCAATATTGCTGTTTTTCTCCCTATCTTCCCAGTTGCCCAGATACGCATATTCTAGTTTATCGCGAAACAATGCTACAATTCTAGTTTGTGTCTTACGTTCTATTTGACCGACATTTTGATTAGTTGTTGGCATATATTCGTATCCTCCCGGTTAAAAGTTGTTGCATCATGCCTTGCTTGAGCATGATGTATTTATCTCTCTTTTGCCCCAAGCTCTCAATCTCAGAATCCATATCGGAGAGAATGGTAGCAATGGCAGTTTGTTCCTTTATATCACTTGAAATTTTTACAAATATTTCTTGTAATCTACTACCATGTAAATGAATTATTGTAATTCCTTGCGCAATTTCTGCAATCTTATATTTAGAAATATGAGTTAGATAATTTGCTAAAAATTCAGAATTATATATATTTGGTTCTTTTTTTCTAATCACAATTACATCACCGCCCAACAATACATCATTTTGTTGAAGCGCCGATGCTGTTGCCAAGTCAATGCCAACTGTGGTAGTTGATCCCGGCATAAGAATATCGCCTTTTACTGAAAGTAATCCTTCTCTGGAATTTGTTTTACTTTTTACTTTCTTTATTACTTGAGAATAAGTTGTAAATAATTCACCGTATAAAATACAAGGGTATTTTCCGTCATTAACTATCTTACTTTTTGAAAGTCCTCTCCCTTTAAGAAAATCGGCAATATCTTTCAATTTTTTCTCTTCCCACTCCCCACTAAACCCCGGCAATCTTTTTTTACCGGTGAGGAGCTGCTGCATTGTGCCTTGTTTGATGGCTTTCTTTTTGGCAATCAATTTTTCTAAATGTTCAATCAACGCGTCAGTGTCAGAGAGAACAGTGGCAATAGCAGTTTGTTCGAAAATGTTTGAAGGTAAAGCTATAGTCGTTTTTTCAAAATCACATTTATTGACTATTGGAACAGCTTGCTCACCCGCCAATGATTGAATTTTTGGTGATATTAAATTTAGTGAATAGAATAAAAAGTTGGAGGAAAAATTCTTATTGGGCAATATTGAATTTATTTGCTGGTTGGATGTTAGTTCAAACGGAGCAATTCCAGCCTTTCCAATAGTAGAACCTATACAAGTAAATAAAATACTATTTGGAGGTAATTTCCTTGAAATTCTAAAACCCTTATTGGAAAGTTTTTTCTGGGCCTGGAATATATATTTACTTTTTCCCAAATCTGCTGGACTGACAAAAAAATAATCTTCGCCGTAATTAGATTGATCATTTGTTGGTGGAGTATTTCCAGTTACAACATCAGCAATTTCCCCCAAATTTTTCACATCCCAATCCTCAGGAATGACACCGATCTCAGTTTGTTTGTATCCTTCTGGAATTTTTTTTATTAGTTGATTTTTCATTATCATTTCACTTCTTCAATAAATTTTTTAGAAGGCAAACATTTGTAATTTTTAAAATCTTCACCAACAGGGAATTTCACAAAATATGCATATTTATACAATAACTCACTTTTATATATATCTAATTTTTCTTTGTCTGAATCGTCTGTGTTTGAAAGTTTTTTTGCTTCAATCACAATAAAATTACATTTTTCCCCTCGATGATGGATAATGATATCTGGATAGACAGTTGTCCCACTGGTATCGTCAGAATCTATTTGTTTCTTATAACCAATAAGTCTTTTAGAATTAAATCCATCTCTATTGTATTCACAATCAATATCATATTCCGGAAATGCTACTTCAAGATATATTGCCAAGCGATGTGTAATGCTTCTTTCATTGGCATCAACTTTCAACAGATAACCATCTTTTTCGATTAACATCCGATAGGCACGTTCTATCAACTTGCGAATATCTTTTCCTGAAATGCTTTCAGGTTTCTTTTGTATATTCAATCTCTTTGCCGTGTAAACCCCATTTTCTTTAAATGCTCCTCGACTTTGCGGGTTAGCGTTTCCGTTTTCCTTTCTATCTGCGGTAAAGTCTCATCATATCGCTTTGCCAGTTCTTTGACTCTACCGGTCAAAGTCTGCCCCAATCGGTCAACTTCGCCCATAATTCGATTCTCCAGCTCCGTCATCCATTTAAGATCAACAACCAACTTTTTTATTTCTTCAATCGTAAGCATGAGGTATTTGGTGATAACCTTTTTCTCCAGATCTTTTTCCGCTTCTTTTATCTTTACCTTAATATTTGACTCTTTTTCCAGGAGCTGCTTATAATTTTCCAACAATTCAAGTTCCTGCTTTTCTTCGTTACCCATTACTTTAATCTCTTTAATGCGTATACCAAGATCCCCTTTTGTGACATTTCCTTTTTCGTTAATGACCTCACATAACAAACCTTCTTCTCCACTATGTTCTTGCTTAATTTCTTCCATGCAGCTGATAATCTGTTCAAGTTCTGTCTGAAGCTGATCTAATTTTGCTTTTTCCTGGTGTAAATAGGTTTTTATAATCAGCGAAACAGGGATCAAACGACCCTCTAAACCTGCAAGTCCAGCTATATCTTTTTTGCTGCCTTTTTTATTCTTGCTTTGCAGTCGAATCAGTTCATTTCCCGCTAGCCACTCATCGGCTGTAACTATATAGTTATCATCTTGCATTATTTCTTCCCAATAGGTCATCAGGTGCTGGTAGATATCATATTTATCAATCAGCTTTATTTCTTTGAATGCTTCAAGTAGGTCATTGGACAACTGTGAAATAACCACTTTCGGGTTATTGTCTTTGCTCAAACTCTTAAGTACAGTGGTTTGTGATTGCTGCCAGATACCAAATGTGGATTGAATATTTTTTCTATATTCCAAAAACTCTTTATTCTCCAATATAGCAGGGCGAATCTCCTCAACCGGAACTGCTATATTAAAGTAGCCTGGCCGTATTACAGTTTTAAAAATCATATTTTTAAGTGTAGGGCAGATAATCCAATAATTATCTAATAAATCAATGTCATGCTTCGGAATGCCACCTTTAAGGTGCGCATCGATATCATGGATATCTTCCGAGTTATTGGTGTCAATATATCGGGGCAGGTTGAGATTATATTCGTTTTTAGCTATTTCCTCATTGGTGGCAAAATGGCTAAATTTTGGTAGTTCATCTTGATTATTCCAAACATCAATAATCTTACGGATGTCCTGCTCGCGCAAGCGGTTTTTATTGCCGTCTTTGACAAATCCCTTGGAGGCATCAATCAAGAAAATGCCTTTACGCTCACTAGCGCCTTCTTTGTCGATAAACACTATACAAGCAGGAATGCCGGTGCCATAGAACAAGTTAGCCGGCAAGCCAATGATGGCTTTGATATATCCCCTTTTAACCAGGTTTGTTCGAATATTCGCCTCTGAATTTCCACGAAATAATACGCCATGAGGTAATACACAGGCACCCTTTCCAGTACTTTTAAGCGATTTTACGATATGAAGCAGAAAGGCATAATCACCATTTTTATTAGGAGGTATGCCAAATCCATCAAAGCGTCCATATGAATCTTCCTCCGGAGTAAATCCGTTACGCCATGATTTATAAGAAAAGGGAGGATTTGCGACTACATAATCAAATGTTTTAAGTGTTCCGCTATTTGTAAATAGCGGATTGGATAATGTGCTCTGTCCTTTTTTAATGACTGCAGTAGGTTCGCCATGCAGCCACATATTCAAAATCGCCAGTACGGCAGTTGCATTTTCCTTTTCCTGACCATAGATTGAAATATCTACAGGTTTGGCTTCAGCCGCAACTTTTAATAATAGCGAACCCGAACCACAAGCAGGGTCATATACTGTTTGGGTTCTATTTTTGGCGTTTTTTGCGCCAATCACTTTGGCAATTATGCGAGATACTTCTGCCGGAGTATAAAACTGACCCTTGCTTTTTCCTGACTCAACTGCAAAATGTTTCATCAGATATTCATAGGCATCACCTAAGAGATCGTCACCATCAGCTTTATTTTTACTAAAATCAAGGTCAGGATTCTCAAAAATTGCCACCAGCTTCGAGAGCATATCTTGTTTTTCTTTACCTTTTCCAAGCTTCTCTTCGTCATCAAAATCAACCGAATCAATGACTCCGCTTAATCCATTAGCTTTAGCAAGAATTTCCAAAACACTATTAATTCCTTCGCCAATGTCTGTTTTGCCTTTTAGAGCAACCAAATCTGAAAAACCGCCGCCGGGTGGAATATCAACGAGTGAATCGGATTTACCTGCATATTTATCGGTCACATAACGGACAAAGAGAAGAACTAAAACATAATCTTTATATTGTGAAGCATCCATACCTCCTCGAAGCTCATCGCAAGCTTGCCATATTGAACTATATAGTTGTGATTTTTTTAATGCCATAGTTTATTTCCTTTTTAAAGTAATATTGTATTTCATTTAGGGAGCATAAAAACAAATCTTTTGAATTTTTTTATAACTTAATATTAATACGACAAAAGGTTGGGAAAATCCTTCTTTTTTAAGAAATATGTTATATGTAATTAATGT
>Ga0209386_1001066_pt1 | contig 11877 bp, 10 predicted proteins | sample NGEPertwo_FD_184510 | JGI IMG/M metagenome (GOLD analysis project Ga0209386, IMG submission 184510) | Arctic peat soil microbial communities from the Barrow Environmental Observatory site, Barrow, Alaska, USA - NGEE Permafrost154B-two... | ecosystem: Environmental > Terrestrial > Soil > Wetlands... | reverse complement strand
TCAGTGCTACGCCTTCGCCTACGTGCTGGCCGAAGAAGACGGCCAGGTGGAGACCGGCTACTCGTACAGCGTGGGCCGGGCGCTCGAAGAGCTGGACCCGGCCGCCTGCGGGCGCGAGGCCGCCGAGAGAGCCTGCCGGCTGCTCGGCGCCCGCAAGTGCCCCTCGATGAAGGCGCCCGTGGTGCTCGACCCGTTCGTCTCCGCCGCGTTCTTCGGCGTGCTCAGCTCGGCGCTCACGGCCGACGCCGTACAGAAGGGCCGCTCGCTGTTCGCCGGCCGCGAGGGCCGGCAGGTGGCCGGCGAGATCCTCGAGCTCGTCGACGACGGCACGCTGGCGGACGGCCTCGACAGCGCGCCGTTCGACGGCGAAGGCACGCCCTGCCGGCGCACGCCGCTGATCAGCGGCGGCGTGCTGCAGGGCTTCCTGTACGACACGTACACGGGGCGCAAGGCAGGCCGCGGCTCGACCGGCAACGGCCTGCGCGGCTCGTACTCGGGCCTGCCCGGGGTGCGTCCGACCAACCTCGTCGTGAGCGGCCCCGTGACGCCGCTGGCCGACATCGTCGCCGGCATGGAGCGCGGCGTCCTCGTCACCGACGCGGTCGGCGTGCACTCGGGCGCCAATCCCATCTCCGGGGAGTTCTCGGTGGGCATCAGCGGTGTTCTCATCGAGGGCGGCAAGCTGACCACGCCGGTGCGCGAGGTCACGCTGGCGGGCGACATCATCAGCATGCTCACGAGCGTGCGCGCCCTGGGCGACGACGCGCGCTGGGTGCCCGGCGGCAGCATCCTCACGCCCTCGGTGGTCATCGACGGGATGGCCATCGGCGGTACGTGATACCTTCCCCCCGGCCAGCGAAGGGAGCCCGGTGAGCGATCTCGGCCAGCGCCTTCTCGAGGCGAGCTATCTGGAGGGCGACTTCCTCCTGCGTTCGGGTCGTCGCAGTAAGTTCTACCTCGACAAGTACCTCTTCTCCACGCAGCCCGACCTGCTGCGCGACATCGCCGCGGGGCTGGCGCAGAAGCTCCCGGCCTACGAACCCTTCGACCTGCTGGCCGGGCCCGAACTGGGCGCCGTGGCCGTCGTGACGGCGCTGGCGCTCGCCTGCGGCAAGCCGTTCGTGATCGTCCGCAAGGGCGAGAAGGGCTACGGCACCAACAAGGCGATGGAAGGTCGCGCCGAGGCCGGGCAGCGGGTGGTGATGGTCGAAGACATCGTGACCTCCGGCGGCGCTGCCCTCATGGCCGTCGACAAGCTGCGCGAGGCCGGGCTCGAGGTACCGGTGCTCCTCTGCGTGGTAGACCGCGAGGAGGGAGGCCGCGCGGCCATCGAAGCCAAGGGCCTCGCGCTCGATCCGCTCTTCACGGCGACGTCGCTGGGGATCAAGAAGGCCGGCTAGGCCTGTTGCGCGAAGGGGGCGGCCGGCCTGCCGGCCGGCCGCCCCCTTCCGCGTGCGCTCCGCGCGGTGTGCTCCTGTCAGCTCGGAGTCACTTGATGGTGAAGGTCTGGATCGCCGACTCGAGCTTCCCCTTCACGGTCTCCCAATCCTCCGAGGCGGCTTGCGCCGTCAACTGGTACTCATACTGCCCGTTGAACAGGAAGAAGCTCACTGCCTTGAGCGTGACGTCGTCCTGCACGTAGCTGTAACTGAAGCCGAACCCGGGAACGCCGTTGACCTTGAGTTCCTTGAGCGGCTGGTCGATCTTGGCGCCGGGAAGGGAAGCCATGATCTGCTTGACGACGCCCGAGACCTCCTTCTTGAGCTTGGGCACCTCGGCGGGCTTGATCTCGCGCGCCAGTTTGTAGACGGAGATCTGCATCCCGTTGGCGTAGTTGCCACCGACCTTCGGGCCGCTCTTGTCGGCGAAGGCGACGCCGAATACGGAGCTGCCGCCCGAGCTGACGCCGCCGGTCGACTCGCCCTCCTCCAACTGCCCGTCGTACGTCATGGTGAAGCCGTACTGGTCGTTGGTGTAGGTCTTGGGCCCCGGTGAGCTCTCGTCGGTCGTGCCGACACTGGCGCTGCAGGCGCCCAGAAGCAGGGATAGCCCTGCCAGGGTGAGCGTCAGGATGGTGAGTCTGCCGAGTCTGCGCACGATGCCTCCTTGCGTTCGGACCGCGTGGCCGGTACGCGCCCGCGCGGCGGGTGTCACTTCTGGGGTCCTTGTCGGCGCGTAGCGTCCGGGACTCAAGTCCGGGAGTCTCGTTGCCGCTCGTCGAGAGTCGTGGCGGGCTCAGGCCACCACGCGCAGCGACTGCAGCGCGCGGTCCTCGGGGCCGTGCACCTTGAGCCCGGCCCTCGCGCCTTCGTGCAGATACGCGACGATCTCGTCGGAGATCGCCTCGCCCGGGCCGAGGACGGGGATGCCGGGCGGGTATGGCGTGACCATCTCGGCGCTCACGCGACCGGCGCACTCCGCCAGCGGCAGCGCCACGGAGGGCGCGAAGAACGCCTCTCGCGGCGAGAGCACCTGGCGCGTGAACGCCGGGGCGTGGGCAAGCAGGCCGGTACAAGCGGCAGAGCCGCCGCCGCCGCCGGCCTGCTCGGCGCGTCGGCCCGCGTAGTCGCGGAACGCGGCCACCAGCTTCTCGAGGTCGGCGTGCGAGTCGCCGTAGGTCACGTTGAGCACGACGTTGAGCGGGTCGGCCGCTTCGACGGCGATGCGGTAGTCGTCGCGCAACACCGTCTCGAGCTCGTAGCCGCTGTGGCCGAGGTCGCAGCTCGAGATCGTGAGCCGTGTGGGGTCGAACGAGGCCACGCCCTGGCGCGAGAGGGCCTCTTCGCCCAGGCAGCGTACTCCGGGCAGCCTGTTGAGCTCGTCGCGCGCCCAACCGGCCTGTTCGATGGCGCCGCGCCAGAGCTCCGCGCCGCGCGTGGCCATCTGCTGGCGCGCGGCGTCGATGCTCGCGTACATGAGCACCTGAGGACTCGTGCTCTGCGTCATGGCCACCATGCTGTCGAGGCGCGCGAGGTTGATCCTCTCCGCGCGCGCCATGAGCACCGAGGTCTGGGTGATACCGCTGATCAGCTTGTGCGTGCTGACCACGGCGGCGTCGGCACCGGCGCTCATCGCGTCCACGGGCAGCTCGGGGCAAAAGCGCAGGTGCGGGCCCCAGGCCTGGTCGGTGACGAAGGGCACCCCCGCGGCGTGCGCGGCGGCGGCCACGGCGGCGAGGTCGGTGCCCAGGCCGTTGTACGTGGGCGAGGTCACGAAGATCGCCTTGGCCGCCGGGTGTTCGGCGAGGGCCCGGCGCGCGACTTCGGCGCTCACGGTGAGCGGGATGCCCCAGAGCGGGTCGACGGCGGGTTCCAAATAGACCGGCACCGCGCCGGAGAAGACAAGGCCGGCGAGCATCGACTTGTGGGCGTTGCGCGGGATGATCACTTCGTCCCCGGGGCCGCACAGCGTGAGCATCAGCGAGTGGATCCCGCTCGTGGAGCCATTGACCAGGAACCAGCAGCGGTCTGACCCCCACGCCTCGGCGGCGTAGTCCTCAGCGAGGCGGATGAGGTGTGTGGACTCTCGCGTGTCCTCCACGCCGCCGGCCATCGCGATGTCGGCCTGCAGGTACCGGTCTCCGAGAAGCTCGCGGAGCCCTTCGGGGGCGCCCCGTCCGAGTTTGTGCCCGGGGGTGTGGAACGGCGTGTAGCCCGTCGCACGGTAGCGCAGCACGGCATCGAGATACGGGGTGTCCCGCTGGTCGTGGCTCATGAGGCGCCCCCAGGGCGGCGTCCAACTGACCGGCGCGCGACGTCGTCACTCTCGGGGGCGGGCATCTGGAGTGGACGGTCGCTGAGGGGGTACATCCCGGCGACTCTAGCGAACGCAAACGGGCCGGGCAAGCGCCCGCGCAGGCGAGCGCGACGCACGGGGGCACGCCCGCGAGGCTCGGTCTGTGAGCAGATGATAGACTGAAGCCGATTTGCAGGGGAATCGATGACCCCGAGGGAGTAACCATAAGCCTTGAGTCGAGGGTAAGAGTCCGTTTCGCACCGAGCCCGACGGGCACGTTGCACATCGGTTCGGCGCGCACGGCGTTGTTCAACTTCCTGTGCGCGCGACACGCGGGCGGCGACTTCGTGCTGCGCATCGACGATACGGATGCCGCGCGCTCGCACGACCGGCACGAGGACGCCATCCTCGCCGACCTGCGCTGGCTCGGCCTCGACTGGGACGAGGGCCCAGACGTGGGCGGGCCGTGCGCGCCGTATCGGCAGAGCGAGCGGCTCGGCGGTTACCGGGCCGCCGCCGACCAGCTGCTCGCCGGCGGCCACGCGTACCACTGTTTCTGCCCCGAGCAGCGCCTTGCGGAGCTCCGCGCGGCGGCGCTCGCCGAAGGCCGCGCGCCGCGGTACGACCGACGCTGCCTCAGCCTCGATCCCGCTGAGGTACGGCGCCGTCTTTCCGCCGGCGAGCCGGCGGCTCTGCGCTTTCGCATCCCGCAAGGCGACATCGTCATCGACGACCTCATCCGTGGTCCCGTCGTCGTCGGCGCCGACGCCGTGGGCGACTTCATCATCGTGCGCTCCGACGGCGTCGCCGGCTACAACTTCGCGACGGTCGTCGACGATCGTGACATGGGTATCACGCACGTCATTCGCGGCGACGACCATCTCACCAACACGGCCCGCCAGATGCTGCTCTTCCGGGCGCTGGGGGTGCCCGTGCCCGGCTTCGCGCATCATTCGATGGTGCTCGGGACCGACGGCGGCAAGCTCAGCAAGCGCCACGGCGCCACGGCGGTGGGCGACTACCGCGAGCTGGGCTACCTGCCCCAGGCGATCGTCAACTACCTCGCCCTGCTCAGCTGGTCGCACGGCGAAGACGAGGTGCTCGGCATGGACCGCCTGGTCGTCGACTTCGAGCTCGAGAGGCTCTCGGCCAGCCCGGTGGTGTTCGACCAGGCGAAGCTCGACTGGCTCGACCACGAGCACATCATGGCGCTCGCTCCGGAGGTGCACGAGCGCCTCTTCGCGGACCGTCTGCCGGCTGGGACGGCGGCGCCGGCAGCGGCGGCGCTGGCGGCCGCCTTTCAGCCGTCGCTCGTGGCCTACGGGCAGGCGGCGGCGCTGGCCGCCGCCGTGCTGCAGCCGCCGGCTCCGCCGGCGGATCTCACGGCGGCGCTGGCCGCAGCCGCCTCGCAGCTCGCCTGGTTCCGCGAGCTGCGAGGCGCCGCCTCCGCGTGGCTCGATCCCGCCGGCGCCAAGGACCTCATCGCCGCGTACCGTGTCTGGGGCAAGGAGCGCGGCGTCGGCGCCGGCGACCTTCTCATGCCGCTGCGCATCGCCCTCACGGGAGCCGAGCACGGACCCGAGCTGCCGTTCGTGCTCGCCGCCCTGGAGCGCGGCGAGACCGTCAGACGACTGGACGACGCTCTCGCCGGCGAGCCTACGACGACCCCGGGAGACACGTCTTGATCCGCCTCTTCAACTCACTCACGCACCAGAAGGAGCCGTTCGAGCCGCGCGACGCCGGCAAGGCGGGCATCTACTGCTGCGGTCCCACGGTGTACAACCTGGTCCACGTCGGCAACGCCCGCCCCTACGTGACCTTCGCCGTGCTGCGCTCCTGGCTACGCCACCGCGGTCTCGAGACGACGCTGGTCACCAACATCACCGATGTCGACGACAAGATCATCGCCAAGGCGAACGCCGAGGGCCGCGACTCCACTGAGATCGCCGAGGAGTACACCGCCGCCTACGTCGCCGACACCGACAGGCTCGGCATCCCGCGTCCCGACGTGGAGCCCAGGGCCACCGGGACGATCCCCGAGATCATCGACCTGGTCTGCCAGCTGATCTCCGGCGGTCATGCCTACCCGGCGCACGGCAGCGTCTACTTCCGGGTGCGCAGCTTCGCCGAGTACGGCAAGCTCAGCAAGCAGCGCATCGACGAGCTCGAGGAGGGCGTGCGCGTCGACAACGAGCCCGGCAAGGCCGACCCGCTCGACTTCGCCGTCTGGAAGGCCGCCAAGCCGGGCGAGCCGGCCTGGGAGAGCCCGTGGGGCAGGGGCCGTCCCGGCTGGCACATCGAGTGCTCGGCCATGGGCCTGCGCTACCTCGGGGCCGGCTTCGACGTGCACGGCGGCGGGCGCGACCTCATCTTCCCGCACCACGAGAACGAGATCGCCCAGAGCGAGGCCGCCGGCCTGCCCTTCGCCAGGGTGTGGATGCACAACGGCATGATCCGCAGCGAGGGCGAGAAGATGGCCAAGAGCGTCGGTAACATCTTCCTGCTGCGCGAGGTGCTCGACCGCTACGAGCCTGCCGTGGTGCTCATGTACTTCCTCACGACGCACTATCGCAGCCCCCTCGAGTTCTCGACCGAAAAGCTCGACGAGGCGAAGGCAGCCTACGGTCGCCTGCGCGACGCGTTCGGCGACATCGACTTCCGCGTCGCCAACGCGGCCAGGGCGGCGCTGCGCGGCGAGTGCCCCGACCTGACGCTGCGCGCCGAGGCCGGGCGCCTGGCGTTCGCCGCGCACATGGACGACGATCTCAACACGGCCGGCGCCGCGGGGGAGCTCTTCGCCCTGGTGAGCGAGACCTACCGCTATCTCTCCGAGGTCGACCGCGGCGAGGCGCCGCTCGATACCGAAGCCCTGACGGCGGTGCGCGACGCGCTCACGGAGTCACTCGGCCTCCTGCTGATCCCGGCGCCGTCCTCCGCCGCGCAGATCACCGCGGCGGGTACCGTCGCCGGCGAAGAGGCTCTGGCCTGCGCGACCGGCGACGTCGCCCTGCTGCCCGCCGCCCGTCTCGCAGGGGACGGCCGCTGGGACGACATCGCCCTCGTGTACGCCGATCGTCTGGGCTGCGCCGACGCGTCGTACGCCTGCCTGCTGCGCGACCATCTCCGGGCCGAGAAGCAATGGGGCGACGCGGACCGTCTTCGGGACGAGCTGCAGGCCGCGGGGTTCGAGGTGCGCGACACGCCCCAAGGCACGCAGGTCGTCAGGAAGTCGTGAGCAGGCCGGTCAGGCGAAGATGAGCGCGCCCACCAGCGCTTCGGCGCCGAGCATGCCGCCGATGCCTACAGCATACAGGCGTCCGGCGGCGGTCGACAGGTAGCGCCGTGGAGTGGATCTACGGACGCAACGTGGTGCAGCTGGCGCTGGCGGCCGGCGCCCGGCGCCGAGCCCACAGGCTCGCCGTGACCCCGCCGGCCCTCAAGGCGCTGCGGCCCGCGATCCCGTCGGGCCTTGCCGTGGAGACCGTGGACACGCACGCCCTCGACGAGCTCACGGGCAGCCGCGACCACCAGGGCGTCGCGCTGCAGGTCGACGCCTTCGCCTACGCGACGGCCGACGAAGTGTTGGGCGCCGAAATCGTCGTGGTGCTGGACGAAGTGAGCGACCCGCGCAACCTCGGCGCCACGGCGCGCAGCGCGCTGGCGGCCGGGGCGGGCGGTCTCGTGGTGCCGAAGCACCGCTCGGCCTCCGTGACGCCGGCCGCCGTCAAGGCGTCGGCAGGCACGATCGAACATCTCCCCGTCGCCCAGGTGACCAACGTGGTGAGCTTTCTCAAGACGGCGAAGGACGCCGGCTCGTGGGTCTACGGGGCGGCCGGAGAGGCAGGCGCCTCGTATCTCGACCTCGATCTCAGCGGCCGCCTCGTCCTGGTGTTCGGCGCCGAGGGTCGCGGCCTGCGGCCGCTCGTGGCGCGTACGTGCGATGCCCTCGCCTGCATCCCCATGGAGAAACCGGTCGAGAGCCTCAACGTGAGCGTCGCGGCGGCGCTCTTCCTCTTCGAGGCCCGGCGTCAGCGCGCCGCCGCCGAGCCGACGGGCCGCGATGCCCCGGGCGGCCGCCCGCGAGGCGGCGCGTGACGCTCACGCTGTACATCGTCGACGGCTACAACGTCCTCCACGCGCTCTTTCGCGGCGCGGACAAGGAGGAGATCTTCGCGCGCCGCGACTGGCTCGCCGACAGGCTCGCGAGCTTCGCGGCGGTGCGCGGGGCGAAGGCCGTGCTGGTCTTCGACGGGCACGGCCCGCAGAGCTCCAGCTGCGTGCCCGTCAAGGGCGCGCCCGTCGAGGTCTGTTTCGCCGGCGGGCGGTTCACTGCCGACACGCTGATCGCGCGCCGCATCGTGGAGCAGCCGGCCGATGTCGCCGTGGTCGTGGTGTCGGCCGACCAGGAGGTCCAGCGGACCGCGGCGCGCGCCGGCGTGAGCCGCATGACTCCGCAGGAGCTGGGGGCGGAACTCCTCGGCGCGGACAGCGAGCAGGCTCTTGACTCTGCCCAAGACTCTACTAGAATGCTCTCACGGCTTGAGGATAAAGTAGACCCTGAGACTTTGCGCAAGCTCGAGGAGATGCGCAACAAGCCGCAGTGACGGCCCGGAGGCCCTCCGCCCCCGGGTTTTGCAGGGGCAAACGAGCAAAGGTGGGGGCAAGGAATGGCGCGCCAAGCCGACCACAGTCGCAGTGCGGGATCGTCTCACAACCCTCAACCCTTTAGTGAGAGTGCCGACTTCGCACTCGTCCAGGCCTATCGCCGCGGGAACCAGGCCGCGCTCGACGCGCTCATGCTGCGCTACCACCAGTTCGTGCGGCTCAAGGCGAGCTCATACTTCCTGGCCGGCGGCGACGCCGAGGACCTGATCCAGGAGGGCATGCTCGGCCTCTACAAGGCGGTCCGCGACTATCGTGACGACCGCCTGGCCTCGTTCCGCAGTTTCGCCGAGCTCTGTATCACCCGGCAGATCATCACCGCCATCAAGACGGCCACGCGCCAGAAGCACGTCCCGCTCAACGGCTATCTCTCGTTCAGCCAGTCGCCCAACGACTCCTCGGACGACGGCGACTGCTCGCTGGGCGACGTATTGCCCGGGCCGAGCACTCATGACCCGGTCAACCAGGTGATCAGCTCGGAAGAGGTCGACAGCCTCACCGGGTGCCTCACGCAGATGCTGTCGGATCTCGAGGGCCGCGTGCTGCGCCTGTACCTGCAGGGTCTCAGCTACGAGCGCATCGCCAACGAACTCGGCTGCGACTGCAAGACCGTCGACAACGCGTTGCAGCGCATCAAGCGCAAGGTCGACCTGCATCTGGAGGGCCGCAGGGTCCTGAGCTAGGGACCCGGCGCCCGCCCGGCGCCCGCCCGCGCCGGGCTTTGCCCGCGCGCCTAGAACGTCATCAGGCTGACGTCGTGCCCCTGCTGCTGCACGAGAAGCTTGAAGTCGTGCGGGTTGCTCGCCACCTGGGCGGCGTCGCTGAGCGTGATCAGACCGTCCTCGTACAGCTTCAGCAGCGCCTGGTCGAAGGTCTGCATGCCGTAGAAGTCGCCTTCCTTGATGGCGTCGCCGATCAGCATGGCCTGATCCTGGTCCAGGATGAAGTCGCGGATACGGTTCGTGGTGATCATGATCTCGATGGCGGGGACGCGGCCCGCCCCGTCAGCGCGCGTGAGCAGGCGCTGCGACACGATCGCCTTGAGTGTGCCGGCGAGCATGATGCGCACCTGCTTCTGCTGGTGAAGCGGGAAGAAGTCGATGATGCGGTTGATGGTCTCGGTGGCGTCGATGGTGTGCAGGGTGCTCATCACGAAGTGACCCGTTTGCGCGGCGGTGAGCGCCGCGGCCACCGTCTCGGTGTCGCGCATCTCGCCGATGAGGATGTCGTCCGGGTCCTGGCGGAGCACGTACTTGAGGGCCGAGATGTAGGAGTCGGTGTCCAGGCCGATCTCGCGCTGGTTGATGATCGAGCGCTTGTCCTTGTGGAGCACCTCGATCGGGTCCTCGATGGTCACGATGTGCCGGCGAATCGTGCTGTTGATGTGGTCGATCATCGCCGCCAGGGTGGTCGTCTTGCCCGAACCGGTGGTGCCGGTGACGAGCACGAGGCCGCGCGGCTCCAAGGCGATCCGCTTGAGGACCTCCGGCAGGTGCAGCTCCTCGAACGAAGGGATCTTGATCGTGACCTGCCTCATAGCCACGCTGATGCTGCCGCGCTGCCGGAAGACGTTGACGCGGAAGCGACCGAGGTTCGGCGCCGAGTAGGCGAAGTCGATCTCGTTGTGCTCGCTGAAGCGCCGGATCTGTTTGTCGGTCATGATCGACGCGGCGACGTCCTTGGTGTCCTCGGGGGTGAGCGGCGGCTCGTCCATGAGTAGTAGCTCGCCGTCGACGCGGATCACCGGCGGGCTCCCGGCCTTGATGTGCAGGTCGGACGCGTTGCGCGCCATCATCTCGCTGAGCAGATCATCTATGGGTTTCACGTGGCATCCCCATCGTCCGTTGCCTCTCTCCGAAACCTACTTCGGCAGATGACGACAAAAGCTTACCTCCAGGCGTCGGCCGCTGCAGGTGTCAAGGGCGTTGGGCGGCCGCCCCTGGTCGCTGCCGCGGACCTAGAACCGGCCGCCGATCCAGGCGTCGCGGCCGCCCAGTGAACCATAGCGCACGACGTCGCCGGTGTGCGGCGCCTCGATGACGCTGCCGCCGCCGGCGTAGATGGCGACGTGGTGGCTGTAGCTGGCGTTGCCGAAGAACACGAGGTCGCCGGGCCGCAGGTCGCTGAGCGCCAGCGGAGTGCTCTGCCGCTGCTGATCGGTGGCGCCATGCCACATCTTGATGCGGATCTGCGCGTAGCAGTACATGGTGAGTCCGGAGCAGTCGAAGCCGCTCGGGCTGGCGCCGCCCCACACGTACGGGACGCCGAAGTAGCGCTGCGCGATGGTGACGATCTCGGGATGACCGGGGCTGTTGGGATCCACCGGCGGCGGCACGATGCCGCCCCACGACTGCTGGGCGGCGAGTTTGGCGGCCAAGGCCGCCTGCTCACGCAGGCGCTTGATCTCGGCCTTGAGGCCTTTCGTCATCTTTTCGAGCTTGCCCTCCAGAGCCAGGATCTGGTTCTTCTGCGCGGCGCGCTCCGCGACCAGTTTGGCCGCGGCCTCCTTGTCCGCCTCGAGCTTGAGGCGCCGATCCTTGATGTCCCGGCGATAGGCGGCGATGGCCTTGACCGTGTCCACGTCGCTGTTGCCGAGGCGGTTCATCATGTCGAGCTGCGTGACCAGCTCGTCGAAGCTGTCGGCCTGGAAGAGGACGTCGACGATGCCCACGTCGCGCGACTTGTAGATGTTCTCGGCGCGCACCTTGAGCTGCGTGTTGGCGACCTCGAGGTTGTGCTCGGCGACGTCCAGGAGACGCTGGTTCTCCTTGATCTTGAGCTCCACGTTGTCGAGTTGGCTCGTGGCCTGGTTGTACTTCTCGACGGCCATCTCGACCTGCGTGTAGACCGTGTCGAGCTTGGTCTGCACCGCTTTCAGACGGGCCTTCTTGGTGGAGACCGGCGACGCGGGGGAGGCCGCGGTGAAGACCAGGGACAGGACGCAGGCGGCGAGGATGAGGGCGCGCGCCGCGCGCCGTGTGCCGTTCGTAGGCTTCACTCTAGCGGTTCCTTTCGCGCGCGCTGGACAGAGGACGCGCGTTCGCTGACGTGGGTACACGGATGGTGACAGTATTCGAGCCCTGGGGGCGGTCTCCTACGCGGGAGACCGCCCCCAGGGCTCGCGTGAGTACTAGAACCTGCCGCCGATCCAGGCGCCGCCGATGGAGCCGTAACTCACCACGGCGCCCGTGTGCGGGGCGTTGATCATGCTGCCGCCGCCGACGTAGATGCCGACGTGGTAGCTGTAGCTGGCGTTACCGAAGAACACGAGGTCGCCGGGCTGCAGCGCGCTGATCGGCACCGGGGTGCTGGCGTGCTGCTGGTCGGTAGCGCCGTGCGATAGACCGACGCCGACCTGCGCGTAGCAGTACATGGCGAGGCCGGAGCAGTCGAAGCCGCTCGGGCTGGCGCCGGCGTACACGTAGGGGACGCCGAGATAGCGCTGGGCGATGCCGACCACGGCGGAGTTGCCCGAGCGGC
>Ga0209386_1001065_pt1 | contig 11882 bp, 16 predicted proteins | sample NGEPertwo_FD_184510 | JGI IMG/M metagenome (GOLD analysis project Ga0209386, IMG submission 184510) | Arctic peat soil microbial communities from the Barrow Environmental Observatory site, Barrow, Alaska, USA - NGEE Permafrost154B-two... | ecosystem: Environmental > Terrestrial > Soil > Wetlands... | reverse complement strand
CTAAAATTCTCGGAAACCAGCTACGGATTCAGACCTAATAAAAGTGCTAAAGAAGCAGTGCTGAAATGCAAGGAATACATAGACGCAGGCTATAGATGGGCTGTGGATATTGATCTTCGGTCATTTAGATAATGCCGCCACCACTTGGCCAAAACCACAACAAGTTGTGGACGCTATCCAGGAAGCCCTCGTGCACAAGGGCGGGAATGCCGGTCGGGGAGGACATGGCGCAGCGATGCAGATGGCAAGACTCATTCATCAGACGAGGGAAGACTTGTGTACTTTATTTGGCACAGATGATCCTACCCAGGTTATCTTTACTCAGAATGCCACCCATGCCTTGAATCAAGCGTTATTTGGACTTTTGCAGCCGGGAGATCATGTCATCACGTCCTCGATTGAGCATAATGCGGTGGCCCGACCCCTTTGGGCTTTGAAACAAAGAGGGATTGAGGTTAGCGAAGTCCCAGGGATACCTGGAAGGGAGTTTGATTTAGAGGCTTACGAGAAGGTTTTTAAAGCGACCACGAAACTAGTGGTGACGTTGCATGCCTCAAACGTTACAGGAACCTTGTTACCAATCAAAGAAATTGGTCAAATCGCCCATGAACATAAGGTGTATTATTTGCTAGATGCTGCGCAAACAGCAGGCGTTTTCCCGATTGATCTGGGACGCCAGTTCGTGGATTTACTCGCGTTTCCGGGACATAAAGGTCTTTTGGGCCCTCAAGGGACGGGCGGACTTATTGTCCAGCCAGGAATTAAGTTGGAGCCGTTAATCTACGGTGGTACGGGGAGTCTCTCTGAGGAGGACTGTCAGCCGGATTTTTTGCCGGATGCTTTGGAAAGTGGCACTCTAAATGGAGCTGGAATTGTAGGGTTAGGGGCAGGTGTGCGCTACATACTTGGTGAAGGCGTGGATAGAATACGGATTAGAGAGCAGGCGCTTTGCCGGAAATTATGGAATGGTTTGGGGCAAATTCCAGGCGTTAAGCTTTACGGAAGTGATATGGTGGAGCGGCGGTCGCCTATTGTGGCCTTTAACATAGGGGATATGGATTCTGTAGAAGCCGGTTTTCGATTAGAAGAAAAGGCGGGCGTCATCGCTCGAGCTGGGCTACATTGTGCTGCCCATGCCCACAGAATGTTTGGGACATTGGAACAGGGGGTTGTTCGATTCAGCCCATCACATTTCACGAGTGAGGAAGAAATTGAAACGACTCTGCAGGCGGTAAAGGGACTAGCAGAGGAGTAATAGACTGAATTAATGGGATTACGTTAGGAGCTTAAGGTATTATGAAGACTTTAGTGTTGAGCAAAAAAAGCAATCTTTTCAAGGCGATTAGTCATCCATCGAGGGTGCAAATTCTGGAGTATCTGAGTTCGGGTGAACGATGTGTCTGTGATATTATTTCCGAGTTGGGGCTTGAGCAGTCAAATGTATCCCAGCATTTGGCGGTACTTCGTCGGGAGAATCTTATCGAGTCGAGAAAACAGGGACTGCGGGTCATGTATCGGATTAAACACTTAGAAATTCTGGCTCTTTTACAGAAGGCCCAAGAGATTATTAGTAGTGAGCTGGATTCTAACCTTCGGCTTATTCGTGGGATGGCTCAGGCTGATTTTTAATAACGTTTTGCTCTTCTATATAAGGAAGAACAAGATGCCGAGATAGAATGTGGGAAAATAATAATGACATGATATTAGAATAGTAGTATCATATTAGTATATGATAATTATCTAATTATAAGGGGGTGTAGGTAATCGATAGTAAGAATCTAACAATACACATCTGCATTCTTGGCGGGGGGCCTGCTGGATATGTAGCAGCTATACGTGCAGCCCAGCTTGGGGGGAGAGTGACGTTAGTTGAGGAAAGAGAGGTTGGAGGAACTTGTTTGAACCGGGGATGTATTCCAACCAAGGCTCTCCTTAAAACATCGGAAGTCTTAGCTGTGATTAGTAAGTCGAAAGAATTGGGTATTGCAGCAACAGTCTCAGGCGTTCATGCCGGTGTAGGCAAGTCCAGAAAAGATAGAATTGTAAAAAGTCTGAGGATGGGTGTTGAACACTTGCTTGCCAAGCATGGGGTTGAATTAATACGTGGTAAGGGTTGGATCAAATCTCCGCAAAAGGTCACAGTTAAAACAGCAGAGGGAGAAGTGGTTGTCAACTGCGACCGGCTAATTATTACCACGGGTTCGGAGCCCTTAATTCCAACTATTCCGGGCGTTACGTTAGAAGGCGTCATCACAAGCAACGAGGCCTTGGAACTAACAGAGACTCTTGAAAGTATTATTATCATAGGGGCTGGCGCTATCGGGCTGGAATTTGCAACTATGTTCAATTCGCTGGGGACTAAGGTTACTGTGGTGGAATCACAAGAGAGAATCTTACCAAGTGAGGACAAGGAAATAACGTCGGAACTTCTTAAAATCATGAAAAGACAAGGCGTCAAATTTAAGCTGGCTACTAAGGTTCTCGGAATTTCTAAATCTCCAAACGGACTAGAGACACGCATTCAGGGTGAAGGGGAAGAGATTTCTCTACTCTCGGAAACGGTTTTAGTAGCCGTGGGAAGAAACTTAGGGGGTGTATCTCCTGACATCGGAGCGCTGGGCCTTGAGGTGACCAAAGGGTCCATTGTGGTCAATGACCGTATGGAAACCAATCGGACGGGGGTTTATGCAGCGGGCGATGTGATCGGCGGTAGCCTACTGGCGCACCTGGCTTTCGCTGAAGGCCGAGTAGCGACCGAAAATGCGATGGGGCTGCAAAGCAGGCTGAATTATAAGGCTGTGCCTGCCTGCGTTTATACGAATCCAGAGGTGGCTTCAGTGGGTTTGAGTGAAGATCAAGCCAAGGAACAAGGTCGGGCGGTCAAAGTGGGACGTTTTGATTTTAGAAACAACGGCAGGGCCTTGTGTCATGGAGAACGGGAAGGCTTTGTTAAGGTTATAACAGAGGAGAGCACGGGGGTTATTTTAGGAGCACGAATATTAGGACCCCATGCTTCAGAATTGCTTTCTGAAATCACATTGGCAGTCACCCTAGGGGTCAAAGCAGAAGTCTTGGCGGATATGATACATCCTCATCCGTCCTTAGCTGAGGCCGTGATGGAAGCGTGTGGCGATGCGATTGGCAGGGCAATTCATAAATTGCCCAATCCTAAAGCATGATCCATGGGACGGATGAGTCACGTCTACAAAAATTAAAAAAATGGAGGATTTAAAATGTCTGAAAAACAACTACCAGGATTTATTATGTGTGTCTGTACAGGGAAATGCCCAGGTTTTAAAAGCATGGATATCTGGGACTTTATTAATCAGGTTAGGGTCGAGCTGCCGGTGGAATACGGGTTTATCCATCCGCAGTTATGTGAAGAAGATGGGGATCGGTTTCTGGCAGATTATCTAAAAGCCCATCGGAAGGTTATTATCGGTGCATGCGCCCCAAATATGCAGAAAAAAATGTTCAAGCAGGCCTTTATAGATGCAGGGCTGGACGTCGAAAAGGATGCGTATATGCTCGATATTCGGGATATGACCAATGAAGCTGCATTCAAAAAAGTAGAAGACTTAGTTGAGAAAATTGAAGCGGAGGGATAAGCATGAGTGAAGATACGTTTATGGGAGTTCCCAGAAATACCATCGACTGGAGCCCAATTCTTGATTATGACAAATGTAATTACTGTATGGAGTGCGTGAAATTTTGTCCGCACCAAGTGTATGAAGTCCGCGAAACTGAGGAGAAAAAGCTGATTGTAAAGAATCCGGACAACTGCGTCGTCTTCTGCCGAGCGTGTGGAAAAACCTGTGGTGTCGATGCCATAACCTTCCCAGATAAGGTAGCAACCACTAAGAAGATCAAGGAAACTCGAAAGGGGCTGGCAGGCAATGAGTAAAAGCTTTGCCGTCTTACCTTGCAATGGTTTGGATAAAGGCGCAGGTTGTATCGCCCGGGAAATAGCATTACACCTTATCGAGAAATCAGAGAGTGAGATGATCTGTCCTGTTTTATATCGAATAGCGGATGCCAGATACAATAAGATTGCTCAGGAGAAACCCCTACTCGTGATTGATGGCTGTCAGACACGGTGCGCTAGTAAACTTGCCTCGGAAAAAGGTTTAAAAGTTACCGCCAAAATAACGGTAACTGAAGAAGCAAAAAGTAGGGGGTTTGAGCTGGGAGATGCCTTAAGGCTCGGGGAAAATGAACTGAAACTGGCAGAGAGGATCGCTGATGAACTCCTGCTGGAGAAGAAAGCGGAAAAGTCGTTAGGAAGTGAAACGGCAGCAGAAGGCGAAACAGTCTACCCTGAAACGTATGATTATGAAGTCTATAAAAAGGACAAATTTATTTTTCGAGTGCCTAAAGAAGGTTTTTTATTCAATGAAAACGACAGCTGGGTGTATATAGTGGGAAATATTGCTCGCATAGGCGTTACGGATTATGTCCAGCAAAGCTTATCGGATATCATGTTTTTTACCCCACCCGTTGTCGGAAATGAAGTAGAGCAGTTTGGTGAGCTAGGTGAGATCGAATCGGGTAAAGCGGTCTTCGAAGTGGTATCCCCTGTGACAGGGAGGATTACGGCTGTCAATGAAGAACTTGCGGTTACCCCAGAACTCATCAACATGAATCCCTATGAAAAAGGCTGGATCGTTGAAATGGAATTGACCGATTTAGAAAGTGATAAAGAATTGCTGCTTGAGTTTGAGGGATATTTCACGATTCTAAAAAGAAAGGTGGATGAATTTCATGTCTGATACGATTAAAGTCATTCCCTGCAGCGGAATGGGCAAGGTCTACGGCCTTGTGGCGAGGGAAAGCGCGTTGAAGGTTATTCAGGAACTCTGTCCGCAGCAATCCAGTACGGTTTGTCTGGCCTATATCGTGACAGGAGATCAAGAGGCTAAGGAATTGATCGAGGGAGAAAAGTGCATTACTCTCGATGGCTGCCCTAAAATGTGTGCTGCTAAAAATGCTGAACTGGCCGGTGGAATAGTCACGGAAAAGGTGAGGGTTATTGATTCGTTCCGCAAGCCCAAAGGGGCCCAGGCAGGGACTGCTACAGAACTTACGGATGAAGGCTGGCTGATTGTGGATGAAATTGCTGGCGAGATTGCTGAAAAGGTTAAACTATTAAGTAGGGAGGGCTAAATATGTCTATTAATATGCTGAAAATAGGTATTGTATCTTGCAGTGGCGAGGACTGTCTGGGAGGGACGATCTCTAGACTGGCAACTCGTAAAATGCTAGACGAAGTTCGTTCAGATGCGACCGTGACGATATGTTTGCCACTCTTTCTAGCAGGGGGAGTAGAAGAACGGGGATTTGCCGAACAGTTCCCAACTATTTCCGTGGATGGATGCTCTAAAGCATGCGCCAAACGGGCAACTGAGAAATATAGTGGTCAGGTGAGTGCTGCAATTGATGTTTCGGATTTAATAGGAACGGAAGTTGCGGAAGCTGGAGCCTTGTCCATCAGAAACTTGACCGATGAACATAAAGCCATGGTAGATAAGGTGGTCAGCGAGATAACGGCTAAGTTTGATGAGGCATTGAAGGTTGCGCAAAGAGATCAAGTGGCTAAAGGATTTGCTATGGTAGGAAGCGGGTCCTCTGGGGGTTGTGGCTGCGGCTGTGGGCCAAAGTAAATAAAATTGCATGACTAGGGAGAGGTTAAGATGACGAAGAGTTGGTATCCGGTTATAGACAATGATAATTGTATCGAATGTGGGGCATGTACCAACAAATGCTCTCACGGTGTTTACGGAAAAGACAGCGCGAAACCTATAGCCATTTATCCAGAGGGATGCGTTGACCGCTGCACTGGTTGTCAGGCTTTATGTCCGGCAGAAGCAATTAGCTATTTCGGAGATACAGGTGGTATAAAGATAACCTGCGGCTGCGGTGGGAATTGTTGATAATTCAAACTCGCATCATCAAATCATTATCTCACGACCCTTGGGTGAATTTGGCGATAGAAGAACATTTGCTTGGACAAATAACCGAGGATGAGGTAATGCTTTATCTATGGCAAAATGACAACACAGTGGTTATCGGCAGGAATCAAAATGCTTGGAAAGAGTGTCGGCACCTTGAGTTGGAACGGGAGGGTGGGAAACTAGCCCGACGTTTATCCGGAGGTGGGGCAGTTTATCATGATTTAGGCAACTTAAACTTTACCTTTATTATGAATAAAAAGCATTATGATATAGCGAACCAGCTCTCGGTAATTTTGCAGGCGGTAACCAAACTGGGGATAAAGGCCGAGTTTTCTGGGCGCAATGATTTGGTGATAGGGGAGAAGAAGTTTTCCGGTAACGCTTACTATTTTAATAAAGATAGTGCAATTCATCATGGCACAATCCTAATTAACAGCGACCTTACGAAGCTGAGTCGTTATTTGCAGGTATCCCGTGAAAAGATTAGTTCCAAGGGTATTGATTCTGTTCAGTCTAGAGTGATTAATCTAGCGAACGTTAGTAAAGCTGTTACCTTGGCCGCTGTGATCAAAGGAATGGAAGAGAGCTTTATTGATGTTTACGGGAGAGATGCCCAAGAGCTAGCAGTAGACCGCAATGACTTCAATATTGAGTCACTAGTTCAAAAGTATTCCTCTTGGGAATGGCGACTTGGCAAAAGTCCGGAATTTGACATTTCCATAAGCCGTCGCTTTGGTTGGGGAGAAGTGGAATTAGGGTTTTGTTTAAAGAATGCCCACATTGATTCTGTGCAAGTTTTTTCTGATGCCATTGAGGAGAGCTTAATCAGAGATATTGGGAAAAGCCTTGAAGGATGTTCTTTTAGGAAAGACCCGATGATAGAGCATCTCATAACGGTCGATGGTCAATCTGAAAATCGAACGATTATTAACGATGTAGTTCTATGGCTTCATGAAACAGAGTTTTAAATCCCAAAGAATCCTCCTGTAATTGATTGTTCTTCTCATCGCAGGAGGATCTTTATAATGAATAAAGAAATTAAAATAATTTGAAAAAATATGAAAGGAAGTGTAAACATGAAAATATGTCAGAACTGCGGATTGGGTATTGAGGAGAAGAACGACCTCATAACCTGCTTTAAGTACAAAACTTTGAACAATTCACAAGAGGATAAAAACAACTGCCAATATTTTATTAAAAGAATCATCGAGGATGGCGAACCGTTGCTTCAGATACAACACCTTCTTTTAGTAGAGCAAGAATTAGGGAAGCGAAAGATGAAAATTAGTATTAACGATGGCCTACGGATGTAACTTTAGTTGGCGGTTTTAAGCCATGAAGTGATTTTTACAATTAATAATTGAGAGCAGATATAGAAAAAGAACGAAAGATTTAGTTGACATAGCCTATCATTCTACCCCTTCGATAGAACGCCTTTACAAGGGATCTTGGAGAGCATGCGTCGTGGCTTTTGCAATGTTATCCAGAGTATGTGTTTGAGAGACTCAAGCACATTACCGCCCACAGTTTTGGTTCACTCAAAGAGCAATCATTGCTTGAAATCTGGACGACTCCTGAATATATGAGATATAGTTACAATGTTCTGCACGAGGAACTCGTGAACTAAAAAAGCTGGTCCGAGGAGTTAGTACGGTGGATGCTGATTTCAGAGGAACGTGAAAAAAGTAGAATTGAGGAGGACCAATTATGAATATTGGAATTTTCCCTTGTCAAGGCCGTTGTAACGTCAGTATGATGACAAAAACGGTGGCTGAATTTTTCGTTGAAGACGAAGTAATACGCGTACTACCCCATTTAAGTTTACCTCTTGACAATGGAAGTGATGTTCACGAAAAGTATATTGCATTGAATGGATGCCCAGCAAAATGTGCTTCCAAGGAATTTGAGTCTGCTAGAATTAAACCACATGAAGAAATCATCATTACCAAGGATTTTGATCCGAAAAATAATGAAAAATATGAAGAATTATTAAATATAGATGAAGAGGTATACTTAGTGCAAGAAGTGATCGATAGATTATTGGAAGTAGGTTAAACAAAGACACTAATTTTGATTCCCGCAAGCAGGAACCTTGTCCACCAAAAGCTTGACGTATAAACACAAAGCAATGATTGAAAGGTGTTCGACGAGATAACGCTTAAGTTTGATGAAGTAATGAAGCCTCCTCAAAGACCTTTAGTGACTAAAGTGACTAAATGCCAAGACCTGACGATTGGGTGCTCTGGAGGCTGTGGATGCGGTTGTGGACCAAAATGAGGTCAGATACATCGGCTCGATCATTGAAGTGCCTGTAATGATCGCCTTAGTTAATGTTAGTTTGTTCTTCAGGAAGAAGTAAAAGGTAGATACTCAATGCGGGGAGGAAAAAACATGGTTCAGGTTGATGTGTTCGGAATTAGTGAAGAAGCTCCAACTGGTTCATGTAGTTGCGGTGGTGCCTGTGGTTCGGCGGCTGAAAAAACAATGGGGGTAATGTATGAGGAGTTGGTCCAGTTTTGTCAGGAAAGTGATCTGGCGGCGATAGTGAATTTGCAGTTTATAGATGTTTTTGAGGATGATTTAAAGGCCTATGAAACGCCTCATACAATGTTTAAGAATGGCTTTGCTTTACCGCTGGTGGCTATAAACGGTATTGTCCGTTTTTATGGTGGGATCAGCAACAGCAAGATATATGATAAGGTAAGAAAGGTCTGCTTATAATTACGAAGATCCCCAGCGTCTTTCTTAATGTGGTCTAGATTTTCTACGGTCACAGAAAACATGAGCTTTATGCGGTTCAATTGATTGACTTCACTCGCCCCAGGGTCATAGTCAATGGGAGCAAGGTTAGCTTGTGGATAGGACCTTCGGATCTGTCATTATAAAAAGGTCCATCGTGTGGACAACAATTTATGTCCACACGATGGACCTTTTGGTGAACATGCGTTCTTTAAAGGCTTCATACGCTTCAGTGGTTTCAAATAAAGGTTCTAATTCTTCATTTCCTTCATTATTCATTGTATAAATTAAAGGAGCACGTTAGCTATCACTTCTTGAATAAAAGGGACGTCTAAGGTTTGGGAAATGTTGAAGCCACCCGACCCCGTCACCATCAGGGTAAGACATGACCATTAAGGATTGCTTTGGCATCCTCAAGCATCATGACGACAGTATTACGTATATTGGAAAAATGTCTTAGATAGTTCTTGTAGACAATGGCTTGGTCCTCATTTAAAACAACTAGTTTGACAGTTATAGAACCAACATCCAGGCCAATATTTAAAATGTTGCTCATTTTCTTCCTTCACTGGCCAATTAGGCTTCTTTCTGACCTTCCCAAAGAGTTTCGTGGCAAAGAAGCGAAGTACACCCGCACTGGTCTGTTTCAATTTCGATCGTCGTATGAGAGATTCCAAATTCTTTAAGGAGATATTGCTTTAACTGTTTTACGATTTCCGTGCTGCGCTCAAGTGAACCCTTGGGATCAAGGATAAGATGACAACTAAGGGCAACTCGTTCTGGAGTCACACTCCAAACATGAAGATCATGAATATCCTTGGCCCCCGGTAAAGAGCGAACAAAAGCAAGTAAACGATCATATTCGAAATTGTCTGGGGCTCCTTCCATTAAAATATGAAGCGTTTCTTTCACGATCTTCCAGGCATTCCAAGCGATCAGAAGAGCGATCAAAACGGAAATGATAGGGTCAATTACAAACCATTGGGTATATTGCATGATCACGGCACCAATGATAACGCCCGCTGAGGCGGCTGCATCCCCCAAGACATGGAGAAGGGCAGAACGGACGTTAAGGTTATCTTCCCCGCCTCGGAAGCCGAAGGCAATGACCAGATTAACAATCACGCCAACACTGGCACTTATATACATAATTGTGCTTTCCACGGGTTGGGGATTTTGAAAACGATGGAAGGCCTCGTATAGAATCACAAAAGCAATAATAATCAGAGTGAGGGAATTAGCTAAAGCGGCTAAGATTCCAGTGCGATGAAAACCGAACGTTTTATCAAGAGTTGGAGATTTTTGTGCTTGAACAGCTGCAAACCAAGCAAGACCCAAAGCGGCAACATCTGTTAGCACGTGACCTGCATCGCTGAGAAGAGCTAAGCTATTCGCCAAGCTTCCTCCTATAACTTCTACTGCCAAGATGAAGAAGGTGGCAAAAAAAGCCCATTTTAACCTAGTTCCCGTGGCATGCACGTGCCCCCCTAATGCGCTGTGGTTATGTCCTTGATGATCGTCTCCGTGACCTTCCCCTGGTAGATTATGAATATGTGTTGCCTCGTGTTTGTGATTATGGTCGTGCTCGTGGTTATGGGATTCTGGTAATTCATTAGGTTTTGACATAGGGAATCTCCTCCTCTTTATCATAATATATGTAACTTATAATATTGACATTGAAACATACACTTGAATGATAGGCTAAAAAAATAAAGCAATTTCAGTTGACGATCCGAGGCAGTACTGAACCCTAAGTATGAAGGTCGGAAATAGATTATTTTGGGAGATGGGTGCTATGGTCAAGGGCTTTTTCTAAGATGATTTTAACGTGTTCGTCGTGAATGCTATAGCGAACGAGCTTACCTTCTTTGCGGGAACGGGCAAGACCCATGGCTTTAAGCAGACGCAAATGGTGGGAAGCACCAGAAATGGTTAGATTCGAAATCTGAGCAATATTACAGACGCAAAGATCTGGTTCTAGTAGCAAGGCATAAATAATCTTCACCCTTGTTTCGTCAGCAAGAGCTTTAAAAATAGGGGTCACTCCTTCAATCTGTGCTACAGAGTGTGCTAACTCATTTAAACGCTCTTGAGTATGACAATCTGTTTCGCAGAGGTTATGATGATTTGGACGGTTCAAACGGATTCCTCCTTGTTAACGTAATCCTATAAAGTCCGTTACCGATAATCCGAGAAAATTGTTGAACAGCTTAATATGCATTAAAAATCAAAATTGCTATGAAATCTGGCAATAGTAATCTTCCTTGGTATACTGAAAAAGAACCCCATTGGGGGGTAGATCTTGATAACTATCTTTATAACACAAAAGAATTTTTTTATAATCATAGGATTAATTATTGTTTTTAGGAATCCCTTTGCCCCCGCAATTGAGAGAAAACAGAGCAGACGCTGCTCCTAATTTATTTTTAGGGACCGATCCCATAATGCAGGAATTGTTGGGTGCTTGGAAAAGGCCCAAGGAAGCCCCCATGCCGAAAACGGCTAGGATAACTTGGATAACCGGGGTGTTTTCGCCCACGTTGGCCAAGAGAATTAAGGCGAGCGCATTGAGAATCATCCCGCTGCTGGTTAAGAAGGTGTAGCCGATTTTATCCGAGAGCCGCCCGGCGAAGATTGCCATAATAGCCATGCCGAGGGGAAAGGCCATCATAAATAGTCCCGCCATTTGAGGTGTATACCCTAAGACTTTTTGATAGTAAAAGGGAGGGAATACGGTGCTGGAATACATGGTGATAAAGGAAATCAGCGCAGCTACAATGGAGGTCCAGAAAATGCGCATTTTAAAGAGTTCGAAATCCAGAATGGGGTTGAGTGCTTTTTTTTCGCGAAGAGCGATCGCAATAAGGCTGATGAGAAAAATAGTACTGCTAATGAGGATCGTTGGAGAGAGCCAGCCGAAATCATTGAGATTGGAGACACCATAGATGATGCTAATCATCCCTATGATGACGTAAATCGCCCCCGAGGTATCAAATTTTTTACCGGGTCGATCTTTGCCATGATCAGCGGAAATGATAAAGTGTGAGGCTAGGAACCCTGTGCTTGCCAGAAGGGTAATAAGTGCGAAAATCATGCGCCATCCCCAGAGCCCAATCACAATGCCACCGAGAGGAGGTCCTGCTAAGCTGCCAATAGCTGCGACTGATCCCAGGAAACCAATGTTTGTCCCGC
>Ga0209386_1001063_pt1 | contig 11935 bp, 8 predicted proteins | sample NGEPertwo_FD_184510 | JGI IMG/M metagenome (GOLD analysis project Ga0209386, IMG submission 184510) | Arctic peat soil microbial communities from the Barrow Environmental Observatory site, Barrow, Alaska, USA - NGEE Permafrost154B-two... | ecosystem: Environmental > Terrestrial > Soil > Wetlands... | reverse complement strand
GGCGGGGGCACTCCAGGCGTACCCGGACACCTGCGTCGGAACGGACTCGCACACCACCATGGTCAACGGGCTGGGCGTGCTCGCCTGGGGGGTCGGCGGGATCGAGGCGGAGGCCGCGATGCTCGGCCAGCCGGTCTCGATGCTCATCCCACGGGTCGTCGGCTTCAAGCTCAGCGGAACCATCCCGTCCGGGGTCACCGCGACCGACGTCGTGCTCACGATCACCGAGCTGCTGCGCCGGCACGGCGTGGTGGGCAAGTTCGTGGAGTTCTACGGCGAGGGCATCGCCGCGGTCCCGCTGGCGAACCGGGCGACGATCGGCAACATGAGCCCGGAGTTCGGGTCCACCTGCGCCATCTTCCCGATCGACGAGGTGACGCTCGCCTACCTGCGCCTGACCGGTCGGCCCGCCGACCAGGTGGCGCTCGTCGAGGCCTATGCAAAGGAGCAGGGCCTGTGGCACGACCCGACCGCGCCGGGGTACCTCGAGCCGGTGTTCTCGGAGTACCTCGAGCTGGACCTGTCAACGGTCGTCCCGTCGATCGCCGGTCCCAAGCGCCCGCAGGACCGGATCGCCCTGACTGAGGCCAAGGAGGCGTTCGCCTCGGTGCTGGCCGACTACGTCGACGACGGCGGGTACGTGCCGGAGTCCGGGCTCGACGAGTCGGTGGCCGAGACGTTCCCGGCGTCCGACCCGATCGCGGCGGGCGAGCACCCGGACATGTCGGGCGCGCCGGCTGCCGCGGGCCACGGCGACGCCGACCGGCGCGCGCACCGCCGCGTCCCCGTGACCCTTGCCGACGGCACGGTCACCGAGCTGGACCACGGCTCGGTGGTGATCGCCTCGATCACCTCGTGCACCAACACGTCCAACCCCGAGGTGATGCTCGCCGCCGCCCTGCTCGCCAAGAACGCCGTCGGGCGGGGCCTGGTGGCCAAGCCGTGGGTCAAGACGTCGTTGGCGCCCGGGTCCAAGGTGGTGACCGACTACTACCAGAAGGCCGGCCTCTGGCCGTACCTGGAGAAGCTGGGCTTCCACCTGGTCGGTTACGGGTGCGGCACCTGCATCGGCAACTCCGGGCCGTTGCCGGAGGCGGTGTCCGCCGCGGTCAACGACAGCGACCTCGCGGTGGTCTCCGTGCTGTCCGGGAACCGCAACTTCGAGGGTCGGATCAACCCGGACGTCAAGATGAACTACCTGGCGTCCCCGCCGCTGGTCGTCGCGTACGCCCTGGCCGGGACGATGGACTTCGACTTCGAGTCCGAGCCGCTCGGCACGGACGAAGTTGGCGCGCCTGTGTACCTGCGGGACATCTGGCCCGCCGCGCAGGAGGTGCAGGCCACGATCGATGGCTCCATCGACGCCGAGATGTTCGCCAAGGGCTACTCGGACGTGTTCGCCGGTGACCAGCGCTGGACGTCGCTGCCGACCCCGGAGGGCGACACCTTCGCCTGGGACGCGGAATCGACGTACGTCCGCAAGCCCCCGTACTTCGACGGGATGGGCGCCGCGCCGGAGCCGGTGGCCGACATCGTCGGCGCACGGGTGCTGGCCAAGCTCGGCGACTCGGTGACGACCGACCACATCAGCCCGGCGGGGTCCATCAAGGCGGACAGCCCGGCCGGTCGCTACCTGGCCGAGCACGGGGTGGAGCGCAAGGACTTCAACTCCTACGGCTCCCGTCGGGGCAACCACGAGGTGATGATCCGCGGAACCTTCGCCAACATCCGGCTGCGCAACCAGCTGGTGCCCGGCGTCGAGGGCGGCTTGACGGTCAACCACCTGACGGGCGAGCAGGCCACGATCTACGACGCCGCGCAGGCGTACGGCCAGGCAGGCATCCCGCTGGTGGTCCTCGGCGGCAAGGAGTACGGGTCCGGGTCGTCGCGCGACTGGGCCGCAAAGGGCACCGCGCTGCTCGGGGTCCGGGCGGTGATCGTGGAGAGCTTCGAGCGCATCCACCGGTCCAACCTGATCGGGATGGGTGTGCTGCCGCTGGAGTTCGGCGCGGGGGAGTCGGCCGGCTCGCTCGGGCTCGACGGCACCGAGACGTACGCGATCACCGGGGTCACCGCGCTCAACGACGGGGTCACCCCGCGCACCGTGCACGTGACCGCGACCCGCGGGGACGGGACCGCGGTGGAGCTCGACGCCGTCGTCCGCATCGACACCCCTGGTGAGGCCGACTACTACCGCAACGGCGGCATCCTGCAGTACGTGCTGCGCTCCCTGGTCGCCTGACGGGGTCTTCCAACGAGGGCGCGCCTCATGTGACACTCGGCCATGGCCTCCTCCGAGGTGAAGACGACCGAGAATGACGGCGACGTCACGGCCTTTCTCGCCTCCGTCGACGACGAGACGCGGCGGCGCGACGCGCTGGTGCTGCTCGAGCTGATGGAGCGGGTCACGGGGAACCGCCTCGGATGTGGGGACCCTCGATCATCGGCTTCGGCCGCCACCACTACGCGTACCCGTCCGGACGCGAGGGCGACCAGCCGGCTGCCGCCTTCTCGCCGCGCAAGGCAGCCACGACCGTGTACCTGATGGGTGGGGCGGACGAGCGTGGGGAGCTGGTCAGACGCTCGCACCAGCACACGACCACGCGGACCTGGCCCGCCGGGTGACGCCAGCGGCCGTCCGCGAACGGCCGAAGCGCCCGCCCGACTCACCCACGGTGCCCTAGGCTGCCCAGCGCGCCTAGGTGAGCGGAGGGGGCATGGCAGCGAGCCACACGACGACGGTCGAGATCGCACTCGCGCCGCAGCAGGCGGAGGCCGCCGTCTACCACGCGTTCCTCGCGGCGGGCTCTCGCGGGTTGTCGGAGGTAACGGCTTCATGCAGGGCAAGGTCTCGGCGGGCATGCGCAGCTGGGGCGAGAACGTGCTGGCGACGATCGGGTACGGACCACGGGGAGCTGTGCTGACGCTGAGGAGCGAATGCGCGTTGCCGACCCAGGTCATTGACTGGGGAGAGAACCGGCAGAACGTCGAGCTGATCGTCGAAGCGCTGCGCCCGTTGGCCCCGATCCACTAGCCCAGCCGGGCCGGAACGTCGGTCACGAAGGCCGCCAGCCCTGGTCCCGGACCGCATGGGCGAAGGCGGCCAGCCCGACGCTGGCGCGTGGCGTCAGGGTGGGCAGGGCCGCCGCGGCCTGTTCCCGGAGGTCGGTGACGCCGTGCCGGGCCATCTCGGCCGCCATCGGTGGCGCGGTGAGCCACTCCGCCAGCAGCGGCTGGTCCATCTCGAGGTGGAACTGCAGGCCGAGGGCGCTGCCCGCTCGGAACGCCTGAACCGACGTCGCCGGTGTCGAGGCGAGCAGGGTGGCGCCGACGGGCAGCTCCGCGGCGTCGGAGTGCCAGTGCAGGACCGTTGGCCGCGGTCCGAGCGGGGCGAGCACGGGGTCGTCGCCGACCAGGTCGACGGGCGTGAAGCCGATCTCGGTGCCGGCGCCCGCGTGCACCGTCGCCCCGAGCGCGCGGGCGAGCAGCTGCATGCCCAGGCACACAGCGAGGACCGGCACCTCGGCCTCGACGGCCGCCGCCAGCAACCGGCGTTCGGCCGCCAGATCGGGGAAGCCGGCGTCGTCGTCGGCGTTCATCGGGCCGCCCATCACGATCAGGCCGGCCAGGTCGCGGGGGAGCGGAAGGTCCGGTCGGGCGTCGTGCAGCACCGTGCGGGTCACAACCGGGACCTCGGGTGCGGCCTGCTCGAGCACGCCGGCGAGAAGTCCGGGGCGCTCCCACGGTGCGTGCTGCAGGACGAGGACGGGGCGGGCCACGACGGTCAGCGTAGATTCCGCGCAGGTCGGTGCACGAGTGGGCCGCAACGTGGGCGCGGGTCACGACACATGAGGGGTAGGACGAGGAGGCCCACATGCGTGCTCAGCAGGGGATCAGGGGATCGGCTCTCGCGATGGTGGCCATGCTGGGTCTGACGGCCTGCGGCGGCGCGCCGCCCGAGGGCGAACGGCTCGACCCCCAGGTGGATTTCCTGGGAGTGGTCGACGAGGGCTGGGCCGACGCCGGGATGGCGGAGGCATCCGTCCGGCTGGCCACGGCGCTGGTGGCCGCAGGCGAGGGCGAGAACGTCGTCGTCTCCCCGCTCAGTCTGCAGCTGGCGCTCGCCGTGCTGCGGGAGGGTGCGACCGGCCGGGCGGCCGAGCGGCTGGACGAGGTGTTGGGGCTGCCCGACGGGGACGGCAGCCAAGCTGCGGCCGACCTGCGCGCCCTGCTTGCGCAGTTCGAGGGGGACGTGTCCCAGATCGATCGGGACAACCCTCCCGAGACGCCCGTGGTCCACATCGCCGACGGCGTGTTCATCCAGCCGGGCTACCCGGTCGAGGCGGAGTTCCTCGAGCGCGCCGCGGCCTATCACCGGGCCCAGGTCTACGAGGCCGACTTCGCGGCCGGCCAAGCCAAGCCGCTGCTCGATGCCTGGGTGGAGCGCGAGACCGGCGGTCTGCTCACCGAGGCCCCGGCGGAGCCGGCGCGAGACACCCTGCTCACGTTGCTCAACGCCGTGACCTTCGCCGCGTCGTGGCGGAGCCCGTTCGCACCGGAGGGCACCCGGGACGACTCGTTCACGCTGGCCGACGGCACGATCGTCGAGGTGCCGATGATGGCTGATGCGGTCGACGCCGGGTACGCCGAAGGTGCTGGTTGGCGGGCTGTGCAGCTGCCGTACACCGAGGGCTTCGCCATGCAGGTCGTCCTGCCCGACGTCGCCATCGAAGCCCTCGGGACTGACCGGTGGCAGGAGGTGCGGGGGGCCTTGGTCGCGGCTCCCGAGGTGTCGGTCGACCTGCGCATGCCTCGCTGGGAGATGGACGCCGGCCTCGACCTGACTGCGCTGCTGTCCGACCTGGGGCTTGATGTGCTGAGGGCCCCCGATGGTGATCTGGACGGCATCTTTTCCGACGCGTACGTCAGCCGGGTCGCCCAGGCGGCGACCATCACCGTGGCGGAGCGGGGGACCGCCGCCGCGGCCGTGACACAGGTGGAGGTTGAGGCGACGAGCGCGCCGCTGGACCCGGCGATCGAACTCGTGCTGGACCATCCGTTCGAGTACCAGGTGGTCGAGCTGCAGACCGGGCTGGTGCTCTTCGCCGGCCGGGTGGCCGACCCATCCGCGTGACCCGGGGCAGGAGCCGGACCCGCTCAGAGCGGGGCAGGGATCGTCCGGCGCCGGTCCCACGGCTCGGTCCACCCGAGCTCGTCGAACAGCCGGTCAAGGACGAGCGCAGTGAAGCCCCAGACCACGTGCTGCCCGGCGTCGTGCGGAACGAGGAAGGCCGGGCCGGCGTACCGCCGCCCGATCCGGGGCAGCGTCGCGGTTCGCCGGTTCGCCGGGTCGAGCAGGTCGGCGACCGGGGCACGGAAGACCGTCGCAGACTCGCCGTGGTCGACGACGGCCACCCGCGACGGCCGACTCCACCACGCGAGCACCGGTACCACCAGATGGTCGGACACCGAGACCGGCAGCTCGCCGAGCAGCCCGAGGATCTCGACACCGGCGGGATCCAGCCCGGTCTCCTCGACCGCCTCGCGCAGCGCCGCCTCGGCGGGGCCGGCGTCGTCGGGGTCGAGCCGGCCACCGGGGAAGGCGACCTGGCCGGGATGGTGCGACAACGAGGCGGCCCGGCCGACCAGCAGCACGTCCAGGTCGGCCGGCACGGCGCGCGAGACGTGGTTCGCGGGCCGGTCGTCCAGCAGTCCGAAGAGCACCAGCACGGCCGCGGGTCGGGTCCCTCGGGGCCCGGTGGGCATGGCTGGCCACACGACCCCGCAGGAGGCCAGGTCGGCGAGCTGGCCGCGTGCGCCGCCGTCGGTCATCTCACCACCCGGCCGGCAGCGGACGGCCTTCCTCATACCCGGCCGTCGACTGGAGTCCCACCACGGCCCGCTCGGCGAACTCCGCCAGCGACGCAGCGCCTGCGTAGGTGCATGCGCTGCGCAGCCCGGACGTGATCTGGTCCAGCAGGTCCTCCACGCCCGGGCGGGCGGGGTCGAGGTACATCCGGGAGGAGGAGATGCCCTCCTCGTAGAGCGCCTTGCGCGCCCGGTCGAACGGGCTGTCGCCGCGCGTGCGCGCCGCAACGGCCCGGGCGGACGCCATCCCGAAGCTCTCCTTGTACAGCCGGCCGTCGGCGTCGGCGTGCAGGTCACCAGGGCTCTCGTGCGTCCCGGCGAACCAGGAGCCGATCATCACCTGGGTCGCCCCGGCGGCCAGAGCAAGGGCGACGTCCCGCGGGTGGCGCACCCCGCCGTCGGCCCACACGTGCGCGCCGAGCCTCCGCGCGGCCTCCGCGCACTCCAGGACCGCGGAGAACTGCGGCCGCCCGACGGCGGTCATCATCCGCGTGGTGCACATCGCGCCCGGTCCGACGCCCACCTTCACGATGTCCGCGCCGGCAGCCACGAGGTCGCGGGTGCCCTCGGCCGTGACGACGTTCCCGGCTACCAGGGGGACGCCGGGGTCGAGGGACCGCACCGCGGCCAACGCCTCGAGCATCTTGGCCTGGTGGCCGTGCGCGGTGTCCATCACCAGCAGGTCGGCGCCGGTCTCCAGGAGCGCAGCGGCCTTGGCCCGCACGTCGCCGTTGATCCCCAGTGCGGCGGCGATCCGCAGCCGCCCGGCGTCGTCCACGGCGGGGGAGTAGATGCTGGAGCGGAGCGCGCCGGTGCGGGTGAGCACGCCCACCAGGGCGCCGTCAGCCACCACCGGGGTGAAGCGGCGCCGGGAGGTGTGCAGCCGGTCGAACGCGGCAGCCAGCCCGCCGGTTCCCGCCAGCACGCTCACGTCCACGACCGTCGGGTCGGGCGTCATCACCTCGCCGACCTGGGTGAACCTGTCGACACCCTGGCAGTCGGCCTCGGTGACCACCCCGATCGGGCGTCCGTCCCGCACGACGACGGCGGCCCCGTGGGACCGCTTGCCGATCAGGGTGAGCGCGGTGTGCACGGTCGCGGTCGGCTCGACGACCACGGCGGTCTCCACCACCGGGTGGCGCGACTTCACCGACGCGACGACGTCGGCCACGACGTCCGGCGGGATGTCCTGGGGGATCACCGCCATCCCGCCGCGCCGGGCGACTGTCTCGGCCATCCGGCGCCCGGAGACGGCTGTCATGTTCGCCACCACCACCGGGATGGTCGTGCCGGATCCGTCTGTGCTGGTCAGGTCGACGTCGAAGCGCGAGCGGACCTCGGAGCGCGACGGCACCAGGAACACGTCGCCGTACGTCAGGTCGGTCGTCGGCTGGTGCCCGGGCAGGAAGCGCATGGGGTCAGCGTAGGTCGCGGGCCCCTCAGTCCTTCTCGGCCCCCGGCGCCGCGGCATGCTCGGTCCCCGCGGAGCGCCTGACTGATGAGGCGGATGGGACTGGTGTGACGTAACAGGGGGCCCGTCAGCCTCAGCCGTCACATGGTCCGCGTGCCCGGTCGGTCACCGAGGTCTCGGGGGTCGACCCGCACGTGTGGGGTCCGTGAAGGGCCCGCGCAGAATGCCGCACGGGTCCGGGTGGGATCCGTCCCCTTGGGCACCACGCCGTACGATGACCGGATGGCCCTCCTGCCCCGGATCAGCTCGCCTGCTGATGTCCGGGCACTGCGTCCGGCCGAGCTCGTCGAGCTGGCGGCGGAGATCAGGCACTTCCTCGTCCAGTCCGTGTCCCGGACCGGCGGCCACCTCGGCCCGAACCTCGGTGTCGTGGAGCTGACCCTGGCGGTGCACCGGGTCTTCGAGTCGCCGCGGGACACGATCGTCTTCGACACGGGCCACCAGGCCTACGTGCACAAGCTGATCACCGGGCGCTCCGACTTCTCGGGTCTTCGCCAGCGCGGCGGGCTGTCCGGTTACCCCAACCGCAGCGAGTCCGAGCACGACGTCGTGGAGAACTCGCACGCCTCCACGGCGCTGTCCTGGGCGGACGGGATCGCCAAGGCCTACGCCTTGCGGGGGAGCGTCGACCGGCACGTGGTCGCCGTGATCGGCGACGGCGCGCTCACCGGAGGCATGGCCTGGGAGGCGCTGAACAACATCGCAGCCGGGCAGGACCGGCGCCTGATCATCGTGGTGAACGACAACGGGCGGTCCTACGACCGGACCATCGGCGGGCTGGCCGAGCACCTCGACCGGCTGCGCACCGCCCGCGGCTACGAGGACGTCCTGGCCTGGGGCAAGCGCACCCTGCGGCACTCGGGCCGGCTTGGCCGGCTCATCTACGGCGCACTGCACGGCATGAAGAAGGGCATCAAGGACGTCGTCGCGCCTCAGGGCATGTTCGAGGACCTGGGGCTGAAGTACATCGGGCCGGTGGACGGCCATGACGTCCCCACGGTGGAGCGGGCCCTGCGGCTCGCGCGGGACTTCGGCGGGCCGGTCATCGTGCACGTGATCACCGAGAAGGGCCGCGGCTACGTGCCGGCCGAGCAGGACGACGCCGACCGGTTCCACGCGGTCGGGCGGATCCATCCGGAGACCGGCCTGCCGGTGGCGGCGTCCCGCTTCGCCTGGACCTCGGTGTTCGCCGACGAGATCGTCCAGGTCGGCCACGTGCGGCCCGATGTCGTGGCGATCACCGCAGCGATGCTGCAGCCCGTCGGGCTGGCCCCGTTCGCAGCGGCGTTCCCGTCGCGGGTGTTCGACGTCGGCATCGCCGAGCAGCACGCCGTGACGTCGGCGGCGGGGATGGCCTTCGCCGGGTTGCACCCGGTGGTCGCCGTGTACGCGACGTTCCTGAACCGGGCCTTCGACCAGGTGCTGATGGACGTCGCCCTGCACAAGGCCGGCGTCACGTTCGTCCTGGACCGTGCCGGGATCACCGGCGACGACGGTCCCAGCCACAACGGCATGTGGGACATGGCGCTGCTCCGGGTGGTCCCCGGGCTGCACCTGGCGGCCCCTCGTGACGAGGAGACCCTGCGCAGCGCGCTGCGGACGGCCGTCGACATCGACGACGCCCCGAGCGTGATCCGGTTCCCCAAGGGCCCCCTGCCCGGTCCGCTCCCGGCAATCGACACCCTGGAGGGTGTCGACGTGCTGGCGAGGACGGGCTCCGCAGGGGCCTCGGTGCTGTTGATCGGTATCGGCCCGATGGCGCACACCGCCGTCGCGGCCGCCGAGCTTCTTGCGGACGCCGGCGTGCGCACGACGGTGGTAGACCCGCGCTGGGTGCTTCCGGTGCCCGCCGCGCTGGTCAAGCTGGCTGCTGACCACGACCACGTGGTGTGCGTCGAGGACGGCCTGGTCGACGGGGGCGTCGGTGCCCTGGTGGCCCAGCGGTGTGCTGAGGCGGGCCTCGCGACGCCCGTCCGGATGCTCGGCGTGCCGCTGGCATTCCTGGGCCACGCCACCCGGGCCCAGCTGGTGGAGGAGCTGAGGCTGCGACCGGAGGACGTCGCGCAGGACGTCCTCACGCACGTCGCGCGCGCCGCCCACTGAGCCCCCGAGGGGGTGACGTAGGTCCCCACGCGGAGCCCGACGTGACCCAGGTCACGGTCCCGGGAGGGGCTGCTGCCCGAAGGTCCCAGGTCATCCCATGTTTCCCCGCTTAGCGTCACTATTACCGACGACCACAGGGAGAATCGATGGCCATCACCGCCGAAGGCGCCACCACCTCGGACACCCCGCTGACGACCGACGACGAGGCCTGGCGTGGCTTCGCACCGGGACCGTGGCAGGACGGTGTCGACGTGCGGGACTTCATCCAGCGCAACTACGCCCCGTACCCGGGCGATGCCTCCTTCCTGGCCGGTGCGACGGAACGCACCTCGCGGATCTGGCAGCACCTGGTGGGCATGTTCCCCGAGGAGCGGGCCAAGGGCATCTACGACGTCGACGTGCACACCCCGTCGAGCATCACCTCGCACGCTCCCGGCTTCATCGACGCCGACCACGAGATCATCGTCGGCCTGCAGACCGACGCCCCGCTCAAGCGGGCGATCATGCCCAACGGCGGCTGGCGGATGGTCGAGGGGGCACTGAAGGCCTACGGCTACACCCCGGACCCCGACGTGAAGAAGATCTTCACCGAGTACCGCAAGACCCACAACGCCGGTGTGTTCGACGTCTACCCCCCGGACGTACGCGCCGCGCGCAAGTCCCACATCGTCACGGGGTTGCCCGACGCCTACGGGCGCGGCCGGATCATCGGTGACTACCGCCGGGTCGCCCTGTACGGCATCGACGCCCTGATCGAGGCCAAGCAGGACGAGCGGGCCGAGCTTGACCTGGAGCGTTCGACCGAGTCGATCATCACCGAGCGCGAGGAGCTCGCGGAGCAGATCAGAGCCCTCGGCGAGCTCAAGGAGATGGCGGAGTCCTACGGCTTCGACATCTCTGCCCCGGCCGGCACCGGCCGCGAGGCCGTGCAGTGGCTGTACTTCGCCTACCTCGGCGCGGTCAAGGAGCAGAACGGCGCAGCGATGTCCCTCGGGCGGACGTCGACCTTCCTGGACATCTACCTCCAGCGCGACATCGCCGACGGGGTGCTCACCGAGAGCCAGGCCCAGGAGCTGATCGACGACCTGGTGATCAAGCTGCGGATCGTGCGCTTCCTGCGGACCCCGGAGTACGACGCCCTGTTCTCCGGTGACCCGACCTGGGTGACGGAGTCCATCGGCGGCATCGGTGAGGACGGCCGCCCGCTGGTGACCCGCACCTCGTTCCGGTTCCTGCAGACCCTGTACAACCTGGGTCCGGCTCCTGAGCCGAACCTGACGGTGCTCTGGAGCGACGCGCTGCCCGACGGGTTCAAGCGGTTCTGCGCGCAGGTGTCCATCGACACCTCGGCGATCCAGTACGAGTCGGACGAGCTGGTCCGCGGCCAGTGCGGCGACGACGCGGCGATCGCCTGCTGCGTCTCGGCCATGAAGGTCGGCAAGCAGATGCAGTTCTTCGGGGCGCGGGTCAACGTCGCCAAGGCGCTGCTCTACGCGATCAACGGTGGGCGGGACGAGACCAGCGGGCAGCAGGTTGCGCCCGTCAGGGCGCCGGTCCTCGGTGACGTGCTCGACTTCGACGAGGTCTGGGCGGCCTACGACCACCTGCTCGACTGGCTCGCCGAGACCTACGTCGACGCGCTGAACTGCATCCACTACATGCACGACAAGTACGCCTACGAGCGGATCGAGATGGCCCTGCACGACCGGGCGATCCTGCGGACGCTGGCCTGCGGCATCGCCGGCCTGTCGGTCGCCGCGGACTCCCTGTCGGCGATCAAGTACGCGACAGCGCGGCCGGTGCGGGACGAGACCGGGCTGGTCGTCGACTACCAGGTCGAGGGTGAGTACCCGGCCTACGGCAACGACGACGACCGGGCGGACCAGATCGCGGTGGACCTGGTCCGCAGCTTCATGGCCAAGATCCGCAAGCAGCCGACCTACCGCAACGCGGTGCACACCCAGTCCGTGCTGACCATCACGTCGAACGTGGTGTACGGCAAGAACACCGGCAACACCCCGGACGGGCGCCGCAAGGGCGAGCCGTTCGCTCCCGGGGCCAACCCGATGAACGGGCGGGACAGCCACGGCATGCTGGCCAGCGCGCTGAGCGTGGCCAAGCTGCCGTACGAGGAGGCCCAGGACGGCATCTCGCTGACGTCGACGGTGGTTCCCTCCGGTCTGGGGCGCACGCGGGACGAGCAGGTGACGAACCTGGTCGGTCTGCTGGACGCCTACAACGTCTCCAGGGGCTTCCACCTCAACATCAACGTCCTCAATCGCGAGACGCTCGAGGACGCGATGGTGAACCCGGAGAAGTACCCGCAGCTGACCATCCGGGTCTCCGGCTACGCGGTGAACTTCACCAGGCTGAGCCGCGAGCAGCAGCTCGACGTGCTCTCCCGCACGTTCCACGGCGGGCTCTGAGGACCATCGGAACGGGGGGGCGCGGCCGGTCCGCGCCCCCCGTTCCGATGCCCGGGTGTGGCGAGCG
>Ga0209386_1001062_pt1 | contig 11937 bp, 12 predicted proteins | sample NGEPertwo_FD_184510 | JGI IMG/M metagenome (GOLD analysis project Ga0209386, IMG submission 184510) | Arctic peat soil microbial communities from the Barrow Environmental Observatory site, Barrow, Alaska, USA - NGEE Permafrost154B-two... | ecosystem: Environmental > Terrestrial > Soil > Wetlands... | reverse complement strand
CTCCCTACGTGGGAGCGTGGATTGAAATTACCGACTTACTAACCACAACTACGATTTCTACTTGTCGCTCCCTACGTGGGAGCGTGGATTGAAATTAAAAAATGTCAAGGAGAAGCAATTAAATTAAAAGTCGCTCCCTACGTGGGAGCGTGGATTGAAATTTAGGAGCTGGAAAGGCTGCAATGAAGTTTGCCGGGTCGCTCCCTACGTGGGAGCGTGGATTGAAATATACTGATACACATTATCCTTTATCTTTTCGCCAGTCGCTCCCTACGTGGGAGCGTGGATTGAAATCTCTATCTTCTCGGTGAACAACTTCAAGTGTTTGCGTCGCTCCCTACGTGGGAGCGTGGATTGAAATTTTTTGCTCTAATTGTGTAATCATTATTACCAACCGTCGCTCCCTACGTGGGAGCGTGGATTGAAATTATGCAGGAATAATGACTTTAGCTGGTCAACTACTGTCGCTCCCTACGTGGGAGCGTGGATTGAAATTGTCTCTGGAAAGTGATCGACATAGCAAGGCGTTATTGTCGCTCCCTACGTGGGAGCGTGGATTGAAATCAACTACTGCGTTTGCAGATACTACAAACTCAACAGTCGCTCCCTACGTGGGAGCGTGGATTGAAATTCACCATTTAATAGCTTTAAGCCATAAGGCAGGTTGTCGCTCCCTACGTGGGAGCGTGGATTGAAATCGACTAACTTAGCACCCATGTAAAACTCATTACCACGTCGCTCCCTACGTGGGAGCGTGGATTGAAATAAGTCGGCTGTGTAGCAGGTTACGGAAGAACATTGTCGCTCCCTACGTGGGAGCGTGGATTGAAATCCTTAAATAGTAATAGATGGAGCATATCGGTAGTCGTCGCTCCCTACGTGGGAGCGTGGATTGAAATGTAATCCTTGTAAGATATAATCTCTCCTGTCATGGTCGCTCCCTACGTGGGAGCGTGGATTGAAATAAGACGTTATTGACGCTATATACAGGGATGGCAGTCGCTCCCTACGTGGGAGCGTGGATTGAAATCTGTGGAACCTCGCGCCATAAATGGGACGATTGCGTCGCTCCCTACGTGGGAGCGTGGATTGAAATTCCATCATCATCTTCATTGTTCTGAGTAACATTGTCGCTCCCTACGTGGGAGCGTGGATTGAAATAGCGCAGACAACTCAGATATATTGTTAAAGTTTACGTCGCTCCCTACGTGGGAGCGTGGATTGAAATTGCTTTATCTTGTGCCAACTCTTTGAGATATTTCGTCGCTCCCTACGTGGGAGCGTGGATTGAAATATGGATAGCTCAATGGATAAGCACTCAGAAAAGAGGTCGCTCCCTACGTGGGAGCGTGGATTGAAATCTGTAGAAGATCGCGACGATCACGCAAAATACGAAGTCGCTCCCTACGTGGGAGCGTGGATTGAAATAGAGAGATAATAACTGTTGTTGGCGAGATAATTAAGTCGCTCCCTACGTGGGAGCGTGGATTGAAATTTTAGATAGGAATATTCAAGTCTCTTGAAGTCAAAAGTCGCTCCCTACGTGGGAGCGTGGATTGAAATATAACGACCATCTTTAGAGAGTAAGGGAATGAGGAGTCGCTCCCTACGTGGGAGCGTGGATTGAAATTCAATAACTACACCTGACAATTTAGTTATTGACGCGTCGCTCCCTACGTGGGAGCGTGGATTGAAATCACATGGAAAGCTAATAATCTTCAATCACTTATTGTCGCTCCCTACGTGGGAGCGTGGATTGAAATTCAGATAGAATATGGTTGCACAAGGCATCACTTGTCGCTCCCTACGTGGGAGCGTGGATTGAAATTGCTTAAAGGTAATCGAATTGTTAAAAAAGTATCCGTCGCTCCCTACGTGGGAGCGTGGATTGAAATTTTCTCGCCCAAAATAAATAACCCTTCTCTTCATGGTCGCTCCCTACGTGGGAGCGTGGATTGAAATTAGCTTAGGTGGATTCTTGAAATGTGTGTCATTGGTCGCTCCCTACGTGGGAGCGTGGATTGAAATTTTATCATGCTCTCAATAGGGTCTATGACGTTTCTAGTCGCTCCCTACGTGGGAGCGTGGATTGAAATCTTAGTCCAAAGGGAGAACAACACGACAACATTGTCGCTCCCTACGTGGGAGCGTGGATTGAAATTTTAGGATATGAGTCCTGTACGGGGTATTTGCAGTCGCTCCCTACGTGGGAGCGTGGATTGAAATTTTGCCATGCTTGTTTCCCCCTCGTTTCTTGATCGTCGCTCCCTACGTGGGAGCGTGGATTGAAATTAGTTCGCTCGATAACGGAGAAGGTGTATTAAGCGTCGCTCCCTACGTGGGAGCGTGGATTGAAATCTACTAATCACAGTGTTATATGCGGTGGAGTCTTTAGTCGCTCCCTACGTGGGAGCGTGGATTGAAATTACAAGTCTGGTGCTTGGTTAAGACTCAGGGCGCTGGTCGCTCCCTACGTGGGAGCGTGGATTGAAATCTATTGTCCAGAATGTGCTGGAGAGCTAGTCAACAGTCGCTCCCTACGTGGGAGCGTGGATTGAAATAGTGCGGAATCGTTGACGAGTATCATCTTCATCCGTCGCTCCCTACGTGGGAGCGTGGATTGAAATACATTGGGGATGGACGCGGTGTAGTGATGAAATGGTCGCTCCCTACGTGGGAGCGTGGATTGAAATTTGCTACGTTGCAGGGTTCGATTACAATAGACCTGTCGCTCCCTACGTGGGAGCGTGGATTGAAATATAATATCCATTTAAACCACCTGCCCAGAATACATTGTCGCTCCCTACGTGGGAGCGTGGATTGAAATACCTTCTATTCCTCCTATCTTACTATACTTTATAAGTCGCTCCCTACGTGGGAGCGTGGATTGAAATAATGAAGGATAACCCACTTAATCTGAATATTACACGTCGCTCCCTACGTGGGAGCGTGGATTGAAATGGAGAATACTGTCAGGCTGTGAATGAGACATCCCGTCGCTCCCTACGTGGGAGCGTGGATTGAAATTTGGAGTGTAAACTGGGATCTTCCTGAAAGTTTGTCGCTCCCTACGTGGGAGCGTGGATTGAAATCCCGCGCAAATGTGGACATCGCGGATCCATCCGGTCGCTCCCTACGTGGGAGCGTGGATTGAAATTCTGCTGGTGTACCGTTCCATTTTTTAAGCCAAGTCGCTCCCTACGTGGGAGCGTGGATTGAAATCGTGGTCAAGAGGTATATGCAGGGAGAAACGGAGGTCGCTCCCTACGTGGGAGCGTGGATTGAAATAATTTGTTTCATAATGTTGTCTGATGTTCCTTGAGTCGCTCCCTACGTGGGAGCGTGGATTGAAATTCTCCGCTATATGTTTTGCTTTTGTATAATCTACGTCGCTCCCTACGTGGGAGCGTGGATTGAAATCTTGTGGAATTTTTTATTAATTTTAATGGTGTCGTGTCGCTCCCTACGTGGGAGCGTGGATTGAAATTATGTGTATACTCTTCATGCTCTCCACTCCCTAGTCGCTCCCTACGTGGGAGCGTGGATTGAAATTTCTCAGCTTTGGCTTGCTCATTCTCGAGCTTGGTCGCTCCCTACGTGGGAGCGTGGATTGAAATTGCTTCTCTGCCAAATTCAGCCCAGTTTGTATCGTCGCTCCCTACGTGGGAGCGTGGATTGAAATCGCTTTTTTGGGATGCCACCGTTAGCATATCCAAGTCGCTCCCTACGTGGGAGCGTGGATTGAAATACTGCCGGCCTAACAAATGGATGTTTTCGCTTCGTCGCTCCCTACGTGGGAGCGTGGATTGAAATGTCAACGTCGTTGAGCGTCCATCCCTTACCTTTTGTCGCTCCCTACGTGGGAGCGTGGATTGAAATTGGATAGCTGTAGGAATGAGGGTTCCAACGCTTAGGTCGCTCCCTACGTGGGAGCGTGGATTGAAATAGTCGTACGAACCTTTGCGCGGTCCCGTCTTAGTGTCGCTCCCTACGTGGGAGCGTGGATTGAAATTGTGCTGGCGTAGGTGGCCCTATAACCGGGTTTGGTCGCTCCCTACGTGGGAGCGTGGATTGAAATTTCACTATATAGAGAAAACCCAAGCCCAATGAATCTACCGCCTTTACGGACTTCAGTGACAATTTTACTGGGTATTATTTCAGGTTATAAAAACGTCGCTGACACTGGATCAATCCCACCAGATTCTGCAGAAATAAAAAAGGCGTTTAATGATTTCTTGCCAATAGTCTTAAAATCTACCCATGAATGGGAAAATATAAATAAAAAATACAAGGTAGGTTTATTAATCTAACACTTTTGGTAGGCCCTGGGCTAGCGTGTGAAGGATAGTGTATAAGTATATAGAACTGCCACTTGGAGCCCCAGCAATTAAATTTAATATAAGGAAACAGATTTACAGTTTGGTCTAAATGCAATATCTTTGAATATGGGTTTTATGTTAATACATATAGAAATGAGGGATAGATTAATGGGCTGGTTAGATAAAACATTGGCTTTTGGGATTGGTGTTGTTTTATTTACAAAAGATAAGTTAACTGAACTTGCAGATAATCCAGGTGCCACTAGTCAGATAAAGAGAACGGAATCAAGTAATTCACCAATTCATCATATTCGTAAATACGATTATGGTGAAGTATATCAGGGCGAATTGAAGGATGGTGAAAGGGACGGCCATGGCGTCTAGAAATACTCGACCGGAGCTGTTTATGAGGGCGAATGGAAGAATGGCAATAGAGACGGTCATGGAACAATAAGGTCCGCTAACGGAGCGGAATACAAAGGCAATTTCAAATTAGACGAATGGGATGGTCCGGGAACAGTGAAGTGTGCGGACGGAACCAAATATAGAATAAGAGCGGACAATAAAGCATTATTGCGTCAAGGTTTAGAAAGGAAAAGAAGTGGCGCGTTAAAAGACGCAAAAGAAATTTATATGCAAGCATTACGATTAGATCCTTGTGATATTCAAGCTTACATAAGCATGGGAAAAGTAAGCTACCTATTGGGTCAAAGAGAAGACTCAATACGTTCATATTTGGCCGCGATTCATCTTCAGATCTTTACCAGGGAGAACTTTGAAGATGCTTCAAGTATAAGACAAATTAATCATCGATATGATCAACTTGATAGTGATATTAAAGAACTTTTACCGATGAAATCAGCAACGGTTATTTTAGAAGATGCTAACACTCCGCGCAATATTGCCCATTCTGTCTTAGATCTTGACGACACCGAACCATTATCTCAGAGTGCACAGGGACACTCGCAAATTTATCACTCGCAATTAGCTGGCAATGGTACTTTTAATGATACACTTACTATACTTAATGTAACTGAAGAGGAGTTTGATGCGACTGAGTATGACTATCTTTCGGTGGGCAAACAAATACTTCTGGACCATATTAATTGGAAACAAATTAATGATGTTAACGTTGCAAAGATTTACTTCTCAAAAAAATCAGAAAGGTGAGTCGCTATGGATAGGGAGCATCTCAAGTTTTAAGCAAGTGGTTAAGTGCTGATAAGATATCTGAAGTTACTCCAGAAGATTGTATGAGTCTTCTAGTAGAGAAAAATCTATACGAATATGACCGTAATAACAGAGGTCACTATTTTATAGAGGACTTGAGGACTCTAAGGGATAATAATCAACTTGATCTGTTTACAGATTTAATAATTAAGCAGAAAGCACCTGGGTCGAAGTGGTACATAAGAGCTAAACGCTCGTAATAACGTTCCCCTTAATGACTTGACGCACAGTGAGTGGCTGCTTCATACTTGCCATATTGTATAAATTGCCCAAATATATATAAAGCATTTGTAGTAGCGGAAGGCACTATCTAAGGTGGCTTTATGTTTGTAAAATTATGACGATCCTTGAGGGGGGATGGGAAAAATCAAGACCAAACCTCTTACTGGTTAGATGTGAGGGTCAGAACGTGCATATTCCTACGCATATTAGTATGCATATCCTGATATCACCAATAGTCATACCAATATGCAACCACTACGTACCATGTAATGGATGTCCCACGCTGTTTTAGGCGCAATCTCAGATGACAAAATAACTGCGTTTTTACGAGATTAACTATACGCCCCTATTACCCCATGAATATGAAATTCCAATACTAAAATTTTAGCTTAAATTTGTAAGAATATATTTGCTTGGTTAAATATAATAATATATAATGTAAACATATCAAAGATTGTGTATTTGGGCTGGGAGAATTAGGATTAAAAAACTTCATATTTTCAGTAAGGATAAACAAACCACGCTGAACGGTTTACTGGCTTCTTCAAAGGACGCCTGTAAAACGCTTGGCGTTTTTTATTTTTTAATTCTTGAGTTACAAAGAGCAGTCCTTACGTGAAGGCAGGGGAATGTGTTCATAATTAACTTGACTTAGTTGAATGAAGATTGTAGATGATCTTTGTTTGCCCTAAGTGCCACTAGGTATAGTAGGGAAGCCAGCCCTAGGCACCAGAGAGGGCAGAAGAAGGAGATGAATATGTGGAACTAAATAATCGAGATTTGAAGCTAATCACAACATTATATTTTTTCGGAATTGGTACGTCTGAACAGTTAAGTAGATTATATTTTAAAAATTCAAATGGAACAAGAGCACGATTGCGTCAACTAATGCTGAACAAATATGTTAAATGCGAAAGGTTATCTAAAGGTACAAGCTGGGTGAATGTGTATTACCTGAGCAAAAAAGGTATTTATGAAGCGCAAGATTGGTTAGAATGTTGTTTTGACAGGGAGCTGCAGAATTTAAGCTTTAAATTGAATCCTGTATTATTCCGGCACGATTTAAGGATAGTGGACATTTTTTGTAAATTAGTTCAAGAAAAAATAGTCAGTGTTGATGACTTATTCACTGGCAAGTTTACGGATAGGCGATCATCGCCTGTACTCCCATCCATTTTAGGGAAAAAAGCAACGTTAAGACCAGATGCACGATTCGAATTTGAAAATTGTAATTTTTGGATTGAAGTTGATAGTGGCAGAGAGAGCATGAGAAACATTAATCAAAAGCTTTCTGCCTATCAGACATACTTTGCCTCTAATCCTGGAGGCAGACATACAGTTTTATTTATTGTAGATGGAGAGATTAATTGGAAACGACTCAATAAAATCAAAGTCTTGAGTTCTGAGTATATTGGACAACACGAATTAAGTGGTAAGGTAAATTGGTATACATGCACATGGGGTGATACGAATTTTATTTTCGAACAATTGATAAAGCCGGATTTCTTTAATAAATGTGTAGGCGAACTTATAAGGGCTGGAAACTATAAGGAAACGATGCGTAATCAGGATTACTTATTTGATTATCAATTTTTACCTTCGGTAGTTGCACCAGCTGCGTGGATTGGGTTTAAAGATTTGGATAGTGATTATGAACAATTCTATATAGCAGAATCTGTAGCATGTGGGGAGTCTAGTGCATTGCATAGATTGAAATATTTTATGATTCAATCTAGAGAATATTTTAAGTTGAATGCGGGTAGAAAAATTAAACTTATACTGCTAATAAATGACCAGCGTGACTTATTGGTAATTGGTCAAATGTACCCTGAATTATTTGACAATTTGATTACTGTGGATGTAAATTCACTGCTTAATGGAACAAATAAAGTGCTAATAGCGCAAGAGGAAGCGGTGGAATAATGAAAAAATATTTAAAGGTATTTCAGGCATCTCGATAGGGTTGGAAGCTAGGGAAGGTGCGTTAGAGGATAGTCCCAGCCAGTAGTAGTTGTTCCGTTTAAACTATAGTTAAATAACTAAATATTAATCTAATAAATGGGTGTAGGTGCTACACTCATTCATTAGATTTTTAAGCTGTATACGCTTAGCCTAACGGGCGCAGTTAGTATCGTAAGATTAAGTCTTTCATGCTCAGTGAAAGTATACCAGGTCTGAATCTTTGATACATAGGCATCCGGAATATTATGGTCCTGGCAAAGTATCGGGACAAATTTTCAGTTGTACAATATTCATCTTGCTGGTGGCATATTAGGCTAATGGCCTTTTGCTCGTGAAAATTGACCATTTTACTTTCATCAGTATATATATTATTGCTTTGGTCGCCAAGTTAAAGAACGCGAAAAGAAAACGACCACGTAAATGGACTCCGATTGAACGAGCAGTGGGTGCCACTTTGGTATCCTTCAAAATGAGCAAATCAAGTTTAGGCAATATTAAAAGTATATATTGTCAATTTATAATACTAAAAACTTAAACATATCATAGTAATAAGCAATAAAAAATGTTATTATTGCTTAATTGAAGGAGGCTGATAAATTGATAATAAGTTTTCAAAATCAAAAAGGCGGGGTTGGTAAAACGTCGTCATGCGTGAATGTTGGTTATTCACTTTCGCAAATGGGGAAGAGTGTATTGCTAGTGGACCTGGACCCTCAAGCAAACACGACAGTTAACGCAGGTATTGACGATGAAAAGCTCGATCGAACTATTTATAATTTGCTAACCAAAAAAGGTGCCAAAGCAAAAGATTACATCATTTCTACGAAATACGGGATGGATTTATTGCCAGCAAATATAGAACTTGCTGACGCCGATATTACTCTGGCATCTGCCATCAATCGAGAAAGTATCTTGCGAAAAATTTTGGAACCGATAAAGAATAATTGGGATTACATATTAATTGATTGCCCCCCGAATTTAGGGCTACTCTCGCTTAATGCGCTGACTGCAAGTCAAATGGTAATTATACCCGTTTGCCCGGGATTCTTTTCAATTAAAGGCCTTGGTAGACTCTTTGAAATAATTGGGATGGTTCGAGAAAATCTTCTTAATCCCGATATCACAACCAAAGTTTTAGTAACAATGTATGATGCTCGTGAAAAGTTGTACAAGGATATTATGAACGGCATGGTTGAAAATCTAGGTCAAGACATGATATTCAAGACTAAAATAAGGGTGAATACTGCAGTTAAATACAGTCAAGAAAAGCAACAACCCACAGCGTTCTATAATAAAAAGTGTAAGGCAGCTGTCGATTATGACCAGCTAGCGAGGGAAGTGCTAGAATAATGCTAGAAGGAAGTTTTTCAAAACTAAAATCTATTGGCAATAAACAAAAAGAAGGATTTGTAAATAAACGGACGATTTTGGATGCTACACCGGCGAAAGGGCCGGGAAAACCACCTAAATTTTCATCGTTCACGAGCGAACCATTCTCTACTAAACGCACATATGCGTTCACCAACAGTGCGCTCAACATCTTAGATGAGATTCATTTTAAAGAGCGTCTGAATTATAACGAAATCCTGGACATAGCTATACATCAATACCTTGAGTCATTAAGCAATAAATAATGTTTTTATTGATTAATAATATAAATCTTAGAAGATAAGGCAATAAAAACATTATTTATTGCCAATTGGCGGGATTTGTGTATCAACCATTGATTGGATGGTGTTATATCCACTTCATAAGCACGGGAGAGGTTCAGTTGCTTTGCGTAATGGTAAGGCTGTTGCAATATTCAATACCAAAATTCAAAGACTTACGACATAGCTCGCCTGTTTTTGAATAAAGCAATAATAACATTAATTATTGTCAATTAGAATAATTTATGTAAAAATGGCACATATAAAGCAGTATATTTAAATATTATTAATTAAAAATGCAACCAATTCATCCATTGTGAAGCAATGCGTTTCAGCACATTTTGAGCCTGTCCCCCTATGTCAAAACCTCTTTCAATACGAAGTAGATTGCTTTTGAATACAACCGATCACAAGAAAGGGGATAAATAATATGAGGAAAGATGAGTTCCTTAGCATTCAATTAGTCAAAGAATTTATAAATTGGTTGGCAAAAAAATTAGATGCACAAAATAGTTTTAACCATATTTATTACGAAGGTAAAGGAAAGAAGTTTTGGTCTTGCAATTGCTTGCATTCTGCATATAAGAACTATTATTGGAATGGCTATTTTAAGGCTAATCAAGAAATTAATAATAAAAACTCTACAACTTTGCATCAAAGCATATTGGATGATAATAGGCAGGGAATTTTAAGATCTTGTAACTCTATATTTATAAGCGGTAGATTAAATAATGCAAGAGCAGCACGGACTAACTCTGAGTGGTTAATTAATAATAGCAATCAAGTTATTGATCACCTAAAAAGCATGGAGTCAAGGCAACTGCTTAATTTAGATGTATGTGATACAAATGATCAAAGGCTTCGCCAAATTAAAATTAACTCTGGTTTCATCAATATATATTCTCATATTATTAATAATCTTATTATGTACGATGGAAGAGTTGGAGCGGCTCTTGGATTATTCGTGCGTTTGTACTGCGAGGAAAACCACCTACAGAACATCCCTCCTGAGCTATTATTTGCATTTCATGGGAGCAATCCAAGCTCAAGCATGTACAGGTTCCCAACCTTGAGTAATAGAAATTACCTTGATAACAATATTAGAGCCAGCTGGCTATTAGGTAATCTATTAGAAGAATACAAATCGTATTTTGACTATTCTGGCACTGGAAACCTAAGAGCATTGGAAGCAGCCCTATTTATGATAGGGTATAATATTACAGGGATATATGGCAGTGAAAATCATGAACTGAGACATAAGTACTTGATAGAACTACATGAAAATTGGCAACTACAGAAGGAACAGGAAGAAAATACAAATAGTATTCTTCTACATAGAGAGCTTCTTCTCCACGAACCCAATAATCTTGCTTATAGATATTCTTTAGCAAAAATTTTAGTTGACATCGCTTCTAACGAAAAGGAAATACGCAGAAATTATGAAGAAGCGAGGAAATTATTAAACGAATCATTGCGACTGGTACCGAGAAACATACGCAGTCGCTATTATTTAGGTATGCTCGCTGCGATTGAAGAGAAATGGGATGAAGGCATTAGGTACTTGAACTTTGAAATTGATCCCTCAATATTATCACGAGAAGAGAAAATTAGAGCATTCTATGTTCTTGCAGTATGTAATAGTTCGCTTGGCAATGTGTTAGAAGCCGAGCAAGCGTTGAAGCACGCTAAGGACTTGAATAAACAGGTAATTAATACTGAATTATTACAAGCTGAACTCCAGGTTAGAGATAAACTCAAGACGATTAGAAATAAGAGTATTTCAACATCAAATGATATTCCTCAACAACCAAGGAGTAATGTATCTACGAGCTTCTCAGAAGAAAGACGAGTAATTTTAACAACAAAAAAAGGCGAGAAAATAATGCCAGGCACTGAAGCAGATGAGATATATGAGTCCAATGAAGAGTGCGTAGTGTTGGATCTACGTCAGGAAGTAATACAATATGTGTTCTCTCATTTAATATCCCCGTCCAATACCTTTACACTTTTACCATCACAACAAGGTGTGACACTGGAACCTAAAGAGGCTGATTTATTGGCCTTTCTAATGGTCAAGGGAGATCGTGTATCTACCCAGATATTAAAGAAAGAGCTGTGGAAAGACTCCGAAAATAATGGTGTGGTTAGACAATACATTTTAAGACTGCGGAAAAAGCTTGAAAAGTTATATCCAGAGGTCGCGAAGATAAATATAATAGATAGGACCCCAATTGGGTACGCTTGGACAGATATTCGCCCATTTAAGATAATTCAAAAGCTTGGGCTTAACCCAAGTCTTTAAACTTTTTATGGATTACTTGGCAAGGACCGTTACTAAAGAGTAACGGTCCTTGTTGTATACTTGGGAGAGCATAACAGAGTCCTTACACTCTTTGATTTCATTACGGTTTAGCCCACTAAAAGTTAACTGAACTTTCGCACCCAGATAAACTAGCCGAAAATAAGTATAAAAAAGAGACAAAAAACGATGAAAATCCGCATGAAGCCTCAGTTTTTGGTATAATTAAGTGCTAACCAAAACAACCAAAAAAGAG
>Ga0209386_1001060_pt1 | contig 11956 bp, 10 predicted proteins | sample NGEPertwo_FD_184510 | JGI IMG/M metagenome (GOLD analysis project Ga0209386, IMG submission 184510) | Arctic peat soil microbial communities from the Barrow Environmental Observatory site, Barrow, Alaska, USA - NGEE Permafrost154B-two... | ecosystem: Environmental > Terrestrial > Soil > Wetlands... | reverse complement strand
GCTTATTCTTGTGGTATAATTAACTTGAGAAACGAAGACTGACTCACTAAGCATAACTGATAAGGTCAGAGGAGGGAGCTCTATAATTGGAAACTAAAGAAAGTTTCGGAAAAACTGTTCTGAGTTCACTACAAATAATTGCCTTTGCATTCTTTCTATCGTGGGGACTACGCAGTGCAGTGGTTGAAGCTTCTGTTATACCCACCGGTTCAATGCTACCCACGATCCAATTGCAGGACAGGGTCATTGTGGATAAATTGTTATACAAATTATCCATCTTAAAAAGAGGCGATATTATAGTCTTTCATCCACTTAAGAATGTCGATTCAAGTGGGGATAATTGGATAAAGCGAATTATTGGTCTTCCTGGAGAAACGGTAGAAATAAAGGATGGGAAAGTATTTATCAATGATGGTGAATTAACAGAGTCCTACGAGATGGAGAAACCAGATTATACGTTTGGACCTCTGATTGTTCCTCAGAATTCGTATTTTGTTTTGGGTGATAACCGAAACAATAGTCTTGACAGTCATAAATGGGGAGTTCTCCCGTCAGAAAATATTATTGGTAAAGCCTCACTTAGATACTGGCCCTTTAATCAATTTGGCTTCTTGGCAAGATAAACAACAGCAATCTGCATCTTTATGGTGCAGATTGCTGTTGTTTATCTTTAGTTTTTATGAGGCGGACTAAAGTATTCTCCGTAGCCTTCTTTGACAAGCGCTTCTTCAGGAATAAAACGCAGAGCAGCGGAATTAATACAATAGCGTAAACCTGTAGGATTGGGGCCATCGTTAAAGACATGGCCAAGATGTGCTCCCGCCTTATTGCTTATAACCTCAGTCCGGAGCATAAAAAGGCTAGAATCCTTCCTTTCCATGACCTTGTCTGGCTGAAGAGGTTTCGAAAAGCTAGGCCATCCACACCCCGAATCAAATTTATCCTCGGAACTGAAAAGAGGCTCACCGGATATTACATCGACATAGATGCCTTTTTTCTTATTATCCCAGTATTCATTCTTAAAGGCCGGTTCGGTACCCTTATTTTGCGTTACTTCATATTGGATCTGGGTCAATTTCGCTTTTAATAATTCGTTCTCTTTTGCCTTACTCCAGTGCTCTTTTAGAAAAGCATCCCTACCTGACCCTTGACGATATGCACTGTATCTTAAGGGGTTTTTCGAATGATAGTCCTGATGATAGTCTTCCGCAGGATAAAAGATTGCGGCTGCAAGGATTTCAGTGACGATCGGTTTATTAAACCTTCCACTTTTCTCAAGGGCTTTCTTGGACTCTAGCGCTTCGCGATGCTGGTCCGAATTATGATAAAATATCGCTGTGTGATAGGGCTGCCCCTTATCATAAAACTGTCCCTCAAGGTTTGTGGGATCAATCTGCTGCCAGTAAATCTCCAGAAGTTTCTTATATGGAAATACTACTGGATCGAACGTGATTTGTACGGCCTCATAATGACCCGTGGACTTAGCGCAAACGTCCTCATAGGTTGGGTTAACCACAGTTCCGCCAGTATAACCAGACACAACTTTGATAATACCTGGCATTTCCTCAAAAGGCTTCACCATACACCAGAAGCAGCCTCCGGCAAAGGTAGCAAGCTGAGAGTCGTCTTTACAATCCATAGTTTCTCATCCATTCCCTTCCCAATATAATGAGCTTACCATTCTAATATGCCATATACTTGCCTTTTTATTAACTGTTGGCCTTTATTTTTTTTGCTCTATAACCTTTTGAAACATGCGTTGCGTCGCAGAACGGTTTGTTACGTGATTTCCCACACCTGCAAAGCGCGCCCTGATTCCTCACCGCGTATGAGGAACCGTCACAGGACTCGATGGGAATTCCTCCTCTTACCCAAATAGGACCACAAACCTTTTTTTGTCTGGATCTATAAACTAGGAGAATTAGTACACCAATAATTATTTCACTCGACGTAGTTTTGTCTGATTTTTAGATTTCACTAAAGGATAAACTTTCGACGCTTTCGGTCTGTTGCTCTTCTCTGATTTAGTGTGACGACTTCCTGACCAATAAGCAAATAACACTATAATTCCGAAAGCAATAATAATTGTCAGATAGCCCATCTGCACTCACCCTTCTCAAATCAATAACTTACACCGTTGTATACCTACATGCTACTCTTATGAAAGCATATATTAACCTTTTTGGCAATTGTTTTTTTGTGCACGCAGAAAGTTATATAGATTGACTGTTAACAGTCAATCTATATAACTTTTCGCATGCATCTTGCCCTGTTCCCTAACCTCCATCCTTCGATCTACTATTTAATCCTGTGTAATTGCGTTTGACTCTTGACCCGAGATAATTCATAAGTTCTGGATACTTTTGGTTTCTTTCTCTTCTGTAACTTGTGGTTCTTCTGTAGCTGGGCTCTTTGATTTCCTGACCAATAACCAAATATTAATATAATGCCGAAAGCAATAAATAACGTCATAGAGTATCACTCACTTTCCCACTCAAGTCCGCATTACTGTGCTTTAGCGAATCATCCTCTTAAGTTATATTGCCAACACTTAATTTAAAGCACCCTTTGAGATATATTATCCCAAAATTGCTAAGCAATGAATTCCTTTCTTCTTTGCGCACCATTTCTTAAATTTAACGCGATTAATCGCAAGCATATTCCGCAAACTAGTAACTTAAAGGCTAATCGCAATATCCCTTATGTCGTAATTTCTCAATATGTTCCTTCATAACAACGTCCAAATCTATGCCGTATTGCTCTTCGAGGACAAACATCATTGTGACGGCCGTCTGAGCAACGTCGACCAATTCTCGAGCAACCAGCTGCATGGCGTCTTCTTCCTCCAAACGCTGTTGTTCTCCACTAAGCCCCCTGAATTTCCCTATGGCTTGAGCTAACTCCCCGGATTCCTCCATAATCTTCAACGCCGTACCTTCCAATGAAGGGCTTAGGCGGTTCAAGCGAGGAAGCGTTACAGTCTTGGAAGCATGTAAATCTTCTCTGTATTTATGATTTGAAGTCATTATGGTCCTCCCACATTCTTTTTTCCATCCATTTTTGAGTATTGAATAATTATAACATCCTTTGCCACAAACAGACTAAACGGGGTGAAAAGCAATGCTTTCACTCCGTTTTAATTCAACCAAATATTTGCTTACTTGTTTTTGTCTGATACCAATAGACTTTGATACAACTAGCAATTTCGGATGTATCAGAAAGACACCACCTCTTAAAAATCAAAAAGGAGTAAAATATGACGATATAAAATATTTTTTCATATCTCGTTCATAATTCTAATAAGTATATAAACAAAGGGAACCGACAAGCCTTCACGGCTTAATCTGTTTCCCTTCGTTTATCTGATCACTGGCCATGGTCGCATAGACCTAGTGGGTAACATTCATAGTTTCACTCTTCTATTATTATATTGTAAATTTAGATATTTCCTTAGAAAGGTTACTTGCATGCTCACTTAATTGCACCATAGTTTGGTTTACATGCTCTAGCTCACTTGCCACATTACCAGAAGCAACTGCAACCTGTTCTGCTCCTGAAGCCCCCTGTCCAATAGTTTGTGTTACCTCGTTTATCGCTATAGCTACAGCATTAACTATCTCTGTCAATTGTTTTGCAGTAGTTGAGAATCTTTCTGTAAGGGTAAATACAGCTTTAGCATCCTGTTCGTATGTATTACCGGTTTGTACTAATTTACTATAGTCAGGTGTTACTACATCGTTGATGAAGACTAATACATTAGTTGCGCCTTTAGATAAGTTTTTTTAGCATCCTGTTCGTATGTATTACCGGTTTGTACTAATTTACTATAGTCAGGTGTTACTACATCGTTGATGAAGACTAATACATTAGTTGCGCCTTTAGATAAGTTTTCAGTTGCATTGATAACCTGGCTCACTAATTGTTCGATTTCTTTGACAGTAATAGAAGATTGTTCTGCTAACTTACGAACCTCATCGGCAACTACTGCAAACCCTCTGCCATTCTCGCCGGCCCTTGCTGCCTCAATCGCAGCGTTTAATGCCAGTAAATTGGTTTGATCCGCTATACCTGAAATAGATTTTGTGAGATCTGCGATCTGCTTGACGACCATAGATTCTTCAATCGCCTTTGCTAAGGCCTGTTCTTCTTGCTTATAGATCCCAGCAGCTCTTGTTTGAGCCTCTATTGCTTCAGATTTAAGTTTTTGAGCACGTTGTTCTATTTCTTTAGCTTCTTTACTGCCTTGGATAGCCATTTGATCCAGTGTATTAATCGAAGTCTTCAGTTCATCACTGGAGGCAGATATTTCCGCAGCAGTAGCAGCCATTTCTTGCAGACCTGCGGAAACCTGCTCAGTGGAGGCGGCAATCTCCTCAGAGCTACTGGCAACATTTGTGACCGCATCGGCGGAATCCGTTGCTGCTTGGTTCACGTTTTGAGTCACACCTATAGACTTTTTAATCAATTCTCTAAGGTTATTGGCCGCCTTCCCTAAGTTTGTGACAAGCACCCCAATTTCGTCATTGCCTCCTTGCACCTTGACAGCAAAGTTTCCTTGCGCCAAGGCTTCTGCGACTGCTTGACCTTTGGCAATAGAGCCTTTGAACGAGCGAATCAAAACGATTAGCACAACAATAGAGATAATTATGGCCGTAGCGAGCATGATGATAGCAAAACGTATAATGCCCTTAACCAGTACGGGAGCTTTGGCAGTCTCAGCTTGTAACTGGTTCTGTTCGTACGTGACAAAGTCATTTATGGCTTTTTGAGCAGTTTCGTTGTCAACTGAAGCAATCTGAGCCATATATTGAGTTGCTGCCGCTTGGCCTTCGGTCCTATATAGGTCTGCCATTTTCAGTGGATGGGGCGCAAACTTATTGGTTGCAGCAATGACAGGTTCTAGTCTTTGTTCATCCGTAGAATTAGCTTGCAAGAACTCTAAATCCTCTGTGCCTTTAATCGCAGCTTCTTGTAATTCTAGAGTAAATTTTTCATTACCGGTAGCAATATAACCACGAATTCCGGCCGCTTGCCTAGCAAATTGGAGGGATAGGTCCTTGGCGGTAGATGCCATGGGTACACGATCACTTTCAAGAGTTTGCACCACCCCTCCCAGGCTGGTTACCATCGAATACACTACACCCACGATCGCAGTCATGAGCAGGATTAATACAATATAACTTGAAAGAAGCTTTGTAGATAACTTCACAGTCAAATCCCCCTTATTGATTATTAAGTGAACTCGTTCAACTAAAGATAAAAAAAGTGCTAAAGCATTGAGAAATATATTAGCTAACAGAGATGAGAATTACCCCAGTAATACACATCATAGTCAGTTTTAATTTTTCCTTTCAAATTAATAGTCTCATATTTCTTCATTACGCAGGCCACTCCAGAGAGTCAACATAAAAAAATATCTTATCTACCGTAGAACTTAGGTTATTTTTCCGTCACCATGGCATGGCCACCAAATTCATTGCGAAGGGCTGAAACCACTTTACCCGAGAACGTGTCACTTTGCCTAGAACGTAGGCGTGCTGCATACGACAAAGCAATTGCTTCGAACGGAACCCCAACTTTCCAGGCTTCTTCAATCGCCCAGCTACCCGTACTTCCACCACCTACTTCGCCCGTGATCTGACTAAGGTCTGTATCTTTAGACAAGGCTTGTTCGGCACAATCCATTAAATATCCGCTAACTATGCTGCCTTTGGTCCACAAGTGAGCGATTGCTTCAAGGTTCAAATCATAAGGTGCAGCGTCTAAAAGTTCAAATCCTTCGCCGATCGCCTGTAACATGCCGTACTCAATGGCATTATGCACCATTTTAGTATAATGCCCAGCCCCACTGGGTCCCATATGGGTACACGCCCCCTGGCCTTCAGAAAGTGCTTGAAGTAAAGGTTTTGCTTGAGCAAAAGCCTCTTGGTCACCTCCGACCATTAGACAAAGACCACCCTTGGCGCCCTCAGTTCCTCCACTGGAACCAGAATCTAAGTAACTTATACCCAACTCAGCCAACCGTTTGGCCCGCCGAACGGAGTCTTGGTAGAATGAATTTCCTCCATCAATGATAATATCACCGGAACTAAGAAATTGGCTTAGACCATTTTCCCCAAATAGGACTTCTTCGATAGGATCTCCCGCTGGAACCATTAGCCAAATGACCCGAGGAGTTACCAAGTGATCTACTAATTCCTTTAACGTGCGACATCCTTTTGCGCCTAGTTTGGACAGCTCATTGACTTGCTCTTGAAATAAATCGTAAACTGCAACTTTTATCCCCTTAGACAAAACATTTTCCACGGCTAGAGCACCCATTTTGCCGAGTCCGATCATGCCGTATGAAGAATTCATCATATTATTCACCCTTCGTTACATAAATTAGCGGTACTTAGTCTAAATCAGAATTTTGGTGAATGCGGGCCATTTTAGGTAACGAAACACTTTGTAACAACTCAGCATAGTTACCCACCCTATACCACAGCCGAAATTTCTTTTACGAGCTCTTCAGCCAGGCGAGTTATTTCAGCAAAGTTTTTGGTCTTGAGCCAATCTTTTTTAACCAACGCGCTCCCCATCCCGACTGCCACAGCACCTGCCTCAATAAAAGCCACAGCATTCTCCCGTGTTACTCCGCCCGTTGGAATAAAGGGAATATACGGGAAGGGACCACGCATTTCCTTCAGATAGCTAACTCCTAAAGACCCTGCTGGGAATAGTTTGACTATATCTGCGCCGCATTCTATAGCTAGAAGAGCCTCAGACGGAGTCATCACACCTGGGATGGCCATCCGTCCATAGCGATGAGCGATCTGGATCACTTCAGGACGAACGACCGGTGAAAAGATAAAATCTGCTCCCGCCTCAATCGCGTCACGTGCAGTTTCTGTATCAAGGACTGACCCTGCTCCCACGACAAGGCGTCGCTCCATACCTTTTAGAGTATTTATGACGTGCCAGGCATTTGGAGAATCAGAGGTCACCTCAATTGTAAAGATTCCTGCTTCAATTAAAGCCTGGACCGTATCATAAGTCTCTTGTTTGTTAAAGCCACGTAAGATCGCTAACACTCCATTCTGCCAGAGCCTATTTTTTAACATTGTAGGTTCCCCCAATCTTAATCTAATCGTTAGACTCCCACTTCTATAAGTGGGAGTGGTACCCCCGTTACCTTGCTTCGGTGGGGGTAGAATCCCCCACCGAAGTCTCGATGTTCAACTTTAGTTGAACGAGTTCACTTTCTTACCCCTTAGTGTAATCACAACTGCTGTAGCCATCAAGCCCCCCCATTGATTGAGGAGTAAGACAGAAATGAAAAGACAGCAATCGGTAGCGTTTCTGTTTTTTCTTTTGTTTTCTTGGAACAATTTTATGTTTTTAATAATATTCGGCATATTTTTTCAAATTCCTTTAGCACGAAAAAAAAGTGGATTTTCTAAGGTATGGATTAGATCTCCTACTATACTTAACTAGGCCTAAATTGTCTCGCACAGTTTGCCCTGTTACAGTGATAATATCCGTATGCAGAAGGGTTCCAAACGAGGCACAATTTCATTACAAGTGATGACTACAGTAACGATGGGGCGGTCCAACTCTTCATAACGGGCCCCTGCTGAACATAAATGGGTCTTCGCGATGGCCCGCTGAAAAGGCGGAAGTTGATTCAGACGATATATTATAGAGATTCTCCTTTTTGGGCAAATTCTTGGATTTTCAAGGACGCTTTATCTCCTAAAATAACTAGTTCTTTAAAAATGGTATAACCATCCTGGTAACGAGCAGCACTCGCCTCATCGGGCCGCACTACATGAGCAAGAGTCACCAACTTGGCACATTCCTCTAACGAGTTAATTTGTCCTAAAGCATACCAAGCTAGGAAAGCCCCTCCCAGGGCTGATCCCTGAGTATGTTCAAGGATTCCTAAGGGCTTACCTAGCACATCCGTTAGAATTTTTACCCAAACCTCTGATTTGGTAAAGCCCCCCGTGGCACGTATTTCAGAGACCGGTCCTGATAAATCTGCAAGCAATTCGACGACCAAATTAAGTTGATAACAAATGCCCTCAAGTACCGCTCGTACTAAATGGTCACGATTGTGATTTAGCTTCAGTCCCCAGAAGCTTCCGGTTAAATCCTCACGCCAGAACGGTGCCCGTTCTCCTGTAAGATAGGGCAAGCAAAAAAGACCGTCTGAACCTGGCGCAACTTTATTGACACCTTGGCTCATCCGTTCATAAAAAGTGACAGGGTCCTCGGTATCGAGTAAAATTCCCTGCAACCAGCTCAAGAGAATTCCTCCGTTATTGATGGGCCCACCGACAATATAATAACTCTCCTCCAGATGATAACAAAAGAGTCGACCGTGCGAATCGAGCTTTGGTTCGTTCACCATCCCTCTGACAGCTCCGCTCGTCCCAATGGAAATAGCTAAAGAACCCGGATAAACGGCACCTACTCCTAAATTAGCCAGGGCTCCATCACTAGCGCCCGCGACAATCCGAGTGTTCCCCCCTAATCCTAGCTTTTCTGCCAGTTTCGGTCGGATACACCCCAGAATATCTGTTGTTTTTACTAGCCTTGGCAACTGCTCCCGGGTCACCCCACACCAGCCCATGGCTTCCTCATCCCAATCCCGAGTCCAAAGATTATAGAGTCCGGTTGCCGAGGCAAGTGATTCATCGATCACCCACTCACCCAGCAAATCATATAGAATCCAGGACTTTAGATCCCCCCAGAGTTTAGCCCTTCTGCAGATCTCCGGCTCATTTTTTCTGAACCAGGCAAGTTTGACCAGTGGCGACATAGCATGTATTGGGGTTCCAGTTTTTTGATACAAGCATTTCCCTTGAGTGCTGGAACGTAATTGTCTAGCTTCGCTTTCAGCCCTCTGGTCTGCCCACGTCACAAGATGGGTTATCGGCTGATTTAGCTCATCAATTGCCATTAAGGAATGCATCGCAGTACTCAGAACTAAGACGTTTGGACAATGCGTTACTCCCGACAATACCTGTTGAATTGCCGTATAAAATGCTTCCAAGACCTGTTGTGGATCCAATTCTACAAAGCCTGACTGGGTCTGAAGTAAAGGATAGTTACTACTGGATTCGTGGACCAGTTCAACCTCCCCGTTGAAAATCGTCGCTTTAACACTAGACGTTCCCACGTCGACACTGAGAATCCATTCCCGTTGCTTCACCAATTTCCCACCTTTAAAACCTTTTAAAGCAATTACTTCACAATTTTTTTGTAAATTCTCCTGAAGAACCTCTTGCCGGAGCAAAGAAACTCCAACATACATCGTGTCAATCACACTCAATTGAGCAATCCAATACGACATCGCTTCACTGCGATAATGGGATTCTCGACTCGAAGAAAGAAAGCAAACAAATATCGCTAACTTTGGTGACAGGTAATTTTGAATAATTCGTTAAATAAGGCTCCGGCTACTAATAGTCTATCACGCTAAGTAGATTTGACCCAATCTCCAATGAAGTATGCATAATGCATCCAGGTAACAAATCTTAGCAGTACAATCTATTGGCACAATGAACAAAAAAAGCTGCACTCTTGACGAATTTTGTCTGGTGCAGCCTTTTTCTTGTCACCTTTTGTTCCTCGGTTTAATCGAGCCTAGCAACTAATTCAAGTTACGAACTTCTAAGCATCCGAATTCGATCACTGAACTTTCCTTTATCTAATTCCAAGCTTTTGGGAACACGAATATATAGTACCTGCCACCCGAAACTTGATGACATTCCTTTCCAGCCCGCCCCCTTATTTAAGGTTTCAAATTGAGTCACCGTAAAGTCAGAACTGAAGCGATTAAACTCCAACTTCTGTTGATCAGCCGGATTAAACGTTAACGTCCCATTTTTATAGGAGATAACAGAGGGTAACACTAGTTTTGTAAAATCAATATTATTGGCTGAATGAGTTGCGATATACGTGTAAACTTCAACTTTTCCATCATCAACGCCCTTTCTCTCCACGAAGATTTGATTGTCCGGAATAGCTGAACCAATCAAGGCTAATTTCTCAGATTCGACTTTGAAGGTATGGCTACTATTTTGATATAATCCTTTTTGTTGATCCATATCTCCTACAAGGGGTAAAAGGTTCGTCAAATCATTGATCGTGTTCTGTGACAGCGTTTGTGCCTGTTTAATTTCCTGGGTTGAAGCAAGTACGATAAGCCCTTTGTTTGGTAGCCTATAGAACATTGGAACCAGCAGGATTAATACCCCAAGATATAAACCCGCGAAGATAAGACTCCTTTTCCAGGTTATACGCAGACTGATTTTAGCTCGTATAGTCGGAACTAGTTTGGCAATTGTAACAACGGCAACTATAATAACAAGAAGAAATATTAGTTGTGAAAACCCTCTGTCATTCATGGGTTAACCTCCATCCTGTTGGATATCAATAGACTCGTTCCAAACAAAATTAGCGCTGTAATTATGACTTTTAACGCAAACGAGGGCAATGAAACGTCAGAAACATAAAACTTGAAAAATGACTGAGGCATATCGCTATAAACTCTTTGCGAACCAAAAATCATGGCTGGGATTAGTATGGCAGACACCATATTCACTTGAGCCAACACCCCTATAAAATAACCCAGCGCAGAAACTAAGCCCATATATAATATTGTAACCACCATGCTGAGCAAAAGGTCGGAAAAGGTTAGGAAAAATTCGTTCAAAACCAGTGTTGATCTGCCCATCGTGAAATACATTAATATCCTAAGAATTATACCGCCAAGTGACGCTGTTATACCCGCAAAAACACTGGCCGTCATCAAAAATCCTATATCTGAAAGATTCCCTGTGAGCCTGTTCGCTACAAGAGGAGCTTCCATGTGTTTATATGCCTTTGTAGTTAGCAAGACTGCAACAATCGTTATCCAAATAATTGAGAATATTATTACCAGATTCGCAGAATAGATTCTCACAGAGACTGATAACTGTCCACTACCGGACGACATATAACTGCCGCCGCCCAAAGAGAATATTAGAGCCATAATCTGCGCCAATATAAGCCTATTTATCAAATGCGTGTTGGCTTTCAGCTTGTAAAGATATTGCTTGAACGAACTTGAGAGAAGGCTAACCTCTGTTAAAGACATCATCAATACCTCCTTTAGTTTTTGCCGTTAGATAAACACACAGATCGTCCGTTGCGACGGGGAGTATTTCTAAGCCGCTTCGTCTTATTTGCTCAAACTGTTGTTCGACTAACTCCCTTTTTATGACAACATATAAGCTACCTTTAGCAAAGTCTTCTTGATAGATGATTTCCTTTCCTTCTACAAAACTAAGTACGGCTTGATCCTCTCCTCTGAGGCCAACTGCTAATTCCTTTAATTTGAAGGCAGGGAGATGTAACAACTTGGTTCCTTGATCGATCAAAAGAATATCCTCTAATATGCCCTCAATTTCACCTAATAAATGACTTGAAAGGATGATGGTTCGGGGGTATTCAAGATAGTCTTTGAGCAAAGCCCTGTAAAAGTCTTTTCTTACAGCAGAATCCATACCGGTTGTTGGCTCATCAAATATTGTCAGCGGACAGCGTGAGGCGATACCTAGAATGCTATTGAAGGTGCTTTTGGTACCCTTGGATAAATTGCTGTGCGGTTGTAGCGGGTTCAATGAAAAATAATCCAACAAACCCTTTGCTAGGCCACTATTCCAATGCTTATAAAAGGGAGCCATTTCTGTTAAAATATCACTCAGTGCCAACGAATTTGGAAATGTCATGGTGTCATCGACAAAAATCGAATTCGCAGAAATATGTAAGTTATTAAACGGTTTTTTTGCGAAGACCTTGAGCTCCCCACTTGTAGGCTTTAAGTAACCAGCAATCATCTTCAACAACGTTGTTTTTCCTGACCCATTTCTGCCGATTAGCCCTGTAATCTTGTTTTCTAGTATTTCAAAGGACAAGTGATCTA
>Ga0209386_1001059_pt1 | contig 11978 bp, 9 predicted proteins | sample NGEPertwo_FD_184510 | JGI IMG/M metagenome (GOLD analysis project Ga0209386, IMG submission 184510) | Arctic peat soil microbial communities from the Barrow Environmental Observatory site, Barrow, Alaska, USA - NGEE Permafrost154B-two... | ecosystem: Environmental > Terrestrial > Soil > Wetlands... | reverse complement strand
CTACAGCAATCGGGTACCTTTGGTTTATTACGAATTTTTAAAAAATTCGATTCGATCCTAATTTAGGGGACAAAGAAAAGGCAGGTATTCATAAGTGTCGCTTCCAGTATGATTTTGACGGAGAAAAAAAACTACAGATACTGGATAAAAATTGCCAAAACCAAAGCCCAATCTGGGAAAACAAATAAACTCAACTGGAAGAATTTAGCAAATAATAATGAAATGCCTTAAATCAGCACTAAACAAACATCGCCTTTGGTCCGTTATAAAACTCTTTTGTCAACTGAAACTTAACAAAAATTAAGGCTTGCTTTACACTAATAATTTGTGATATAAATATATCGAATTAACAATTTAGTCCAAATTGTTATTCTCCCCAAAAAACCTTACAACCAAATTATTTTTTTTCCAAAAGGAGTGAAGAATGAAGAAACTTGTATTTGTTATTTCTGCTCTGATTATTGTGCTCTCAATGGTGACTGCCTGCACCAGCCAACCAACAGCGGCGCCCGCTGTCTCCCAACCCGAGGCAACATTTAAAGCAGGCTTATTGGCTCCCGGACCGGTTAATGACGGTGGTTGGAACCAGACTGCCTATGAAGCGTTGAAAAAGATGGAAACCGATCTGGGAGCCGAGATTGGCTATGTGGAAGTTGAAATGTCCCCGGCCGCATTTGAAAAAGCGTTCCGTGATTTCGCCGATCAGGGATATCGGTTTATCCTGGGTCACGGTAATGAATTTACCGATGCTGCCGTAGCGGTAGCTCCGGACTATCCGGATACATACTTCTTCCTCTCAAGCAGCCGTTTCTATGATCCCAAAGTTCCAAATGTAATCGGCCTGAATACGGATTCAAGCCAACCGACCTACATTTTCGGTTATCTCGCTGCCAAATTAGGTACTGGTGCCGGTTTGATCGGCGGTATGGAAATTCCACCCATTTCAGAATCATTTACCGGTTTCATTAACGGCGCACATTCAGTTGATCCCAATTTCCCGGTTCAGGTGACCTATCTGGGCAACTGGACGGATACCGCAGCGGCCAAGGAAGCTTCCTTCAGTTATGTTGACGGGGGTGCCAATTTCCTGTTGGGTAATGCAGACTTTGCTGGTAATGGTGTTTACCAGGCCATGCTGGAAAAGGATGTTTATGGGTTTGGTATGTTTGGAGATAACACCGATAAAGCCCCTAAGCAGATCCTGGCTAACTATATTCTCGATTATGGTGCCGGACTGGAAGAAATCGCTTCTCAGGTAAAAGATGGCACGTTTAAGGCCACCAGTAATATTGAATTTGGTCTGGCAGATCAAAAAGTGATTTATATTGTCTACAATGAAGGAGCCGCCACCCCGGTTTCACCGGAATTACGCGCGGAAGTTGAAGCACTCTACCCCAAGATTGCCTCCGGGGAAATTAATACCCTGGCGCCAGTCAATTAATAATTTTGCCTGCAAATAAGGCATTCTTTTTTCGAGAAGTGTTGTTGGCGGTTCAGCCAACAACACTTTAATTTATTTATTTGTAAATATATTTAAAATCGATAAAATATAAAATGAACTCCTGAGGATTTTTAGCATGGATTGGGTGACCCTCCAGACAAAATTAAAAAAATTCCTTCGCAGTGCATGGACTCCTTTGGCGGCTATTCCAATTGCGCTTTCTATTGGAGCCATTGTCCTTTATCTAGCCGGATATGATCCCGTTCAGGCTTATTCGGCTATGTGGCAGGGTGCTTTCAAGAATCGAGCAGCTGTAACCGAAGTGCTCATCAAAGCAACCCCTCTGATCTTTATTGGTGTCGGTCTGGCAGTTGCTTTTCGCTGCAGTATTTGGAATATCGGTGCTGAAGGTCAGTTCTATATGGGTGCCGTTGCATCAACAGCCGTTGGAATCTATATGGGGGCTTTACCAAAATTTGTATTAGTACCGCTGGTTCTAATCGCTGGAGCAGCTGGCGGGGCTTTATGGGGTATGTTGGCAGCCTACCTCAAGAATCGATTTGGTGTCAATGAAGTTGTCTCAACAATTATGTTGAATTACATTGCCATATTTATCACCGGGTACCTGGTTACCGGACCAATGATAGAGACGGCGGGTTTGTTTGCACAAACACCGAAGATCAGCGAAAACGCCAGGTTGTGGCGATTCTTACCTCCAACCCGGCTGCATATCGGATTTATCATCGCAATTGTTCTGGCAATTCTATTATATATTTTAATTTTTAAGACCAGTGTTGGATATTCCATCCGTGCTGTCGGCATAAATCCGGATGCAGCACGTTACGCCGGGATAAATGTCAAACGAAATATCCTGTTGGCCATGGCGATCAGCGGAGGTGCTGCCGGATTAGGCGGTGCGGTTGAAGTTGCAGCTATTTCTTATCGTCTTTACCAGCTTATTTCTCCGGGTTATGGTTTTGATGGCATTGCAGTTTCTTTACTTGTAAATAACAATCCACTGGGTGTTATCTTTTCAGGAATCCTGTTTGGTGCCTTACGCTCCGGATCTGAAGTAATGCAGATGAATGCCAAAGTCCCGTCAGCTCTTGTTTTCATGATCCAGGGTCTGGTAGTCCTTTCCGTAGTTGCTTTCGGGGTTTATAGTTATGTCAGCAAAGTAAAGGAGGAGTGAATCAGTTATGGACCTTCTGCCTTCTATTTTATTCCTTCAAAGTATTCTTGCCGCTACCTGGCGGATGGCGACGCCTATAATATATGCAGCAGTAGGAGAGGTTTTTTCTGAACGGGCTGGTATTCTCAATATCGGTATTGAAGGTGTAATGCTGATAGGTGCATTTACCGGGTACGCTACCGCTTTTGCAAGCGGTAATCTCGTGCTTGGATTACTCGCAGCCATTCTAAGTGGAATTATAAGCGGCTTAATTTTTGCATTTTTCACAATTACCATTAAAGCCAACCAAATAGTGGTTGGTGCAGCTTTCAACATGATCGGTATGGGACTCACCGGCTTTTTATACCGAGCCTTTTTCGCTGAAGGTCAGGGGACACTCAGTTTAAAAACTTTTCAGACGATTGAAATTCCATTTCTCAGCTCGATACCTTTTTTTGGAGAAGTTCTTTTTAAACATAATATCATGGTCTACGCCACGATTCTGCTGATACCTCTGGCGGCTTTTGTCTTATATCATACTGCTTTTGGACTGTCCATTCAGGCAGTAGGAGAACATCCCAAAGCAGCAGATACGGTTGGGATTAACGTCTTCCTGATGCGCTATCTGAGCGTGATTATCGGAAGTTCTCTTGCAGCAGTTGGGGGAGCATTCCTCGTACTTGCCTATGCCGATCAATTTGTAGAAGGGATCGTATCCGGGCGTGGCTTTATTGCGCTGGCAGTCGTTGTCTTTGGCGGCTGGTCTCCCTGGGGTGCCTTTTGGACATCCTTATTGTTCGGAGTCTTTTATGCACTGCAACTGCGCATACAGACAATGCCGGGTGTCTTGATTCCTTATCAATTCTTACAGGCTTTGCCATATCTGGCTACCTTACTGGTATTAATTGGGCTCACGAAACGGCGTATCCGCGCTCCCAAAACACTCGGGGTTCCTTATAAATAGGAGATTTCATTGAAAGAAGATTGTGCTCAAATAACCGACAACCCTGGCATTATCTTATGTATGCAGGATATTTTTAAAAGTTTCCCGGGCGGAGTGCGCGCCAACCGGGGTGTCAATCTGGAAGTGCTTCAAGGAGAAATCCACTGTCTTTTAGGTGAAAACGGTGCCGGTAAAACGGTGTTAATGAGCATTCTTTACGGTTTATACACTCCGGACTCAGGTTCTATTTACTTCAAGAATAAAAAACTGGAAATCCATAACCCAAAGGATGCTATCAATAATCGAATTGGCATGGTGCATCAACATTTTATGCTGGTCGAAACGTTGAGTGTGGCTGAAAATATTATTCTAGGGAAATTGCCGCCATGGAAAACCCTGAATAATTTGACAGCGGTTCATCAAAAAATTAATCAGATGAGCACTGATTTCGGATTGAATGTTGATCCGACTGCTTTGGTCCAGGACTTATCGGTTGGGGAACAGCAGCGTGTCGAGATTCTCAAAGTCCTTTATCACGGCGCCGATTTGTTAATATTGGATGAACCGACTGCAGTACTCACACCGCAGGAATCTGAAAACCTGCTTGACTTTTTACGACAGCTTGCAGACCTGGGACTTACCATTGTGTTTATCACGCATAAACTTGAGGAAGTAATGCAGATCAGTGACCGCGTCACGATTTTAAGGGATGGAAAAACAATTGCTACCGTAAACACCCTTGATACCAATCCAAAAGAATTAGCTCGCATGATGGTTGGTCGGGATGTATTAATGGATTTGAAAAAGAAAGAAGGGCAATCCGGTGAAGTAATTTTTACGGTTGAACATCTGCTTGTAAATGATGAACGAGGATTACCGGCTGTTAGAGATGTCTCTTTTCAAGTTCGTGAGCAGGAAGTTGTTGGTATTGCAGGTGTGTCAGGAAATGGTCAAAGCGAACTGGCTTTAGCGCTGGCGGGCTTATTGGACTGTAAATACGAATCAATGACACTGAACCAAAAGTCGATAAACAAGCACGATCTTTCCAATTTAAATCAGCTTGGAATGGCACATATTCCTGAAGACCGTCAAAAAATGGGTTTGATTTTACCTTTTTCGGTCAGTGAGAATTTCATTGTTGAAACTTATAAGAATGAGCCTTTTTCGAAAACAGGTTTTCTTCAATTCAAAAAAATAAAAAATTATGCGCTTTCTCAAGTAAAGAAATACAATATCCGTGTTGGCGATGTTGATGAAGACATTGCTCATCTTTCGGGCGGTAATCAGCAGAAGGTAGTGGTCGCAAGAGAATTGGATCGCCGTCCAAAATTCTTACTGGTTAACCAACCAACCAGAGGCATCGATATTGGCGCCACTGAATTTGTGCGTCAGCAAATCCTTGCTGAGCGGGATTCCGGTTGCGCTATCCTGTTAATCTCAACCGATCTGGAAGAAATCTTTGCCCTCAGTGATCGTATTCTGGTTATATTTGAAGGAAAAATTATGGGGGAAGTTATTCCTGAAGATATAAAAATCGAAGAAATTGGTTTAATGATGGCCGGAACAAAAATTGAAGCTGCTTAATACGCAGATCAACTAACTAAGGAGAATTAAATGACCGATCAAGTTTTGTTTCTTACTCACCGTGGCGAGAGACATCAACAATCTGCATTGGCAGGTGCTCCTGCCAATTTTGAGATCACCATGCTGCACGATGCAACCAAAGCTGAGATCAAAAAGAATATCAGCGGAAAAAAGTTCTTAATCACTGAACGCAGCGATATGATCGATGCGGATATCATTGCGGCTGGAAAAGATCTTCGCCTTATTCAGCGGCTTGGATCCATGGTTTATGATATTGACCTGCAAGCCGCGAAAAATTCAGGCGTCAGTGTTTGTTATTTACCAATCCCGATGACAGTTATGGTTTCTGAACATATACTCACACAAATGTTGTTATTGACGAAACATATCCGCGAGGCGATGCATGTCATTACACTTGATACGGATTGGGGAATACAGCCGCAAAAATGTGATGAAGATACCTTTGTAATCAATTTTACCGGTCGAAAAACGATCGGCACACTTTACAAAGCAACAGTGGGAATCATCGGGTTTGGTGAAATTGGCGGCGAACTGGCCCGGCGTCTTAAAGGGTTTGATTGTAATGTACTTTATCATAAGCGCTCGCGTCTCTCAGAGTTCGCCGAACAGGATCTCAGTATTACATATGCCAGTCAGGACCAATTGCTGAAACAGAGTGACTTTGTTGTCATGCTGCTGCCTTTTATGCCGGAGACAAAAGCTATGGTCAATCAGGAATTTATCAAAAAAATGAAACCGGGTGCCTGTCTGGTAAGCTGTGGCGCAAGTGGTCTATTTAATGAAGAAGATGTGGCAAAAGCGCTTGCATCTGGATATTTAGGTGGCGTAGCTACAGATACTTTTGCCTGGGAACCGATTAATCAGGATAGCCCCTTATTGGATTTAGCCCGCGATCCTGAAGCAAATATTATGCTTACACCGCATACAGCCTCTGGCAGCATTAACCCAAACGCTCTACCAGATCGTAGAGGTGATTATATTAATCTGGTAAGCTATAATAATAAACAGCCATTAATTGATCAGGTTGTTTGAGTTCCAGGCAGTATCTTCCATTTCCGAAAGGAGACCCATGTCTAACCCTTCTAAAGAATTCCACAGGCCAGAAAGCTGGTCACAGGCACATAGCCTTTTAAATCGAAGTGATGTGCACACCATTCTGTTTACGGTCAGTCCGCGCCCGACAGCGCTCAACGATTATAACGTCGACGCTTTTGTTGATCTGGAAAAACTGCAAAGCAGTTACATCCAAATTAAAGACGACGGTCGCGTACATATTGGCGCGCTGACCACGTTGCAGGATATTTATCTTTCCGAATTGGTAAAAACCATAGCCGGAGGTGTGCTGACTGAAGCAGCCTATCTTTCTGCCACACTCGGACTGCGTAATCTGGCGACTATTGCCGGAACAATCAGCAATCCTGAAAATCCGCCCGACTTGCCGCTGGTTTTGATGGCCATGGATGCAGTTGTCATCGTACAGCAGGCACAGGACCAGATTCGTCAGGTGACACTGCAGGATTGGATGAAAGATTGCGGGAACGCTCTGCAGACCGGTGAAGTTATCCTTGAGGTCAGTTTTCCTGATCTCTCTTTGGCGACAGGTGCGCTTGCCCGAGTCAGCCGGACTCCACGAGACAAAGCAATTGTAGCGGCTGCCGCAGTATTGATGCTTGAAAATGGCGTCTGCTCACAGGTAGGCGTTTCCCTGGCGGGTTCCAACCCGACTTCTGTCCGCCTTGCACAGGTGGAAGCCTTACTGAATGGACAGGCACTTTCGGCAGACCTGCTTGATGAAGCCGCATCATTGGCTGCAAAGCAGACTGCTCCGCCTGCCGATTACCGCGGAAGTGCAGAATATCGCACAGCCATGGCTGCTGTGCTTACCCGGCGTGCGCTTTCTATGGCGGCAAAAATCGATTCGGGATTGGGAAAATAAGAGGAGGCAGCCATGAAAATAAATTTTAAACTTAACGGTAAAGATACCGAATTGAATGTAAGACAGGATGAAAGTTTACTGGCTGCTTTACGCAGTGCCGAAATTGCCAGCGTAAAACATGGTTGTGAGACCGGTGAATGCGGCGCCTGTTCCGTCCTTCTGGACGGCAAACTGGTACCTACCTGTATTCTGTTAGCTCCGCAGGCAGACGGGCACGTCATTGAAACAGTCGAGGGCATGAGTGAAATTAACACCATTCACCCCATACAGCAGGCTTTCACCGAAATTGGTGCAGTGCAGTGCGGCTATTGTACTCCGGCCATGGTACTGGCTACAAGGGCTTTGATTGATAAAGAACAGTACCCAACGCTTGAAGATGCCCGTGATGCGCTCAGTTCCACGATCTGCCGCTGTACCGGTTATACCAAACCGGTGGAAGCAATTATGCGCGCGGCAGCCATGCTGCGCGGTGAGGAAGTTGCGCCTATTGATGGCGGCGGCATCCCGATGGATGTTGCCTTTGGCCTCAAAGGTGAATCGGATCTGGGCCGTGATCTGCCGGACTTTATTACCGGCGGTGGGGGTGGCGGTGATGCGCTGACTAAAACCAAACCCGATGTCAAAGTTGCTTCCTGGGTTTCACCGGAAGAGCAGACAGATGTGGTCGGTCGGCCGGAAATAAAAGTGGATGCGGTCAAACTGGCCAAAGGTAAGCCGGCTTTTACCGATGATGTATATCCTCCGGGTATGTTATATGGTGAAATGCTCACCAGTCCACATGCCCATGCACGTATATTGAATATAAATGTCTCGAAAGCCCGCGCTTTACCCGGTGTGCATGCTGTACTGACATATAAAGACATCCCGCGCGTAATTTACGCCTCCGGCGGCCAATCCTGGCCAAATCCAAAACCCTGGGATCAGGTTTCACTTGATAATAAAGTGCGTTTCGTAGGTGACCGTGTCGCTGCAGTAGCAGCTGAGACTCCTGAGATTGCCAGAGAGGCCATTAAATTAATTGAAGTGGATTATGAAGTATTACCTTTTGTGATGGATCCGATTGAAGCTGGCAAACCCGGTGCACCGGTCATCCATGATGAACCGGATGCTGTTGGCATCCCGGATGCCAGCCGCAACCTGGTTAACACTGTTGATGCAGCTGTTGGTGATGTGGACAGCATATTTGCTGAAAGCGACCGTATTTTCGAACATACTTATTACACTCCAAAACAGCAGCATGTGCATTTGGAACCGCATATCTGCATCACCTGGTGGGATGAGGACGAACGGCTGGTGGTGAAAACATCAACCCAGGTACCTTTCCATGCCCGCCGCATGCTGGCACCATTAATTGGACTGCCGGTTAAACGCATCCGAGTGATCAAACCACGTATCGGTGGCGGATTTGGCGGTAAGCAGGAGATGCTGATTGAAGACCTTTGTGCTCATCTGACGCTGGCGACCAATCGACCGGTTCGGCTGGAGTATTCCCGCGAACAGGAATTCACCAGTTCCCGATCACGCCATCCCATGTATGTCACCTTTAAAATTGGCATGATGAATGACGGTACCATTCGTGCGCTGGACATGAAAGCCATTTCGGATACCGGTGCTTATGGTTCCCATTCACTGACGGTTGCCAGTGTAGCAGGATTGCGCGGACTTTCAACCTATAAAGCCGACGCTTTACGATTCCATGCTGAAATTTATTACACCAATAAAGCACCCAGCGGTGCCTTCCGTGGTTACGGCGCTCCGCAAGGTATGTTTGCGCTGGAAGTAATCATTGATGAGATCGCACTGGCAATGGGTTTCGACCCGCTCGAATTCCGGCGCAGAAATTCTGTCGGTCTAGGCGCTCATATCCCGATTTCGACTGCCCTGGGCGAGGGCGGCACGATTGAGCAGTATGTTATGAGCTGCGGTCTTGAAGAATGTTTCAATCAGGCCGCCAAATCGATACAATGGGAACGGCGTAATGATCCTGCCTGGCGCAGCGACCCTGAACGACCGCATATCCGCCGTGGAATTGGTGTGGCGACCTGTATGCATGGTACCGCCATCCCGGGCCTGGATATGGGCGGTGCTTCCATTAAAATGAACGATGACGGCAGTTTTAATGCGCTGGTTGGCGCCACGGATCTGGGCACCGGCTCGGACACTGTTATTGCTCAGATCATTGCTGAAACATTGGGCTGTGCACTTGAGGATATTATCATTTTATCCTCGGATACGGACGTGACGCCTTTCGATGTGGGCGCCTATGCTTCCAGCACAACTTTTATCTCGGGTGGTTCCGCCAAGAAAGCAGCCGAGATCGTGCGGCGTCAAATCATTGAGCGGGCGGCTAAAATGCTCGATACCACGACCGAGGGTATGTATCTGCGCCACCGGCACGCTTATGCGGCTGATGGGCGCAGCGTCTCACTCGAGCAGGTTGCTCTCAACAGCTTGCATACGGTTGATCAGCAGCAGATCATGGGAACAGCATCCTTTATGTCCAACTATGCACCACCGCCATTTGGGGCAGAGTTTGTAGAAGTGGAAGTAGATACCGAAACCGGCATGGTGCGGGTACCGCGCATGGTTATGGCGGTGGACTGCGGCACTGCCATCAACCCGGTGACTGCAACCGGACAGATTGAAGGCGGACAGCTGCAGGCTCTGGGTATGGCTATTTCAGAAAGCATGGACTACGATTCCGATGGAAATGTGCTGCAGAAACGGATTGGCGATTACCGGATTTATGAAGCGGATGAAGCTCCGGAAGTGACGGCTATCCTGGTCCCGACCTATGAACCGACCGGGCCGTACGGCGCCAAAGCGGTTGCGGAAATCCCCATGGACGGCGTTGGACCGGCGGTTTCAAACGCCATCTTTGACGCTATCGGCGTGCGCATCCGCGAGCTGCCGGTGCTGCCTGAAAAAGTCTGGCGGGGAATGCAAGATCGTCAGTAATATGTAAATAGTTGGAAAAATAACAGGTTCTTCTTTTTTACAGGAAGGACCTGTTATTTTGGGGGTATGAGATGTAATTGGTAATCGGTTGATTGGTGATTTGGCTGGAGAAATAAATGGTTTATTGTTTTTTTCAGGAGGTTTGTTGGTTGTGCGGTGGAAATTTAGCCACTGATAAACACTGATGAACACAGATTCTTAATTATTCCGAGCCGGGGACGGCGCTGGTAGCAAAGAACAAACCTGAGGTTCTGAGTCAATCAATAATTACAAATGCAACTGATTAACCCCGCTTTAGAGAAACCCTAGAACCTCAGGTTTTGGATTAGGGATTAACCTTGGATTGCGGCAGGTGTGGATGGGGTTACGAAGAATCTTGAATCTTTTAAAACCTAAGGTTTGGTCGCATCATTTTTTCTGTTTGTAGTAGATAAAAATTGTGTTATTTGGTTGATCTTAAAACCTTAGGTTTGGGAAACGAAGACTTTTCAAAGTGAGTATTTAACGATCAGAGGTCAAATAATAAACCTCCATCATTCAAATTATTGCTGCACTTATTTATCGGGCACTTGCAAACAGGTTTCATAGTAAAATCAATTATTCTTTCTGAGGCTTATCCATGTTTTCTTACATCCAAACGAAATTTATTCTACCGCAAACTGCCGCTGGTTTATCAACAGCTGAGGGCACAAACGCCATTCGGGATCTCTTCAAAGCCGGCAATGCCATCGTTGAAGTTTACGGCGAGGATTATGTGGCAATATCAGCGAATGCAGCCGCGTGGGCGGTTGCACAAAGCAAACCGCTGGTCTGGCTGCGGCTGGAAAAGAATGACGTCGATCCAGGTCGTTTCTGGACGCTGCTGGTCATGGGGATGCGGCAATATCATCCGGAAATCGGGTTAACGGGGTTGAATACCATCCTGGATCACCACGAATTGCCTGCAGCAGCCGCCCTGGAAAAGTTATCCCGAGAACTGTCCAAATTTCCTTTTACTTTTGTGCTGGAAGGAATTGAACACATCTGTACACAGGATTGGTGGCCGGATTTTGTCAGCTGGCTGCAGAAATTAACCGCAGAAAACCGCTTTTTTACTGATGAATTATTCAATCACCCCCATACTGCCGCAATATTCAATACACCTGCCACCGCGCCAGCCGAACGAACTGGTTAGCTTACCTGGAGGAGTTTTGGAATGGATTGACCATCTTTTCCCGGAACTTAAGGAAATTCTGCCAGCCTTGAACAGCTGGTGGCTGCCATGGCTGCAAATTCAATTTAATGGACAGCCGGCACGCTCTGAATTGATCACTTTAAAAGAGGCAGGGTTCATCACCGAAGTGCAGCCTGGTGTCTGGATTCCGTCCAGTCAGCTTATCCGGCAGCTGCATTCGGAAAATCTGAGTCAGCCTGACGGTACCGTTATCACCAGAATAAGGGCATTGGCCGCCTGGCTGGCACAGCAGGGGGAATGGTTGGAGAGTATCCGATATACCCTGAAAGCCGGGGATTTTGAGAACGCAGCTGAGTTGTTCGAGCAAAATGCGGAAAGCCTGCTTCAAAACCCGGAAGAGGCGCTGGCAGTTTTATTCTGGCTGAAAGAATTGCCGGGTATTTTACTGACCTCACGCCCGATCCTGTGCTGGCTGGCCGCCACCTGTTCTGCGCAGCTTGGGCTGGCACTACAGGTTAAGACATTTCTGGATGCGGCTGAAAACAACCTGATGTCGTTAACCCGTTTCAGCCGTTCGCAGGAACAATGGCGCCAAATGGTTATCAATGAAAATGGCGTTACAGTGGCAGATTTACTGGAGAGAATTGAAGGTTTGAGGTCAAAATGAAAACCAAAGAAGAAATAATTGAAAAATTGCAGGAAAATTATTATGTCAAACCGGCGACAATTGATGATGCCGTGCAGATCGCA
>Ga0209386_1001058_pt1 | contig 11980 bp, 9 predicted proteins | sample NGEPertwo_FD_184510 | JGI IMG/M metagenome (GOLD analysis project Ga0209386, IMG submission 184510) | Arctic peat soil microbial communities from the Barrow Environmental Observatory site, Barrow, Alaska, USA - NGEE Permafrost154B-two... | ecosystem: Environmental > Terrestrial > Soil > Wetlands... | reverse complement strand
AAAAAAGTAGTTACATAAAAGTCCCTCAGTATGTTGGCATGCAGCCCATATATGAATAACTTGGGAATTTGCTAAATTTAAGCGTTGCCCCGTGCAGAACAAACCGTTTATTCTATGATGTTTGACATCACATAAAAGTCTGGTACTGTATGGTTTTAAGAGCCCGAATTGGCAGTTGGATGCCGTATAAGAGAATTAAAAACTCCCAAGAACCAACAGGCACGGAGCGATTTTAAACGCTTAAATTTAAAACTATGAGTAAAAGTAAGACAAAAAACGAGACAGTGAAACGGATTTCACAACTAACAGTAATCAATACTACGGCAGCCGGGATTGATGTGTCAGACAAAGAAATGATGGTAGCCTATCCGATTGGATCTGGTCAATTGGAAGTGCGTTGCTTTGGTTGTTTCACCTCCGATCTACATTCTATTGCAAAGACTCTGCGAAAATTTTCGATTACATCGGTGGCAATGGAAAGTACCGGTGTGTATTGGATTCCATTGTTCCTTTTGTTGCAGGAATATGGTTTTGAAGTTTGGCTTGTGAATGCCAAACATGTAAAAAACGTGACAGGTCGCAAAGATGATGAAAGCGATGCAGAATGGATACAGAAATTACATAGTTGCGGATTACTCACTGCAAGTTTCCAACCAGACAACCTGACGCGAACGCTTCGCAGCTTTGTCCGCCACCGAAAAAGTTTGGAGCGTACATGTTCTTCGTACATTAACCGCATTCAAAAGGCATTGGAGTTGATGAATCTCAAAATACACACAATCATTAGTGACATTGACGGCAAGACAGGCTTGCTTATTATCGAGGCGATCCTTGCCGGGGAGCGAAACCCGGAAGTTCTAGCCGATTTAAGGGACCGGCGCATAAAGGCAAGCCGGGAAGAGATCATCTTATCACTTGAAGGTCACTATACCACTGAACATTTGTTTGAACTAAGGCAGTGTTACCAATTGTATTGCACTCATCGGGAAATGATCGGTGAATGTGACAGGGAAATAGAGAAACAGTTAGTTGAACAGGTTGCTTCAAAAAATGAAGGTTTGATTCCCGAAATTCCGGAAGTAAAAAGAAAAGCAACGAAAAAACACAAGTTGCCATTTAACGCAACAGCCTATCTGAATGAAATCTTTGGAGTAGACGTTACCGAGGTGTTTGGTATAAGCGAGTTAAGCGCACTGGCAATCTTATCCGAAGTTGGCACTGATATGTCGAAATGGAAAACCGAGAATCATTTCACTTCTTGGCTGGGTTTGGCTCCCAATACAAAAATATCTGGGGGTAAAGTCATAAGCAGCCGGATCATGAAGAAGAAACACCATGCGGGACAGGCTTTTCGAATGGCAGCCAATGGTTTAAAAAACAGCAAAAGCCCGTTAGGCGATTATTATCGCAGGATAAAAGGAAAGGCTGGTGCAGGAAAAGCCGTTGTGGCAACAGCACGAAAACTTGCGATCATCTTCTATATAATGGTAGCCAACCAACAAGCCTTCGATCCCAAAGCTTTGATAGAATACCAAGAGAAAAGTAAACAAAAGAAAATCAATCAATTAAAGAGAAAATTAGAACTCTTGGAAGCGGCTTAAAAAGTAGTTACATAAGAGAAAGAATAAAATTATTTTAGTTTGAAATCAAATTGCGAAAACGCATGATAAATCTTATGCTGCAATTTGCCTGAAATCTACTTTCCAAATAATAAGTACGCATTTCTGTGAAGAACCAAATTTGATTTATTCAATATGGATCAAAGTTCAACCCTTCAGGGTTGTAAAGAGCCAAAAGTCCGAAGGACTTGAATTTGAATAACCTCCGGTGAAACCGGAGGCAAATAAACCAATAAACTTGAGAACCCCGAAGTGGGTTCAATATAAATTCAGACAGTCTTTAAAATAAATATTGCAAACGCAAATGTGTTTTGATTCAATATTTGGAAATAATATGGATCACTTTCTCCACAAGAACATTAGACCCAGAATGACAATCATAAAACAAATAATTTACACGCAGAAATTCAAAAAAAACAGGAATGGATATACTAAACCTATCCTTTCAGAAGTTATAAGTTTGATTGGATTTTGATAATTAATAAAAAAGCGATCGGTTATACCGAACCATTCAGTATAACCGATAGAATCTTTCAAGGGCAGGTTTTCCTGCCCTTGTTTCGTTGGACCAATTGATTCCTTTAGCAGATATTCGGGATTATTTATTTTAATACTTCTGAAGAGAAGTTTGGATGTTGCTTTATCTCACAGCTTTCAACCAGGCTTCGGCCATCAGCGAACAACCGGCCATCGAAGGATGCACTCCATCTTCAGTCCAGTATTTCCCGGGAGCATAGTTCTGAGCCTCATCGTAAATAGACTGATATGGAATAAAAATCGCATTATATTCCTCTGCCAATTTTTTGGCTGAGGCCCTGTAAGCATCAAAAGCCGGATACCACTTGTCAGTAACTGCAGAACAACCTAAAACCGCGTATGGCTCACCAATGATTAACTGCACTTCAGGACGCATTTTCCGGGTTAAAAGAAGTAATTGCCTGAAGTCCTCTTCGTATTTTTCAACAGTTCCGTCATACCTGCCTTCCAGCGCGTGCCAAAAATCATTGACACCAATCAGGATACTCAGAACATCAGGATGCAAATCAAAACAATCTCTCTGCCAGCGTTCGGCCAATTGGTATACCTTGTTACCACTAATTCCGCGATTGTAAATGGACCAATCTTTTGAAGCATTTTCCTCCAGAATTTTAGATGCAGCAAGAAAAGCATATCCGGGTCCAAATGACGCTGAAGTATTTTCATGCTGTTTTAATCTTTCGCGACCAGCATCTGTAATCGAATCACCTTGAAAAATAATCACACTGCGATTATTCAGTGAAGATAAAACACCTTTCCTTTTTTTTCCAGTGAATGGCATTGCTGCAGAGAGGATTCCCGGGATCGCAGCTAAACCAACTGTATTCAAAGTGGCATTTCGCAGAAAATTCCGTCTGTTAATGTTCATAAAGTTCTTAGTTTTAGAGTTGTTTGAAGTAGATATTCAATTCGCTTTCTGACCGATATTAAAGGTAGTTCAATTATCTGATAATTCAAGCCGGAATAGGTTTCCAAAACAGCTTGATGTATCCGGACTGCTTCCTCATAGGTTTCGCTACGAATGGCATCATTGACGAATATTTCGGGCCAGGGAGGGGTTACAAAAACATGAGTTGCATAACGGTACTCACTGGCGCTTCCGGCTAAAATTTCCGGAGTGACAAATCCTTTGTACCGTGCAAAAGCAAGCTGATCGGGAATTCCACGATCGGCAAAGGCAATCGTACGATCCGGAACTGACTCAAAAAAGGCAATCCGCTGCTTTAAAACTTCCAGCTGAAAAAGCTTTGGATTTTTCCATGGAAGCACATCTCCCCCATTAGTCAGTTGGGTTTCAATCAAATCACGGGCAAACTCTCCCGAACAAAGATATCCTGACTTCCGCAGCTCTTCGATTAGTTCAGTTTTGCCAAACCCAGGGCCTCCGGTGATTATATAGATCTGTTTTCTGATCATTCTGAAATCGCTTATACTGATAAAAACCTAAAAATAGATTTTTTTCGTGCCTGAATGAGGTCTTTTGGTAAGATTTATTAAATAATCATTAAGAATAAATCACACGGACACTGAATATCAGCAGTTTAAACAATATAAAAAGATCAACATATTCAGGTAGATAAAATAAAAATATACATTTGCCGCAAAACCGTGTACGAACACGATTTTTTTAACGCGTATCCCGTGTACGAACACGGCAAAAACTTTAAAGGAAGAATAAATGAAACTAAATCGCAAAAACGCAAATCAAACAAAAGTTTATCCAACCCGAATCCTTCAGTTTGGCGAAGGAAATTTTTTACGTGCCTTTACGGACTGGATTGTCAACAAGATGAACAAAGAAATCGGGTTCAATACCGGAGTTGACGTGGTTCAGCCACTTTCCACAGGAATGGCCGGAATGTTGAATGATCAGGAGGGACTTTACCATGTCTACCTGAAAGGAATCAAAAACGGACAACCGATCAAGGAATATACACTGGTCGATTGTATCAATGTTGGCATTAACCCTTACAGCGAATATGAAAAATACGAACAATCCTATTTGAATCCGGATCTGCGTTTTGTATTTTCGAATACAACTGAAGCTGGTATCGCGATGGACGAGACAGACTCGCTGGACATGCTGCCTCCGAATTCATTCCCGGGGAAAGTGGCATCCTTGCTTTATAAACGATTTAAAGCATTCGATGGAGCTGCTGACAAGGGTCTGATCTTTTTTGCCTGCGAGCTGATTGATAAAAACGGCGACACCTTGAAAAAATACGTCATTCAGCATGCACAAAACTGGGAACTTGGTGACGAGTTTATCCAATGGGTCAACCAGTCGTGCGCATTTTGCAATACGCTGGTCGACCGGATTGTTCCCGGTTTTCCAAAAGACGAAATTAAAGAAATTCAAAAGGAACTCGGCTACGAAGACAATCTGGTCGTTGTTGGCGAATACTTTCATTTTTGGGTTATTGAAGCTCCGGAATGGGTTCAGAAAGAATTTCCGGCTGAAAAAGCAGGGCTGGACGTTAAATTTGTAAAAGACATGACCCGTTACCGGGAACAAAAAGTTCAGGTTCTGAATGGCTGCCACACCGGGAGTTACGCAGTTTCGTACCTTAGCGGACTCGAAACGGTACGCGAAGGTTTTGAAAATCTGGAAGTTGGTAGCTTTATGAAAGAACTCGTTTACGATGAAGTTTTACCCGGACTTGACGGGAGCGAAAAAGAACTTCAGTCGTTTGCACACAAAATACTGGAACGCTTTCGCAATCCTTACATCCGCCACCTGTGGCAGAGCATCGCGTTGAATGCCATGTCGAAATGGGAAACCCGCAACTTGCCTTCACTGCTCAACTATTACGAAGCAACCAACATGCTTCCGCAGAAACTGGTATTTTCGCTGGCAGCCATGATTGCCTATTTTAAAGGTGAAACCAACGGAGTCAGCTATCAGGTTCAGGATGACCAGTGGATCCTGGATTTCTACAAGGAAGCCTGGTCTGAATGTGACGGAAGACCAATTTCGATCCAACAACTGGTGGAGAAAGTGCTAAAACTGGATAAAGTGTGGAAGCGTGATTTGAACGAAGTTCCCAACCTCGCTATTTCTGTAACTTGTTACTTGTTTCTGATCGAACAGGTTGGAATGAAGAAGGCTGTAAAAGCTGTTTTGAGCGAAAATAACCCCTTGATGAAGATCGGTTAGGGATTAGAGACGCACGGCCGTGCGTCTCTACCCAAAAGGTTAACGTTAACAATTGAATATTAAACCTTCAGAAATGTCAAAATTTATAAAACTCAATCCGAACGATAACGTGGCTGTTTGTCTGGAAGCCGGACAAAATGGAGAAACAGTGACTATCGACAATCAGCTGATCGTTCTTTCAGACGACATTCCGGTTGGCCATAAGCTTGCTCTTCAATCCATTGAAACGAATGCGAATGTCATCAAATATGGTGCTCCGATTGGCCATACCATTTCACCTGTCCAGTGCGGAAATCATATTCATACGCACAACCTGAAAACCAATCTGACCGGAACCATTGCCTATTCATTCAATCAGAAATTGAATGAACTGAGGTATTCAAACCGGAATCTGACATTCAGCGGATACCGCCGCAGCAATGGAAATGCCGGAATCCGCAACGAAATATGGGTGGTACCAACAGTTGGCTGCGTAAACGGTCAGGCACAGCAAATTATCAACCGTTTTCAAAAAGAAGTAAATCCTGAAGACATTGATGCCATTGAAGTTTTCAAGCACAATTACGGCTGTTCGCAATTGGGTGACGACCATATCAATACCCAAAAAGCGCTGGCGTCAATTATCAATCACCCGAATGCAGGTGGTGTTTTGATACTTGGACTGGGCTGCGAGAATAACCAGATTTCACAGCTAAAAAAAGTCATCGGCGACTACAATCCTGAACGAATCAAATTTTTAATTGCTCAGGATGTTGAAGACGAGATTGACGCAGGTGTTGAAATCCTGAAGGAAATCTACGAAAAAATGAAAACCGATCGCCGCGAAGCCATTCCTCTTTCAGAACTGAAAGTTGGGCTGAAATGTGGCGGATCGGATGGTTTCTCCGGAATTACAGCCAATCCGATGGTAGGCGCTTTCTCTGATTTCCTGATCGCACAAGGCGGAACAACCGTTTTAACTGAAGTACCTGAGATGTTTGGTGCCGAAACCATTTTGATGGCGCGCGCAAAAGATCGGGCAACATTCGACAAAACAGTGAGCCTGATCAATGATTTCAAGGATTATTACATGCAGCATAATTTGCCGGTGTACGAAAATCCTTCGCCCGGGAACAAGGACGGTGGCATTTCAACACTCGAAGACAAATCGCTGGGCTGTACCCAGAAAGGTGGATCGGCAACAGTTATGGATGTGTTGAAATACGCAGAACCCATCAAAGTAAAAGGTCTTAATTTATTATCTGCTCCCGGTAACGACCTGGTAGCTTCCTCTGCATTGGGTTTCAGCGGATGCCAACTAGTCCTTTTCACCACCGGAAGAGGAACTCCTTTTGGCAGTTTTGTGCCTACGATGAAGATTTCGACTAACACAGCATTGTTTACTAAAAAGAGAAACTGGATCGATTTTAATGCAGGACAACTGCTTGAAGGAAAAACCATGGATGAGTTGCTCGAAGAATTTATTCAGTTTATCATCGAAGTTTCGAGCGGTAAAAAACTCCGGCACGAAGAGAGCGGATTTAAGGAAATTGCAATCTTTAAAACCGGAGTAACACTGTAAGAAGTTCCAAATTCCAAATTCCAAATAAGGGTTTCACTTTGGGTGAAACCCTTATCATTTCTTAAATTGAATATCCGCCTACTTTCCTAATTGGGTTTTCTTCCAGTCAAAACGGCGTCAGCTATAGTCATTTAATTGCCATTCAATGTTTTTCTCACAACTTAATGACACATTAGCTAAAGCCTAGGCAACGTATTAAAACTCCTATTCTTAATCTTATTTCACTCTCTCCATGACTTCGAGGCACATGCGGCTGTTGTGGTAGGGGCATTTCCAGAAGCCGGCTTTATCTTCCTGCCGATTCGCGATTCCATCATCCGAAATACTCCAGTACCATTCTCCTCCAACCTTGTCAACCAGATTTTCAGTAATGAACTTCCAGCATTTTTCAGCTTTGACAAGCCATTCAGGATTACCGGTTAATTCAGACGCATTAAGGAAACCAACTACGGCTTCGGCCTGACCCCACCAATGGCGGTCGTTATCCAAATGGCCAGTTGTATTGTTCTTTTCATAAACAATACTCCCGTCAGGCTGCAAACCTTCGCAGGCTGCCTCGGCTATCCCAATGCATATTTCCTGAACTTTAGTCCGTAATTCCTGATCGCCCAAAACTCGCGCGGCCTCATCAATCAGCCAGGCAGCTTCAATTTCGTGACCATAGGAAACAATATCCGCTTTCGAATTCCAGTTTTCGTCAAAGAACAAATTAAGGTGTTTCGTCGTCTGATTCACAATTTTTTCAATGAAAATCAGAATCAGGTTCCGCAACTGGCTACCCAGTTCTTCGTCTTTCCAAACGCGGTATAAATTGGTATATGCTTCCAGAATATGCAGATGCGTATTCATCGTCTTTTTTTCATTTGCATCTTTTTCGCTCAAACGCAGATCTTCAAGCAAGATCCAGTCACGACTGTAGGCTTCAAAATAACCGTTTAGTTCACGATCGAAACTACGTTTTTCAATCATCCTGAAAAGCTCGATGGCTGTCTGCAGGCTCGATTCTTCGCCCGAAGCCCGGTAATGTTCGGTAAATGCATAGATGAAAAATGCCTGCGAATAAATTTGTTTTTTCGTGTCGGAAGGTTTTCCGTCGAATGAAATCGTCCAGTAAGTTCCGCCAAATTCAGGATCAAAAAAGTTGGTCAGGATATATTCTTTTGCCCGGTTAGCCATCTCAAGATACAGCGGATTTTTCTCCTGAAGATAAGCCGATGAAAAAGACCACAGAATGCGTGCATTCAGGATTCCACCTTTATCCGCAGTTGGAATTAATTGATCATTCCCATCGATTTGTCCGTAGAATCCTCCGGATTCATGATCGATCATACGCTGTGACCAGAATGGGAGAATATTGCCAATCAGTTCTTCTCTAACTTCAGACTTGAGTTTATTCAATTGTGCATTCATTATTGGAAATTATTATAGTATGTGAAATTACCTGAAGAGACTGTATCAAAAGTTAACTAATTGCAGAAATCGACACACCGGAATACAGCTATTTGAGATCCTGAAACCCCGCCTGCCAAGCGAGCGGGCAGGAAGTTCCGGATGACGGGATCAATGGCTTTTGATACAATTTCCAAAGGATTACTCTTTTTTCGCTCTCCATTCAGCCAGTTCGCTGCTGATTTTCACCATCATTTTTTCGTTCAGAGGATAAATCAGCATACAACCTACGCCAAGCAAAGTACCGATTGCCGGGAAGAAACTCAACATCATGCGGATACCATTCTGAGCCGTTTCCGTTTGAACAACATTGGCCTTAAATCCGTAATATCCAAGCAGCCAGCCAGCCAGAGCGCCACCGATAGTCCATCCGAATTTTTGCGACATGGATGAGGCCGAAAAGATAAGCCCGGTTGCCCGGCGTTTGGTTTTCCATTCCGAATAATCGGCAGCATCGGCATACATCGACCAGATTAGCGGGAAGGTAATTCCAGCGCATATACTAATCAGAAACTGCATAACAAAAATCAGTGTAGTATTGCTGCGGTCAATAAAATAAAAGTAAATACTAAAAACAGTTGCCAGAAGCATCGCAGACAAAAAAGTTCCCTTTTTTCCCATGCGATCTGAAACTGGTTTGGCAAGAACAACACCCACAATGTTTGCCGCCTGACCCAATACAAAATACAAACTGCTAAGAGTAATAGTCACGTTTAACGTATTAATCTCGAAGGCTCCCTGTGTCACCACATAATATTTGAAATAATAGATGGCAGCTCCATCGCGAATGGAATTAAAGAAAATGGAAGCAATTCCTGCTCCAAGCAGAATAAACCAGGGACGGTTGGCCCAAAGGTCTTTTAAATCGTGTTTCAGCGAAGTTTTTTCGGTTACGGGCTTAATACGTTCGCGTGTCCACGAGAAAGTGAACCAAAAGAAAGTGATGGCAACAATAGCAAATACAATAGCAGCATATTGCCAGCCCCTCTGTGGATTTATTACACCACCACCCATTTTACTGAAAATATCAACCAAAGGTTCGGCTGCTGCCAAAACCAGTAAACTTCCGCCAAAAGCAAAGATAAAACGGAAAGTAGCCAGAGTCGTACGTTCTTTACCGTCGGATGACATTACACCCATTAAAGAAGCATAAGGAACATTGATCAGGGAATAGATCATCATCATCATTGAATAAGTAACATAGGCATAGATAATTTTACCCGTTGTCCCAAAATCAGGTGTAGAAAAAGTGATCACCCCTATTACTCCAAAAGGAACCATCATCCATAGCAAATAAGGTCTGAATTTACCCCAGCGTGTTTCCGTACGATCGGCCAGAATTCCGACAAAAGGATCGAAGGCGGCATCCCAGATTCGGGTAACCAGAAACATGGTTCCGACGACAACTGCTGAAATACCAAATATATCGGTATAAAAAAACATCAGGTACATCGAAAAAAGTTTCCAGAACATCGAAGAGGCGGCGTCACCGAAACCATAACCGATCTTCTCTTTCAGGCTTAGCTTTTGAATAGTCATATTGTCAGTTTTAGTTATGAATCAGGAATAAAAACAAAGACACCAAGACACCAGTTTTCAGACTGTTTTTGGCTTTTAAAAATACAATCTTATTGGTGTCTTCGAGTATTTGTATAGAAATTACTTCGGACTATTTCTTTCCAAGTATAAGCAGATTTTTTGCAATCTGAGTTTTCATCGTTTCAACCGATGCAGCCGAACGATAACCGTCAGCAGGTGAGTTCAGGCAATAATCAACCAGTTTATCAACCGTTGAAGTAGCTACATGCATGCGGGTATCCGAAGAAGCATAATAGATAAAAACCTTTCCTTTTTCATCAGCAATCCAGCCGTTGGTGAAAAGTACATTCGACACATCGCCGATACGTTCTTCGCCAACAGGTCCCATTAAATGACCAGCCGGTTCAGCGATCAATTTAGTTGGATCCTCCAAATCGGTCATGTATAAATAAATAACATAGCGGAGACCAGCAGCACAACCCCGGACTCCATGAGCCAAATGCAACCATCCTTTATCGGTTTTTATCGGATGCGGACCTTCGCCGTTTTTCACTTCCTTGATGGTATGATAGTAGCGGAAATTGATTATTTTTTCATCTTTCACTTCAGCACATGTCATATCGTCAATCAGCGCCCAGCCAATACCTCCGCCACTTCCGGCATCAATAAATCCATCCTGAGGGCGTGTGTATAAGGCGTATTTTCCATCTACAAATTCAGTATGAAGCACCACATTGCGCTGCTGACTTTTGGTTTTCAAGTCCGGAAGGCGCTCCCATGTTTTGAGGTCTTTGGTCCGAACAATGCCAGCGGCAGCAACTGCTGAAGACAAATCACCGGGAGCGGCATCCGGATCTTTACGCTCCGAACAGAAAACTCCGTAAACCCAGCCATCTTCATGGGCTGTTAAACGCATGTCGTAAACGTTCGTATCCGGCTCGCCAGTTTCAGGAATAGTTACCGGAAAATCCCAGAAACGGAAATTGTCGATTCCATTGGGGCTTTCAGCAATGCCAAAAAACGACTTACGGTCAACTCCTTCGACCCGAACAACCAGAAGGTATTTTTTCCCCCATTTAATGGCTCCTGAATTCATGGTAGCATTCATCCCGATTCGCTCCATCAGGTATGGATTCGTTTTTTCATCCAAATCATAACGCCAGATCACAGGAGTATGTGCACCCGTTAAAATCGGATTTTTATAACGAACGAAAACTCCGTTACCATCTTTAATCTTCTCGTTTTTTGTCGACAACAGTTCTTCGTGCTTTGCCAACAATTTTTTGATTTTCTTTTTGAATTTTGATTTCATCCTGACTATTATTTTTATTTCGTTTTTTCCGTTAAATGTCATTATCCGATCATTGAAGAATCAGAAATACAAAATAAAACTAAAACAGAATGAATGCTTAATACTTTTTGAATAAAACATGATACTATCCGGTCATTTTGAATTTCATCAGAAGCATCTTCCTGATCCATTTTTAATCCATAAGAATCCGACAGACTGAATCGTCCGGGAAACACAACGCATTAAACAGCTTGTTTTTCAATGCAAACAAAACACTGGCACCTTACCTGAAGGATGAAAAACATATAAAAGAGTGATAAGTACTATTCCAACGCCAGGAGTGAATAATTTGAGAGTATCCCTGTTCAACCAGTCATATACATCAGAACAAAATATGTGGTAATGCGTTTATAGAATCAGAATCCGGAGTAATGACGCACGGTGGTGCGTCTCAGCAAATATGATAATATCATGTAATTGTAAAGCACACACCCCACTGGGAATCTCTACGAAAATGGATCAACAAAAACTTTATAAAACAAAAAAAGAGTGTCCGTTACCGAACACTCTTTCGTTTGAGCGGGAGACGAGATTCAAACTCGCGACCCTTAGCTTGGAAGGCTAATGCTCTATCAACTGAGCTACTCCCGCATTTCGAAGATCAGAATTCCGAATCTTGAATATCAGAATTACTCCAACATTCACCATTCTATCATTCCAATATTCGTTCTTGTGGGGAGAGCAGGATTCGAACCTACGAAGGCGTACGCCAGCAGAGTTACAGTCTGCCCCAGTTGGCCACTTTGGTATCTCCCCAATCAATATTT
>Ga0209386_1001056_pt1 | contig 11984 bp, 10 predicted proteins | sample NGEPertwo_FD_184510 | JGI IMG/M metagenome (GOLD analysis project Ga0209386, IMG submission 184510) | Arctic peat soil microbial communities from the Barrow Environmental Observatory site, Barrow, Alaska, USA - NGEE Permafrost154B-two... | ecosystem: Environmental > Terrestrial > Soil > Wetlands... | reverse complement strand
GCTGCAACCCCACCCGGAGGAGGTTCGGGTAGTCGGCCCAGTGGCCGGTGAGCTCGCCGACGATGGTCTCGGCCGGCACCTCGAGGCTCAGGAGCTGGGCGTAGCCGAGGCCGAGGGTGAACGCGCCGAGCAGGTGGTAGACGCGCGCCGCGGCGTCGGGCGTGAAACCAGCCTCGAGCAGCACGCCCATCAGCTCTTCCATCCAGCGCCGCCCGCTGGGCGTGCGCAGCACCCCGGTGGTGATGAGCGGCAGGGCGCGGGGGTGCGCCTGCACGAGCTCGTAGAGCCCGACGAACAGCAGGCGCGTGCGCTCCTGCCACGTGCCCACGGAACGGGGGTCTCCGAGCGCCGCCGCGGCGATGCTCTCGGCCACGGCGCCGAGGATCGCATCCTTGTTGGGGAAGTGGTGGTAAAGGCTCATGGGCTTGACGCCCGCCGCCGCGGCGAGGCGGCGCATGTTGAGGGCGGGCAGCCCTTCCGTGTCGATGATGTCGAGCGCCAGCTCGACGATGCGCAGCCGCGTCAGAGGCCCCCGCGTGACGGCCATCGTGCCTCCCGGTTAATCCGTACAAAGTAAGGCTTACAAAGTACGGTAGCAGAAGGCCAGAGCGGCGTCAATGCCACGGGATCGGCGCCGGGAGAGCGAGCGGCGGTCAGCCGAGGCGGGCGATGCGCTCGCCGCGGACGCTCCGCCGCGCAGCGGCGGAGGCCTCGGCGAGCGCCTCGGGCTCCTCGGCCACGAGGCCGACACGGGCGCCCGCCCGGCCCGTCGGCTTCTCGCCTTTCTTGGGCTTCGGCCAGGCGCGAACGGCCGCCTCGACGCCGTCGCGGCCGCCGCCGGCGAAGGCCTTCGCCAGCTCGGCGGCCACCCCGGCGTCAGGGCTGGCGGCCGCGAACTCGGCCGCCGCCAGCGCGTAGCCGTTGCCGTTGAAGCTCAGGGAGACGCCGCCCCAGGCCTTGACGGCAGCGAGCGGCGGCGCGTCGGTGATCGAGTCGCCGACGTACATCACAGCGGCGCCCTCGACGCCCTCCGCGGCGACGATCTCCTCGAGCGCGGCGAGCTTCATGCCGCCGCCCACGGGGCGCACGGCGGCCACCAGCTCGCCGCTCACGCGGCCGTCCATCTGCGCCCAGAACAGGTCGTCGAGCTGCGTCACGGTCACGGCGTCGGTGGGCGCGAGATCGTCGGCCGAGCGCGCCTCGTCGGGGATCTCGATGAGGCTGCGCTCCATCACGCGAGCGGCTTTGTCGCGCAGCCAGGCCTTCTCGTCCTCAGGCATCAGCCACGCGTCCAGGCTCAACTCCGTGCAGCGCACGTTGCTCAGCGGGAATCCGAAGAGCTCGCAGAGCGCCTTGAGGTACGGCGTGTAGGAGGTCGAGATAATGAACGCCGGGAGCAGCGCCGCGATCTCGGTCAGCGCTTTGATCGCCTCGGGCACCACCAGCACGCCCTCGGCACTGAAGGCCTCGACACCATCGTCGGTGACCTCGAAGGCCTTGAGGAACGGCGGCAGCAGCCGCAGGGTGTCGCCGGCGTTGTAGCCGGGCCTTCGGACCACGTCGGCGAGGAAGTCGTCGTACTTGCTCAGCCGGGCGAAGAACTCGGCGCCGTCCGGGATGAAGCGCTCGGCGATCTCCTGGGCGTTGTCGTTTCTGGTGAGTGGGCCCTCGCAGTCGGTCACGTAGATGCGGCGCGGCGCCCGGCCGGCGCCGGCCGCGCCGCCGGCGGCAGGGCCGGGACCCCCCGCGCTCATCGGCTCGCCACCTCGGCCTCGACCGGCTCGGTGAGATCGAGGGGCAGCCGTGTGGACTCCGCGAACACGGCTCCCTCGGCCGTGTTGAGCTTGCCTTGCGCGAACTGGCAGAGCGTCTGGTACAGCAGGGGGATCTCGCGGATCTCGCCGCGCCGGCGGATCTCGGCGAACAGCGGCTCGCTCTCGCCCTCGGCGGCGGCGATCTCGGCGACGCTCATCGTCTTGCGCTTCTCGCGGAACTGGGCCCAGAGGGGCGCCCAGTCGTGAGCGGTCAAGCGAAAGCGAAAGGAGCTCACCACGGGGCCGCGATCGAGCTGGGCGGTGGCCAGGTGGATCATCGCGCCGGTCTCGGTGGCTTGCTCTTCGAGCAGCTGCCAGATGACCTCCTGCCAGGTGCCCGTGGGGCCGCCGGGGAGGGCGGGATGCAGGTTGAGAAGGGCGTACCGGCGGCACATGGCCGGGCTGACGACGAGCATGTACCCGGCCATGACGAGCACGCCGAGCCGATAGGGCACCAGCAGGTCCATCACGCCGCGGTGGTACTCGTCGCGCCACGTGCTCCTGTCGACGCCGAGCTCCTGCGCCGCCTTCCAGCTCGCGGCGCTCGACAGCGTGACCAGGGGGAAGTCGAGGCGCTCCACGAGCTCGATGAAGCGGTCGCTCTCGGGCGCCTCGCCCGGCTCGCGGTCGCAGATCACGGCGGCGATGTCGAGGGGGATGTCGTCCTGCTGGGCGCGGGCGACGACGTCGGCGAGGAGGTTGCAGGCCGCTTGGTCACGGCCGGTGGACAGCCAGCCGATCCTCACGCTCCGCCCCCGCGCGCGACGCCTGGGGCCTCGCCGCGCTCCTCCGCCAGCCGCGCCTGCCACGCTTCGGCGTCGGGGTACGTGCTGCGCCCGACGCCGGCGACGCCGCGGCTGGCGGCCCACGCAGCGAGGCGGCCGGCGCTCGCCAGGCCGACCTGCTCGATCATGCCGGCGAAGAAGCCGGCGGCAAAGAGGTCGCCGGCGCCGGTGACGTCCACGACCTCGACGGGCAGCGGTGGCACGTAGAGGTCGACGCGCCGGCCCACGAGCCTGGCTCCGCGGCCGCCCATCTTGCAGACCACCAGGCCGACCCCTGCGTTGAGCAGGAAGTCGAGGGACTCCGGGAGCGAGAGGCCGCAGAGCATCTCGAGCTCCTGCTCGGTGGCGAACAGATAGGCGCAGCGCTGCAGGATCGGCATAAAGCGCTTGACGCCCTTGCGGGCGTAGATCTCGCCGGGGTCGAAGGTGACCTCCATGTCGGCGGGCAGCAGCTCGAGCAGCGCCAGCTGCGCCGCGAGCGGCCCGTCGCCGACGAAGCTGGTGAAGTGGGCGAAGCGCGCCTTCGGGGCGCGCCTGGGAAGATCGTCTGGGGCGAAGGCGTCGTTGGCGGCGGGCCACACGAGGTTGCGGCGCTCGCCGTTCTCGTCGAGCAGCACGTACACGCGGCCCGTATCGCCGTCGCGCGCCACCAGGCGCGCCTCCGCCGGGGCAAGCTCCTTGAGGAGGTAGAGGCCGTCGTCGTCGGCGCCCACGCGACCGACCATGGCGGCCCGGTAGCCCAGGCGCGCGAGCGCGTGGGCCGTGTTGGCCGCCTGCCCGCCGCCGGAGCGCGTCGGCTGGACGTGCGCGAGCGCTTCGTCGACGGCGCGGCGCACGTTGGCGTCCATGAGCTGCTCGCTACCGGGCGGACCGAGCTCGTCCCAGAGCGGGAATGAGCGCGAAAGGCGGTAGACCAGATCGACGTTCAGGGCGCCGCAGCCGATGAGGTCGAGTGACCTCACAGCCTGAGCTCGCCCCGGTACCGCACGGCCGTGCCGTCGCCGCGCGGCTTCACTTCGCCGACCACGTGCGCTTCGAGGCCGCCCTTCTGGACGACCGCCAGGTTCTTCTCGACGTGGGCGGGGTCCATTGCCACGACCATGCCGAGCCCGCAGTTGAACGTGTTCAGCATCTCAGCGGGCTTGACGCCCAGAGAGTGGAGCCAGCTGAACACGGGGCCGGCGGACCACGCGCCGAGGTCGATCTCCGCCGCCAGGTCGTCCGGCACGGCGCGCCCGACGTTGTCGGGGAAGCCGCCGCCGGTGATGTGAGCGGCGGCGTGCACGCCGCCGGCGTGCCCCAGATCGTGCAGCACGGGGCTGTAGATGATGGTGGGCGCCAGCAGGACCTCGCCGACCGAGGCCTTGGGACCGGCGTGCACGAAGAAGGCGCCGCCCTCGCTGAGGAACGTGCTGTGCATGTCGATGGCGTGCTCCTTGAGCAGGAGGCGCACGAGGCTGAAGCCGTTGGAATGCAGGCCGCTGGAGCGGATGCCGACGAGGACGTCGCCGTCCGCGACGAGGTGCGGTCCCCACAGCTCGTCGCGCTCCGCGAGGCCGACGGCGAAGCCGGCCATGTCGAAATCGCCGTCCGGGAACTGCCCGGGGTGCTCGGCGGTCTCGCCGCCGAGCAGCACGCACTGCGCCAGCTGACAGCCCTCGTCCACGCCGGCGACGATCTCGGCGACCTCCTCGGGCACGACCTTGCCGACCACCAGATAGTCGAGGAAGAAGAGCGGGACGGCGCCGCAGGCCGACACGTCGTTGACGCTCATGGCCACCAGGTCGATGCCGATGGTGCCGAGCTTGCCCATGGTCCGGGCGAGTTCGATCTTGGTGCCCACGCCGTCGGTGCCGGCTACCAGCACCGGGTCTTTGAGCTTCGGCAGCCGCAGCGCTCCGCCGAAGCCGCCGAGCCCGCCGAGCACCAACGGGTGCTTCGTGCTCTTGAGCCGCTGCTTCATGAGGTCGACGGCGCGGTTGCCCGCCTCGACGTCGACGCCCGCCTCCTTGTACGTGAACCCCTGGTCGTCGGCCATCGTGCTCCCCCGTCGGTGTGACGGTGCCAGTCTACGTCGCACCTCGCCTCCGCCGCCAGCACTCCAGAGCGCGGCGCGGGTCAGCTCACGGCTCGCAGGCCGCGGCCGCGCCCTTCTCGAAGCGCATCTTGCACATGGCGTACTCCTCGGGCACGGCGATGGGGTAGTCGCCGTCGAAGCAGGCGCGGCAGAACTGGCTCCGCGGCAGGCCGGTGCTGGCCTGCAGACCGTCGAGCGTGAGGTAGTGGAGGCTGGTGGCGCCGACGTGGTCGCGGATCTCATCGACCGACTTGTTGGCGGCGATGAGCTCGGCGCGCGTGGCCATGTCGATGCCGTAGTAGCAGGGATACTGGATCGGCGGCGAGCTGATGCGCAGGTGCACCTCTTTGGCGCCGGCGCTGAACAGCATGTCGACGAGCTTGCTCGTGGTGTTGCCGCGCACGATGGAGTCGTCGACCACGACGAGGCGCTTGCCGCGGATCACGGCGCTCAGCGGATTGAGCTTCATGCGGATGCCCACCTGGCGCAGCTGGTCGTCGGGCTGGATGAAGGTGCGGTACACGTAGCGGTTCTTGATGAGGCCCTCGGCGTAGGGGATGCCGGAGGCTGAGGCGTAGCCGATGGCCGCCGGCATCCCCGTGTCGGGCACGGGGATGACGAGGTCGGCGTCAACCGGCGCTTCCAGGGCCAGGTGCTTGCCCATCTCCTGGCGGACGAGATGCAGCGTGCGCCCGGCCATCGTGCTGTCGGGCCGGGCGAAGTAGATGAACTCGAAGATGCACAGCGCCGGGCGCGAGCCCTCGAGCTCCACGCGCTCGCTGCGCAGGCCGTGCTCCTGGTCGACGATGACGATCTCGCCGGGCTGGATCTTGCGCACGAAATCGGCGCCGATGATGTCGAGCCCGGCGGTCTCGCTGCTGATCACGGGGTGTCCCTCGTAGCTGCCGAGGCAGAGCGGACGTACGCCGTAGGGGTCGCGGAAGCCGACCAGAGCGTCGCCCGATATGACCGTCGCCGAGAAGGCGCCGCGGATCTTGGCGACGGCGGTGCGCACCGCGCCGAGCAGGTCGCCCTCCGCCTCGTGGGCGATGAGCGCCGTGATCACCTCGGTGTCGGTGGTCCCGGCGAACTTGACGCCCTGGGCGATGAGCTCGTCGCGCAGCTCGGTGGTGTTGACCAGGTTGCCGTTGTGGCCCAGGGCGATCACGTCGCCGTTGCGGCTGCGCACCAAGGGCTGCGAGTTCCGCCAGTGGCTCGAGCCGGTCGTGGAGTAGCGCACGTGGCCGATGGCGTGCTGGCCGCTCAGGCTCTGGAGCATCTGCTCGTTGAAGACCTGGCTCACGAGTCCCAGATCCTTGATGACCGTGATCTGGCCGTCGTCAGCCACGGCGATGCCGGCGCTCTCCTGGCCACGATGCTGCAGGGCGTAGAGGCCGAAGAACGTCAGGCGCGCGACATCGTGCCCCGGCGCATGGATGCCGAAGACGCCACAGCTGTCATGGAGTCGATCGTCGTACACGGCGCCCGTCCGGTCGCTCGTCAGAGCCGCTGCGGAAGCGACTCGTAAGCAGAATGGAGCTCGCCCACCGGGACGGTGAAGAGCTCCTTGCCCTGCATGGTACACCTCAGGTTCGTGCCGGTCACCCGGCCGAGGACGCGATGCGGCAGCCTGCCGAGCACCTCGTCCAGCGGCCCGAGCAGCTCCGGCGCGACGGTGACGATCACGCGGGACGGAGCCTCGCCGAAGAGGGCGAGGTCGGGCCGCCCCGCGGCGCCGGCGACCGCGGCGGCGGAGCCGAGGTCGACGTCGGCGCCGAGCCAGCGGCCGTCCCGGCCGCTGGGCGGCGCCTCGGGGTCCTCGAACTGCGCGCCGCCGGTGCTGCCGCTGGCGATGCAGCATTCGGCCAGCGCTACGGAGAGACCGCCCTCGGCGCAGTCGTGGGCGCTCCTCAGCAGCCGCGCCTCGATGGCCGCGCGAAGCTTGTTCTGCAGCTCGACCTCGAGCTGCAGGTCGACGTCGGGCACGCGGCCCTCGACCTTGCCGTAGGCGACTTTCTGATACTCGCTGCCGTCCATCCAGGCGGCCTCGGCGCCGAGCATCACGATCACGTCGCCCTCGTCCTTGAAGGCGTCGTCGACGTGGACGCTGACGTCGTCGTACACGCCCAGCATGCCGATCATCGGCGTGGGGTAGATGGCCTGGCCGAAGCTCTCGTTGTAGAAGCTCACGTTGCCGCTGACGACCGGCGTGTCGAGCGCCTCGCAGGCCTGGGCGATGCCCTCGACGGCCTGCTCGAACTGCCAGTAGATCTCGCCCTTCTCGGGGTTGCCGAAGTTGAGGCAGTCGGTGACCGCCACCGGCAGGGCGCCGGCGCAGACCAGGTTGCGGGCCGCCTCGGCGACCGCCGCCTTGGCGCCTCGATACGGATCGAGGTAGCAGTGGCGGCCGTTGCAGTCGTTGCTGAAGGCGATGCCGCGCTGCGAGTCCTTGATGCGCAGCACGGCGGCGTCGGAGCCGGGGATCTGCATGGTGTTGGCCTGCACGATGTAGTCGTACTGCTCCCAGGCCCAGCGCTTGCTCGCGATGTTGGGCGCGGCGAGGAGCTGCGTGAGCGCCGCGCCCAGGTCCTTCGGCCGCGGGTACGCCGCGTCGTCGACGGCGACGGGCTCGTCGACGATGTAGCCGGGCTTCACGGAAGGCGTGCGGATGACCGGGCTCTCGTCCGCCAGGCGCCGGGCCGGGATGTTCGCCACGCGCTCGCCGTGCCACCAGATGCGCAGCATCTTGCTGTCGGTGACCTCGCCGATCACGGTGCAGTCGAGGTCCCAACGCTCGCAGACCTCGCGCACGTCGGCGATCTGTTCCGCGGTGACGATCGCCAGCATGCGCTCCTGGCTCTCGCTGATCATGATCTCCCAGGGCTCCATGTCGGCTTCGCGCAGCGGCACCCGATCGGCGTGGATGTCGAGGCCCACGTGGCCCTTGCTCGACATCTCGCTGCTCGAACTGGTGAGGCCGGCGGCGCCGAGGTCCTGCATGCTCACCACCAGGTGTCGGTGGATGAGCTCGAGGCAGGCCTCGATGAGCTTCTTCTCGGTGAACGGGTCGCCGACCTGGACGCTGGGCCGTTTCTCCTCGAGCGTCTCGTCGAACTCCTGGCTGGCCAGCACACTGGCGCCGCCGATGCCGTCGCGGCCGGTCTTGGAGCCGATCAGGACGACGTGGTTGCCGACGCCGCTGGCGATGGCGCGCACGATGTTGTCGGTGCGGATCATGCCGGCGCTCATGGCGTTGACCAGGCAGTTGCCCTCGTAGCTGGGCTCGAAATAGATCTCGCCGCCGATGGTGGGGATGCCGAGGCAGTTGCCGTAGTGCGCGATCCCGCCGACGACGCCGTCGAGCAGGAAGCGCTGGCGCGGCTCGGTGAGCTCGCCGAAGCGCAGCGAGTCCATGCTCACGCACGGCCGCGCGCCCATGGTGAAGATGTCGCGCACGATGCCGCCGACGCCGGTCGCGGCGCCCTGGAAGGGCTCGACCGCCGACGGGTGGTTGTGGCTCTCGACCTTCATGGCCACGGCCCAGCCGTCGCCGACGTCGATGATGCCGGCGTTCTCGCCGGGGCCCTGCAGGATGCGCGGCCCGCTGGTGGGGAAGCGGCCGAGCACGGGCCGCGAGTGCTTGTAGCTGCAGTGCTCGCTCCACATGAGCGAGTAGATGGCGAGCTCGACGTACGTCGGCTCGCCGCCCTGGATCGCGCAGATGTGCGCGTACTCGTCCTCGGTGAGGCCGAGCTTGATGGCGGCTTCGAGCGTGGCGCGCTGAGTCATGGTGCCACCTCCCGCGCCATCAGGGTGTCGACCATGCTCTGGAAGATGCGGCGCCCGCCGGCGCCGCCGGCCAGCTCGGCCTCCACGGAGTTCTCCGGGTGCGGCATCATGCCGAAGACGTTGCGCGCCTCGTTGCAGACGCCGGCGATGTCGTCGAGGGCGCCGTTGGGGTTGGCGCCCTCGGCCCGCTCGCCGGCGGCGTTCACGTAACGCAGCACGATCTGGTCGTCGGCCTGCATACGCGCGAACGTCTCGGGGTCGACGGTGTAGTTGCCCTCGTTGTGCTTGACGACGATGCGCAGCAGCTCGCCGGTCTCGCAGGCGCTGGTGAACGGCGTGTCCGTGGTCTCCAGGCGCAGGTTGACGTACCGGCAGACGAACTTGAGGCCGGTGTTGCGGATGAGGCCGCCGGGCAGGAGACCGGCCTCGACCAGGGTCTGGAACCCGTTGCAAATGCCCATCACGAGACCGCCGCTCTCGGCGAAGTCGATGACCGACTGCATGATGGGGCTGAAGCGGGCGATGGCTCCGCAGCGCAGATAGTCGCCGTAGCTGAAGCCGCCGGGCAGGATGACGGCCTGGACGCCCTTGAGGTCGGTGTCCTTGTGCCACAGGTACTGCACGCTGGCGCCGGGAAAGGTGGAGATGGCGTGGTAGGAGTCGGCGTCGCAGTTGCTCCCGGGGAACACGACGACGCCGAAGCGCACGGGCGCGGAGCTCATCCCTCAGCCCTCGCTGATCGCGAAGGTGTAGTCCTCGATGATCGGGTTGGCGAGCAGCTTGCGGCACATGTCGTCGACCTGCGCGCGGGCGGCTTCGGGGGTGAGACCGGCAGCGGTGATGGTGAGGTCGATGATCTTGCCGATCTGGACGCCGCTCACCCCGGTGAACCCGAGGTTGGGGAGCGAGCGCTCGACGGCGGCGCCTTGGGGGTCGAGGATGCCCTTCTTGGGCGTGACGTACACACGGACGTTCATCGGCTCACCTGCCCGGAGAGATGGTTCGGGGACAGGGCTGAGTCTATCGCAGATGAGCCACGGGGAGGGCGCGGGCCGCGACGCCGGCGGCGTCGCGGCCCGCGCCGCGAAAGACATATGTTCAGGCGGCCTTGCGCTGCGCTTCGACCGCCTTGCCGGCCATGTAAGCGCCCATCTCGTCGGCCTGCTTCTTGAAGTCGGCGATGGGGATCTGCAGACCGTGCAGGTAGGCGCTGTACTTGGCGGTGTCGCTGGCAAAGCGCGCCGCCTCTTCGATCTGAGCGTCGCTGGCGCCCATCATCTGCGCCGCGTTGTGGTGGAAGTAGGTGCAATACGGGCAGTGGGTGGCGGCGGCAACGCCGAGCCCGATGAGATGCTTCTCGCGGGCGGTCAGAGCGGAGTCGGCAAGCTGGAACGACTTCCACTCCGGCCACTCGCGCGCGAGGGTGTCATCGGGCATGTCCTTGAAGAAATCGGGGACCTGCCCAAGCGTTTCGATGATGTCTCTTTCGGTGTCTGAGCGGCTCATCACGGACCTCCATGCGGGAAGGGACAATGGGATGCGAGAATAGTGCGCATGCGCACTCCAAAGACATTCCCGAGTGGCGTTCGCGCAAACCATGCGGTCGCCGCCACGCCCGTCCCGGAGCGTGATCGCTGCGTCAGCTGGTGACCCCGGTGTGCTTCAAGACGAACTCCACCGTGCGCCGGTCGTAGTCCACGTGGTTCTCCACGCCGCTGATCTCGTGCCCCTCGTCGGGGTAGATGTGCGCCTCGCAGATCCGGCCGGCGGCGCGCAGCGTGTCCACGACCTTGCCTACAAGGCGCGTCGGGCAACGGGGGTCACGAGCCGCCGCCAGGATGAGCAGCGGGGCGGTGACGCGGTCGAGATGGTTGATCGGCGAGTAGTACTCGAGCCGGGCGCGGTCCTTGACGAGGTCGCCGGTGTTCTCGCGGTCCCACCAGCGCAGATCCTCGCGGACCGCGGGGTCCACCTGCGCATCGATGTGGTCGAAGAACGGGACGCCGGCGACGCCGACGGCCCAGAGCTCCGGGAACTGAGTGAGCATCTGCCCAGTGAGGTAGCCGCCGTGGCTGCGTCCGGTCACCGCGATGCGGCCGGGGTCGCAGCCCAAGGCGACGAGGAAAGCATGCGCGCCGGCGCAGTCCTGCGCTTCTCCCTGACCACAGAGATAGCGGTTGGCGAGCTGCCAGCGGCGTCCGTAACCATCGCTGCCGCGGTAGTTGGGGTGGACGACCATGCAACCCGCGTCGAGGAAGGCGTCTCGCAGCGGGTCCCACTCGTTGGAATGGTGCCAGGTGGGACCGCCGTGGATGATGACCACGCCGGAGCCGTTGTGCTCGCGCGGCCGGAACAACAGCGCCGGGACATCGGCCAGCAGGTCGCCGCTGCGGTAGTGGACGGGTTCGCCGTGCGCGAAGTCGTGCCCGGCGAGGTCGTCCGGAAGGCCCTGGGTGAGTCTTGTCACGCCACCATCGGCGAGGTCGAGCCGGAACAGGTCGCAGGGGACTCCCGGGGCGCTGAGCGCGACGATGACCGCGCCTCCATCGGGCGTGAAGCGCGGGTGATAGTGATTGCCGGGGCCCACGCTCAGGTCGCGCAGCTCGCGCGTCCGCAGGTCCAGGTGCAGGGCGGACGTCTGACCCGCGTCGTCGCGCAGAAAGAGCAGTGCCTCGCCATCCGGCGACCACACGGGGTGGTGGGCGTCGTGCGCTTCGCTCCAGGCCCACTCCACAGACTCGCGCGCCGTATCGTAGATGCCGATAGCATAGGCGTCGTCGACCACGCCCTGGAAGGCGATGCGCGCTCCGTCTGGCGACCAGCGCGGGAACCAGGCAAGCATGGGCTGCTCGCCGCCGATCGCCTGCGGCGTGCCCTCCCCGATGTCCATCACGAAGACCGCGCCGTCTTGCCCGTGGGTGTCCGTTTGCCAGGCGATGCGCCGGCCGTCCGGCGACCACTGCGGTGTCCAGTCGTTGAAGGAGTGGTCGACGACGAACTCCACTCCCGCGCCCTTCGGACAAGGTTCCGCAGGCATGATCGCCGCGGCGTAGCTCTGGCCGTGGTCGGCGCTCAAGGCGATGCGCGAGCCGTCAGGCGAGAGCTGGAGATCGGGGTTCGGGGAGAGATCTGGTGTGTCCGCGAGCAGGTTCTCCGTGGTCCCGGTGGCGAGCTCGTAGCGGTAGAAGTCGAAGCACTCCGATCCCTTGTCGTCGCGAGAGAAGTACAAATAGCGACCGTCGGCGGAGTACTTGGGGCAGCCGCAGGGATCGTCGATGGAGAGGAGTCGCTGGGGGGGCGCCGCGCCCCTGCTGTCGACCGTGTACAGCTGCCAATCCCCACCGTTTCGCCATTCGAAGGCTACCATGTCGCCGTCGGGCGCGATGGAGAAGGGACGATAGTCGGTGCCGACGATGGGCGCGGCGGCGAGCCGTTCGATGAGAGTCCTGCCCACGGTGTCTCCTCCTGTCGCCTGGGACCGGTCGTGTCGCGAGACAGGGTCGCGAGCGCCGCCGCGGC
>Ga0209386_1001054_pt1 | contig 12014 bp, 8 predicted proteins | sample NGEPertwo_FD_184510 | JGI IMG/M metagenome (GOLD analysis project Ga0209386, IMG submission 184510) | Arctic peat soil microbial communities from the Barrow Environmental Observatory site, Barrow, Alaska, USA - NGEE Permafrost154B-two... | ecosystem: Environmental > Terrestrial > Soil > Wetlands... | reverse complement strand
GATTTTGTCTTAAAAAATAGTCCTTCAATTACCATGACCTTTCGGACTATTTTTATTATAACACATAAAAAATAATTGTGCGAACTATTTTTTGAAAATTGCAAATATTTTTTCCTCTTCCTAAATAAAACTTTATAAGGAAAGATTACCTTCGCCAGAACGGTTACAGCAACAGCGGGCAAATCCTTCCCAATAGAAAGAAGCCGCTCCTGCGGGGGTGCCTATTGTAATAATTATTAATTAATGTAAAATATAATAAACAACAATACTTAATTCTGCAGGTGAGTTTAACAGAAGGGGCTACAACATGGATAACATCAGGTTTTACGCTATAGTAGTGATTTTTTCAAGGAGGCCCTTAAGATGGAAAATATAAAGAAAAAGAAAAAAATTCGTCTGATTTATACCGGTGGCACCATTGGGATGACACAAACTGAATTTGGTTATGCGCCAATTCCAGGTTATATGGAAGACAGTTTGAAAAAGTTAAATGAGCTTCAGATGTTATCTATGCCGGACTATGATTTCATTGAGTATGCACCGCTGATGGATTCATCAAATATTACCTTAGACGACTGGAACAAGATGGGTTTGGATATTTACAACAATTACAATGATTATGATGGTTTTGTCATCATGCATGGAACGGATACGATGGCTTATACCGCTTCAGCTTTATCTTTTATGCTGGAAGGGCTTGGAAAACCTGTCATATTGACGGGTTCACAGATACCTTTTTGTGAGGTCAGAAGTGATGCAAGAGAAAACCTGATTACAGCAATAATAATTGCAGCGAATTATGATATTCCCGAAGTTTGTACCTATTTCGGAGGAATGCTGTTAAGAGGCAATCGGGCAACAAAAGTTAGCGCGGATGGGCTGCTTGCCTTTGACTCCCCAAATATGGAGCCTCTAGCTGAAGCAGGAGTAAATATTGTTGTTAATGATAAATTGTTATTGAAGGATGGAGAAGAATTTCGCCTTTGCCAGTTCGGGGATTATCAGATTGCAGTCCTCAAGATTTTTCCGGGAATACAATATGAAATTTTTGAAAATATCATGACTGATAAACTGAAGGGAATCGTTATTGAAGCCTTTGGAGCCGGAAATATTCCACAAAATGATGATTCTATGGTTAAAATATTACAAAAGGCGAAGGCGAGCGGCATACATATTGTTGTATGCACCCAATGCCTGAAAGGTTCTGCGGAGATTGGGCAATACGAAACAAGCAGGGAACTGGCATTGGCAGGTGCTGCTTCCGGGTTTGACATGACGGTGGAGGCAGCGGTAACAAAACTCTACTATCTGTTAAGCAAGGGCTATGAAGGGGAAGAGATACGAAAACTGATGGAGACAAGTATAAGGGGTGAATTGACAAACCAAACAAATTATGGCCAGTTTTAACTTGGTTTGCTTAAAACCAAAATTAATAGTATGATTGTAGTAGAAAGTTTTTGAGGAGGAAATAAATGAAAAAATTGATGACAGGAAACGAGGCGCTGGTTCAAGGGGCGTGGGAGGCAGGAGTTTTGTTTGCTTCTGCATATCCGGGGACACCAAGTACAGAAATTCTGGAGAACATGACGTTGCACAAGGAAGTGGTATCTGAGTGGGCTCCTAATGAGAAGGTTGCCATGGAAGCTGCGGTTGGAGCCTCCATTGCTGGTGCGCGAAGTATGGCTTCCATGAAGCATGTTGGTGTAAACGTTGCAGCTGACCCTTTATTCACCTTTGTATATACAGGTGTTAATGGAGGAATGGTTTTGGTTACGGCTGATGAGCCGGGACAGCATTCCTCACAAAATGAACAGGATAACAGAAACTATGCCAAGTTTGCAAAAATGCCAATGTTTGAACCTGCGACAAGTCAGGAAGCCAGAGATATGATGAAGGCGGCATTTGATTTGAGTGAAAAGTTCAATACACCGGTGCTTATGCGTATGACAACGAGAGCATGCCATTCTAAGGGAATCGTTGAGTGCGGCGAAAGAGTTGAAATGAAACCCAGACCATATGTAAAGGATGTTAAAAAATATGTGACCGTTCCTGCCAATGCTAAAGGCTTAAGAGCTAACCTTGAAGTAAGAATGGAAAAACTGGCTGAGGCTTCGGATAAATCAACTTTTAATACAGTTGAAAATAAGGGGAAGAAGATCGGAATCATATCAAGTGGAATGGCATATTCCTTTGCAAAAGAAGTATTCGGCAATGATGTTGCTTATTTAAAGCTTGGTTTTTCATACCCACATCCAATTAATATGATGAAAAACTTTTGTAAAGATTTAGATAAAATATATATTATTGAAGAAAATGATCCCATTATCGAGGAGGCAGTTAAGATCCTTGGGTTTGAGTGCTTCGGCAAAAATACATTCCCGGCATATGGGGAGCTTACTTCGGATGTAATAAGACTGGCAGTGTTTGGCGATACCAATGAAGTGATAGAGCACAGCAGAGAACATGTTGTGAACAGACCGCCAACATTATGTGCCGGATGCCCGCACAGAGGTCTTTTCTACGAACTGGGCAAGAGAAAAAATGTAATGGTGGCTGGAGATATAGGCTGTTATACGTTAGGTTTTGCGCCTCCATATAATTCTCTGGATTTCTGTATCTGCATGGGAGCAAGTATAAGCGCAGGACACGGAGCGCAAAAGGCTTTTGACAGAATGGGCACGGATATGAGAGTGGTCTCTGTTTTAGGAGATTCAACCTTTTTCCATACTGGAATAAATTCTCTTATTGAGGTTTTATACAACAGGAGCAGAACTGTAAATGTGATTTTGGACAACAGAATTACAGGGATGACTGGACATCAGGAGAATCCGGGTTCGGGGAGACATGCAGATTTGAGTCAGGCGCCGATTATGGATATAGAAGAAATATGTAAGGCGCTTGGTGCGAAGAATATCAGAGTAATCGACCCAAATGACATCGTAAAGGTTAGAGAGACCCTGGACTGGGCATTATCTTTAGATGAGCCTTCCGTGATTATTACAAGATGGCCTTGCATTTTAAAGAAATTAACTGAAGCGGAAAAAGAGGAATTTGAAAACCCATTTAAAGAAAAATATGTTGTAGATCCTGAATTGTGCATTAATTGCAAGCTTTGTCTAAAAGGCGGATGCCCGGCATTAGCCGTAGATAAAGATACTCAAAAGGCAGAAATAGACAGACTTCAATGTGTAGGTTGTGGAGTTTGCGCACAAATTTGCCCTAAGGATGCAATATCAAAGGAGGACAAATAATATGACTAAAAGTATTTTACTTGTTGGTGTTGGCGGACAGGGGACAATTCTTGCCAGCAAACTGCTGACAATAGGTCTTATGGAACAGGGTTATGATGTTAAGATGAGCGAAATCCACGGTATGAGCCAGCGAGGCGGTTCTGTTTCATCCCAGATTAGATATGGGGAAGAGGTTTTTTCTCCAGTTATTGAAAAGGGGGCAGCCGATTTATTGGTAGCCTTTGAAAAAATGGAAGCATTAAGATGGCTTGAATACCTTATGCCTGGCGGAAAAGTTGTCGTGAATGACCATGAAATCAACCCTATGCCTGTTATTATGGGAAACCAGGAATACTCTGAGAATATATTAGAAGAAATAAGTAAAGCGGCCCCTACAAAAGTAATAAACGCAACAGAGGAAGCTGACAAACTTGGAAATGGCAAGGTCATGAATATGATTCTCCTTGGTGCAACAGTCAAACTCATGGGTCTTGAAAATATTGACTGGAAAAAAATCATTAAGGAAAATGTAAAACCTTCTTTTTTTGACATGAATATCAAAGCATTTGAAAGAGGAAAGGAATTGGTTTAAGCCCATTATAAGCATCCGACATTGGGTTTGTTAAAAAAATAACCCTTGCAGTTGGTGGGTTTGTTGAAATACAGCCTGTGGATAAGTTTTAGGATTTTTAGGAGTAAAATAAAATGGGCATGTGATTGATGTGTAAAATAAAACACATTTTTCGCACGCTCATTTATTATTTTTTGATTTATTTGTTGAATAGAGTGTTGAAGCAACGTTATCCACAGGTAACCTGTGGACAACGTAAATTCCAGATGACTGTTTGCAAGGGTTCTGCAAAAACCAAGCCTTAGCAGCATAATATTTAATTTTTGTTATTTCATTGTCCACTTGACACGGAGCAGTTCAATGCTTATAATGGGCTTTCTTTATACTTCACCCACTTTAATATGAAAATTTGGAGGATGCCTGCGATTGGAACGGCTAGAATCATTCCGAGAATACCTGCGAAAGAACCAGCTATCGCAACTGCTAAAAGTACAAACAGAGGATGCAGACCTGTAGTCGAACCGACAATTTTAGGGTATATAATATTTGCATCGATTTGTTGAATGCCTAACAGAATCAATACTGCAAAGATTCCCTGGGTTAGGCCACCGGTGAACACTCCCACTATAAAAGCTGGAATCATGCCTAGAACAGGGCCAAAGTAAGGTATTATGTTGGCGATGCCGGCAAAACATCCAATAAAAACAGCGAATTGAAGACCAAGTATTGACAAGCCTGTAGAAGACAGAATTGCAACAATCAGTGCATCAAGCAGAGCACCCCTGATAAACAGGGAAACAACACCATTAATATCATTTAAAGTTTCCTGGATTTTGTTTTCTGTTCCTTTAGAAAAGGTTAAGCTTAAAAACTTTTTCCAGATATTCATGAAAAAGCTGTGGTCCTTAAGCAGATAGATACTGATAATTATACCAAGTAATATGTTCACTATGCTGCTGCCAATGCCGCCAATAAAGGAAAGAATCGAACGGGTGCTGAAATTGCTGGACAGCCATTTAACGATGGAGTCGGCTAAATTTTTTAGAGTATCGGAAAGGCCCGTGATTTCCAGATTGTTTGCCCAGGACAGGATGACATTCTCATAAGTTGACAAATAATTTGTTATGCTTTCAACCATATTCCCAATTCCGGAAAAAACAAATTGTCCCAGAATTAAAACAGAAAAAGCATATAAAACAAAACATATCCCGACGATTATAACCACATAGGTGATAAGAATACTGATGAATCTTGCTGCTGATGTTCTTTTTATCTGCCTTTCCGGGTTCCCTTGCTTCTCTTGGCTTCCGGATTTAAAAGGGACTTTTAAAAGAACTTTTGACATGAAATTCCTGTCAATTATATTAACGAGCGGATTAATCAGATAGGCTAAAAGCAAACCGATGAACAAGGGCATTAAAGAGGAAAGAACGGCGCTGATTAATGATCCTGCTGCTGTGAAAATAATTGCGAAATTACTGATGATAAAATATAAAATATAGAGCAGCGCTGCAGTAAACGCTATAAATATGCTGTATTTCATATATTTCTTGTCCTTTAAGACATCTTTGATTTGAGACATGTTGCACCTTCTTCCTATAAATAGTATTATATTAAAGGTGGAAATAATAAGCAACTAAAGAAATGAGGAAAAATGAAAAATATTCCGGAACTATTATCCCCTGTTGGGGGAATCGGTCAATTAATGGCAGCGGTTGAAAATGGAGCCGATGCTGTTTACCTTGGGGGAGAATTTTTTAATGCCAGAATAAAAAGTGAAAACTTTGACCTGGAAAACATGTCAAGAGCGATAGCTTATGCGCATATCAGAAATGTAAAAGTTTATGTAACCATGAATACTTTAATATATAATGACGAACTGGAAAATGCCCTTGAGTATGCAAAGCAACTTTATTGCATGGGGGCTGATGCACTTATATTACAGGATATGGGGCTGGTGAGACTGGTTAGAAAATATATACCTGAAATGAAAATCCATTTATCAACACAAGGAAGCGTTTATAATCTGTCTGGTGTCAAAACGGCTAAGGAAATAGGATTTGAACGAGTAGTATTAGCCAGGGAAACAAGCCTGGATGAAATCAAAACCATTTGCAGTGCCAATGCTCTTGAGATTGAAGTATTTGTCCATGGAGCGCTTTGCATGTGTTATTCAGGTCAATGTCAGCTGAGCAGGAACATGGGGGGCAGAAGCGGTAACAGAGGCCTTTGCGCACAACCCTGCAGACTGCCATATGAAACTGAAGAGGGCAGAGCCTATCCTTTAAGCCCAAAAGATATTTCTGCGGTTGATTACCTGGGAGAACTTGCAGAAGCAGGCGTTTCCTCCTTAAAAATCGAAGGAAGAATGAAATCACCGGAATATGTTGCAATCGTGACAGGAATATACAGAAAAGACCTGGATATCTACGCGAAAGAAGGCACCTGCAAAGTCTCTGAGAGTGATCATGATGCATTGACGCAAATATTCAGCAGAGGCGACTTTACCGAAGGATATTTGTTTGAGAACCCGGGAGACAAGCTGCTTTCGGGTGATTTGCCAAAGCATCAAGGCCTATTAATCGGCAGAGTTACTAAAGGTAATGTAGGAAAAGGCTTGATTGACATAAAGCTTAACGCGGGAAGAACTCTTAACATGGGGGATGGAATTGAAATACATAACCAGGAGCTATCAGGTAATGTTATTACCTATATTGAAGAAACCGCTTCAGGAGATTTGCGGATAGGTGATTTGAAGGGTGAAATCAGGAATGGGGATCTTGTATATAAAATTACTGACAGGGCGCTGATGGAACAGGCTAGGAATACATATAAGGAGGACAGCTGGGAGTCCCTGAAATCCCTGAAAAAAATAGGCGTGGAAATGAAATTTGCTGCACAGCTTGGTTTTGAGCCTAAACTGGAATTATATGAAAAAAACCAGTTGAACGAAATTGTTTATAAAGTTCTGGCAATTGGAGAAGTAAAGGCAGAAAAAGCTGTTAACCGATCCCTGACACCGGAAAATGTTCGAATTCAATTGAGTAAAATGGGAGATACCCCTTTTCTGGTTGAAAATATTATGATTGATATGGAAGATGGTATTTCTTTGCCTTTATCCTCCCTTAATAAATTAAGAAGAGAAGCTACGGCGAAGCTGACTGAAGCAAAGTCAAAGGGCAGAGATTGTATGGATCTTGCAGGTAAATATATATTCAAGGAGACAGAAAAAGAAAGAGCGAGACAAAACGGCAATGGAAATTGTATAAATGAAGACTCGGAACAGAAGGATACACTTGAGCTTTACTTCTATTCTGCCAAAAAATTAAACAAGGAAACCGTTGAAAATGTTATGAAAAAAGTGAAAGAATGTAAATTTAATTTTAGCAGAATCAGAATATTGATACCAATTGATGATTTTTACTTTTCAAAAGAAAAAATGGAAACGCTTCCAGAAAATATTGTTGTTGTACCTTATATTGCAAATATCAGCAAGGGGAAATTGGATTTGTTTATACATGATCATTTTAAAGAAATCATTGTTAAATGTAAAGAATTGGGAATCTATATTGGAAATTTAGGCTGGATTGATGAGTTCAAACAGGCAGGGATTAAAGTGTTTGGAGATTTTGGCCTTAATATTAATAACATTGAAGCGGAAAACTGGGCAAATGAACTTGGATTAGATGCATTTGTGCCATCACTTGAATCCTACGACGGAATCGAAAATGAGAATTGGCTGTATGAGGGTGCGGTTCCACTAATGATCACAGAACACCCTATTAATATGATTTTTAAAGAAAATAAAAGGGGGACTGAATTGAGAGCAATATTTCTGGAAAATCCGGAGAAAAGTATTATAGTTAAAAATCAATCCGAGATTGACTATAATAGAATTAGAGCTGATTTGAAGAATAAAAAAAGGAATGTAAGGATTTTCATGCCATATTGAATAGGTTTAAATGAAAGGTATATGAAAAAGAGTTGCATAATAAAAGTGATGGTATCAGGATTCACCCGATACCATCACTTTTGTTTTTAAAAATCCGTTTACAAATCATAAGCCAAATTAAACTGGTTTATCATTTTCTTGTTTTTATTTACGATTCCAGTGCCTTCAAGCCAGCTAATCTGTCAGCTTCTCTGTTTTCAAGAACCTCGGCATATTCTTCGTCTGTCATCTTAAGCATTGAAATTCCAGTGAAACCATAGAACATGGATACAAGAGGGTTAATCAAATTCAAGTAGGCATACTTAAAGTATTGAAGAGTAGGGACTCCAAGGAATGTTGCCATTGTAGCACCGCAAGTGTTCCAAGGTACAAGGGAAGAAGTCATTGTACCTGCATCTTCAAGACATCTTGAAAGATTTCTTGGTGCCAGTCTTCTGTCTTCAAATGCTTGCTTGTACATTCTTCCTGGAAGAATAATTGCTAAATACTGGTCAGCAGCGATGATATTCATAAAGATGCAGCTGAATATTGTAACAGCAACAAGTGACCCAGTGCTCTTGGCGAACTTAAGCATTGCGTTAGCAAGAGTTGCCAGCATTCCGGAAGCATCCATGATACCACCAAAGCACATTGCACATATAATCAGATTGATTGTCCATAGCATTGAATCCATACCACCTCTTGAAAGAAGTGAATCGATGCTTTCAACACCGGATGTTGATTCAAATCCATAATGAAGAATGGAAGGCCATTCAGCTAATCCAATACCCTGGAACAATGAACCGAATATGCATCCAAGTAGAGCGCCGCCGATAAGACCAGGTATTGCTGGCAATCTCAAGGCAACGATGACGATAACAACTACTGGTGGAAGTAATAGTAAAGGAGAAATGGTGAAGTTGTCTATCATACCGTTTTGTATAATTTCAACAGCACCAAGATCTGCAGAACCGCCACCCTGGCCAAGGCCCAGTATTGCGTAAATGATTAAAGCAATAATAAGGGAAGGAGTAACTGTCCAAATCATATGTCTGATATGATCAAATAAGGTGGAGCCTGCAATAGCAGGAGCTAAGTTTGTAGTATCGGACAGAGGGGACATTTTATCTCCGAAATATGCACCGGAAACGATAGCGCCAGCAGTCATTGCTGGATCAATCCCTAAGCCTTGACCAACTCCGATAAGAGCAATTCCAATAGTTCCGGCAGTGGTCCAGGATGAACCGGTTGCCAAGGAAACGATACAACAGATGATACAACCTGCAAATAAGAAAATACTTGGATTTAGAATCATAAGTCCGTAATAAATCATTGCTGGAACAACTCCGCCGGCAATCCATGATCCGATAAGCAGACCAACTGTCATCAGAATAAGCATAGCTTGCATGGATCTGTTGATACTTGCAATTATACCTTGTTCCAAGAAGGCCCATTTGTAACCATTCGCAATAGAAACAATAGATGCGAAAGTAGCGGAAGCAATTAGTGGAATGTGTAATTCACCGTAATCAGTGAAAAAGATTGAGTAGCAAAGTGCGCCAATTGTAAATGCCATTACAAGTAGAACTTGCCACATAGGAATTTTTTTACCCATATTGTATTCCTCCTAAAAATAAATAAATAAATAACGGAGTGGAACCGATATGATTCCACACTGTGAAACCAATATGATTTCACAATTTTATTATAATGAGATGCAAACATTTTGTCAACAATATGTAAAAATATTTATAATTCGACGATTTCATAAATACCTATATAAAGGAAGTGAAAATGGATTAGTAAACAAATGAAGATAAAAGATGGAATTAATAAATGAAGATAAAAGATGAAATTAACAAAAAAACAAAAGATGAGATTATCAAATAAGGATAAAGATGAAATGAGAAATGAAGACAAATGAAAAAGTGATGGTATTGGATTTATCCTAATGCCATCACTTATAATACAAAATTTTTATTTCTCAAGCATATAACTGGGCTGAATCGGTTTATAAAAACCTATCGGATATGTTATAACAGCCTAACCGAACCGAGTTATAGTGATTGAAACGGACCGTGTTGCAACTAGTTTAGGCTAAGCTTCTAAACCCTTCAGCGCAGCGGCTCTATTTATTTCTCTGGCTTCAATAACTGCCGCATATTCTGCATCTGTCATCTTAGTCATTGAAATCCCGGTGAAACCATAGAATATCGATACTAATGGATTTATAAGGTTTAAGTATGCATATTTAAAGTATTGAACGGTAGGAACTCCCAGGAATGTGGACATTGTTGCACCGCAAGTATTCCAAGGCACTAATGCAGAGGTGATCGTTCCTGAATCTTCAAGACATCTTGAAAGATTTTTAGGCGCAAGCCTTCTGTCTTCAAAAGCTTCTTTGTACATTCTTCCTGGCAGGATGATTGACAAGTACTGGTCAGCGGCGATGATGTTCATAAAGATGCAACTGAATACTGTAACAGTAACAAGTGATCCAGTGCTCTTGGCAAACTTAAGCATTGCCTGGGCAAGAGTCGAAAGCATTCCGGAAGAATCCATAATACCGCCGAAGCACATTGCGCATAAAATCAGATTAATTGTCCATAGCATTGAATCCATGCCACCTCTTGAAAAAAGTGCATCGATGCTTTCAACGCCTGATGTTGACTCAAATCCATAATGAAGAATGGATGGCCATTCAGCTAATCCGATTCCCTGGAACAATGAACCAAAAATACATCCAAGTAATGCCCCACCGATAAGACCAGGTATTGCCGGCAATCTAAAGGCGACAATCAGGATGACAACTACTGGGGGAAGTAAAAGTAAAGGTGAAATAGTAAAATTGTCTACCATACCGTTTTGTATTACTTCAACAGCGCCAAGATCTGTGCCTGTACCAGAATGACCAAGACCTAGTATCCCGTAAATTACTAAAGCAATAGTAAGGGAAGGTGTAACCGTCCAAATCATATGTCTGATATGATCAAATAAGTTTGAACCTGCAATAGCTGGAGCTAAGTTAGTTGTATCTGACAGTGGAGACATTTTATCTCCAAAGTATGCTCCGGACACGATAGCGCCGGCAGTCATAGCTGGATCGATTCCAAGACCCTGACCAACGCCGATAAGAGCTATGCTGATGGTTCCGGCAGTAGTCCAGGATGAACCTGTTGCCAAAGCCACAATACAGCAAACGACGCAGCCTGCAAGCAGGAAAATGCTGGGATTTAAAATCATTAGCCCATAATAGATCATTGCGGGAACAACTCCACCAGCAATCCATGATCCTATCAGCAGACCAACTGTCATCAGAATGAGCATCGCCTGCATAGATCTGTTAATGCTTGCAAGGATTCCCTTTTCTAAAAAAGCCCATCTGTATCCATTTGCAACAGAGACGACTGCTGCGAAGCTGGCAGATGCAATTAGCGGAATGTGTAATTCACCATAATCAGTGAAAAAGATTGAGTAGCAAAGAGAACCAATTGTAAATGCCATTACAAGTAGAACTTGCCACATAGGAATTTTCTTACCCATATTATATTCCTCCAAAAAAATAAATATACATTTAAGTTTATGAAACCAACATGATTGCACACTGCAAAACCTTTAAGGCCAAAATTTTTAATTATAACGAAATGTTTGTAAAATGTCAAATTCGAACATAATTAAGCCATATTTACATATTTTTACCAAAAATTCATTACAAAAAGAGTTTGAAAGAAAATGCTAAAAAATTCATAATTATTCATAAGAGAAATAATTCGCAAAAGCAATGGCTTTTTAAAAAACAATGCAAAAAAATATCAAACGTAAAGATTCGCTGAAACGTGTATGCATATAAAGGAAGAAAAAATTTGCGGTACGGATCGAAGTTGAATCAGAAATAAATCAGCGCTATAAGTTGGAATATATTAAGGAATAATGGTTGACACCTGGGAACTGGGGTGTTATTATAATAAAGCTGTCGCAAAACAGTGAAGGCAAACAGCGAAGCCGGAAGGGTGTAAATCCTGAAGGAAAAGCTAGAAAAGAGTTTAAATTAAACTCATAATAATGTTGACACTTTAATAATGAGATGGTATAATAAATAACGTTGCGTCCCACAAAGACGGAACATAGGACAGTCAAACAAACTGGATTTCCAGTGAGAGAGAATGTCCGCTGAACCTTGAAAACTTCATAGTGTAGAATTTTAGTCAAACGGATCTTTAAATAGAACCGTATGGAATCAACATGATTCCAAAACGAGACGAATTGAAATTTGCTTATGCAG
>Ga0209386_1001053_pt1 | contig 12015 bp, 13 predicted proteins | sample NGEPertwo_FD_184510 | JGI IMG/M metagenome (GOLD analysis project Ga0209386, IMG submission 184510) | Arctic peat soil microbial communities from the Barrow Environmental Observatory site, Barrow, Alaska, USA - NGEE Permafrost154B-two... | ecosystem: Environmental > Terrestrial > Soil > Wetlands... | reverse complement strand
GAGAAAGACGCCGGTCCTCATCGCGCGCCTCCCGCAGCCGCCGCGGCCGTCTGCCGGGCGCCGATGCGCTCGAGGAACGGTTCGACATCCTGGGAGTGCGACTGGATGCCGACCACCTTCTCGGGGTCGGCGCCGAACGCCAGCGCCAGGAGCTGCTGCACGTGCAGGTGCACGAAGGGGTAGTCCTCGCCGGCGCTGGCCGAGATGATGTCGCTGTAGCGGTCGAACTGCACGTGGCAGTTGGGGCACATGTGCACGAGGACGTCGATCTTCTCCTCGGCCAGCCGGTGCAGCTTCTTGTGCGTCACCGCGACCGAGAGCGACGGGTTGACGAAGCGCTGGCGGAAGCCGGCGCCGCAGTGGGTCTGCTTCTCGTTGTAGGCGCCGGTGCAGACGACGCCGGCGGGGATCAGCATCTCCTCCGGCACCATGAAGTTCTCGTTGTCGCCCAGGGTCTCGTCGGGGAAGACCTTGCAGTAGTGGCAGGCGGGGTGCGTCGCCACCTTGATGCCGTCGAGACGGCGGCGGATGAGCCCGGGGACGCTGTCGTGGGCGCCCCAGAGGATCTCGAGGGTGTGCTTGTGCTGCACGGTGGCCGCGACGCGGTCGTCGTACTCGCGGCCGATCTTGCCGAGCACCGCGTTCGTCTCCGCCCGGTACTCGGGCACGTCGAGGATGTTGCGCGCCTTCTTGTTGATCGCGTAGCAGGTGGAGCAGAGGTAGCTCATCACCGGGTGCTCGTCGTCGACGACGACGCAGGCGTTGCGGGCGGCGATGCCGACGGTGGTCTGGATGGGCATGAGGTCGGAGTAGTAGCCCAGTCCGGTGCAACAGGTCTGATCCGGGTTGACCGTGTACTCGATGCCCAAGCGCTCGAAGAGCCACTTGGTGGATGATTCGACGCCCGGGTACTCGGCCGAGACCAGGCAGCTGCGGAACAGCGTGACGCCCTTCTCGGTGCGCGGCACGTCGGGGGTCTTTGTGAAGTTCTTGGCCATGGACACCCTCGCGGTAGCTGACGACCCCGGTATTATCTATAAGAAAAGCTGGTCCTGCAAATTAGATACGCTTATAGATAGCACGCCGGGGATAAGAGGGCCGTCCGATCGTGCCTGTATGCGCCCCGAGGGGGAGAGTGTCGCGTGAAGGTTATGAACCTCCCTCCGACGGGCAGTACATGGATACCACAGCACGGCTGCGCGACCCCCGCCCCGGGAGCCGCAGCCGCCTCGTCATCGGGAGGACCGATGGGCCGAGTCCACCCACTGCCGAAGGCGCCGTCCATCGACGAAGCGCCGGTCCACGAGGCCGGCGCCGTCCGATCCATCGACAGCGCCCAGTGCGGGCTCTGCGGAGCGAAGCTGAGCGCGCGCGCGTTGCGGCACCACGTCGTCTCGCCGCAGTCGTGCGACGCCACGCTCACCGTCTGCCACACCTGCCACAAGGCGGCGCTCGGCGAGGGGTACAGGCCGGCGCAGTGAAACGTCACCGGCCCACCTTCTCGCCGCCGACGGGAGCCCACGGGCTCCCGTTTGCTACAATGACACACCCGACGACGCGGCCCGCCCCCACGACCAAGGGATGACCATGCGACTTCTCGATGCCTGCTCCCGCGTTCCCGTCGACGCGACGCCTGTGTGGCTCATGCGTCAGGCGGGCCGCTACCTGCCCGAATACCGCGCCATCCGCGAGAAGCTCTCGTTCTTGGAGATGTGCATGCGCCCCGACATCGCCGCCGAGGTCACCCTGCAGCCGCTGCGCCGCTTCGAGCTGGACGCCGCCATCATCTTCGCCGACATCCTGCTGCCGCTCGAGCCCATGGGCATCGGCTTCCACTTCACGCCTGAGGACGGGCCCGTGATCGAGAAGCCCATCCGCGGCGCCAGGGACCTCGAGGGCGTGCACGGCATCGACGCGGCCGCCGACCTGCAGTACGTCATGGACGCCATCCGCCTGGTGCGCCACGAGCTCGACGGCCGCACCCCGCTCATCGGCTTCTCCGGGGCGCCCTTCACCTTGGCCAGCTACATCGTCGAGGGCGGCCATGCCCGCAACTACGCGCACGTGAAGAAGTTCATGTACGAAGACCCGGTCGGGTTCGGGCGCCTCATGAGCCTCATCTCGGACGTCGTCGTGGACTATCTCCTCGCGCAGATCGCCGCCGGGGTCCAGGTGGTGCAGCTGTTCGATTCGTGGGTGGGGTGGCTCGGCCCCTACGACTACGAGCGGCTGGTGCTGCCGCACGTGCGGTACGTGATCGACAAGGTCAAGGGGCACGGGGCGCCGGTGATCTACTTCGGCAACGGCGCCTCCGCCATGCTCCACCACGTGGCCAAGGCCGGCAGCGAGGTCATCGGCGTCGATTGGCGCATCGATCTCGACCGCGCCTGGGAGCAGCTGGACGGCGTGGCCATCCAGGGCAACCTGGACCCGATCACGCTGCTCGGCCCGCCCAAGGCCATCGAGGAGCGTGTCGCCGACATCATCGGCCGCGCCGGCGGCCGCCCCGGCCACATCTTCAACCTGGGTCACGGCCTCATCCCGCAGACCCCGCCCGACAACGTCAAGTACCTGGTCGACGCGGTGCACCGCCTGTCCGCGACGCCCATCTGAAAGGGCCGGCCGCCATGACCGAGAGCTCCGTCGACGTCGCCCTGCTCGCCTTCGGCGGACCGGGCAGCACGCAGCAGATCCCCGACTTCCTGCAGCGCATGACCGGGCGCCCCGCGAACCCGGAGACCCTCAAGGTCGTGGAGGCGCGCTACGAGCTCATCGGCGGCGCTTCTCCCCTGCCCGACATCACGGCGCGCCAGGCGCTCGCCCTGCAGGCGCGCCTCGTCCAGGAGCTCGCCTTCCCCATCCGCGTGCGCCGCGGCTTCCTGTACACCGAGCCCACCGTGGCCGATTGCCTCGCGGAGCTGGACGGCCACAAGGTGGTCGCCCTGCCACTCAGCCCGTTCTCCTCGCGCTTGACGAGCGACAAGTACCGCGAGGCGCTCGACGCCGCCGGCGGCGAGAAGGTCCCGTTGCTCGAGGGCTGGTACGCGAGCCGCGGCTTCGTGCGGGCCATCAGCAGGCGCGCCGCCGCGGCGCTCGACGGCTGCGATGTCAACGAGTGGGCCGTACTCTTCACGGCCCACAACGTGCCGCTCGAGACCATCATGGAGGGCGACCCCTACGTCGAGCAGTTGCAGCAGACGATCTCGCAGCTCGTGCCGGCCCTTGTGCCCGGCGACTGGCGCTTCGCCTTCCAGAGCAAGGGCCGCGGCGGCGGCGAGTGGCTCGAGCCGGAGGCCGACGACATGGTGCGCGCCCTGGCCGAGGAGGGCTGGAAGAAAGTGCTCGTCGTGCCCGTGGGCTTCGTCAGCGATAACGTCGAGACGCTCTACGACCTCGACATCGTCCTGCGGCAGCAGATCGAGGGGCTCGGCATGGAGTACCGCCGCTCCGCGGCGCCCAACGACTCGCCGACGTTCATCGAAACGCTCGCCGACGTGGTGATCGACTACCTGGCGCGCCGGCCGGTGGAGCACCAGCTGCACCGTCCCGACGGCCCGCACACGCACGGATGACGGGCGTGCCTGAGGCTTCCGCGCCGGCTGAGGGCCGGGCCCGGCCGCAGGGCGGCCCCGCCCGGCCGCTGCGCATCGCCGTCGTCGGCGGCGGCATCGCCGGGCTGGGAGCGGCGCGCGTCCTCGAAGACGCGCGCGCCGCCGACCCGGCCGTGGACTGGCACCTCTACGAGGACGAGCCGCGGTTCGGCGGCAAGGTCCACACCGTGCGCCGCGACGGCTTCGTCGTCGAGGGTGGCCCCGACTCGGCCATCATCGAGAAGCACTGGCCGATCACGCTGGCCCGCCGGCTCGGCATCGGCGACCGCTTCGAGGACTCCAACGAGGGCATCCGCAAGAGCTTCGTCTTCACGCGCGGGCGCCTGCACGAGCTGCCCGAAGGCATCATCCTCATGGTGCCCACGCGCATGGTGCCGTTCGCCCTCAGCAGCCTGATGAGCTGGCCCGGCAAAGTGCGCATGGGCATGGACCTGGTGCTGCCGCGCGGCGGCGCGGCGCGTGACGCCGGCGGGGACGGCGACGAGAGCCTCGGCGACTTCGTGCGGCGGCGCCTCGGGCGCGAGGCGCTGGCGCGCATCGCCGAGCCCATCGTCGCCGGCATCCACGCCGGCGACCCCGAGCAGATGAGCGTGCGCGCCACGTTCCCCATGTTCCTCGAGATGGAGCAGAAGCATCGCAGCCTCATCCTCGCGATGCTCAAGCGGCGCAAGGCGCGGCAAAAAGCCGCCGCCGCGAAAAGCCCGTCGGGCGTCGCAGGTCCGGGCGCGCCCCCCGGCCCGCACTCGTACTTCTACTCCTTCAAGGGCGGCCTGCAGGAACTGAGCGACGCCATCGTCGCCTCGCTGCCGCCGGAGCGCCTGCACGGCGGCTCGGCCGTGCGGACCATGGCCCCTTGCGGCGCCAGCTGCGGCACCTCCGGCGCCGGGTCCGGCGCCTACGCGCTCCAGCTTGCCGACGGGAGCCGCGTGGTCGTCGACGCGGTCGTGCTGGCCACGCCGGCCTGGGCGAGCGGCGACCTGCTGCGCGCGATCGCGCCGCTCCCGGCGGCCGACCTCTCGTCCATCGAGTACGTCAGCACGGCCACCGCCTCGCTGGCCTTCCGCCGCGACCAGGTGGCGCACGACCTCACCGGGTTCGGCTTCGTCGTGCCGCGCGCCGAGAACCGCCCGGTGATGGCCACCACCTGGAGCTCCAGCAAGTTCCCCGGCCGCGCGCCCGAGGGCCACGTGCTGCTGCGCAGTTTTTTGGGCCGTGCCGGCATCGAGGCCGCGGCGCAGCTCGACGACGCCGAGATGACCAAGGTCGTGCGCGCCGAGCTCCGCGAGGTGATGGGCATCGCCGCCGAGCCCGAGTTCGTGGAGATCTTCCGCTGGCCGCGCGGCATGCCGCAGTACCGCGTCGGGCACGTCGACCTGGTCGACAGGATCGAGGCCGGCGTTGCCCGGGCGCCGGGCATCGAGCTCGCCGGCGGCGCCTACCACGGTATCGGCATCGGCGATTGCCTGCGCGAGGGAGCGGCCGCGGCCGAGCGTGCCCTCGAGCACGTCCGCGGCCTGCCCGAGGACGCCGTGCCGCCGCAGCCTTCAGACGTGCCGGCCGGCGACGGCGTCGCGGACTAGCGGCGAACCGCCGCCGTCAGTACTTGCCGATCAGCTTCCAGATCCAGCGATGCGGCGCGTGCATGCTGAAGCCCGGCTTGGTGTACATCACGGCGCAGTGGCCGGTGATCACGTGGAGGCCGCGCTTCTCGGCCTCGGCCAGCGCCTCCGGCGTGTCGGTCATCTGGTGGATCCAGATCTCCTTGACGCCGGCGTCGGCGGCCTTGGCCACCCACGCGGCCGTCTCTTCTTTGGGCAGCTCCAGGATGGCGGCCTGCACCGGCGCCGGCAGGGTGGCGAAGTCCGGGTAGGCCTTGTCGCCCTCGATCTCGCCGCTGCCGGGGTCGATGGCGTACACCGTCTTGCCCTGCTCCTTCAGCGCGCCGTAGGCGATCTTGGGGAAGGGCTTCTTCTGCTGATGCCCGACGACCGCATACCTGTCTCGCTCCCAGAACCGTTCGCACTCCGAGGGCATGGTCTCTCCTTCTACGCTGGTTGGTCTTCGGTCGCGCCGGCCGCCTGCTCGGCCGTGAGGCCGTAGCACTGGGCCGGCGCGAGCACGTCGGGAAAGCGCTCGCGAAGGGCGGAGCGCACTTCGTAGCAGAGATGGCACTCGTCGGCGTAGAGCGCGCGCCGCGGCGTGTGCCCGTAGGCCTGGGCCAGGGCCCAGGGGCCGCCGGCCAGGATCTCGGCGATGACGGGCCGCCGCGCCGGGTCGTAGCCTTCCAAGACGGCGGCCAGACCATCGGCGAACACGTTGCCGGCGCTGATGCCCTGGCAGAGTTGCAGCTCGCCGTCGCAGCCGAGGTGGGCGCGGCCGGGCTCGGCGAAGTCCTCGAAGGGGCAGGTGACCAGCGTCTCGGGCGGCCGAGCCGCGCGCCCGGGGGCGAGCTCCACGGCCGCCCTGCCCTTGCACATGATCTCGCCGACGTCCTCGCCCAGGCACAACCCCGGGACGTCCAGACACGCGGCCGCGCCGACCTCGAGCACGGCCATGGGCATGCCGAGCTCTTGCGCCGCCAGTGCCGCGTTGCGCAGACAGTCCTCGTCGGCGTCCTCGACGAAGTAGGCGTAGGACGACAGCGAGAGGTCGCTGATGCCGAGGTCCACCAAGGGTGCGAGCCACACCTTGGCGTCCTCCACCGATGTCGCCCAGTAGCAGTTGCTCACCATGCCCCACTCGAGGCCGCGGCGCCGGGCATGCGCGGCCGCGGCCAGCACGATGGGGTAGGCCAGCGTGGGCTCGCCGCCCTCGAAGTAGACCGACTCGACGCCGCAGGCGGCCGCCTGGTCGATCGCGCTCGTGAGCTGCGCCAGCGTCATGGTGCCCTCGGCGTCCGGCGAGCCCCAGACGAAGCAGTGGTCGCAGGCGTACGTGCAGCGGTAGGTGACGAGGAAGTGGATGCCGCTGAGGCGGATGGACATGGGGTCAGTGTAACCCCGGCGTGGCGGACTGCGAACCCCCGCGGGCCGGGTCGGCGCGAGTGCCGGTCAAGCCTCCGAGGCGTTCTCGAGAAGCCGCCGCATCTGCGCTACGAACTCTACGGCCTGCCCGCAGAGTTCTCTCACATGAGCCGCCTCGAAGACGACGAGCTCCTGGTAGTCGCCACGGTGGCGATTCTCGAAGACGCGGTCGTAGACGCGGCCCCATGAAGGGTCGAGCCGCTGACTACGGATGAGTTGACGATGGAGCGCGGCCCTCACGCCGGAGTGCTTGACGTATTTGCGCCCCTCTGCCAGCAGGACTGCGCTGAGGGCGTAGAAGCAAGCGTAGTAGGCGCGATTGACGGCGAAGGCGTGGCGACCCGCCTCGATTTCCGCGAACGCCGAAGCGACGGCCTCGTCGGACCTTTCGAGCCAGAAGGCGATGACCTCCGCGCGTGCCTGATCATTCGTCACGCGGCAACTGCGTCGCGCTCGACTTCGTCGCGGATCGCGAGCACCTGATACGGGCCGTGCAGCCAGTCCTCCTCGCTCACGACCAAGGTGCTGATGACCACGTCGAACTCCATCTCGATGTCGAAGAGGGCGTCCGTGACTGCGTCGCGCTCACGCCAAGACAGGGAGCGCGAAGTGAGCACGAAGAGGTCGATGTCCGACTCTGGGTCGTCCTGCCCGGTCGCTTTCGACCCAAAGAGGCACACACGCGTGACGGGAAAGCGCTCCCTGAGCAGGGTGGCCGCAGCCACGATCGCTTCGCGGTCGGCAGGTTGAAGGTCCACGTCAGACAGGGCTCGCATGCGCAAAGGGTACCACCAGTCCCCACGCTGTGGCCACGCCACGGGCCCAGGGGGGACTACCAGTGAAGGCGCTGATCTGCGCGCAGGTCCACCAGCCGGTCGATAGGCATCGGCCGCGTCTCCCCGCGCGCGCTTATCCGTCACCCCTCCGGTTTACGATGTGCGGTCCCACGCGCCTTGGAAGTCCATGCGGAGTGCCCCGGCCATGGGGGCGGTGCCGGCCCGTTCGCGGCGCCGCCACTCATCAAGCTGCGCAGGAGGAGGGACACTGATGGATTCCCCGGAGCGGCTCGCGGAGGCGGCGTGGATCCACAAGCTGGGGCCCGAAGCGGAGACGCTGTTCACGAAAGGGAGTGAGCCCTTTGTGCGCAGCGCCGTCGTCGATCCTATCGTCAGCCTATTGAGCGCCGGGCAGAGCGTCGCCCTGGTGGGTCCCCCAGGCGTGGGAAAGCGCTCCCTGGCATTGTCGCTGCGCCGCTCTGACGCGTGGAGCGACGAGTCCCAGCCCACCCTGTCGTTCGACGTTCCGATGGCCCATCCGCAGTCGTGGCCGGTGTACTGCACCACCACCCGGCACTGGATCGCCGGGTCGTTCTACGTGGGCAATCTGGAGAACCGCGTCGACCTGATGCTGCGCCGCGTGAAGAAGCCGGCCATCGTCCTCTTCGAGTCGGTGCACACGGCCATGGGCGCGTGGCAGGGCCGCGGCGACAATCTCGACCTCGTCGACCTGCTCGTCAGCGTGGTCACTCACCCGCGCCTGCGCCGAGGTGCTCGGCGACGCCATCACCTCGCGGGTAACGCGGCTCCTCGTCTTCCCGCCGCTCGCCGCGGCGGACGGCCGCTCCATCGTCGAGCTGGAGCTCGAGCGCTTCGTCGAGCGGCCCGATCTCAAGGAGCGCGGCATCATGGTGAACGTCACGCCGCGCCTGGTCGAAGCCCTGGCGCACAGCGGCCTCAGCAGCAGGAGCGGCGCGCGCGGGGTGCAGAAGGCCGTCTACATCGCCGTGGCGATCCCCGTGGCGCGGCTCATCAATGAGCAGGACGTGCGGCGCAGCCGGCTGGTGGTGGATGCGATGACGAACAATGAGGGGCTCGAGGGCGTGCGCATCGAGATCGAGCGGTGGAACTGAAGGGAGGCCGACCGCGCACCCCGGGGCAACGTCCACCTCTCCACGCGGTCAACGTCACCAGATGGCCAGCCTCCGCAGGCTTTTCGTGCTGCTGTGTGGCGCTATCCTGACATCATGGACGCAGAGCCCGCTTCACGGCCCCCGGGTATACTCCGAACGTCGATATCGGGGGCTCACATGACCAACATCAAGATCATCGTCGAGAAGCATCAGGATGGCTACGTCGCCTACCCTCTGGGATTCAGCGGTGCGGTCGTCGGGCAGGGAGACAGCTACGAGGCGGCCCTGGCCGACGTGCGCTCGGCGATCGAGTTCCACATCGAGACGTTTGGCGCCGACGCTCTGTCGTCCGAAACGCCCGTGCTCGAGGCGTTCGTCGCAGAGGCGACCGTCGCTGGATGACCGCCAAGTTCCCTGTCGACGCGCCGCGAGCCAAAGTCATCGCTGCTCTTCAGTCCCTCAGCTTCCGTGTGGTAAGGCAGCAATCACATCGCCATGATCCGTGACAACGCTGACGGTACTCGCACCCCACTCACCCTCCCTGCGCACCGGACCATCAAGAGCTCCACACTCCGCGCGATCTGCACGCAAGCGAGAATCCCCCGTGAAGAATTCTTGACTGCGTACCGGCGGCTCAGGTGAGACGCACGGGCGAAGTGCGGCTGGACGGAGAGGCCGGCCGGTAGGCGTAGCCCCTCCGGCCGTCTCGCTAAAGCCGTGCGCGGAAGGCGCGCACTTCCGGGGCGAACCAGTCGCCGGCGGCGTTCTTGATCCCGGTGTAGTCCTTGAAGTACGGGGAGTTATTGGCCATCGCGTGGCCGATCACGTTGCGGTCGGTGATGCCGTAGCGCAGCTTGAGGTAGCTCACCAGGCGCAGGCCGGCGCGCACCTGCTTGGTGCGGTTCAGGATCTGCTGGTCCATCCAGTGGCCGTCCTTGCCGCTGCGCGGCTCCTGGACGAACTCGATGCCGAACGACTTCCAGTTCATGCCGATGGCGTGGCGGGCGCGCAACGAGAGGCGCACGCACTGGTAGATGGTGCCATCCTTGTCGATGATGAAGTGCGCGCTCACGCCGGGCTTCTCGTTGTTGTAGGCGGTGTTGTTCTGGAAGGTCCACCAGGCGCTTTGCCAGTGGGCCCCGGCGGTGTGGTGGAGCACGATCGCCTTGGGGTTCGTGAGCCAGCAGGTGTGCTGGTGGTAGTGGCGCCGGCTGTAGTCGGCCATCTGCGCCTTGCGCGTGTCGCCGAAGGCGATGAGCTTCTTGACGATGGGCGGCTTGATGCTGGCCGGGTCGGTGGTCGCGCCGGCAGGCGCGGGCGCGACCAGAGCGGCGCCCAGCAGGAGAGCCGCGGAGAGGCTCGCGCAGAGCGCGAGCGCCGCCGCGGCGGCCAAGGCGATGCGGGTGAGAGGAGCCATGCGGAGAGTATACGCTGGGAACGGCGGGCCGCCCTCCGCCGCCCGAGCGTCGCGGGAGGCGGCCGGCGACAGGCCGATGTATGCTAGTCCGCCTCGGCGCGGCATCGGCATCCGTTCCCGCGCCTGCGACAGACAGCAAGGAGTGCCGTGACCGACCCGGCCGGCAAGGTCGTCGACAACAGCATCATCACCGCGGAGGCGCGCGTCGCTCTCGAGCGCCTGCGCGAGCTCGCCGCGGAGCTGGTCGCCATCGTCAACGACCCCGACACCGACGACGCGACCGCCGCCGGCGCCGGGCGCCTCCTCGTCGAGATCGGGCCGGCCGCCGTGGAGCCGCTCGTGCGGTACGTCTGCGAGGACCCCAAGCGCGGCCGCGAGGCGGCCGCGGCGATCCTCTGCGAGATCGGCGAGCCTGCCGTTGGGCCGCTCCTCATCTGCTTCGAGCACGCCGACCCCGACGTGCGCGCCACCGTGGCGTTTCTGTTCACGGCCCTGCGCGACGCGGGGGGCGCCGCCGAGCAGCCGCTCATCCGCCTGCTCGACGACCCCGACGAACTGGTGCGCCAGTCGGCCGCCTACGCGCTCGGCGCCCACGACTCCCGGCGCGCGGTGCCCAGGCTCATCGCCCTGGCGACGCGCCCGGTGCAGATGCCGTCACGAGACGCGGACCCGGAGGCGTGGTCGGAGGCCTACCCCTACGACGCTTGCGCCGCCGTCGACGCCCTCGGCCAACTCGGCGACCCGCGCGCCGTGCAGCCGCTCATCTTCCTGATCGAGTCGCAGGGCGCGGACGGCCCGATGTACGACGAGGCGGTGCGCGCCCTGGGCCTCCTCGGCGACTTCCGCGCGGCTCAGGTCGTGCGGCAGGCGTTCGAGAACGCGCGCTTCGACGGCGTGTTCGCCGACGCCCTCGTGGCGATGTTCGGCCGCGGCGCCCTCGAGGAGCTGCTCGAGCTCGCCGAGAGCGACGACGACGCCACCCGGCGAGCCGTCTGCGAGGATCTGATCAGGCTCGCCTCGCCGGTGGCCGCCGAGACGGTCGCGGCGCTGCTCGTGGACCCCGACGACGATGTCCGCGTCGCGGCGCGCGAAGCCCTCGGGCAGACCGTGGACGCGCAGACGCTCGAGGAGATCGTCACGGGTCTCGAGGACCCCTCCCCCGAAGTGAGGGCCTGGACCACCAACCTGCTGCCGGTGTCCTGCGCCTGGAGCGACTGACTAACCCAGATTCCTGATGTCGACCGGCTCGATCTCGTCGGCCGGCGCGAACCCGAACACGCGCCCGTAGAAGTACAGCTCGGCCTCCTGGCTGCGCACGATGTTCTCGGCCTGGCGGAAGCCGTGCTGTTCGCCGGCGAAGGCGAGGTAGGCGTAGGGCAACCCCTTCTTCTCCAGTGCCGCGACGATGATCTCGGCCTGCCCCGGTGGGACGATGGCGTCGTCCAGGCCCTGCAACACGATGACGGGGCAGGCGATATCGTCGACGTGGTGGATCGGCGAGCGCTCGCGGTAGACGGCGGCCATCTCCGGATACGGCCCGATGAGCCCGACGAGGTACTGCGACTCGAACTTGTGGGTGCCGCCGGTGGCGAAGACCTCCAGGTCGGCGAGGCCGAAGTACGAGGCGCCGGCGGCGAAGAAGCGATGGCGCGTGAGCGCGTTGAGCGTGGTGTATCCGCCGGCGCTGCCGCCCTGGACGGCGAGGCGCGCCGGGTCGGCGTCGCCGCGACCGGCCAGGTGGCATGCGGCGTTGATGCAGTCGACGGTGTCGACGATGCCCCAGTTGCCGCGCAGGCGCTCGCGGTAGGCGCGGCCGTAGCCGGTGGAGCCGCCATAGTTCACGTCGACGACGCCGATGCCACGCGAGGTCCAGTACTGGATGTCGAACGACAGTCGGGTGTAGGCCGCCGAGGTGGGGCCCCCGTGGCTCATCACGACGAGCGGCGGCCGCTCGCCCGGCGGCGCCTCGAAGTCGCGGTTCGCCGGCGGGTAGTACAGGGCGTGGGCGGTGAGGCCGGCGGCGCCTAAGCCGGCCTCACCGCCCACGCCCTGTAC
>Ga0209386_1001052_pt1 | contig 12017 bp, 9 predicted proteins | sample NGEPertwo_FD_184510 | JGI IMG/M metagenome (GOLD analysis project Ga0209386, IMG submission 184510) | Arctic peat soil microbial communities from the Barrow Environmental Observatory site, Barrow, Alaska, USA - NGEE Permafrost154B-two... | ecosystem: Environmental > Terrestrial > Soil > Wetlands... | reverse complement strand
GGTATTTATTTTTAAGGCGGGGATTAAATACTGGTAACAGTAAACTGGCATGCAAACCCGTTATTTTTCAATGCTCAGACCCGATGTTAAATTTTAAATTTATTCCCTTTTTATTCCCAATCACCAATTTACTGATTACTGACTACAAACATTCTTTTCCCTTCATTACTTGTCGACTTATTACCCGTTACTTTTTCCTATCCCACATCCATAAAATTCAAATCCGGAAGTTTGGTAAAATAGAATAATTGATTAATAAAATTAAATTATCCGGTGACAGGAGCTGATATGCGGGCGATCCAGCCAAATGAGTTAAAAACATTGAAACAGTATGCCAGACAGGCAATGCTGCAGCGAGGATTACTTGCAGATTTTTCTGCAGCGGTCAAACAACAACTCTCCGAAATTCGCAAACCAGCCTCTGATCCGTCAGACCAGATACGCGACCTCCGTGATCTATTATGGGCGTCGATCGACAACGATGATTCACGCGACCTGGACCAGTTAACCACTGCTGTATCTCTCCCGGATGACAAAATTAAGGTAATGGTAGCTGTGGCAGATGTAGATGCCATTGTAAAAGACGGCAGTGCTATTGACTTACATGCCCGTCACAATACTTCTACGGTGTACACAGCAGTCACCCTCTTCCCGATGCTGCCCGAATTACTATCCACGGACCTGACATCGCTCAATGACGGCCAGGATCGTCTGGCAATGATAGTTGAAATGACGATTAACAAACAGGGTGCCCTGACAGATGGACAGATTTTCCGAGCAACTGTCCGCAACCATGCCAAACTGGCATACAACAGTATGGCTTCCTGGTTGGATGAACAGGCGCCAATGCCGGATAATCTGGCCGCGGTGAGCGGTCTGCCTGAAAATATCCAATTGCAGGATCTGGCTGCAGGCCGCATGAAAAATTTTCGCCATCTGCATGGAGCACTAAGTTTGACAACTATCCAGGCTGTTCCCGTCTTCGACGGTACCACCCTGATAAATTTGGATTTTGAACAGGATAACCGCGCCAAAGATTTGATTGAAGATTTCATGATTGTTGCCAATGGTGTCACCGCCCGCTTTTTATCCTCCCGAAATCTACCGGTTATCCGCCGGGTGGTTCGTACACCAAAACGCTGGGGGCGTATTGTCGAACTGGCTGCTGAATTTGGCGGCCATCTGCCGCAGGAACCTGATCCACGAGCGCTGGAAATTTTCCTGCAGCGCCAAAAACAAGCCGACCCACTACGTTTTCCGGACCTTTCACTTTCAATCGTGAAACTGATTGGAGCAGGTGAATATTGTGCAGAATGCCCGCAGGTGGACAGTCCCGGGCATTTCGGTTTGGCTGTTAACGACTACACGCATTCAACGGCGCCGAATCGGCGCTACCCCGACTTGATTACCCAGCGACTCGTGAAAGCGGCGCTAATGGACAGTGAACAGCCGTACACACTTGATCAGCTCCAAGAATTGGCAGAACACTTCACCCGCATGGAAAACGAAGTCAATAAGGTGGAACGGCAGGTAAATAAATCGGTGGCAGCCATGTTGTTCAAGGACCGTATTGGAAACACCTTTGAAGCTTTGGTAACCGGCGCCTCAGAGAAAGGCACCTGGGTGCGCCTGATTCAACACCCGATTGAGGGGAAACTGGTCAGCGGGCAAAATAAGCTGGACGTTGGCGATCGAATCAAAGTAAAATTGAAAAAGGTTAATGTCTCCAAAGGATTCATCGATTTTGTACGGGTGAGTTAACATTCAACTGAACACATTGCTCAAATTCATTATCCCAAATTTTAGGAACATCATGAAATATATCAAACTCCCGTTTATCACACTGGTTTTGCTGGTTTTTATAACCAGTTGCAGCCCATCCAGCAAATCGCCTGTCGAAAAGACGGGATTATCAGGCAATGTTGTGGGAACCTGGGAAACCAGAAGAATCCTTGCCAATGGTTACTATTCGGAATTCTTAAAGGTCGAATTGTTCTTTAATGAAGACGGCAATTGTGAACAAATCAGCACTTTCGAAAGCAGCGGTGGTCAATACCAGATTGTAAATTGCAGTTTCACAGCGGACAACAATGCGGTTGTGATCAACTTCGACAACCAACCACCACTTAAAGCAAAATTATCCCGGGATGAATTGATATTGGCACACCCGTACGGTGTTTCAACCGGCAGCGGCAGCCCGCAAACCTTCACAAGAGCAATCCAGGTAAACTGAATAATTTGAGTATTTAGCGATCGTAAATTTCTTTCCGATTAAAAACTTATTCATACGGTAATTTGAAGGTCTGGATTAAACACCATAATACCTTTAGTGGTTTTTATTAGTGCCGATGGTTTAATTTACTTTATTCAAATAGAAAACCGGATTGAATTTACCAGCGTACAGCATATTCCGGTCTGCGCCGGCTGGCAAGCAGCTTAGCCAGTACCAACCCGGTTACAAATCCACCAATATGAGCCCAGAAAGCAACACCCCCAACGTCTTCCGCTCCCAATGAAAATACACCATTAAATAATTGTAATATGAACCAGAAGCCCAGCACAAAGATTGCGGGGATGGATGTCAGTCGGATAAAGAATCCTAAAGGAATAATCGTCATAACCCTGCTTTGCGGGTAAAGTACCAGATAGGCGCCTAATACAGCTGCAATGGCCCCACTGGCTCCAACAGTTGGAATCTGGGAACCGGGATTAAAATAGATGTGCGTTAAAGATGCCACCAGTCCGCCCACAAGGTAGAACATAAGGTATTTGATCGATCCCATACTGTCTTCAACATTATCGCCAAAAATCCATAAATAAAGCATATTTCCACCAAGATGCATCAAACCGGCATGCATGAACATGCTGGAAAATATATCGGTAAAATTCGCCAGGTTGATATTCGCTGTGAAATTCGCCGGAATCAGAGCAAACTGGTTAACCAGCGTCTCCTGATTAGCACCAGCAAGTGATTGAAGGACAAAGACAATTAAATTTGCTGCTATCAATAAGTAATTAACAATCGGCACGCGCCTGGTTGGAATCTGGTCCCGGATAGGTATCAATGCATAATCTCCTTCAATGTTATCCATAAATTATAGCGAAATTCTTAACCATAGGTCAATTAATCTGTTTGCTTATAATCGTATTCTAAAAATACTCTGACTACCCACCAGATCCCGAATTGAGTCTCAGGCAGATGCAATCCAGTTCGCAAATGAATCTTTGTATTCTTCGGTATAACTTACAACCCTGTTCATATTTGTGTTCAGGCAGCTTACCTTTTTATCGTTTGATTGGTCCATAATTTTAAGTTTTTTTCATTTTTCACCAAACCAGCCTCCTTAAGCTTTTCTTAATGCACTCATAATGCAACGATAAAGACTTCACACAATAATATCCGTACAATAAAGCCAATAGAAATATAAATTTTCACTTCTTAGGAGTATATATACATGCAACATCTAACAAAAAACAAAAATACTGTGTTATTCAGTACTGTTCTCATTCTTGTGATGGGTTTGTCTGCCTGTGCCCCGTTGAGTGCAGCTTCGAATCTTATAATGCCGGAAACAAATACGGCAAGTCAACCAGTTGCGGTTGATAATTCAGCTAACCAGCCAGCGCAATCCAATCCGGATGTATCGGTAAACCCGGTACCGGTAGCCGCTCTTGAAGGCACCCTGCGCGATATTTACCAGCAGGTCAGCCCTTCAGTGGTTAATATTCAAGTAGTCTCACAAGCCTCCGCCACATTAAATCTGCCCAATGGCATACCAGCTCCGGACAATCAATTACCAGGTCCACAGGTTCAGCAGGCACTTGGTTCAGGTTTTGTATGGGACAAACAGGGTCACATTATCACCAATAATCACGTCGTGGAAAATGCGACCAGTATTGAAGTCTTCTTCCAGGATGGTACTTCCTACAAAGCTGAACTGGTTGGTGCCGATAAGGATTCTGATTTAGCGGTTATTAAAATTGACGCTCCTGCATCAGCACTATTCCCTGTCACCATTGCAGATTCGGCCAATGTCCAGGTCGGTGATCTGGCCATCGCAATTGGCACCCCTTACGGGTTGGAAGAAACGATGACAGTCGGTATCATCAGTGCATTGGGCCGCTCACTGCAAGTGGATAATCAGGCACTTACCGGCAGTTATTCCATTCCGGACATCATCCAGACCGATGCAGCCATTAACCCCGGTAACTCTGGTGGTGTACTACTCAATGATCAGGGACAGGTGGTCGGAGTCACGGCAGCCATTGAATCACCGGTACAGGCCAATGTTGGGATCGGTTTTGTAATTCCTTCCAATATTGTTTCAAACGTAGTACCTGAATTGATCACAAACGGTACCTACGAACATGCCTGGCTTGGTCTTTCCGGTGGAAATCTATTGCCGGACATTGCCGAGGCAATGAAACTTGATCGCAATCAACGCGGTATATTGGTCGCCAGTGTTGTCAGCAATGGTCCTGCTGAACAGGCCGGTATCCTGGGCAGTTCAACCCAATTCGATTATCAGGGAACAACCATCAATATAGGTGGTGATGTCATCACAGCCATTGATGGTACGGCAACACCAACTTTTGATGATCTGGTTTCTTATCTGGCAAGTTCAACGAAACCCGGGCAGAAAGCAACCCTGGATATCATCCGCAATGGTAAAGCTATGACGGTAGATGTAACTCTGGGGACCCGCCCAACCGAAAATGCTGCACAGCCTTCAACCAGCGCATTTGTAACCGGTCAGGCATACCTTGGAATTACCGGTGGAAGCCTGGTAACGGATATCGCCAAAGCCATGAACCTGGATGCAAACCAACAGGGTGTCCTGGTTGTAGATATCGCCAGCGGCAGCCCGGCAGAAGCAGCTGGATTGCAGGGCAGCAACGAGACCATGACTCTTGCCGGTCAGGATATAAAAATTGGTGGTGATGTCATCACTGCAGTAGACAATGTCGCCATAGACGGCATCAACGCACTACGGAGTGAACTGGCCAACTTCCAACCGGGAGATACAGTTTCCCTGTCTATCCTTCGGGGTGGTAAACAAATAAATGTTGACGTAACGCTCGCAGAACGACCGTAATAAATCCTCTCCCCTTAGTGGAACGGGTGGGCCATGGCCCACCCGTTCCTATTTAATTAATTAGTTGTTGATTTCCGATTAGTGATAATCGGAGATTAAACGAAACCGATTTTATTTCCCTGCCCCGCCGGAAATAGCCGGCAGTAAGGTTAACCTGTCCCCCTGTGATACCAGAATCCCAAAATCTTTGTCAGTGATCAGGGTATCATTTAGCATGACGCGCAGGAAAGATTCATTCTTACTTCCCTGTTGTAACAAATCACGATAGGCCGGTGGATTTAATTCCATCAACCTGTTCAACAGGTAGTTAAGATCACAGCCTTTTTCGATTTTAATTGTAATTTCTGAAGCACCAGCGTACAAAGCCAGTGCTCCAAAAAAACGTACCCGTACAGTAATTTGATTGTTATCCATTAAATTTTATTATGTAATTTTCAGGGATATTTTGCAGCTTTCAGCAGATCCTTTTTTAGCAAGGGTTTTTCCCAGCATAACCCGTTCCAGATTGGCAGGCAGCTTCCTGATGCGGCGGCCGGTGGCATTGGCTATCGCATTCAGAATTGCGGGAGCGGTGGGCACCATGGATGGTTCAGCGATATTCTTGGCTCCGAAAGGACCCTTTGAAAAAGCAGCCTCAACAAAACCTCCCTGAATCTCAGGCATATCAACGGCAGTAGGTATAAGATAGGTGTCAAAGTTAACGTTTTGTGCAAAGCCGTCCTGAAAATCCAGATCTTCATATAAAGCGTAGCCCAATCCATGTGAAATACCTCCGTATAGTTGGCCATAAGCACCCTGCGGGAAGATTACTTTTCCCAAATCATGGACTGCCCAGATTCCTTTCACGTCAGTGAGACCGGTTTTTAAATCTACTTCAACCTCGGCCACCTGTGCGCCAAAATGGTAAGCAAAATATGGTGTCCCGGTGCCTTTCTCTTCATCCCAGTCAATCTCCGGTGCTGTCCACCGTCCATGAGCTGAAAGGACAAGACCCATATCACGAGCGTGCTGAACCACAGATTCCCATGGAATTGGTTCCTCGCTGGGTCCAATATAATTTTCGCCGTCACGATGGATTTGATGTAAATCGCATTGAAGGTAATCGGCAGCCGCCCAATCAATATTCTGGATCAGGTTTAACACTGCAATTCTGACAGCATTACCCCCCAGCATGGTCGTTCGGCTTGCCACCGTTGGTCCACTGTCAATAGCAGTGTTGGTGTCCGGATTGTGAACCAGGATTCTGGAAGGATCAACCCCCAATATTTCGGCAGCTACCAGGGTATAAACCGTACGCGCTCCGGTTCCATAATCAGTCAGACCGGATGTGAGAGTGATCAGGTTATCTTCGTGAATTTCAATCGTACTGGATGCTTCATCAACCCCTTCGGCACCCAGGGAAGTACCATGGAACAGGGCTGCAACACCGATTCCGCGCCGTTTGTCACCGTCCGATTTGTTGGCAAACTCATCCCGCTTTCGATTCCAATCACTCATTTTGCGGACTTTTAAAAGGCAATCCGTCAAACCAACCGACTCATCCAGCATCTGGCCATGCGGCGTGATATCACCAACCTTTAAGCAATTCTTTAAGCGGAATTCAATTGGATCTATTTTGAGTGCATCAGCCATCTCATCAATCGCCTGTTCAATACCGGAACAGACTTCGGTATTACCAAAACCGCGGTAAGCTCCGGCATAACTGGTGTTGCTATAAACGGTATTAATATCTACAGAACAATCGTCATAGCGGTAAGCGCCCATGGCATGAATACTGGCGCGCCAGCTTGAAAATGGACTTTGCGATGAATAGGCACCGGAATCATAGGTACTCTTAAATTCACAGGCTCGTAAAGTACCGTCTTTATCGGCACCAAGGCGGATTTTCATGCGCATGGCACCCCGTTTGTAACTGGCAATAATGCTCTCTTCCCGGGAAAATGTCATCCGGACCGGACGACCGCTTTTCAGCGCCAGGGCAGCCACCTGACCGGCTGTCTGGTAATTTAAATCGTCTTTTCCACCAAATGTACCGCCAACAGGTGGCACAATGATCCGGACGCGATCATCAGGCAAATTGAGTGTGCTGCAAAGATGTCCTTTCGGAATAAAAGGGCTCTGGCAGGAAAGGTAAACCGTTACACCGCCCTCAGCCGTCGGGATGGCAAGCCCGCCTTCGGTCTCCAGGTAGGCATGTTCCTGCATGACGGTTTCATACTGATGGTCGCTTACCACATCACATTCCGCCAGTTTATCCTGAGGATTGCCTTTGTAAACCGGAAAATGACCTATAAAATTGGGATGTTTCCTATCTGTGCGGTCCGGACCAACCTGGGGCGCATCGGGATCAAGTGCATGATCCATATCCAAAACGGCCGGCAGCGGCTCCAGTTCATAAATAATCGCATTTACACCTTCGATGGCAGCTTCCGGTGTTTCCGCCGCAACAGAAGCGATCCCTTCCCCTACATGGCGGACTTTTTCGTAAGCCAGCATATAATGATCCGAAATCGGGAAACCAAAATTACCGTGATTGGCAAAATCATCACTGGTGATTACCGCAATCACACCCGGTACTTTGAGCGCAGGAGAAACGTCAAGCCGCTTAATACGGGCATGGGGCTGATCGCTGCGAAGTGTGCGGGCATACAACATACCGGGCAGAGACATATCCCCAACATATTTGGTTTTTCCCATTACTTTGTCGAGCGCATCGACGCGTTGAGCAGGTTTTCCAATATATTTATATTCTGTCATTGAGACCTGTTCTCTCTTTTTAAATTGGTACCATTTTTAGTTCGTTCTTCTGCGGTTGTCTCAATTGCATCAACAATTTGCATATAACCGGTACAGCGACAAAGATTGCCAGCCAATGCAATCCGGATTTCCTCCCTGGTTGGTTCAGCTTTTTTTGCCAGCAGTGCTTCACTTGCCATTACCATTCCTGGGATGCAATATCCGCATTGTACGGCACCTTTGGCGATGAAATTTCGCTGCAAATCATTCGGACTGCCGTCGGCATCGTGAATACCTTCAATAGAGGTAACTTCGCGACCCATCACGGAAGGCGCCGCCACAAGGCAGCTGTTTACCAGTTCGCCATCAAGAATAACAGAACAGGAACCGCATTCTCCAACTTCACAGGCTTCTTTTGTTCCGGTCATTTTCAAATAATCGCGAAGCAGGACGGATAAAGTAATATCGGCAGGTGCTTCAACTGTTACAGGTTTGTTATTTAGTGTGAATTTAATTAACATGAGCTGATCCATCCTCCAAAAAGATTTTTTTCAAAGATCTTTCTGCAATTGCTTTTAGTGCAACTTCTTTATAAGGTGTAGACCAGCGTCTACCGGTACTTGCTATCATCTCAGCGACCAATTGATCGGCAGCGCTGGTGAATAACGCTTCACCCGGCTGATTTCCAATCAATGCATTTTCAACATTTAGAAAACGGGTCGGTGAGGAGACCGCAGCACCTGGACAAATTCTGACAAAATCAATATTATTTTCACTATCAAGACTGCCAAGCACCGCAATGCTCAACCGGGAGATTGACTGCGCTTTGCGACGTCCGATTTTTATAAAACAACTGCGGGCAGACTTCGACGGGATATCAAAAGAAAAATGGGTCAACAATTCCCCTTTTTCGATTCCGGTCTCATGTGGGGCTTTGACCAGGTGCGCTACTTTAATCTGTCGTTCACCTTTGGGCGACACCAGATGAGCAGTTGCTTCCAGGCAAACTAATGAAGGCAAAGAATCAGCACAGACAGCAGCATTGGCCACATTTCCGCCAAAGGTACCGCAATTCCTGACTGCCGGTCCCCCAATACTTTCACAGGCTTCCACAAGAAATGGGACTTTCTCCCTCAGAATCTTACTTCCTGCCGCCTTTGAAAAAGTGACAGCTGCGCCGATTGAAATTCTGTTTTCATCTTCTTGAATCTCGGTCATTTCTGGTATTCGACCGATATCCACCAGGCGGTCAAACCAAACCGGGTTAACCCGCAAAGCAACATAAATATCTGTCCCGCCGGCCAGCGGGATACTGCGAAGACCCGGTTCATTTAGTAAACCAACTGCTTCCTCAACAGTATGAGCCATAACATAATCATATTTTGCCATTAATTTCGTCCAATCTTATCCTCAGATAAAAATATCCAATAAAGGTTTTCTGATAATTCCATTAAACCGACAACCCTTCAATTTCTTTTTCCAGACCCAGGTCATGAATTTTCTCCTGGTTTGGATGTCCCTGGCTGTCCCAGTCCCGCAGCATATAATACCTGTCCAGCATGGCATCAAAGTCATTAATGATTGCAGAACCAATTTGTTTTCCAAGTGTTGTTTTTCCTGTATCAGGATCGGTTTCATTGGCAAAAATCGGCATTTCTTCAGTTGTAAAACGCTCCGGAAGATGATCATCAACCCGGCTGAAACCCTCCCGAAGATTGAATAATCTTTCCAGATTCACAATTCGCTCGCCAATTTTTAACAATGCCTTCTCATCCAGATCAAAACCCAGGATTTTTAAACCAGGCAGGAAATCTTGCGGCATGAGGCTGTATTCCTCTGTAGTTGTAAATTTACAGACGCCAAACGAATCAGACAATGCACAAAAATGTTCCCCGTAAATCAACATGTCCGCTTTATATTTCTCATTGGAAGGGTCCATTAACTCATCTATTATTTCAGGAGGAAAAACCTTTCTGGCGGTTTCAAAATTTCCTCCCAAATCAATAGCCGGCAACCCATATAGATGGTCTGCCCCACGGTTTGAAACCGCATGTCCCAGACCCATACCCTTGGCAACGCGTGGTTCCTGTTCAGGAATCTCAAGCCCTTTAACCTGCATGGCATAGGCTTCTGCTCCGCCGCCAATTTTTTCTGCAGCCCGTCTGGTTCCTTCCGCCAGTATGTCGCCAATACCACGGCGGGATGAAATACTCTTAATTAATCCGAGAATCGTACAGGAATCGCCCCATTCCAAAGAAAACTCCTCATCAGTGAGTAATCCTTTTTCATGGCATTCCATTGCAAATCCGATCACCTTCCCGATTGAGATGGTATCCAGGCCGAGTTCATTGCACAATTTGTTCGCCTCAATAATCACATTGACATTATCGTTCCAGACAACAGGACCAAGCGCGTCTGTGGTCTCATACTCAGGACCTTCTATGACTATCTTTCCATCGCTTCCTTCTGCAATTGACTCACAGGAACATTTGACAGGACAGAAGCGGCAACCCATTTTCTTAATCCGGTATGTCTTCAAAGCGCCGCCATCCATCGCATCAATGAACGGTACCTGACCAAGCTGGTGATTCTTGGTGGGTAAATCGCCGCTGATATTTTTTGGTCGCATCAGAAAAACTGTCCCGGTGTCGATTAATCCTTGCATCTTTGGATCGTTCATCAGATGCTGGCTTATTTTCTTAATTTCCACTGCCAGCGCTTTGTTCGGACTTCCTTTTTTAGAAGCCTGTACATGAACGGCTTTAAGCAGCTTCGAACCCATGACAGCACCGGGACCACCCCGTGCTGCCGCACGCCCGTAATCGTTAATAATAGCTGCAATACGGACAAGATTTTCTCCGGCCGGGCCAATACAGGCTACTCGTCCATTAGCACCAACTTTGCTGTCTGCACCAAGCAGCATATCCTGAGCCTCACCTGTTGTTAACCCCCATAGATGTTTGGCATCTTCTATCGAAACCTGATTATCGGTTACCTTAATGTAGACAGGTGATGGAGAAATGCCCCGGACAATCAATGCGTCAAAACCAGCCAGAGCCAGTTCAGGTCCGAAACCGCCGCCTGAATTGGAATAACCAACACCACCCGTGGCGGGTGATTTAAATGTAACATGATAACGGGATGATGACGGCCAGGAAGTTCCACTGAAAACACCATTGCTGAAAATCATGTAGTTATCCGCGCCAAAAGGATCGGTACCGGGAAGAACATAATCATAAAGTTGTTTCGCTCCCAGCCCACGTCCCCCCAAAAACCGTTGTAAAAGCTCGGAACCTGTTTTTTCTATACTGACCTGAGCGGTTGATAGATTGATCCATGCAGTGTTTGCCATTATTCCCTCGATTGGTAGACAAAAATTTATTAATTTACATTTATCTTATTATATGTGAAATGATAAAGAAACTTATTCAGCGATCCATCAGGTGAAACCTGACATGTTAACAGAATAGTAAACAGTCAGGATGCCTGGACTTAAGCGATAAATATGGTCAATTTCACATTAAAATTTATCAATATCCTGCCATTATGTCAAGTGCCATTGAACATATTGTTACCGCTACTTGACAGATTTCGGGATTCTAGCAACTTGCAAAAAATAAAGATTGGCAATATTAGAAGAATCTAAATCATATCGGAATTCCGGTTTTCATTTGCGAAAATATCAAAGAAAGTCCTTCAATAAAATTTGACATTCTTTCGATCATCACCTCATTAATGAATTGTGGCAGGTTGCGCTCCATTCAGAATCACGTTCCGGGTCAGTTTTGTAAGCTGGCTCTCAGTTAAAACCTTCTCAAAAAATGATGGCTGTTAACAGGCAACCTGCAATTTGAGGCACTAAATGCTGCAAGATTCTCCCTGGAAAATTTATTTGGTGTTAATTTTTCAGGCCCATTGGTTACTTTATTTCTAAAAAAATAGAAGAATAATAATTGTCCTTAACGAGCTATTATTTGAGCTATTAAGACTCTATTTTTTCTGAGTCTGCAAATTGATGGTACATGAACTTTTATCGTCGGTTAGTAAATTATCGGCAACCTTGCTTCGGCTATCCCCGCTGCAAGCAGACGGGGCATTACGCCTTCGTAAGAACATCGGTTGCCTCGACGAGCAAGGAACCCTGCGCCCCCAAAACGGCGCTACGCAGCAAGCTGCGGGGTATTC
>Ga0209386_1001051_pt1 | contig 12030 bp, 8 predicted proteins | sample NGEPertwo_FD_184510 | JGI IMG/M metagenome (GOLD analysis project Ga0209386, IMG submission 184510) | Arctic peat soil microbial communities from the Barrow Environmental Observatory site, Barrow, Alaska, USA - NGEE Permafrost154B-two... | ecosystem: Environmental > Terrestrial > Soil > Wetlands... | reverse complement strand
TGACCGATTATATGAATTTTTCAAAAGCACCTTTGCGGCGCTTTATTAAAGTTATACATTTTTAGGCCAAAAGATAATATAAATATTTTACTAATTTATGGTTGACTTTTCATAGCTGGTCTCCTTTTGTCTATATTAGGTTAATTTGAACTAAGATCTGTAGGACCCATTTATTTTTACGTAATCATAGGTCAAATCACATCCATATGCCGTCGCTTCCTGCTGCCCCTGGTTAAGATCGATAATTATTTTTACCTCATCTGCTGAAAGAATAAGACTCGCTTTCTTATCACTATGTTTGAAATAAGTCGTATCTTTACAAACCTGAACCATTCCCTTTTTCGAGGATAGATATACATCGGTTTTATCAATGTTATAGTCCACTTTCGCATATCCCATGGCACAAAGAATTCTTCCCCAGTTGCCGTCTTCTGCAAAAATAGCTGCCTTTAAAAGGTTTGATTCTATTACCGCTTTGGACACAATTCTGGCGGTTCCTATATCTGGTGCTCCCTTAACGACACATTCAAGCAGTTTAGTTGCTCCTTCTCCATCTCTTGCAATATTTCTGGATAATTCATGGTCTATAAAGTACAATGCTTTACAGAATTCCTGGAAATCCACATTCTCACAATCTATCATTTGGTTTCCCGCCATGCCATTTGCCATAATTGCAACTGTGTCATTTGTGGAGGTATCCCCATCGATGCTTATTTGATTAAATGTATCCTTAATATCATTATTAAGTGCTTTTTGAAGCATTTCACTCGTAATAGCCGCATCTGTCGTTATAAAACAAAGCATGGTAGCCATATTGGGATTAATCATGCCGCTGCCCTTTGCGATGCCGCCTATTCTGCATTTCTTGTCCCCAAGATAAAACTCTGCAGCCACTTCTTTTTTGATTGTGTCCGTAGTCATAATTGCTTTTGCAGCCGCATCTGAACCATTATAAGAAAGCTTATCTATAAGAAGTGGTATACCTGTCTCAAATGGAGTTATAAACATCTCTTCCCCTATTACGCCAGTTGAATTTACAAGCACGTCTTTAGGGTCTATGCCAAGAGCCAATCCCAATATTTTACAGGTGTCTTCCGCTATTTTCATTCCGTTCGGTGCACATGTATTCGCATTACCGCTATTGCAGATGATTGCCCTTGCTTTCCCGTCTTTAATGTTCTCCTTAGTAACCGCAAGCGGTGCTCCCTTAATTTTGTTTGTTGTATAAACCGCGGCCACATTGCACATTACATCACTGACGATTAAGGCTAAATCTTTTTTTTTCTTATTTCTTCTCATTCCGCAATGAACTCCAGCTGCTTTAAAGCCTTTTGGGGCACAGATCCCATCTTCAATAAAAAACATATTATCGGCTTCTCCAACGACAATCTTATCGTCGTTTTGATTTATATTTTTTTTATTCATAATTATTTCCTTTCACCAGACTGGTTGTTTCTTCTATCCCAAGCATGATGTTCATACACTGAATAGCTGCTCCTGAAGCACCTTTTCCCAGATTGTCATATCTGCTGCTTATTACTACTGTTTCTTTGTCCCCATACACCAGGATTTCCATATCATCCCGACCTGCCATTTTATTGGCGTAAAGCATTCCATTTTTTTCTTCAGGATTCAATGTGGTTACTTTAACCAAAATTTCGTCCAAATAAAATTCTTTGAAAAGTCTCTCAACCTCCTCCATCTGATATTCTTTTGACATCATTTTAACATCTATCGGTATCGTTACAAGCATTCCGCTGTAATAATTACTGATAACGGGTATAAAGGCAGGTGATTTGCTCAGTCCAGAGATTTTTTTCATTTCTGGCATATGTTTATGGTTTTGATTTAATGCGTATAATCCGGGGCTTTTCGGGCCATCTGAGCCATTTGAGTTATATGTGTCAGATTTGTCATCTTTGTGGTTTGCTGCAAAACCCATATTGTAGGTTTCATATTCATTTATCATTGGTTTTCCACCTCCGCTGTACCCTGTAATGGAAGTGCATGCCAGAAAAGTGTCTTTTGTAATAATGCTATTTTCTATTAATGGTTTTACGATAGATATAAAACCGGATGCATGGCAGCCAGGGACTGACACTCTATTGCTTTGACGAATAAGGTCTCGCTGGTTTTCGCTTATTTCCGGAAAGCCATAAATCCAGGCATCATCTGTTCTATGTGCTGTTGAAGCATCTATGATTTTGGCATTCTCTGGCGCCTTGGATGCTATTTCCCTTGCCGCCTTGTCCGGCAAACAAAAAAAAGTCACATCAGCTTCACGAATAAATTCTAATCTGACATCTATATTTTTTCTGTCTTTTACCTCAATATTTAATAATTGAATATCATTTCTGGTACTCAGCCTGTTAAATATCTTTAATCCTGTGGTACCCTCTTGTCCGTCAATAAACACCTTATACATATAATTGTCCTTCCTGACTAATTTGTTTTTGTTGCCAAATATATTATTTCATTATACCCAATAATTGATATTTGTCAACAATTATGCATAATTATGCATAATTATTTATAATATCCAATCAAGCTTTTCATACTTTTAGCGTTTCGGCGTGAAAAAGGATAATTATTTACCCTCCAAGCCATCCCCAACCTGCATTTCGCGTTATCCCCCCGGATATGTTGCTGCCTGTTTCCTACTTTTGGCGTTTCTGCGTGAAAAAGGATAGCCAGTTATATACCAATTTGAATTTCTCCGCTCTAATTTATAAAAATGCATAACTTTTTATCTATTTATGCCAATTTCACTCGTTTTTAGGAAAAAAGCAGCTTTTTTCCTTTTAAATAGTGCTCTCGGGGGATAACCAGTTATCCATTTCTTGAAAAAACAACCCTAAATTGATAACCGGCCATCCCCCGACCTTTTGCAAAACTGGAGTATGTTCGCGATGTCGTTCAGGCCACATCTAAACAAACGCCTGTGGTTTGAAACCATACGAAAAAAAGTTATCCACAGGAGACCTGTGGATAACTTTTTTCATAATTGTTGAAATTTCAACGTTATTTTCAAACCCAAGCCCAATCTAGGATGCTTATAATGGGCTTAATCAATATCTTTTACGGATAAGTTGATTCTGTTCTGGCTGTCGATTTCTGTAACCTTAACCCTTACAACGTCCCCAACATTCATGACGTCTTCTACCTTTTCAACTCTGTTCTTCGACATTTTTGAAATATGCAGAAGGCCTTCTTTACCAGGAAGTATTTCAATAAATGCCCCAAAGGTCATTATTCTGGTTACTGTTCCTTCATAGATTTCTCCGGCTTCAACATCCTTTGTCAAAAGTTCAATGGCTTTAACACCCTTTTCTGCGCACTCCATATCAGGAGCAGCAATAAAGATACGTCCTGTGTCATCAATGTCGATTTTAACACCGGTCTCAGCAATAATCCTGTTAATGGTCTTTCCACCAGGGCCTATTACAGTTCTGATCTTATCAGGATCGATATGCATTGTGATTATTCTAGGTGCGTATGGTGCAAGCTCTGGTCTTGGTTCTGCAATTTCATCCAGCATCTGTTTCATGATATGGATTCTGCCTGCATGTGCCTGTGTTAAGGCATCCTCTAATATTTTTCTGGAAAGTCCGTGCACCTTGATGTCCATCTGAATGGCTGTAATACCTTCAGCAGTACCCGCAACCTTAAAGTCCATATCTCCCAGGAAGTCTTCCATTCCCTGAATATCTGACAGAATGGCAATTTTGCTCGTTCCGTCTGTCTCAACACGTTCAATCAATCCCATGGCGATACCTGCAACTGGTGCTTTAATAGGCACACCTGCATCCATCAGAGATAGAGTGCTGCCGCAAATAGCTCCCTGTGAAGTACTGCCGTTTGAAGATAAAACTTCTGAGATGATTCTGATTGCATAAGGGAAATCGTCTACACTTGGAAGTACTGGAAGCAATGCTCTCTCTGCCAGGAAACCATGTCCGATTTCTCTTCTTCCAGCGCCTCTCATTGGTTTTGCTTCACCAACGGAATAAGGCGGGAAATTGTAGTAATGCATATATCTCTTTGTCGTTTCTTCACTGATTGTATCAACCGTTTGAGAGTCTCCCAGAGACCCAAGTGTCAGTACGGAAAGAACCTGTGTCTGTCCTCTCTTAAACAGTCCTGTACCATGTGCTCTTGGAAGAAAGCCTGTTTCACACCAGATTGGTCTGACTTCATCTAATTTTCTGTTATCCGGTCTGATACCTTCATCAAGAATCATGCTTCGAACCTGTTCTTTGGTAATGCTGTAAAGTACGGCACCAATATCCTTCCTGTTATCTGGATAAATATCCGCAAAGTACTCTTTTACTTCAACTTCAACAGCATCCATATTTTCTAATCTTTCAACTTTGTCAAAAGTTTGAATGGCTGCTCTCATTTTATCTTTCGCATAAGCTTTGACGGCCTGATCAATTTCCTCGCTGACTTTATTTAAATTGAATTCCTTTTTAGGTTTTCCAACCTCACTAACAACTTCTTCAATAAACTCAACAAGTTTTTTGATTTCAGCATGAGCAAACATAATCGCCTCAAGCATCACATCTTCTTTTACTTCTTTTGCGCCTGCTTCTACCATCATAACGGCTTCTTTTGTACCAGAAACCACAAGATGAAGATCGCTGACTTCCTTTTGCGCTGAAGTAGGGTTGATAACAAATTCTCCATCAACCAAACCCACAAGCACGGATGCTGTCGGTCCATCAAATGGAATATCCGATATGGAAAGTGCCACTGAAGAACCAATCATTGCCATAATTTCTGGTGCACAATCATAATCCACACCCATTACTGTAGCAACAATCTGAACATCATTGTAGAATCCTTTTGGGAAAAGTGGCCTGATTGGTCTGTCAATCAGTCTTGATGCAAGAATTGCATTTTCACTTTGTCTTCCCTCTCTTTTTATAAATCCACCCGGGATTTTCCCTGCAGCGTACATTCTTTCTTCATAGTCCACGCTTAACGGGAAAAAGTCAATATCCTGCCTTGGTGTATTATTTGCTGTAGCCGTAACATTGACAACAGTATCACCATATCTTACCATAACCTGTCCGTTGGCCTGTTCACAAACTTTACCAATCTCTAGTTCTAATAGTCTGCCTCCAAGCGCCGTTTTAAACGTTCTGTAATCTTCAAATCTCATTAACAACTACCTCCTGTTAATATCTTTATACTAAATCCAATAAAATATAAATAAAAGCGGGGAAACCCCCGCCTGAATTTCTTAGTATTACTTTCTTAATCCTAATTCAGTAATAAGATTTCTGTATCTCTCGATATCCTTATTCTTTAAGTAATTAAGAAGGTTTCTTCTTTGGCCAACCATCTTTAACAGGCCTCTTCTTGAGTGATGATCTTTTTTGTGAATCTTTAAATGTTCATTTAAATCATTGATTCTAAAAGTCAGAATTGCAACCTGAACTTCCGGAGAACCTGTATCTCCTTCTTTTGTTTGAAACGACTTAATAATTTCGGTTTTCTTTTCCTGTGTAATCATTTAATTTCTCCTTTTCTACATTCACCTTATGCCGTGTCCATGTCGGAGTGTCAAAAAACTCAGCAATAGGTAATCTTTATTTAACAACTAATGATATCATAAATCATATGGTTTTGTCCAGTTTTTGGGCTTATTTTTCTGTCCGTTATTTTACAGTAAACCATGCTGAATATGATACTCTTTCGCAAAGAGACAATCTTTTCTTATTTGTTCTTTTAATAACTCCACATTTTTGAATTTTTTCTCATCTCTTATTTTTTGCAAAAACTCCACTTTAATTTTTTTTCCGTATAATTCTTTATCAAAATGGAAAATATGCGTTTCCACATTCTTTGAGTATTCTCCAATTGTTGGTTTGACACCAGCATTTGTAATACTTGGAAATCTTGTGCCATTATATATGCAAATGGTTACATACACACCGTTTGAAGGGGTTACCATCGCTTCATCAACAATGATGTTAGAAGTTGGAAACCCGATTGTCCTCCCGATTTTATTTCCGATTTGCACTTCACCGCCGATGGAGTAATTTCTTCCCAGATACTTATGACATTGATCCACTTTTCCATCCGCAATCAATTTTCTGATAAGAGAACTGCTTACCACGTTTCCGTCAACTTTGTAGGGTTGAAGTACATGAAGTCCAAAGCCGCATCGTTCCCCTTCTTTCAAAAGAGATTGGGGGGTACCCTTGCCTTTATGTCCAAATCTAAAGTTGAATCCGCAGTATGCTTCTTTCATTCTCAATTTATCTACCAGCAAATCGTCAATAAAAACCATCGGATCCATATTCATTATTGTTTCATCAAATGGGATATTAAATAAATAGTCTATCCCAAGACTCTCAAAGATTTCTGCTTTTTCCTCCGGATAAAGAATATTTTTAACTGCCATTCCATCCTTTATTAAATTCTTCGGGTGATTTGAGAAGGTAAATACACTGCTTTTCAAATTTGAAACGCCAGCACTTTTAACAGATTTCTTTATTATTTCCTGATGCCCTAAATGAATACCATCAAAGTTTCCAAATGCTATGACAGAAGGCTTTATGTTTTCAATTTCTTCCAAACTGTTAAAAATCAGCATCATCAAGCCTCCTTAAAAATATTTTATCTGCTACCAATTTATTATATGTTGTATTATAGAACGCAACCCCAAGAAATATTTTTTTCGCATCCTTAAAGGTGTACATTTTGTATGCTTTTTTATATTCCTCCCGTATTTTAAAGGGAGGTTCGTTCATTTTATATATTGGCTCACTGATTATTGTGCCTTCATTGACTGCAATGTGACCACCTGTAACAAACCAGACGGCTCTGTCTTCAGGAATATTGAATTCCCCAAAATAAATTAACGGGAAATCTGTCGGGAATAAAAGATGTTTCAGTTTTTCTTCATCCGCTCTTCCATATTCGATGTACCTGCCTGTATTCGGATCCCTTACATCTTCAGAAATTCTGATTGACATTAACTGTTCCATTGTTACGGAATTTTCAACGGTAAATGCTCCGCTTTCCAACCTTATCAAACTGGACATGGCTGCTGTAACACCTAATTTATGACCAATGTCCACACAAATTGTTCGGACATATGTGCCTTTTGAGCAAGTCACATCAAACCCAAGCGTCATTTGCTCAAAATCAATGTTGTTTACCGTAAAATCTTTTATGTAAACTTGCCTTGATTTAATTTCAACCTCGATGCCAGCCCTGGCATATTCATAAAGCTTCTTTCCATTAACCTTCAAAGCCGAATATTTAGGCGGGATTTGAGTAATTAAACCATTAAACTCCTTAACTATACAACTTATCTTTTCTTCAGTAATCAAGGCTTCGTTCTTTTGTCTGATTTTCAGTTCTTCCCTTTCATCCGAAACGGTTTTCCCCCAAATATCCTGAGTATCTGTTTCAAGTCCAAATACCAAGGTGCATCTGTATTTCTTGAAATCCATCTCCAGATATTCTGCCACTCTCGCAGAAGGGCCGATGCACAAAGGCAAAACACCTGTTGCCATTGGATCCAGGGTTCCTGTGTGGCCAATCCTTTTAACTCCTGTTAATCGTCTTAATACATTTACACAATCATGGGAAGTCATATTTGCCGGTTTATTCAGATTTATTATTCCCTTGCTTATCATTTATGCTCCAGAGTCATGGCTAAAATTATTTCTTCAGAAATAATGTCAACACACTTTTTTATTGATCCATTCATTGTAAAGCCAGCTGCTTTCACATGCCCGCCTCCGCCGAATTTCGCGGAAAATTTAGCAACATCAAAGTCTTTTTTTGCACGCATGCTGACCTTGACATCTCCTTCCGTTGTTTCTTTGAGAAATATTGCCACCTCTACGCCGCTGATGCTTCGCATGGTTTCTACAATACCCTCAGCTTCATCAATCGTAGCCCCTGTATCGGTTAATGCCTTTTGTTTCAGGTATGCGATGGCCACTCTTCCATTCAGCAGGAACTTCATTGTGCTCAAAGTAATACTTGTCATCATCAGCTTTTCCTGTCTGATGTTCTGATAAATTTTAACACTGACTTTTGAATGATTAATTCCCAAATCATATAAATCAGCAATGATTTCGTGAGTTTCCTTCGTTGTGTTCGAGTATTGAAAATTTCCTGTATCTGTTGAAATTGCAGCATATATAGCCTCTCCAATTTCAGCATCAAGAGGGGCTTTCATTATCAGTAACAGTTTATATACAAGTTCTCCTGTTGCCGCTGCCTTTGAATCAATCAGATTGTATTCCGTAAAGCTTTTAGAAGTTGAATGATGGTCAATGCACATAAGCGTTTCCCCTTGGAGAAATTTTTCTTTCCGCTTTGCAAATCTTTCAATTTCTGCACAGTCTACAGTCATACAAATATCAGGGTTTTCAATCATATTCTGATCAAAGGTACAATATGAATTATCCAGAAAAGCTAAATTTACCGGGATTTCATCCTCTATCAATACATAGGCCGTTTTCCCTAAATTTCTTAAGCCCTTGCATAATGCCACAGAAGAACCCAGACAGTCACCATCCATATTTACATGCGGAAACAGCAAAACACTGTTTACGGAAAGTAGTTTTGCAGCCATCATTTCAATTTCCAGCTGAATTTCTTTATTCTTCGTTTTCATCATCTTTTCCTTCTATGGCGAGGTCATGGATCAGCTTTGTGATATGCCTTCCATACTCCATAGATGTGTCCATTTTGAATAACACCTCCGGAACATGCCTAAGCTTAATCTGTTTTCCAATTTCTCTTTTTATTAAACCTTTGGCACTTCTAAATGCTGCCAGCACCTCTTCCTTTTCCTCTTCTGAGGCTTCACTGCTGCTTGTTAATCCAAGTACGCTGACATATGCAGTAGCATAACTTCCATCAGCGGTCACCTCTACAGCAGATATGCTGACCATCCCCGATAACCTTGGGTCTTTAATTTCTCTTAGGAGAAGTTCACTGATTATCTTTCTTATTTCTTCTCCTAATCTTCCTTGTCTATATCCTTTTCCCATTTTTCTCCTGTTTTGAACTATTTACGTTCAATTTCTTCCATCTGGAAACATTCAATTAAATCGCCCTCTTTAACGTCATTGAACTTTTCAATTCCAATACCGCATTCAAATCCCTTAGCAACTTCTTTTGCATCATCCTTAAATCTCTTCAATGATGAGATCTTTCCTTCATGGATTACAATTCCATCACGTAGAAGCCTGATTTCAGCATTCCTGACAACTTTTCCTTCAGTTACATATGCACCGGCGATTAATCCAATACCTGGAACCTTAAAGGTTTCTCTTATTTCAACCTTGCCAAGAATAACTTCTTTAAAGATTGGGTCAAGCATTCCCTTAATGGCGGCTTCAATTTCATCTATTACATTGTATATGACTCTGTACGTTCTGATTTCTACTCCCTCGCGCTCAGCAATCTGGCTGACCGCAGTGCTTGGTCTTACATTAAAGCCTATGATGATCGCTCCCGAAGTACTGGCAAGCATTACATCTGATTCCGTTACTGTTCCAACGCCCGAGTGTAATACTTTAACTCTGACATTTTCATTCTTCATCTTTTCAAGTGAGGATTCTAAAGCTCCAACTGAACCTTGAACATCGCCCTTTATGATCAGGTTAAGCTCTTTTACTTCACCTTCCTGCAGCTGACTAAACAATTGTTCCAAAGTTGTGCTTGAATTTCTTGCAAAAACTTCTTCTCTAAGCTTGAATTTTCTGCTTTCAGCAATTTCTCTGGCCATTTTATCTTCCTTGACGGCATTAAATACATCACCCGCTTCAGGCACATCTGACAATCCAAGTATTTCAACAGCTGTAGCCGGGCCAGCTTTTTTAATGGTTTCACCTAGATGATTTACCATTAATTTTATTTTACCCGAGCTTGTTCCTGCAACGATGCTGTCACCTGAGTGAAGTGTACCGTTTAATACCAGTAAAGTTGCAACTGTTCCTCTTGCCTTGTCAATTCTAGCCTCAATAACTGTTCCTGAAGCCAATCTGTTCGGATTCGCCTTTAGTTCCAGGATTTCAGCCTGAAGCAATATCATTTCAAGAAGTGTAACAATTCCTTCTCCTGTTTTTGCAGAAACTGGTACACATATGTTGTCTCCACCCCACTCTTCCACTAGAATTCCATGAGTGCTGAGATCTTTTTTAACCTTATCCAGATCTGCTGCCGGTTTGTCCATTTTATTTACTGCCACGATTACTGGCACGCCAGCTGCTTTCGCATGACTTATTGATTCTACAGTCTGCGGCTTAACACTGTCATCAGCAGCAACCACTAAGACTGCGATGTCTGTCACATGCGCTCCTCTGGCTCTCATAGCTGTAAAGGCTTCATGTCCTGGTGTATCCAAAAATACTATTTTATGGTTATTAATTACTATCTCAGATGCTCCAATATGCTGTGTTATACCACCTGACTCTGATTCTGTCACATTCGTTTTTCTTATCGCATCCAGAAGTGAAGTCTTACCATGGTCAACGTGACCCATTACTGTAATAATTGGCGGTCTGAACTTCAGTTCTGTTTCCTTGTCTTCAAATGTTTCGATTCCCTCTTCAACAACATCTTCGGATACTCTGCCTATAACAACATTTATTCCTAATTCTTCAGCAAGAACAAGCACTGTATCTTCGTCGATTGACTGATTGATATTTGCCATAATGCCAAGCTTCATAAGCTTCATGATGACGGATGTTGTTGTAATTTCAGCCTGCTCACAAAAACCAGCTACTGTAATTGGAACATTTACAATAATTGTTCCTTCTGGCAGTTCTTCAATGTTCACTTCAGGTTCTTCCTCTAATTTTGGTCTTGACATATGCTTCTTAGGTTTTGCTGCTTTTTCCAAAGATCTTACGAAATTTGGTTTTTTTGTCTTTCCTTTTTCCAGCTTTGCAAACTTATCTCTTTCTTTTTCTTTATCAGTACGCTTATCAATACCAACCGGTTTCGCAATAATCGGTGTTTTAATTTCAGGTTTATTATCGTTTCCTCTATACGGAGGTCTGTTGCTATCCTGCCTGTAAGGTGGTCTGTCACCTGAAGGTCTGTAAGGAGGTCTGTCGCCGGTTTGTGCAGGTCTGTCTCTATTCTGTGCAGGTCTGTCTCCTGAAGGTCTGTAAGGAGGTCTGTCGCCGGTTTGTGCAGGTCTGTCTCCTGATGGTCTGTAAGGCGGTCTGTCACCGGTTTGTGCAGGTCTGTCTCCTGAAGGTCTGTATGGAGGTCTGTCACCGGTTTGTGCCGGTCTATCTCCCGACGGTCTGTAAGGAGGTCTGTCTCCGGTTTGTGCAGGTCTGTCTCCAGACGGTTTGTAAGGAGGTCTATTACCACTTTGTGCAGGTCTGTCTCCCGAAGGTTTGTAAGGAGGTCTGCCTCCGGTTTGTGCAGGTCTGTCTCCTGAAGGTCTGTATGGAGGTCTGTCTCCGGTTTGAGCCGGTCTTTGAGCAGGTCTATCTCCGGTTTGTGCAGGTCTTTGAGCAGGTCTGTCTCCTGTTTGTGCAGGTCTTGAAGCAGGTCTGTCTCCTTCTTGAACTGGCTTTGGCTGGTGAGGCCTGGCTTCCTGATTTGTGTATTTTGGCGTGGCAGCTTGCGGTTTTGGCACTGTTCTGCTCTCCAAATCACTTGGAGCCACTGGTCTTCCCATTGGCGGTTTCTGAGTTCTTTGATCAAGTTCTCTCGATATGACTGGTTTCCCCATTGGTGGTTTATGAGAATGTGTTCTGTCTTCTCCCGCTCCATGCTGTGGTTTTGCAGTCTTTTGCTGTGGACTTTGCTGAGGAACTACTGAAGCCTTAACAACTACTCTTGGTTCCTCAAAATCCTGTCCTGATTCCACTTTTTTAGGCGCAACTTTGACAATTTTCGTCTCCGTTGCCCCCTTACTTCTTAATACTGTATTTTTTACGGCTGTCGCCTCAATATCAGATAGTACGCTCATATGACTTTTTGCTTCTATTCCCATGTTATGAATTTTTTCTACCAGCTCTTTACTGTTTA
>Ga0209386_1001050_pt1 | contig 12069 bp, 11 predicted proteins | sample NGEPertwo_FD_184510 | JGI IMG/M metagenome (GOLD analysis project Ga0209386, IMG submission 184510) | Arctic peat soil microbial communities from the Barrow Environmental Observatory site, Barrow, Alaska, USA - NGEE Permafrost154B-two... | ecosystem: Environmental > Terrestrial > Soil > Wetlands... | reverse complement strand
GCTCAACGGATAAAAGGTACCCCGGGGATAACAGGCTGATCTTGCCCAAGAGTCCATATCGACGGCATGGTTTGGCACCTCGATGTCGGCTCGTCGCATCCTGGGGCTGGAGTAGGTCCCAAGGGTTGGGCTGTTCGCCCATTAAAGCGGTACGCGAGCTGGGTTTAGAACGTCGTGAGACAGTTCGGTCCCTATCCGCTGCGCGCGCAGGAAACTTGAGAAGGGCTGTCCCTAGTACGAGAGGACCGGGACGGACGAACCTCTGGTGTGCCAGTTGTTCCGCCAGGAGCACGGCTGGTTGGCTACGTTCGGAAGGGATAACCGCTGAAAGCATCTAAGCGGGAAGCCTGCTTCAAGATGAGGTTTCCATGGGGTTCGCCCCGAGAGGCCCCCAGCTAGAACACTGGGTTGATAGGCCGGACGTGGAAGTGTGGACCAAAGACACATGAAGCTGACCGGTACTAATAGGCCGATGACTTGACACAACACTTGTTGTGCTACGCGTCCACTGTGCGGTTCCCGAGATGCGGTCGGGAACTGATTGACATCTCCATAGAGTTACGGCGGTCATAGCGAAGGGGAAACGCCCGGCTCCATTCCGAACCCGGAAGCTAAGCCCTTCTGCGCCGATGGTACTGCATGGGTGACTGTGTGGGAGAGTAGGTCGCCGCCGGACATCTTTCAGAAAGGGCCACCCCTGCGGGGTGGCCCTTTCTGTGTTTGCGGTTGTGACAGGATGATCCACGTGCTGGAGGTCAGACGATGAGTTCCCCGGGCGGCGCAAGCGGCGATGGGCGGGGTGGGTCGCGCTCCGGAGGTGCGAGCGGTGGACGCGATGGCGGCGCACGTGACGGTGGTGCGAGCGGCGCTGGCCGCGGTGGTGCGAGCGGCGCCGGCCGCGGTGGCGCGAGCGGTGGCCGCAATGGTGCCGGGCGCGGGGGTTCGGGTCGAGGCGGAGCTGGTGGTCGAGGCGGAGCCGGTCACGGCCGTGACGGCGCCGGGCCTGGGGGTCCTGGTGCCGGTCATGGGCGCGATGGTTCCCGTGGCGCTGGTGCTCCTGGTTACGGTGGCGACGGGGCGCCTGGTGGCGGCGCCTCGGGTCGCGGGCGCGGTGGTGCCCAGGAGGGACGCAGTGCGGGTGCCGCAGGTCGGACTGGTGGAACCGGTGGCCGTGAGGCCCGATCTGATGAAGGCCGACGCCCGCCCCGCCGAGGAAGTTCGGGTGGTGCGCCGCGTGGATCGGGTGGTGCGCCGCGCGGCGCGGGTGGTGCGCGTCGTGACGGGGGGATCCGTGGTGCATCGAGCACCGGCTCGGACCGTTCGCGCGGCCCTCGTTCGGCGCGCCCTCCGGGCGACGACTCCCGTTCACCGGGCCCGCGGCCACATCCCGAGCGGGTCCCAGCCCCGGATCTCCCGGATGACGTCACGGCGGCGGAGCTCGATCGGGCGGCGCGCTCCCGCCTGCGGACCCTGGCCAAGGACAACGCGGACGGCGTAGCGCGCCACCTGGTGATGGCGGGACGCCTTCTGGACGACGATCCCGAGGCTGCATACGCGCACGCCCAGGAGGCAGTGCGGCGGGCGGGCCGGGTCGATGTCGTCCGGGAGGCCGCAGGCATCACCGCCTACCGCACCGGTCGGTACGCAGAGGCCCTGCGTGAGCTGCGGACCGCGCGGCGGCTGAGCGGGTCCAACGAGCAGGTCCCGCTGATGGCGGACTGCGAACGCGGCCTGGGCCGTCCTGAGCGGGCGCTGGCGCTGGCGGAGGAGCATGCGGGCCTTCTGACCCCCGTCGCGCAGATCGAGCTCGCCATCGTCGTCAGCGGCGCGCGGCTGGACCTCCAGCAGCCGGACGCCGCCCTCGCGGTCCTCAGCACCCCTGCCATGCGACTGCTGTCCGGCCCGGTGGGATGGCGCGTCGCCGAGGCCCGCGCCACCGCGTTGCGCGCCTGTGGACGGATCGAGGAGGCCGACGTCGTGCTGGCCGGGATCCCGGACGAGGCGTTCGGCGACGAGGAGCCCGTGGTCGTCACCGACCTTGACGATCCCGCGGATCGTGCGGACGTCGGCGACAGCGCCGCCCCGCACGGTGCGGAGACCAGCTGATGCTCCTGGCCAGCGCGGAGCCCCTGGTCGACGCCTATGACCTGGCGCTCGTCGACCTCGACGGTGTCGTCTACCGGGGTTCGGACGTGGTGGCTCACGCCGCCGAGAGTCTGGACCGCGCGCGCGGCGCAGGGATGGGCCTGGTGTTCGTGACCAACAACGCATCGCGTGAACCGGAGTCGGTCGCCGCCCAGCTCGTCGGCCTGGGCATCGCCGCTGACGCCGCAGAGATCCTCACATCGGCCCAGGCGGCCGTGGCGCTCCTCGCCGAGGAGCTGCCACCACATGCCCGGGTACTCGTCGTCGGCGGCCCCGGTCTGCTCACCGCCGTCCGCGCGGCCGGCTTCCGGGTGGTGGGCCGCGCTGCCGACCGGCCCGCCGCCGTCGTGCAGGGCTTTGCCCCGGACGTCAGCTGGCGTGAGCTGGCAGAGGCGGCCTATGCGATCGAGCGCGGCGCGCGGCACGTCGCGACGAACCGTGACCTCACCCTGCCGAACGAACAGGGACTCGCACCGGGCAACGGGTCACTGGTGGCGGCCGTCGTTGCCGCGACCGGTGTGCAGCCGCTCAGTGCTGGGAAGCCCGAACCTGCGATGTTCCGGCTGGCCGCGGCGGCGCGCGGTGCCACCCGTCCGCTGGTGATCGGAGATCGGCTGGACACCGACCTCGCCGGGGCCCGCGCGGCCGGGTTCGCCGGCCTGCACGTGCTCACCGGCGTGTCCTCGGCGCGCGATGCCGTCCTGGCACCACCGCGGCAGCGCCCGGACTTCCTTGGTGTTGACCTGCGCAGCCTGCACGACGCCCATCCGGCGCCTGAGCGCAGGCCGGAGGGCTGGTGGACGTGCGTCGGCGCGGCGGCGCGTGTCGCAGGTGGCAGCCTGGACCTGCGCACCGAGGGCGCAGCGCCCATCGACGTCGCGCGCGCCGCATGCGCGGCCGCGTGGTCGGCCGCCGACGCCGGGGAGCCACTCGACCCCGCAACGGTGCCTGACCTGCTCGCACTGGATCGCTGACACCTGTGCACCAGAACGGATCGCGGGAGTCCGACCGGTAGCGTGGTGCGTGGAACCGTTCGGACCGGTTGATCGCCCAGGGAGGGACCGTGCAGCACGAGGGGACGTCGCCGACCGGCGACGCGGCCGTCGACGCGGCGCTCGTCGAGCTGGCAAGCCTTGACCAGCGGCCCCTGCGTGACCACGTCGTGGTCGTCGACGCCGTGCAGGCCGCCCTGGCGGACCGGCTGGCGGAGACCGACGGATGAGCGCAGCCTCGGCCCGACTGGATGCCGAGCTGGTCCGTCGTGGCCTCGCTCGGTCGCGCGGTCGCGCCGCCGCGCTGGTGGCGCAGGGCAGGGTTCGGGTCGGCGATGTGGTCGCCCGCAAGGCCTCCCAGCCCGTCCCTGAGGCGGCGGCGCTCTCGATCGTGCCGGACGAGGCGACCGAGTACGTCTCCCGTGCCGCGCACAAGCTCGCCGGTGCGCTGGACGCCATCAACGCGCTGGCGCCGGGAGCGCTGCAGCCGGCGGGTGCCCGGTGTCTCGACGCCGGCGCCTCGACCGGCGGCTTCACCCAGGTGCTCCTCGAGCGCGGCGCCGCTCACGTCGTCGCCGTCGACGTCGGCCACGACCAGATCGCTCCGGTCGTCGCCGCCGATCCCCGCGTGACCGTCCGGGAGGGCGTCAACGTCCGTCGGCTGAGCCCGCAGGACGTCGGCGGCCCGGTCGACCTCGTGGTGGCGGACCTCTCGTTCATCTCGCTGACCGTTGTGCTGCCGGCGCTCGTCGCGGCCGTCGCCCCAGGGGGGAACCTCCTGCTCATGGTCAAGCCCCAGTTCGAGATCGGCCGGCAGCGGCTGGGCGCCTCGGGCGTCGTGACGTCGCCGGCGCTTCGCGAGGAGGCGGTCCGCAGGGTCGCCGAGGCGGCGACGGGCCTCGGCTGCACGGCGCGCGCCGTCGTTCCTAGCGGGCTTCCGGGCCCCGCGGGCAACCACGAGTACTTTCTGTGGCTGACACCCGGCTCGGCGTCGTCGGCCGACGGCACGGGGCTCGGCGACGCTGCCGCGCAGAGCGTGCGCGACGCCGTCCGGCTGGCTGTGCGGGACGATGTCGCGGCCCTGGTGGGCGCCGCGACGGTGAGGAGCATCCGGTGAGCTCGGTGCTGGTGATCACCCACGGCGGGCGGCCCGAGGCCGTCGGCGCCGCGCAGGAGGTGGTGCTCGCGCTCCGGGATGCCGGGATGCAGGCCTGCACCGAGGCGGACGGGGTGGACCTCGACGAGCTGGCGATGGTCATGGTGCTCGGCGGCGACGGCACGATCCTGCGGGCAGCCGAGATCACCCGTGGCACGGCGGTCCCGCTGCTCGGCTTCAACCTCGGCCACGTCGGCTTCCTTGCCGAGGCCGAGCGGGAGGACATCGCCGAGGTGGTGCGACGGGTCGCGGCGGGGCAGTACGCCGTCGAGGAGCGGGGCACGATCGAGGTCCGCGTGTTGCGGCCCGGGGACGGCGTCGAGCACGGCTGGGCGCTCAACGATGCCACGATCGAGAAGGCCGACCCCTCGCGAATGATCGAGGTGATCGTCGAGGTGGACGGTCGCCCGCTGTCGTCGTTCGGCTGCGACGGGGTGGTGATGGCGACCTCGACGGGATCCACGGCGCATGCCTTCTCGGCCGGTGGCCCGGTGGTCTGGCCCGACGTCGACGCCATCCTTCTGGTGCCGGTGTCCGCGCACGCCCTCTTCGCGCGGCCCCTGGTGGTCGGCCCGTCCTCGGTGCTGGCCGTCGAGGTGCTCACGCGTTCGGTCAGCGCCGGCGTACTGAGCTGCGACGGGCGCCGCACGATGAACCTGCCGGTCGGCACGCGGGTCGAGGTGCGGCGCAGCCCGGTCCCGGTGCGGCTCGCCCGGTTGAGCCGCGCCCCGTTCGCCGACCGTCTGGTCTCCCGGTTCGACCTGCCCGTGTCCGGTTGGCGCGGACGCGCCCCGAACGGCTCGTGGTCGACGGGCGATGCGATGCGCACGCCTGCTGCCGAAGACGGCCGATGATCGAGGAGATCCGGATCGAGAGCCTGGGCGTCATCGCGTCCGCGCGGGTGAGGCTCGGCCCGGGCCTGACGGCGATCACCGGCGAGACGGGGGCCGGCAAGACGATGCTGCTCACCGGTCTCGGGCTGCTCCTCGGCGGTCGCGCCGACGCCACAACGGTTCGCAACGGGAGCGAGCAGGCGACGGCCGAGGGCTGCTTCGTCGTCCCTGCCGGGTCCCTGGTGGCCGAGCGTGCGCGGGAGGCGGGCGCGGACGTCGACGACGACGGTGTGCTCACGGTCCTGCGCACCGTCGCCGCGGCCGGCCGGTCCCGCGCCCACCTGGGTGGACGCACGGTTCCTCAGGCCGTCCTGGCCGACCTGGCCGAGCACCTGGTGACCGTGCACGGGCAGGCCGACCAGGTGCGGCTGCGCTCACCCATCCGGCAGCGCATGGCGCTGGACGCGTTCGCCGGTACCGAGCACGGTGCGCTCCTGGACGTCTACCGGGCGGCCTGGACGGAGCGCCAGCGCGTCGTCGCCGAGCTCGCGGAGCTGGTAGGGCATGCGCAGGACCGCACGCGGGAGGCCGAGCTGCTCCGGCTCGGGCTTGCCGAGGTCGAGCGGGTGGAGCCGCAGCCCGGCGAGGACCTCGAGCTCGCCGCCGAGGCTGAACGCCTCAGCCATGCCGAGGACCTGCGCGCCGCTGCCGACGCCGCCCACCAGGCGGTGTCCGGTACCGACGACGCGGTGGGCCTTGACGCGGCGGCGGTGCTGGTCGAGCAGGCCAGACGGGCCCTCGAGCCGGTCACCCGGCACGACGAAGTTCTTGCGGCCCTGGCGGAGCGGCTGGCAGAGGTGGGCTACACGCTCGCCGACCTGGGGACGGATCTTGCCCGCTACGCCGGCGAGGTCCAGGCGGACCCCGGCCGGCTGGCCGCCGTCCAGGATCGTCGCGCTCAGCTGACGTCCCTCGCCAGGGCTCACTCCGGCACTGTCGACGACGCTCTCGCCTGGGCTTCGTGGGCGGGGCTGCGCCTGCTGGAGCTGGAGCAGGGCGAGGACCGGACGGCCTCCCTCCGCGAGCAGATCGCGGGGCTCGAGGCAGAGCTGGCACGCCTGGCCGACGCGATCGGCGTCGGGCGGAGCACGGCCGCCGAACGGCTCGCGGAGGCCGTCACAGGCGAGCTCGCCGGGTTGGCGATGCCGGCAGCGACGTTCCGCGTGCTGCTCACGCCCACGGCCGAGCCGGGCCCCTGGGGTGGCCAGGACGTGGAGATGCTCCTCGCGGCCCATGCCGGTGCCCCGGCCCTTCCGCTGGGCCACGGCGCCTCCGGCGGAGAGCTGTCCCGCGTGATGCTGGCCATCGAGGTCGCCCTGGCCACCGCACCGGGGTCTGGTGCCATCCGGCCGCCGACGTTCGTCTTCGACGAGGTCGACGCCGGCGTCGGGGGCAAGGCTGCGGTGGAGGTCGGTCGGCGTCTTGCCGAGCTGGCCCGCCAGGCACAGGTCGTGGTGGTCACCCACCTGCCCCAGGTCGCCGCGTTCGCCGACCGGCACATCGTGGTCGAGAAGTCGGGGGGCACGGACGTGGTCACTGCCGCCGACGTCCGGGCGGTCACCGGAGATGACCGGGTGATCGAGCTGGCCCGCATGCTCTCCGGTCAGGAGGACTCCGCAACGGCCCTTCAGCACGCAGCGGAACTCCTCGAGCGCTCCGTCGTGGGACGATGACGCCCGATGAGACTGTTCCTGCGCCAGCGTCGCCCCACGCCCGGAGAACCGGGGATCGCCGGCACCGTCCGCGTTGACCCCAGGACCAAGAGCCTGACCAAGCGGTTGCGGCCCGGCGACATCGCGGTGATCGACCACCTCGACCTCGACCGCGTGTCGGCCGAGGCCCTCGCCGCGTGCCGTCCGGCCGCGGTGCTCAACGCCGCCCGCTCGACGTCGGGCCGGTACCCCAACCTGGGCCCGGGGATCCTGCTCGAGGCGGGCATCCCGCTGGTCGACGACCTCGGTCCGGACGTGCTGACCCTCGAGGAGGGCAGACGGATCCGGGTGGTGGACGCCGCCGTGCACGACGGCGAGCGGCTGGTCGCGGAGGGCACGCTCCAGGATGCGGCCTCGGTGGCCGCGGCGATGGAGGACGCCCGGGCCGGCCTGGCTACGCAGCTGGAGGCCTTCGCCGCTAACACGATGGACTACCTGCGCCGGGAGCGCGAGCTGTTGCTGGACGGCGTCGGGGTCCCGGACATCGCCACGGTCATCGACGGACGACAGGTGCTCATCGTCGTCCGGGGCTACCACTACAAGGAGGACCTGGTCACCCTCCGCCCGTACATCAAGGAGTACCGCCCCGTGCTGATCGGGGTGGACGGCGGGGCGGACGCGATCCTGGAGGCCGGCTGGAAGCCGAGCATCATCGTCGGTGACATGGACTCCGTCTCGGACCGGGCGCTGACCTGCGGAGCAGAGGTGGTGGTGCACGCCTACCGCGACGGCAGGGCCCCCGGTGTGGAGCGGGTGGAAGCCCTGGGTGTCGAGCACGTCGTGTTCCCCGCGACGGGCACCAGCGAGGACGTCGCCATGCTGCTCGCCGACGACAAGGGCGCCGAGCTGATCGTCGCCGTCGGCACCCACGCCACCCTGATCGAGTTCCTCGACAAGGGTCGCTCCGGGATGGCCAGCACCTTCCTGACCAGGCTCCGCGTCGGCGGGAAGCTGGTCGACGCCAAGGGCGTGTCCCGGTTGTACCGTCAGCGCATCTCGAACTGGCAGCTCGGCTGGCTGGTGCTCGCCGGCCTGCTCGCTCTCACGATCGCCATCGCATCCACAGCGGCGGGCCAGACGACGCTGGGGCTGCTCGGCGCATGGCTGGACTCCGTGTGGTCCTCCGTGCGGCAGCTCTTCGGCGCCGTGGCATGAGCCCCGCACCCGACAGGAGAACGACGTGATCGACTTCCGCTACCACCTGGTGTCCCTGATCTCCGTGTTCCTTGCGCTGGCGGTGGGCATCGTGCTGGGGGCAGGCCCGCTCAAGGAGGCCATCGGCGACACGCTCACCGGTGAGGTCGACCAGCTGAGGGCGCGGGCCGCCGACCTGCGGGCAGAACTCGATCAGAGCAATGTGGCGCTCGTCCAGAGCGAGGACGCGTTCGACTCCGTCGCGCCGGACCTGCTGGAGGGCATCCTCGCCGACCGGCGCATCGCCGTCGTCGAGATGGGTGGCACGGCCGGGCCCGTCCTGGAGCAGGTGAGCGAGCGCATCGTCCAGGCGGGTGCGACGGTCACCGGGACGGTCCGGGTCACTCAGGAGTGGACGGACACCGGCCGACGGACCTACCGCCAGACACTGGCCGGCACCCTGGTCGAGTACCTCGACCCTGCGCCGTCGGCAGCCGCCAGCACCGCGACCGAGCTGGCCGAGGCGCTCGCGCAGGCTCTGACGACGCCGGCCGCGGACAACCCCGACGCCCGGTCGGACGACGCAGTCGTGGTGCTGCAGCTGCTTGCGGAGGCGGGTCTTGTCGATGTCGCGGGGGAGATCCTCGAGCCCGCCGACGCGATCGTCCTGGTCGTGGGGCCCACTGCGGACATCGCAGACCAGGCGACGCAGGCGACGCCGGGCGCGGAGCCGACCGCCGAGGATCTGGCGCAGCTCCAGGAGTCCGTTGAGGCCGCGACGGAGATCGCCGTTGCGGCCGAGGCGCGTTCCGGCGGCGCCGTCGTGGCCGGGCACGAGCTCGTCGAGGGTGGCGTGCTGCGGGCGCTGCGCGACGATGCCCGCACCTCCACACGCGTGAGCACCGTGACGTCCGTGCACACCCTGGTGGGCCAGGTCAGTGTGCCGCTGGCCCTCGCGGACCAGATCAGCGGCGAGATAGGCCACTACGGATCCGACCCGGACGCGACGGCCGTTGTGCCACCGCGGGTGGTGCTCGTGCCGCCGCAGCGCCCGGTCCCGGACGGGACCGTCGGTACCGAGACCCCGGCGACCGACGGCACGCAGGGATGACCCGTCCGAGCGCCTCGACTGCCGCGACCGTCGCCGCCGGCGCCTGCTGGGCTACCCGCCAGGTGCTGGGCCGGATGGTCAGGGCCGACAGTGCCGACAGGGCCGACAGGGCTCGATGGACCCGCATCAACCACCGGGGCCAAGAGATCAGCCTGCTGGAAGGTCCGTCGGTCGCCGCAGGGCTGCTCGTGGGCGCCCTGACGGCCGGCGGGCGGGCCGGGGCGGCCGGCGCTCTCGCGGTCGCGGGTGCCGCGACGTTCGGCCTGGTCGACGACCTCGCTGAGGACGCGGCGGCGGCGCGCAAGGGGCTCCGTGGGCACCTGGGCGCCCTGGCTCGAGGCGAGCTCACCACCGGCGCCCTGAAGGTGCTCGGCATCGGTGCGACCGGGCTGATTGCCGCCGCAGTGCTCGGTGGCGGACCAGGCCGGGCGGGCCGGTCGCTGACCGCGCGGGGCGTCGACGTCGTCACTTCGGGTGCGTTGATCGCGGCCTCCGCCAACCTCGTCAACCTGCTGGACCTGCGGCCGGGGAGGGCGCTCAAGGTGGGTGGGATCGCCGCGCTGCCGGCGCTGCTGCTCCCGCGCGGCCGCTCGCTCGCCGCCGGCTGCCTCGGCTCGGCGGCGGCCGCACTCGGACCGGACCTCGCGGAGCGGGACATGCTCGGTGACGGCGGTGCCAATGCGCTCGGCGCCCTGCTGGGCACCGCAGCGGTGGCCTCGGCGCCCCGCCCGGTCCGGCTCGCGATGCTGGCGGGCGCCGTCGGGCTGACGCTGGCCAGCGAGCGGGTCAGCTTCACGCAGGTGATCGAGCGGACGCCGGCCCTTGCCGCGATCGACAGGTGGGGGCGCCGGGCGGACGGCCGGCGGTGAGGGCCCGGCAGCTCGTCACCGGCCTGGCCGGTGCCGCGGCCATGATCGCCCTGGTCAACATCGCGAGTCGGGTCGTCGGCTTCGTCCGCCAGCTCGTCATGCTCAACCAGGTCGGCGCCGACGCCTTCGGCAATGCGTACACCTCCGCGAACACCCTGCCGAACGTGCTCTTCGAGGTCGTCGCGGGTGGGGCGCTCGCGGGAGCCGTCGTGCCGCTGATTGCGGCACCCCTCGCCCGCGCCATGCGCCGCGACGTCGACCGGACGGCGTCGGCCCTCCTCGGCTGGGCGCTGGCGGTGCTGGTCCCGCTCGCGGTCGTCGTCGCGCTGGCCTCTCGGCCGCTGGTCGGTCTGTTCATGCAGGGCCGGGGGGATGCGGAGGTCGACGTCGCGGCGACGTTCCTCGCGGCGTTCGCACCGCAGATCCCGCTCTACGGCATCGGGCTCGTGCTCACCGGGGTGCTCCAGGCGCAGCGCCGGTTCCTCGCCGCCGCGCTGGCCCCGGTGCTCAACAGTGCGGTCGTGATCGGGGTCTTCATCGCGTTCGGGCGGATGGTCCCGGGTGCGAAGGACGACCCCGCGGCCGTTGCGGACGCCGCGGTGGCCCTGCTCGGTTGGGGCACGACGGCCGGCGTCGCGGTGATGAGCCTCCCGCTGCTGTGGCCGGTGCATCGGACGGGGGTGCGGCTGCGCCCGACGTTGACCTTCCCGGAGGGCGTGGCTGCGCGTGCGCGGTCGCTCGCACTAGCCGGTGTCGGCGCGCTCATTGCCCAGCAGGTGAGTGTGCTGGCCGCCCTCGCGACGGCCAACGGTTACGGCGGGGTCGGCACCTGGCCGGTGTTCGTGTCCACCCAGGCCGTGTACCTCCTGCCCTACGCGGTGCTCGCCTTCCCGCTCGCGACCGCGACCCTGCCGCGCCTGGCCGAGCGTGCCGCGCGCGACGACGTGGTCGGCTTCGCCACCCTGACGTCCCGCACGACGCGTGCAGTCCTGCTGGTGTCCGGCGTGGGCGCGGCCGCCCTCGTCGCCGTGGCCCCAGCGGTGCAGCGGGTGTTCGTGCCGATCGTCGAGGGCGACGTGGACGGCATGGCGGTCGGGCTCACCTGGATGGCACCCGGGCTGCTCGGGTTCGCCCTGATCCTGCACCTGTCGCGCGCTCTGTACAGCCTGCACCGGGGCCGCACGGCGGTCACCGCGACCGCGATCGGCTGGCTGGTGGTGGCGGCGGTGACCGTGGTGTTCGTGCCGGTGCTCACCGGCGGTGACCAGGACCAGGTCGCGACGCTGCGGGGGCTCGGGATCGCGACTGCGGTCGGCATGACGGTGGCGGGCGTCGGGCTCGTCCTGGGGCTCGTCCGGGCCGCGGGGGCGCCCGCCGTCGCTGGTGTCGCGAGGACCGCCTGCGTCGTCACTGCGGGCGGTGTCCTTGGCGCCTGGGCGGGCCGGGCAGTGACCGTCGGGCTGGGGTACACCACGACCTGGTCGGCCGTCGTCGCCGGCGTGATCGGCGCCGTCGTGTGCGGCGCGGTCGTCGTCGTCGTGGCCATGGCCCTCGACCGGAGCGTGCTCCGCACGCTCGTCGACCGGAATCCCGAGACGGCTCCCGAGAGTCCGGCGGGCGACGGCTCGGCCGTCGGGTAGAGTAAAAGCCCGTGGCAGAGCGCGCAAGCAGACCCTCCGGGCGGTCGGACTTCACGACCCGGCACATCTTCGTCACCGGGGGCGTCGCCTCCTCACTCGGCAAGGGCTTGACGGCCTCCAGCCTCGGCCGCCTGCTGCGGTCCCGGGGCATCCGGGTCGCCATGCAGAAGCTCGACCCGTACCTCAACGTCGACCCGGGCACGATGAACCCGTTCCAGCACGGTGAGGTGTTCGTCACGGACGACGGCGCCGAGACGGACCTGGACATCGGGCACTACGAGCGGTTCCTTGACGTGCCCCTGACCTCCCAGGCGAACGTCACCACCGGGCAGATCTACTCCACCGTCATCGCCAAGGAGCGGCGCGGGGAGTTCCTCGGCGACACCGTGCAGGTGATCCCGCACATCACCGACGAGA
>Ga0209386_1001049_pt1 | contig 12072 bp, 6 predicted proteins | sample NGEPertwo_FD_184510 | JGI IMG/M metagenome (GOLD analysis project Ga0209386, IMG submission 184510) | Arctic peat soil microbial communities from the Barrow Environmental Observatory site, Barrow, Alaska, USA - NGEE Permafrost154B-two... | ecosystem: Environmental > Terrestrial > Soil > Wetlands... | reverse complement strand
CCGCAATTATTTACTATGAAGAATGCAAATCTGTATGGTACATTCAATATTAAAATAAAGCCGGGTACTGAAACTGAAAGTCTAAAGTTCATTCAAAAAACTTTTAAACAATATTTTCCTTTGAGCCCGTATTCATACCTGTTTAAGGGTGACCAACGGATTAAAGATTACGAAGCTGAGGCCAAGTGGAAACAGATCATTTTCTTTGGCGCCATTTTAACCATATTTATTTCTTGTATTGGTTTGTTCGGATTATCAGTTTTATCAGCTGAAAAACGGACAAAAGAGATCGGTATACGCAAAGTCCTTGGTGCATCAGTAAACAGCGTTGTCACAACACTTTCAAGAGATTTTTTAAAGCTGGTCCTTATTGCACTGATTGCAGCAATACCGCTTGCATGGATGGCCGCAAATAAATGGCTTCAGAACTATCCATATCGCATTACATTAGACTGGTGGCTCTTTGCAATAGCAAGTTTGCTTGTAGTAGTTGTAGCTCTTGCCACCATTATAACACAGGCCGTAAGAGCTGCAATGGCTAATCCGGTAAAATCATTACGGACAGAATAAAAATAGACCTATGATCAAAAATTATTTCAAAACTGCATTCAGAAACTTTTGGCACAATAAGGTTTTTTCATCAATCAATGTCCTTGGATTATCAATCGGCATTAGTGTATCCCTTGTTTTGTTTTTAATTGTCTATTTTGAATTCAGCTTTGATAAATTTGAGAAAGACAACGACAGAATTTATCGCGTAATCATAGAAATGAAGCACGACGGTGAAATAGGCTACAGTGCTGCTGTACCAGCACCATTAGGTGCTGCAACGGAAAAAGAAATAACAGGCATCGAACAAACAATTCCGCTTTTCCAATTTCAGGGTAATGGGAATGTAAATGTATTGGTTACGAAGAAAAACAGCACAGATCCTGTTGTCTATAAAAATCAGTCGGGGGTAATCTTCACCAACGAAGACTATTTTAAACTGCTATCGTACAAATGGATTGCGGGCACATCGTCTGCAATACAGCAACCTTTTACGGTAGTTCTTACAGAGAGCAGGGCCAGGCAATATTTTCCCAATACTTCATTTCAGGATGTTATCGGAGAAACGATAACGTACGGCGATTCTTTAAAAACAACCGTAACAGGAATTGTGCAGGATATCAGCGAAAATACATTTTTTACCTCACTTGAATTTATCTCTTTGCCAACAGTCATGCAGACTGGCTTAAAAGACAATTTTATGATGAGTGTATGGAATGACTGGATGGCTTACTCTCAATTATTCATAAAAATTGCTGAAGGAAATACACCGGAAAAAGCCGAGGCAAACATCAACGCTTTATTGAATAAGTATAACAAGGACGCCAATAAAAGTCCGAGTAATTCAATGACTTTCCGGTTACAGCCTTTAAGCGAAGTTCATTTCTATTACGATAGTTTTGGACACAGAACCGCCCATAAACCCACCCTTTATGGTTTGCTGGCTATTGCCGGATTTTTGTTGTTGCTTGGCTGTATCAACTTCATTAATCTCACGACTGCTAATGCAGCGAAAAGAGCAAAAGAGATCGGTATTCGCAAAACATTGGGCAGCTCAATGAAGCAACTTGTGTTCCAGTTTCTGAGTGAGACTTTTTTTATTACAGTAATAGCTACTGCAATTGCAATTACACTCACCCCTTTGCTGCTAAAGTTGTTTTCTGACCTTCTTCCGGTAGGATTAGCATTTGATCTGTTCCGGCAGCCTTCTATAATGCTATTCATTTTTATACTTACGGTAGCTGTGAGTTTAATTGCAGGGTTTTATCCCGCATTTGTGCTGTCACGTTTTCTCCCGGTGACTGTTTTAAAGGACCAGGCGAGTAAAAATAAAGGACAAACCAGAAGCGTATGGATAAGGAAGTCATTAACTGTAACACAATTTGTAATCGCACAGTTTTTTGTGATCGCCACATTAATGGTTAGCGAACAAATAAATTATACCCTCAATAAAGATTTAGGTTTTAAAAAGGATGCCATTTTAAATTTTAGCACTCCATGGGGTAATTCCGTAAATAACCAAAACCTGTTACTGCAAAAATTAAAAGCGATTCCTGAAATACAAACAGCTAGTGTCGGGTTTCTTCCTCCTGAAACTGACGGACCAGCTTTTACGAACGTAAAATACAATGACGGTGTAAAGGACATAAAGGCGGATGTACAAATAAGATGGGGCGATACCACCTTTCTGAAATTGTACCAGATCAAAATATTAGCGGGGAGGAATGTTCTGCAAAGTGATACCATTAAGGAATTTGTAATCAATGAAACCTATTCGAAGGTTTTGGGTTTTCAGAATCCTGCTGATGCACTTAATAAGCAATTGGATTTTAACGGAAAAAAATTGCCGATAGTAGGTGTCATGAATGATTTTCATGAACAGTCCTTGCACAAACCAATTGATCCGGTTGTATTCGCCTCATTTAATAGTCGTAACGGCTATTTTCATATCGCACTGATGCCTCAAAACGTAGGAGGAATTACATGGCAAAATGCAATTCAGAAGATTAAGAAAGCTTATGAGCAGGTTTATCCGGAAAATGATTTTAGCTATAGTTTTTTGGACGAATCGATCGCGAAATTTTATCAGAGTGAGCAACAAACACAACGACTTTTGAAATGGGCCACCGGCTTTGCTATTCTTATCAGTTGTCTTGGCTTACTTGGTCTGGTTATATACACGACGAATACAAGGGCTAAAGAGATTGGAATACGTAAAGTGCTTGGCGCAACTGTAGCGCAAATCGTTACAATTTTGTCTAAAGATTTTGTGAAGCTTATATTAATTGCATTTGTAATAGCAGCCCCTATTGCCTGGTGGGCTTCCTATAACTGGCTGCAGAATTTTGCATACAGGGTGGATATGAGCTGGTGGATATATGTGGCAAGTGGAATGGGAATGGTTTTAATTGCACTTTTTACGTTAAGTCTGCAAACGATAAAAGCAGCGACAGCGAACCCGGTGAAGAGTCTGAGAACGGAGTAATAGAATAACTGGTTACTGGAAATCAGTTATTTGTAAACCGGTTTTTCCAGAAACTAATTTTTCAATAGTAAATAACAAGATTACGATATACGAAACTTAAAAACAGTGAAGAAGCATTTAATAGCAACATTTATTTTCATCGCCTATAGCGTGATCCTGATCAAAGTAATGGTATTTAAGGACGTGCCGATTATCAGGATAGGCTCACTGATGCTTAAATTTGGAGGAACGCAGGAAGGTCCAGCAAACTTAGTGCCGTTCAAAACCATTTTGCCGTATCTGCTCGGTGAGAAGGGGTTGCTTATTGGTGCCATTAATCTCCTCGGAAATATTGTTTTACTTGTGCCAATAGGATTTCTTGTTCCTTTCGTCTTTCGGAACATGACATGGAAAAAAACGCTCGCGCTCGCTGTTGCTGCTGGCTTTTTCATCGAAGGAATGCAAGTGGTGTTACACCTTGGCATATTTGACATTGATGACGTTATACTGAACGCAATCGGTGTGGTGATCGGCTATTGGGCGTTTGTGATACTCGCAAACTGGGTGCGTTCAGGGAAATATAAAACTATAATTATTATAGCAATTATTGTTATCGCTACTGCGGTGACTGCGTTGTATGCTATTTATCCGAAGGGTCAGCAGCAACGTATGAATTCCTTACGCGGCGCTGAGAATGGTCAGTCTGATCGTTTTGATAATGAAGAACGTAAAATGTCCCCAGGCGTCGATCCCTGTAATGGCACCGGTGGAACCGGACAGATCATTAGTATGAGAAATAACACAATTACTATTAAACGGAATGACGGCATCAGTCAAATTATTAAACTTACAGATCGGACAAAGATCAGAACTTCAATGGGTCCTGCATCCGAATCCGATTTGAAAACAGGAGACAGGGTAACTGTAGTTATCGATAGCAGCGAGACCGCAACGCTTGTTTTGATCTGCAATGCAGCAATAAAATGACAAAATTGTTTTAAAAAAGATAAGCATGTTTAAAAATTATTTCAAAATCGCATGGCGGAACTTATTTCGAAACAAAGCATTCTCTGCCATTAATATATTGGGACTTGCTCTCGGTATGGCTTGCAGTTTGCTGATCATGCTTTGGGTGCAGGATGAACGTAACGTAGACGGTTTCCACAGCAACGGGAAACAATTGTACCAGGTTTATGAACGGTCGCATTACGATGGAAAAGTGGAAGCCGGTTATGCAACACAAGGCTTGCTTGCAGAAGAACTAAAAAAGGTGATCCCTGAAATAAAATATACCAGCAGCATGGATTATGCGTCACAGCCTGGTACCAAAAATACGTTTGAGGCCGGTGACAAGGTCAATAAAATGTTTGGAAAATTTGCCGGAGCCGATTTTTTCAGCATGTTTAGCTATAAACTGCTGCAGGGAATACCAGCAACAGCATTGAATACACCTGGATGCATTGCAATTTCAAGGAAAATGGCGGAATCCTTCTTTGGAAGTCCCGATAAAGCCATCGGAAATACGATTCGTTACGAAAACAAGGAAGACCTGAAGGTAACAGCCGTTTTCGAAAATATACCGGTTAATTCTTCTCAACAATTTGATTTTTTAAGAAGCTGGATTGACTTTGTGAAACAAAATGCATGGGTCAACAACTGGGGAAATGCGAGTCCCGATACCTATATTCAACTGCTCCCGGGAGCCGATCCGGTTAAAGTAAGGGCTGAAATAAAGGATTTCATCTACCGTTATAAAGCCAAAGACAAGGGATCAGTTACAGAACTCGACTTGCAACCCTATCCCGATAAATACCTTCATGCCACTTTTAAAGACGGTTATGTTGACGGAGGACGAATTGAATATGTACGCCTTTTCAGCATCGTAGCCCTTTTTATTCTGTTGATTGCTTGCATCAATTTCATGAACCTGGCAACGGCACGTTCAGCCAGGCGATCCAAAGAGGTTGGAATCCGTAAAGTGCTGGGTGGTATCCGTTCAGCGTTGATTGCACAATTCATGGGTGAAGCCTTGCTGCTTACATTTATCTCCGGAATAATTGCTGTTGCACTGGCGGGGATACTTTTGCCAGTCTTTAATGACTTAACCGGAAAGCAACTATTCCTTCCTGTGGGACAGCCTTTCTTCTGGACATCTTTAGTTGCTCTGTTAACAATTACAGGATTAATAGCTGGCAGTTATCCGGCTTTATTCATGTCATCGCTTAACACAATCCGGGTATTAAAAGGGAATCTGAAATTTAGCTGGAATGCAACAATTTTCAGAAAAGGGTTAGTTGTCTTTCAATTCTCGCTCTCTATTATACTTATTGTGAGTATGATGGTAATCTATCGCCAGATTGATTACATACAATCCAAAAATCTCGGATACGATCGCGAAAACCTTATTTATTTACCGATAGAAGGGAATCTTGTCCAAAATTTCAGGCTCTTCAAGGATGAAACGACAAGGGAAACAAGCATATTATCTGTTTCAAAAATGCGGAACTCACCTACGATTATTGAACACCACACCTCCAGTATTGATTGGCTTGGCAAGGATCCTAATGTTAGTGTTTCATTTGCTGATGGAGTTGTTGGATATGATTTTGTAAAAACGATGAAACTGAACATGGTTGAAGGGCAGGATTTTTCAAAGGATTTTGGAACAGATTCAACCGGATATTTGCTGAATGAAACAGCCGTACGCAAGATTGGCTTACAAAATCCGGTTGGCCAAACCATCTCATGGGGAAACCGCCCGGGTAAGATCATTGGGGTTTTGCAGGATTTTCATTTCAATTCGATACACCAGACCATTGATCCGCTGATAATTCGGCTTGATGAAAGGTGGAAGTGGGGAACAGTTCTTGTCCGAACCAAAGCAGGCAAAACCAAAGAAGCAATTGCCGGATTACAGAAGATCTGTAAATCGTTGAATCCTGATTTCCCGTTTACTTACCAGTTTTCTGACGAGGAATACACCAAATTGTACAACAACGAACAGGTCGTCAGTAAACTGGCCAATTACTTTGCATTTCTGGCAATCTTCATCTCCTGTCTTGGCTTATTTGGCCTGGCTACGTTTACAGCAGAACAGCGCACCAAAGAGATTGGCGTTCGTAAAGTGTTGGGAGCATCTGTATCCCACATTGTTTCACAACTCTCATTCAGCTTTTTAAAGCCGGTTGCGATAGCGCTGTTAATTGCATTCCCAATCGCCTGGTATGCAATGAACCTTTGGTTACAGGGCTTTGCCTACAAGATTGATATTACATGGTGGATGTTTGCAATTGCGGGTCTGCTCACAATTGGCATTGCGTTGCTGACAGTCAGTTATCAAAGTATTAAGGCTGCTTTGGTGAACCCGGTGAAGAGCATGAGAACAGAATAAAACAATTATAACAGAAAACAACCTCTATGTTTAAAAATTATTTCAAAATGGCGTGGCGCACGGTATACAAAAATAAAGTGTACAGTGCCATCAATATAACCGGTCTCGCGCTGGGAATTGCATCTTGTATGATTATTTTTCTGGTTGTGAAATACGAGCTTGGTTATGACAGTTTCAATAAAAAAGCAGATCGCATTTACCGTGTTACATTAAATGCAATTGATTTTAACCCCAGTGTTTCGATGGCAGTGACGCCTGCGATGCGAACCTATTTTCCTGAGCTGGAACAGGTCTCGCAGGTATGGTATCAACATGATGGACTGGTCACCGTCAATAATAAAAGATACAGCGAAATAGGATATATGTTTGCGGATGCGCAGTTCCCAAAAATATTCGATTATGAATGGGTGGCCGGTAATCCCGCCACTGCATTGTCGGAACCCAATTCTGTAGTACTTACTGAAAGTATCGCTCAGAAATATTTTCAGCAGGATGTTGTAAATGCCGGTAAAGATGTGATGGGACAAGTTATCAACCTCGACAATCATTATAACCTGAAAGTAACCGGTATCATTAAAGACCTGCCCGGCAACACCAATCTCCCGTTTATATTTATGGTCTCTTTTGAAACGGTGAAAGAGGATGTGAAGGGGATGATGTCCCAATTTTATAATATATCAGGCGGAAACACGTATATCCTGATCCCTCCAAATTATGACATCGAAAACATGCGGAGGAGGATACCTGATTTTATTGCCAATAACTGGGGTAAGGATATTGCAAAGGAAGCAAGGTTGCCGCTGCAGCTGCTTAAAGATATTCACTTCGACCAGCGATATTTAAACAGTGATGTAACACCAACCTCTTCAAGAGAGACTTATTGGGCACTGGCTGCGGTGGCGATCTTTATCATCATTATAGCGAGTATCAATTTTATAAATCTTGCCACTGCACAGGCTATTAAACGTACCAAAGAAATAGGCATCAGAAAAGTACTCGGTTCGCGTCGTTCACAGTTAGTTACTCAGTTTCTTGGTGAAACAACTTTAATGGTCATTGTGGCGCTTGTGCTTGGCATATTGGTGACTGCCTTTTTTATACCTGTTGCCGCTCACATGTTTGCGATAAAAATAAGTATTACGCAATTAATGAACCCGTCAGCAGTAGCGCTGCTGCTGTTAATCGTCGCAAGTACGATATTATTGGCCGGATTGTATCCCGCATTTGTGCAGTCGGCATTTAATCCAGTTCAATCGCTGAAGAGCCAGTCGGCACAGCATATGGGTGGTCTAACATTGCGCAAAGCATTGGTGGTACTACAGTTCGTAATCTCCCAGGTGATGATCATTGGAACCCTTGTGGTGGCCTATCAGATGTACTTCTTAAAAAACCAGGATTTAGGCTTTGATAAAGAAGCTGTTATTTCATTTCGTGTACCCGATCAATCCAAACGCGATGTTTTAGCCCAGCAACTGCAAGCAAATCCGGGAGTAGCAGATTTGTGTTTTGCGTCTGGTGCCCCTTCTTACAACTCATCCTATTGTGATGTCAGTTCGCCTGAATCGGGCAATCCGAAAGGTGAAGTAACTGAATTGAAGTTCATCGACGAACATTATACGGATCTGTTTAAACTCAATATGCTCGCCGGTGAAAAGGTGACAAAGAAAGTTGATACGGACACAATCTATGAGGCAGTCGTGAATGAAACACTGTTGCAAAAGCTGAATCTGAATGATCTACAGAAGGCAGTTGGCAAGCATATTATGCTGAATGGCAGACGTACAACCATTATCGGCGTTGTTCAGGATTTTCAAAGTGAATCGAAACACAAAATGAGAAGACCTTGTGCCTTACTTTACATACCCAGAGGCCTTTATTCCGCTTGTATTAAACTGCAGCCTTCGAATATGCAGCGTACAATTACCGATATCGATAAGACCTATTCAGCAATGTTCCCTGATAACCTGTTTCAATACCAGTTTCTGGATGAACACATTGCCAATTTATACAAGCAGGAAGAAAAGGAGTATGTAGCATTTAAACTTTTCTCCGGCATTGCCATCATCATTGGTTGTCTGGGATTGTATGGTCTGGTTGCTTTTGCGGCGGCACAGCGCACAAAAGAAGTTGGGATACGTAAAGTGTTGGGTGCTTCGCTTACGAATATCATGATCCTGTTCTCCAAAGAGTTTGCAATATTGATTTCAATCGCTTTTATAATCGCGGCCCCGATCGCTTACTATTTTATGAATAACTGGCTTTATAGCTTCGCTTACCAGGTCAATATCGGCATCAGCATATTTGTAATTGCGTTGGCAGCAACGTTCCTTATTGCGGCCTTTACAATTGCTTTCCAGGCTGTGAAAGCGGCCATTGCCAATCCGGTGAAGAGTTTGAGAACAGAGTAATCAATATAAATTGACTAAGGATTATCGAAAATATAGTTTATACAATTAGAACTTTAATAGATGCTAAAAAACTTTTTCAAAACTGCATGGCGCGGTATGGTAAAGAATAAATTTTATTCGACCATTAATATCCTTGGTTTGACCATTGGCATGGCAAGTGCAATACTAATTCTGTTATGGATACAAAATGAAATGAGCCATGACCGGTTCTACCAAAAAACCGATCGCATCTACCTGGCAAATAACCGCGATAAATTGAACGGCCAAATGATGGCCTGGAGTAATACACCGAAACCACTTGGGCTTGCCATCAGGAACGATTATCCTGAAGTAGAAGATATTGTTCGCATTGATGAATATGCGGCAAATCTTTTGCTGACAGCAGGAGAAAAACATTTTATCCTGCACGGCATATTTGCAGATTCAGGTTTCCTGAAGGTCTTTAGTTTGCCTTTACTGGAAGGAAATGCAGCTACTGCGTTAAACGCTCCGAATGGGATTGTACTTACGAAACAACTGGCTGTAAAATTATTTGGAAATGAAGATCCGATGGGTAAAGCCGTAAGTGTAGATGTGACTGATATGTTTACTGTTACCGCAGTATTAGAGGATTTACCACCCAATACCCGATTCAATTTTGAATATATTTTGCCATGGTCATATGCTGCAAAAAAAAGTATGGATAGTAACAACTGGGGCAGTAATAGTATACTTACTTATATTTTATTAAAACCAGGCGCTTCACAAGCGCTGTTCGATGAAAAGATCAAAAACATTACAATTAACCATACCAGGGATGGGGCGGACAAATCAACGACAGAAGTATTTACACAAAGGTTAAAAGATTGCTGGCTGTACGATAAGCAGGAAAACGGAATGTATGTTGGGGGAAGAATTGAGCGGGTAAAATTGTTTGCAATTATAGCTGCCTTAATACTCATTATTGCCTGCATCAACTTTATGAATCTTAGTACAGCCCGAAGCGAGAGTCGGGGTAAAGAAGTCGGTATCCGTAAAGTTATCGGTGCGCAAAGGCAATTTTTAATTGCACAATTTATGGCTGAAAGCACTTTGTTTGCAATTGTTGCCGGTATCCTGTCGGTAATTGTTGTACTTCTTGTCTTGCCGGCCTTCAACCTGCTCATTGGGGTTAATTTGTTCATCGATTTTAGTAATCCGTATTACTGGCTTTTTGCGCTATTCTTCATTTTGCTAACCGGATTGCTGGCGGGTCTGTATCCGGCATTTTACCTTTCTTCAATCAAACCTATAAAGGCTTTAAAAGGGGCCTTTAAATTAGCCGGATCGGTTGTGACGCCACGCAAAGTATTGGTGGTAATTCAATTTACGTTTGCCATTGTTTTGATCATCAGCACTATTATTGTGAGTGAACAGATTAAATTCGCACAGAACAGGGATGCAGGCTATTCAAGAAGTAATCTTGCCTTTATCATTGAATTTGGCGATGCGCATAAAAATTACGAACTGATAAAACGTGGATTACTCGAAAGTGGAGCTGCAACGGATGTCGCACAAACAAGCGCACCAATGACCGAAAGCTGGGGAGATAGCTGGGGATTTTCATGGCAGGGGAGCACCGAAAGTGATAAGAAAACGGACTTTATAATATTTGGTGCTGCTGATGATTTTATAACAACAATGAAATCAAAAATTGTGCAGGGGAGGGGTATTGATGTTATTCAATATAAAACAGATTCTACAGCCTGCCTTCTAAATGAAACAGCCGTTAAAGTAATGCGTCTGAAAAATCCAATCGGGCAGTTGATCACCAATGGCAACGATAAGCTGCATGTAGTGGGGGTCGTACAAGATTTTATCCTGGGAACACCTTACGAACCGGTTCAGCAGATGATTATCTGCGGTCCTGTTTTGAGTGGAAATGTTATCAATTTCAAGCTGAATCCTAAGCCAACTATTTCGGCAAGCCTGCAAAAGGCGGAAGCTGTTTTTAAACAATATAATCCACAGTATCCGTTTAATATTCGCTATTATGATCATGAATATAAGCTGAAGTTCCAGGATGAACAGCAAACGGGTATGCTTGCAAGTTTATTCGCGGGACTTACCATTCTTATATCCTGCCTTGGATTGCTTGGCCTGGCCACATTTGTTGCAGAAACACGAGTTAAAGAAATTGGGGTTCGCAAAGTGCTTGGCGCAAGCGTTCAAGGCATCGTCGCGCTATTATCAAAGGATTTTTTAAAACTTATATTGATATCTTTTTTGATTGCATCGCCGGTTGCATGGATGCTAATGCACAGCTGGCTTGCATCCTATACTTACCAGGTAAATATATCATTGTGGGTTTTTATTATTGCAGGAGCGTTATCGGCAGCGATTGCATTTATAACGGTAAGTTTTCAGGCAATTAAAGCAGCAATAGCCAACCCGATAAAGAGTTTAAGAACAGAGTAATAAATTGCAAACGAATATATAATAATCAATCATGATCAAATTAAAGAATATTTTCAAGTGGGTGAATTCCGGTGGTAACAGGGTCTTTTTATTAAAGGACATTAACCTGGACATCAAAGAAGGGGAGTTTATCAGCATTATGGGACCATCGGGTTCGGGAAAATCAACATTGCTGAATGTAATCGGCATGCTCGATGAGTTTAATGAAGGTGAATACCAGTTTCTTGACCAGCCTGTACATCTGTTAAAAGAGAAACAAAAAGCACAGTTTTATAAAACCCATATCGGTTTTGTGTTCCAGGCTTACCATTTGATTGACGAATTAACGGTCTACGAGAACATTGAAACGCCGTTACTCTATCAAAACATTAAGTCTTCTGAAAGGCAGGCCATTGTTGCTGATATCCTCGACCGTTTCAATATTGTTGGAAAGAAAGACCTGTTTCCCGCACAATTGTCGGGTGGTCAGCAGCAGTTGGTAGGCGTTGCAAGGGCATTGGTCGCAAAACCGAAGCTGATCCTTGCAGATGAGCCAACGGGAAATCTGAATACGAAACAAGGGGAGGAGATCATGCAACTTTTTAAACAGTTAAACGAAGAGGATGGTGTCACGATCATTCAGGCAACACACTCTGAAAAGAATGCGGCATATGGATCTAAAATCATTAACCTGCTCGACGGAAGAGTGGACAAATAGACATTCATAGACATTCATAGACATTCATAGACATTCATAGTCATTTATGGTCATTAAAAGTCATTAAAAAGCCATTTATAGTCATTTCATCTTAATGACCAATGACCATCAATGACCCCTTAATGAC
>Ga0209386_1001048_pt1 | contig 12076 bp, 10 predicted proteins | sample NGEPertwo_FD_184510 | JGI IMG/M metagenome (GOLD analysis project Ga0209386, IMG submission 184510) | Arctic peat soil microbial communities from the Barrow Environmental Observatory site, Barrow, Alaska, USA - NGEE Permafrost154B-two... | ecosystem: Environmental > Terrestrial > Soil > Wetlands... | reverse complement strand
ATAAACGAAGAACGGTAGAAAGCCCTCTGATATTTGATGATAAGACCAATAATTATGAAATGGATTTTGAAGATTTAGAGCGCAAGGTTAAAGAACCAAATAATAAACTCCTCATTCTTTGCAATCCCCATAATCCTATGGGTAGAGCTTGGTCTGAGGAGGATCTGAGAAAGCTAGGCGAGCTTTGTTTAAATAACGGAGTCCTTGTATTCTCAGATGAGATTCATTCTGACCTTATTTTTAAAGGCTATAAGCACACACCCTTGGGCATGCTGGAAGAAAAAATGAATCAAAACCTTATTACAGCTTATGCCGCAAGCAAAAGTTTTAATTTAGCCGGTCTACAAACCTCAGCTATTATTATTGCTAATGACGAAATTCGTAAAAAGTATATCAATCAGCTTGAAGTAAATTGTGTGGGTGGTGTTAATTTTTTTGGTACAATAGCACTGGAGGCGGCCTATAACCATGGAGAGCAATACTTAAATGAGCTGCTTGAATATGTAGAAGCCAATGTAGACTATGCAATAGACTATGCAGAAAAGAATCTGAAAGGGGTCAGGATTTTAAAACCACAGGCCACCTATCTTGTTTGGATAGATTTTAAGGGAACCGGTCTTTCAGCAGATGAAATTGATGCCTTAGTTATAGAAAAGGCAAAGATTGCAGTCGATTTGGGACGCTGGTTTGGCAAAGAAGGAGCTGGCTTCTTAAGATTCAATTTTGCTTGTCATCGCTCCACACTAGAAAAGGCGTTGGGACAGTTAAAGTCCGCTCTTGATACGTTATAATTCGTTTGCTGGAATCTCAATAACAGATCTTTGCAACCTGATTAGTTCTTCTAGGAATTATAACATCGCAAAATCCGGGGTATTGGCTATTTCGTCCAACTATCGACTATACCCTTATTATCCTTGCTCCATTTTTTTGCAGCATCGTAAGGGTCCATCCCTTCGTTAATAAGACTTTCGAGGTCACCGACTTGCTTATCAGACATTTTAAAGGCTTTCACCATCTTGGCAACGTCAGCATTATTCTTGGTGAATTCCTTGTTCGCGATGGTATGAATCCCTTCGGCTTCTCCATAAGTCTTCTCAGGATCCTCTAAGTACTTAAGATCGTACTTGGCAAACATCCAATGAGGACTCCAACCAGTAATAACAATCGATTTTTTTTCACGGTAGGCCTTATCAAGGGCTGTCAACATCGCGGCTTCGGAACTTGCAACTACTTTATAGTTTATCCCTAAGGTTTCTATTAGCTTGTCCGTAGTTTCTATAATACTAGCACCCGGATCAATACTTATAATTTCACCATTAAACTCACTTTCTTTTCCTTTCAGATCTTTAACGGATTTGATATTAACATAGCTTGGAACAACGAGTCCAACTTTTGCTGCGCCCTCATACCATGTCCCATAGTCATCCAGGGTATCTTTATACTTTTCCATATACGCTTTATGCGTAATGGGGAGCCAACTATCCATGAAAAGATCCATATCCCCTTTGTTTAACCCAACGAAGAGTGGTGCCACATCAAGCATTGTAATATTAACTTGATAACCTTTCTCCTCTAGAATTACCTTCCAGAGATTGGTGACAGCTATATCTTCTGCCCAACTGACATAACCAATGTTGATCGTCTTGTTCTGGCTTGGCTTAGGGGTAGTTCCACACCCCGCCACTAGTCCCACGGTTAGCACTGCCACCACGGCCAATGCTAGGCCTCGTTTCCATTGATTTTTTAGTAACTTCATTGGTCATCCTCCTAATATTTTATTCGTTTGATTCTTAGTCGTTTGATCGGGTACTTATCGTTTGATTGCAATTTTTCTGCCGGCCTGTTTGGGTATCGTCTTCTCTTTATGTTCATTTCGAAGCTTCTCAATTGACGTTTCGACGAACTGCGGAAAAGGTGCTGGTTTCCCTTTGTTCATATCCATTCCCATCAACATCTGTTCACTCGTCGCGATCACTTCTCCGTTACCATTTTTCATGGTGAAAAATAAATGAAGGCGTTTCGCATCGCTGTCAAGTAGCTGAACTTCAGTAAGAAGTTTTTCGTTTTTGAGCGCTTCTTTTAAGTAGCATACATGCGTCTCAAGCGTGAAAATTGTATAGGCGTTTTTCGAACGGGCTTTCTCGTCCAGCTCAATATAATCAATGAAGTCATCTACAGCCAGACTAAATACTTTCGCATACGCAGCATCGTTCATATGTCCGTTATAATCAACCCATTCACTGCTCACACGAGTTTCATATAAAAAAGATTGTCCAGACATGCTGGTGCCTCCTTTTAATGACCTGTTTTTTTTACAAATGTTTCCGATTCTGGCCTATACGACTCGACTAAATCAAGAAGCTCTACTAAAAACGCATTACGCTTTGTTTCCAGCTCCGCAATCGAAACATCTCCCGCCTGGTCTTCACAGCCCGTGATGACTTTTTCTTTCAACTCGTCTGTCAGTTCCGGTGCTTCTAGTTTCGTCCACGGCAACTTTAGTGCGGGGCCAAATTGTTCCAGCATATGTCGCATGCCTTTTTCTCCACCTGCAAGATGGAACGTAAGGAACGGTCCCATTTGAGCCCAGCGAAGACCGGCACCATAGATAATCGCTGCATCCACTTCTTCAGTTGTTGCAACACCATCATTTACGAGATGCAAGGCCTCGCGCCATAGGGCTTCCATCAAGCGATCCGCCAAATGGCCTACAACTTCTTTTTGGATAATTAACGGTTTCATTTGTACACTTTCATAGAAATGTCTTGCCCGTTCCATAATCGCGGCATCTGTTTTCTCGCCGCCGACAAGTTCAACTAGTGGCAGTATATACACTGGATTAAAGGGATGAGCCACAATGAGGCGTTCGGGATGCTTTAACCCATCTTGCAGCGTGCTTGGCATAATTCCAGATGTGCTCGAACCGATGATGGCATCCTCTTTTGCATACTCATCGATGGTTGCTAACACACTTTTTTTCAAGTTTTCTCGTTCAGGAACATTTTCCTGGATCAAGTCAGCATCGTTAACTGCCTCTTTAATTGTCGACATAAATGACACGCGGTTTTGCGCTGCACCCTCTGCAAGCCCCAATTTCTCAAGTGATGGCCATGCCTGAGCCACTGTTTTTTGTGTTCTTTCTTCCGCTCCCTCTGCAGGATCAACTGCGATGACATCGAATCCTTGAGAAAGAAACCGGGCAATCCAGCCATTGCCGATTACACCTGTGCCGATCACCGCAATTTTTTTAACATGTGTTTGGTTCGTCATTAGTTTGTTCCTCCGTGAGTTTTCTGTTTTTTCAATTTATAGTGAATTCGCGCTTCTGCCGGCGTCATGACTTCAATGCCCCTTATCTGTAACAACATGACCGCGTTATCAACAAGTTGTTCATTTCGTGCCAGCACTCCTTTGCCCAAATACAGATTATCTTCTAACCCGACGCGAACGTTTCCGCCCTGAAATGCAGACTGTTCAACCATCGGCATTTGCATTCTTCCAATGCCAAATGCCGACCAGTGCGCATTTTCAGGAAGCCGATTTTTCATATAAATCATCGTTTCAGCATCTGCTTCAGCTCCCCAAGGAATTCCCAAACAAAACTGGAACATCGGATCGCCGTCAATCAATCCTTCCGCAATGAGCTGTTTAGCAAACCGGACATGCCCAGTATCGAAACATTCCAACTCAGCTTTCACGCCGCTTTGCTGGATCAATCTTGCCTGCTCTCGCAGCCAATCAGTTGGACTCATGTACACCATGTCCCCAAAATTAATACTTCCGCAGTCCAGGGTACACATTTCAGGAAGCAAGGCTCCAACCGGTTGATGCCGCTCGGCTGGCGTCTGCATATCCGTTCCGTCGCTGCCAATCGCAGGATTAGCCAAATCGGGAATGAAATCTCCGCCACCGCCAGCTGTAATACTGATAATGACGTCTGTCTCAGATTCGCGGATGCGTTCGATAATTTCACGGTAATGATCAATGCTGTGGCTTATGCCTCCTGTTTTCGGATCACGTGCATGAACGTGGGCAACAGTTGCGCCTGCTTTTGCAGATTCAATTGCCGCTTCCGCAATTTCTTTTGGAGTCACAGGGACATGCTTGCTTTTCGCCGTCGTATTACCCGCTCCAGTTACTGCCGCTGTTAATAAAACTTTGTTTTGCATAATTCTCCTTCTGTCGTAAAAGTAAATTTACTCCTTAAGTTTTCGGATTACCGACTAAGATATTTAATTTATTCTCAATTGCCTAATTTGAACTGTACCATCCGGACGGTTTTATTTCAACCTTTTTAAAAATATAAATGCTTAATTGGTATTTATCAAAATTATTTCATGAGGTAAAGCTGCATAATGAAGACGGGTTTTCCCGAAAAACATGGGGGATAAATCAAAAAACACACCATCTCAGGAGATAGTGTGTTTTTTCTGTAGGGTCACTCATTCGCCCATGATTTCAGCATTTGATATACTTTTTTTTTCTTTTCTTCTCCAAGTTGATGAATATCAAAAAGTTCAGATAGCCAAATTCCATCCGTTGCTAAATGGATGATGGTGGCTTTGATAGGATCGATGCCATCATTTTCAATTTCTTCCTGCCATTTCGTGTATAGGTCTCGAATCGGCTTAAGTAATTCCCCATTGACCGCTTTTGCGGCTAGCAATCCTGCATGCATATCTTTATTTCCATAGGGGTTATTAAAGGTGACATCCACGTATGACTTTGTCCATTTTCCTTTTTCTTCAGGGTATTCCTCCGCTTTGACGGCAATTTTATCTCTGTAATTCTCAGCTAAATGCTCCACCATTCCTTTGACTAGTGCTTCTTTTGACGGAAAATGATAAAGCAATCCCCCTTTGCTGATGCCCGCTTCTACAGCAGTTGCTTCCAGGGTCAAATTAAAGATGCCTCGTTCGCTGACAATCTTTGATGCTGCATGGAGATCTCAACTTTTCTTGTAGTTCTGCCCATGTGAATCTCCTCTGTGAAACAATAAATTTTAATCCAATCGTTAGACTCCCACTTCTATAAAGTGGGAGTGGTACCCCGTTACCCTGCTTCGGTGGGGGTAGAATCCTTCACCGAAGTCTCGATGTTCAACTTTAGTTGAACGAGTTCACTAACTATACTACCCGGACGGTTCTTTGGCAAACTCTTTTTTATAGATCGTATCTTATTCAATTTAGACTAAATGTAGGAAGTCAATGGGAAAAAAGGTTGACAGGTCAGACGAATGTTCGTAGAATAACAAGGTATGCATAACCTTACATGTAAATGTATAAATTTCCGATAATCGAGGGGTGTTTTATGAAAATAGTTTCAGGACATGGTAACTATATTCGTGGTCAAGGGTTGCTTGGCCAAATCGAAGAATATGTTGGTACTTTTGGCAAAAAGGCCTGCCTTGTTGGTGGGAAAACATCACTAAGCCTTGTATCAGATTCGATAATTAAAGCCCTTTCACAACATGGTATTGATGTGCATGCTCCCATTTGGTATGGGGGAGAATGTAGTGAGAGTAATATACTTGACCTGAAAAATCAAGTCGAGGAGTTTAATCCCGATGTTCTTTTGGTCGCAGGTGGCGGAAAAGCTATTGATACTGTTAAAGCGTTAGGATATCTCCTGAACCTACCGGTGATCGCCATTCCAACGATTGCCTCCACCTGTGCTGCAGCAACTTGTATATCAATTCTTTACGATGATAATGGAGAGTATCTTGAGATCAGTCGTAAATCCAAAAACCCAGACCTGATCTTGGTCGACACTCAAATTATTCTCGAAGCACCCGTGCGATATTTGACCTCTGGGATCGGTGATACGATAGCGAAATGGTTTGAATCCAAGGCTGCAAACCAGAAAGCTGAGCCGAATGCTTTTAACTGCGGCGCCGTTGCGCTAGCACGATTTGTTTATGAACTCCTATTGAAGGAAGGAAAAAGTGCTCAGGAATCGATACATAAGGGTGCCATTTCAAGGGAACTCGAAGACGTGATTGATGCAATTATCGTAGTAAGCGGTAGTATCAGTAATTACGGTGGAGATGACTGCAGGACTGCCGCTGCTCATGCTGTCTATTCAGGACTCACCATTTTTCCAGAAGTTCATGAGGTATACCACGGAGAAATTGTGGCGTTTGGCATATTAACCCAATTGGCTATCGAGGGTCGTTCAGATGAAGAAATCCTTGAAGTGATTAATTACTATAAACAGGTCGATTTACCCAGTACCTTAGGTGAGATGGGGATTAATGCTTCTCTTATTACCGAAGAAAAATGGGAAATACTTGGCAATGTTACCGCTAAAATTGAGGACATGGTGAATATGCCGTTCGAAGTTACTCCGCAAATGGTGATCGATGGGATTCATCGTGCAGATAAATTAGGGCGCTCATCTATTGAAGTCTAAGTAGTTATTGCTTGCAGGGAGAAGGAGAGAATCCTATGAACATAAACAACATCGTCCGCAAGGTTTATCCTAGTTTAACACCTTATAAGTGCGGGCTGGCGGATCTACCTGTCCAAGAGATTAAAGCGGTACTCATGAAGGAAACAGTTTACAAGTTGTCGTTCAATGAATGTCCATTAGGGCCATCGCCTAAAGTGATCCAAGCGATGACTGATTCACTATACAATCTGAACCATTATCCTAGTTCCGCAGGGGACTCGATTATGAAGAAAATCGCTGAGATCGAGGGAGTCAGTCCAGAGCAGGTTATTCTTTCCAATGGTGCCGATGAGATGATTATCCTTATTGGCCAAACTTTTTTGGAGCCAGAGGATGAGGTCATCATACCAAAACTGAGCTTCATTCAATACCTTGCAGTGGCAAATTTAATGGGGGCTACGCCAGTCTTTTCTGAAATGAAAGAAGATCTCTCATATGACTTAGAAGATATACTCAGTAGAATAACATCAAAGACTAAGGCGATTTTCTTATGTAATCCGAACAATCCAACCGGTACAATCATTGCGAAAACAGAGCTCGAGAACTTTCTAAGCCAAATACCTGGTTCTATTCTCGTCGTAATTGACGAGGCCTACCACGAATATATTGTTTCATCTGAATTTGAATCCGGGGTTCATTATTTGAACGAGCACAAATTCCTCTTGGTGGTCCGCACTTTTTCTAAGGCTCATTCTTTGGCCGGTGCGCGACTTGGATACGCCATTGGGGCGATGGAAGTGATCGATGCTATAAATCATGTTCGCCCACCATTTAATGTCAATGCAGTGGTTCAGGCAGGAGCATTAGCCAGCTTGGATGATCTGGAGCATCTTCAGAAAGCGAAGTTGCTCAATGATCAAGGTAAAGAGATAATGTATGAAGCTTTCGAATCACTGGGATTCCCATATCTAAAAAGTAATGCCAACTTCGTTTTTTTCGATACCAAAACTGACAGTAACGTGATATTCGAAAAGTTAGTCGAGCATGGAGTGATTGTGAGAACTTTGAAGGGTTACGGGCTGGATACCTCCATTCGGGTATCCGTAGGGACGCACGAAGAAGTACTGGCCTTTGTTAAAGCCTTAAGGCACATTCAAAGAAATAATGGTCCAAACGTAAACGAGCCCTCAATATGAAAGGAGAAAAGGCCATGAAGAAGATTGCGACCCTAGTTTTATCACTGGTTCTGATTCTGAGTTTAGTAGGTTGTGGTGCCACGAGTCCCTCCAAAGAGCAACCCAAAGAAGGGGCGGCAACAGCTCAAAAAGCTCCCTTAAAAGTTACTTTGCCAACCTGGACCGGTTATGGCCCTTTATTCCTTGCACAAGAGAAAGGATTCTTTAAAAAACATGGAGTGGAGGTTGAGTTAACAATTGTTGAAGGGTTAGCAGAGCGTAAGCAAGCTTTAGCCGGCGGTAAAGTTGATGGTATGGCAACAGCCCAAGATGTTCAAGTGACACTAGCCGCTGCCGGAGTTCCAGTTCAAGTGGTATGGATTTTAGATGATTCCTACGGTGGGGACGGAATCCTTGCCAAGAAAGAAATTAAATCCGCTGTCGACTTAAAAGGGAAGAAGGTTGCCTTTGAGGTTGGTTCCACAAGTCATTTGTTGATGCTGACTGTCTTAAAGCAAGCTGGTTTAACGGAGAAGGATGTTGAAGTGGTACCCATGTCAGCTGGGGACGCTGGAGCTGCTTTTGTTGCTGGAAAAATAGATGCAGCAGTTACTTGGGAACCTTGGCTATCCAAAGGGGCAAGTACCAATGGTAAAGTGTTAGTTTCTACTAAGGATTTACCTGGGATTATCTTAGATAGTATTAGCTTTAGAAACGAAGTGATTGAAAAACGTCCGGATGAGGTTCAAGGGTTTGTAGCTGCAATGTCAGAAGCAATGGACTATTGGAAGGCTAACAAGGACGAATCAGATCAAATTATGGCCAAAGGCTTAAAAATCGACCTAAAAGAGTTTACATCTACAGTGCCAGGTCTTAAGTTTCTCAATAAAGAGGACAATAAGAAATATTTTGGAACTGGTACCAATCAAGGTTCCCTTTATCAGGCAACAAAGGATGATATTGACTTCTACGTAGAACAAAAACTTATCGATAAAGCCATTACTCCCGAAAGTATTATCAATTCCAAGTTTGTGGAAGGACTATAGGAATGAAGTGAGGAGTGCCCGCAAGGGCCTCCTCACTTCATGTCTAATGTCTTATAAAGCAATGACTTGGGCAAATGGGCACTTAAAAATCGAAAGGGGGAGTAGCAATGTGGAAAAATATTTTTGCTCCTAAGAAGGAAATTGATAAAGCCTTATATACTTCTGCGGGCCTCTTGGCCTTCTTATTATTTATTTTGTTGTGGTCAATGCTTAGTTTTACAGGAATGGTGAATCCGCTATTCCTTCCGAGTCCAGGCAAGGTCATTAATACAGCTATTGATCTCTTTACTCAAGGGGACATTTTTAAGGATATTATCATTAGTTTCACAAGAGTGACCCTAGGCTTTTTACTTGCTGCATTAATCGGTGTACCTATAGGCATTGTTATGGGAACACTCCGTATCATGGAGGGATTTTTAGAGCCTTTACTAGGTTTTATCCGCTATATGCCAGCTACAGCATTTATTCCACTGTTTATTTTGTGGATTGGTCTAGGTGAAGGAGAAAAAATAAGCGTAATTTTCTTTGGGACGTTCTTTCAGTTAACCCTAATGGTTATGGATGTGACCAAGAACGTCCAAAATGATTTAGTCGAGGTATCTTATACTTTGGGAGCAAGTAAAGCGCAGATCTTTAGCAAAGTGATTCTTCCCGCATCTCTTCCGGGTATCGTGGATACTTTGCGGATCACTTTTGGTTGGGCGTGGACGTATTTAGTCGTCGCCGAAATCGTCGGTGCGTCCAGTGGGTTAGGGTATATGATTATGCAGTCCTCCAGATTCTTAAGAACGGATAAGATCTTTGTAGGAATCATAATTATTGGCTTGATGGGTCTGGTTACTGACCTTCTGTTCAAGGTCATCTATCGTGCTTCATTCTCTTGGATGAGAAAGGAGGGAGTGTAAATGGAGCATAAACTTGTCATTGATCAGGTGGGCAAAGTGTTTAATTCCAAGGGCGGCGAAATGGTCGCACTCGATCGTACGTCTTTTAAGGTAAAAGAAGGTGAGTTTATCACAATCCTCGGACCTTCAGGGTGTGGAAAATCCACCATATTAAGGATCGTGGCAGGACTGGAAGAACCAAGCTCAGGACACGTGTATCTTGACGGGCATGAGGTGAAAGGCCCTGGTCCTGATCGAGGCATGGTATTCCAGTCTTATACCCTTTATCCTTGGTTGAATGTGGAAGATAATATTACTTTTGGATTAAAACTAAAGGGAACCTCTCAAAAGCAATGTAGAGAAATGGCCCGACATTATCTTGAGCTTATCGGCTTAAACGGCTTTGAGAAACACTATCCGATTCAATTATCTGGTGGAATGAAACAGCGGGTGGCGATTGCTCGTGCGCTTGCAAATGACCCTGAAATACTCTTAATGGATGAACCGTTTGGTGCCCTAGATGCTCAAACTCGGAGCATTATGCAAGAAATCCTGCTCAAGGCGTGGGATGAGTCAAAAAAGACCATTCTCTTTATCACTCATGATGTGGAGGAGTCCATCTTCTTGGCAGATTCTGTGTATGTCATGACGGCTAGACCAGGACGTTTGAAAGAGAACATACCAGTGAACCTGCCTAGACCTCGCGATTATAGTATTAAGAACAGCTCAGAATTCTTGAGTCTTAAGACACGGTTACTTGATCTTATCCGAGAAGAAACCTTGAAAGCTATTAAGTAATATAACGAAGTCTAGAATAAAGATTCCAGCCAAAATCTTGAATCTTTGCCTGGGATCTTTAAGCAGAGCAGGTATTAATATAGATTTGTCTTCTAACTGTGTAATCATGAGAATGATTTTTACTTTAGCGGCCCCAGATTGCCGTGATGTACAGGGCAATATATAAAACAAAGTAACATAAAACAAAGTAACAATAAAACAGTCTTTGCGGGTTTTTGAAATGAAGACGGTATATGGTGAATTAAGTATTGCACAAGCAATTCTATAGTGATAGTATAAAATAAAGAATTGAGTGTCTTTTAATTACTTAGAAGCAAAAAGGAGAAAAAAAAGTGAAGAAAATGAAAAGTATTGTTGCTATTGCTTTAGCAGTTGCTCTTGTTGGCGTCACCTTAACTGGTTGCGGCGCACCCAAGGCAGCAAACGACACCACACCCAAGGCAAGCGACACCCTAATCTATGCTCAGGGCGCAGAGCCAAGAGGACTGGATCCAGCACTGGTCGACGACGGTGAGTCAGCTAAGGTAATGTGTAATATTTATGATGGACTTTTGAAGTATAACAAAGATTCCACAAAGGTGGAGGGCTCGCTTGCTAAAACTTGGGATGTAAGCAAAGACGGTCTTTCCTATACATTCCATTTGGAGGAAGGCGTAAAGTTTCATGACGGCACCGTTTTTGATGCAGCTGCCGTGAAGTTTAACATCGACCGCCAGTTGGCTCCTAAAGTAACGGAGGACATGGCATACGCTTCTTTCGTATATGGCTCTGTGAAGGATGTAGAGGTTGTGGATGCAAATACTGTTAAAGTTAATTTGACGGCTCCTAGCACGCCATTCCTCAGCAATCTGGCCATGGTCATGAGTGCGCCGATGGTTAGCCCCAAGGCTTTAACCGACAATAAGAATAATGTGAACCAAGTACCGGTTGGTACAGGAGCATACAAGTTTGTAAAATGGTCAAAGGATGAAAACATTGTTTTAGTTCGCAACGATGAATATTGGGGAACTAAGGCCCTTGCCAAGAATGTCATCTTCAAATTTATCAAAGACAACTCAGCACGCGTAGTTGCCCTGAACAACGGCGAGGCTGATATGATTGATGGTATTGATGCGACGGTGGTCAAACAGATTACAGACGCTGGTAATAAAATTTTTCAAGCGCCTGGTATGAACATAAATTACATGGCTTTCAACACCTCCAGAGCACCTTTTAAAGATCAAAAACTACGAACAGCTGTTTCTAAATCGATCAATGTCACAGAAATGGTGAAGAGTCTCTATCAGGGTTACTCTGAGCCTGCCACTTCCATTTTGCCGACCTTTATGGATGGTTATGATAAGAGTATCACTCAAGTAGCCTATGATGCAGAGGCTGCTGCAAAGGCAATCAAAGAATCCGGATTGAAAACAGTAAAAATGATGACGTATACCAATCCTAGACCCTATAATTCTGCTACGGGACAGTCACTTGCTGAAGCCGTCCAAGGGTATCTTTCCAAGGTAGGTATTACTGCTACGATCGATTCCTATGACTGGACAACCTACAAGCAAAAGATAAAAGCAGGCGATTATGATATCTGCTTCTATGGCTGGATTGGAGATAACGGAGATCCAGATAACTTTATGTATCTGTTAGCTCATGAAGATCCTACTATGAACGTAGCGCTCTACAAAAATCCTGAATTCAATAAATTAATTGCCAAAGGGGTGGAAACACCTGCTGGTCCTGAGCGTAATGCTATTTACACGGCATTGGAAAAAATTGCCGCTGCCGACTCAGC
>Ga0209386_1001047_pt1 | contig 12090 bp, 11 predicted proteins | sample NGEPertwo_FD_184510 | JGI IMG/M metagenome (GOLD analysis project Ga0209386, IMG submission 184510) | Arctic peat soil microbial communities from the Barrow Environmental Observatory site, Barrow, Alaska, USA - NGEE Permafrost154B-two... | ecosystem: Environmental > Terrestrial > Soil > Wetlands... | reverse complement strand
TCTGCAGGCCGAGCAACTGCGGCGCCCGGGTATGAACCGCGTCACGGACACGTCCTCATCGGTCCCCTGAAGGCCGCCCAGTACGACTACCTGCGCTCGGTCACCTTCTACGTGAACGCCGACCAGCTCGCCGTGCTCGTTACCGGGTCCTCCTACTACCGCCGTCCCGACGACCCCCCAGTCGTGGCACCCTTCAGCTCCGGCTGCGGGCAGCTGGCCTCCGTGCTCGGCGACCTCGACGTGCCGCAGGCGGTCATCGGCGCCACCGACCAGGCCATGCGCAAGCACCTCGATCCGGGTCTTCTGGCGTTCACCGTGACCAAGCCCATGTTCGAGCTCCTCTGCCGCTGGGCCGACGACCCGGCAAGCTCGCTGCACAACAACTTCCTCAAGGAGGTCATCACGGCGCGCGGGGGCTCGTTCTGATAGGGGGACCCAAGACCATGACTGCCCCGCGTCGAGGATCTTGGAGACTCGGGCCTAAAATGGCTGTGGATCACCGCGATGGGTTGAAAGTGGGACCCGCCGCCTAGCGCCTGATGCGGCCTCACCTTGCTGAGGAGCGCGAGGCAGCAGCGATTTCCACGGCCGACTCGACCGCCCGATCAATGTCGCGCCACTGAGGGCGCTCGGGCGCCTCTCTGTCGGTCGCAGCATTGCCGACATCCTGCCGACAAGACGCCTCGTCACGGCCGAACACAGCCGGGCACAGCGCAGTACCTGGCCCGCGGAAGCCTCAGCTTGCTCTCTTTGCCGAGGCACCGCAGCGATCTCGACTGCTCTGCATGTCAGGCGGCGCCCTGCTTGACTCCAGGTGTCGCTGTGCGCGACCATGAGCCCCGTGGCCAAACGCGGCTGGCAGACTCATTGGCACAAGCACCCGGGGGTACGCTCCGGCGATCAACTGACCCTCGGTGAGCGAGCCGCCGACCGGATGCGCAGCGTGATGGGCTCCTGGCCCTTCGTCTTCTGCTTCTTTGCCACGATGATCGTCTGGGCCATCGTCAACACGGTGCTGTTCCACCGCGTCCTGCACCACAAAGCCTTCGACCCCTATCCGTACATCCTGCTGAACCTGTTCCTCTCCATGTTGGCCGGTGTCCAGGCCGCGGCTCTCCTGATCGCCGCCAAGCGGGCCGATGCGATTGCCTCCGAAGTCGCCCTCCACACCGAGAAGAACACCGAGGATCTCAAAGGTCTCATGCAGGAGAACACCGCTATGACCTTGCAGGTCAAGAAGAACACCGATCTGCTCGAGGAGATTCACCGTCACGTCGCCGCACTCGGCGCGCCGCCGCCCGTGCCTGCGGACGCCAGCGACGATGCGGAGGGCCAACCGCCCTCCACGTAAGCCGGGCCGATCGCGAACTCGGCTGATTCGCGGTAGGAGCGGGCCCCGTCCCCCGGCCTGGGCTGGTAGAGTGGTGCTGATGACCGGCCAGTCTCGAGATCGCCCGCGATGACCGTCCCGCTACGCGAGGTCCGGAGAGCTCGCCTACGGCGGCAGCGCCTGCTCGCGCTGCTGCTACTCGCCGGCGCGCTCGCGCTGGTGGTCGTCCTGCTCTTCACCGTCGGTCCCTTCGCCGCGCACCTCGACCGGCCCGGCAAGCCTCCGCTCGGCTACCTGAGGGCGCCGCTCGGCGGGCGTCAGTATCGGGTGAGCGCGTGGACGCTCGGCAGCGTCGCCTCGCTCGAAGCGGCGACCGCCGCCCGCGCGGTCGATGAGGTCGACTTCGACTGGTACCACGCGCAGGCCGACGGTGCCGTCACGGCCGAGAACGAGAACCTGGACCTCGTCGCGGCGGCTCGTGAGAGCGGCCTGAACATCTTCGCCACGGTGACCAACACGAAGGACGCGGGCGGCACCTTCAGTCGCGGCGTCGCGGCGGCGATCCTGGCTTCGCCAGAACTGCGCCGCCGCTTCATCGACAACCTCGTCACGCTCGTGGAGGACAAGGGCTACGACGGCATCGACCTCGACTGGGAGGCGCTCAAGGCTGCCGACCGCGAGCGCTTCTCATCCCTTGTCGAGGAGCTTGCCGCGGCCCTGCACGGAAAGCTTCGCTTCCTCTCGATCGCCGTCACTCCGAAGACGTCCGAGCCGGGGCAGTGGGACAACCAGATCTTCGCCGACTGGGATCGCATCGGCAAGGCCGTCGACGAGTTCAAGATCATGACCTACAGCTACAGTGGGTCGTGGAGCGGCCCGGGGCCGCAGGTGCCGCTGGCGTGGCTGGACCGGGTGCTCTCGTTCGCCGAAAGCAAGGTGCCGGCGCGCAAGATCTCGATGGGCGTGCCCTTCTACGGCTTCGACTGGCATGGCGGAGCGGTGAGTACCGTCTCCGCCCACAGGGGGGCGGCGCTGGCCGCTAGCTACCACGTCGCCATCGGGCGCGACCCCGCATCTCAGGAGGCGACGCTGAGCTTCACTGACAAGGGCGTCACGCACGAGGTCTTCTTCCAGGACGAGACCGCCATCGCCGCCAAGCTCGCGCAGCTGCGCGCGCGCCATCCCCAGATCGCCGGCATCAGCATCTGGGTCATGAGCCTTGAGGACGCCGGCTTCTGGCCGCTCATCGAGCGCAAGCTGCAGTAGCGAGCTGACCTGACCCCATGCGTTGGTCCACTTCTTGTGGCGGCTTCCCGTCGGCGGAGGACCGAGAATGCCAGCACATGGCGAAGTTCTGCAGGCCTGACACGTCATGAAGACCTGTGACACCGCACGGCGACATGGAGGCACGCAGGCCCTCATTCGGGTCTCTTGCTGGTCCGTCTGATGGTGGCGCTAGAATGGGGTCGCGAGCTCAAGAGGGGGATTCATGAAGGAAACGCCCGCCGACACTGTCTCGTCAGACGACATCACCCAGCGGTGGCTCGAGGGGCTCTGCCGACGTACCGACGAAGTTCTTTGGAACAGCTACCGCTTCGCGCTGGGAGGGCCCGACGCGCCGTGGCCTCGCGTCATGTTTCCTTTGAAGGGCCATGAGCGGCGGGTCAGTGAGCAGGAGGCGCGCTTCGCCTTCGTCGCCGCGTTGCTCGCTGACGCCCACGCAGAGCCGTGGGCGTTTGCCGCCGAGGTGCCGACCAGGCTCTCCTACCGCTTTGCGCAGCGCGGCAGCGCCGTGAAAGCTCAACGTGCGTTGACGGATCTCGCGCTCTATCGGCACGCTCATGACGAACCGGCCCTGGCTGTGGAGTTCAAGTCGGGGGGGCGATCGGGCAAGTCCGAGATAGACGAGAGCATCAGGAAAGACGTCGCCAAGATCCTCGCCGAACAGCCCGACGCCCTCTGGTTCCATGTCGTGCGAAGCGTCAACAACGCGACACTCCAAGGGCTCCTGCGCACCTTGGATGCGGCGATCTCGCGGCTCAGCAATCCCTTCAAGCTGCGCGACTACCTGGCGCCCGGCAAGACCGTCGAGCCGCGCGCCAAGACGATCGTCTTTCACATCTGCGTCCTCAATCCCGACATGACGGCGTCCATCCATCGCGTGCTCGACTACGTGCCCGGCAAGCCTGAGCGCGACTTCTTCACGATTGAAACCACGGCGACCCGCACATCGCTCGAGATCGCGGACGGACAGGGGTGGAGCGTGTATCGACGCTCGGCCGCCGCGGTCTCCTGACTGCTCGGGCATCTCGGTGCAACGTCTACGAGAACTGGCAAGGTCTACGACCGGGACGCTGAGCGCATCGCCGAATCTCGCTCTCGGTCGAGTCCGCGATCGGCGTCATCTCGATTGAGTGGAGTGACGCGCGCCCTTCTTCGGCGATATCCCGCACGCTTCCCGAGTCGTCAGGGCGTGCGCCAGTCGTCCTGCTGCTCGGTCCGCTGTTGGCCTGAGGGAGTTTCCCGGACGTCCGTTTGCGTTGTGCTACGGCTCCTGCCCCCCAGTGCGAGGATGAGCAGGCTCACGACGACGATGCCGATCCCCACCAAGAGCAGGATGACGCCGGCCTTGTGGATGCTGAATCCAGAAGCATTCGCCGAGACAGCGAACCTCATGATGGCGCCGACGACCACCAGCACGATGCCGAACACCATTAGACCTATGCCTGAATTCCTATTCATAGCCAATTACCTCCCCCGTCTTGAGAATCCGAATCCACCCAAGACCAGCACTACCACCACGATGATGAGTATTATCAGCCAGATATTCATATGACTTCACCTCCTTCAGAGAGGACTCAGGTGTTGATGGCCTCATCCTGCTACTTCTGATCCTGACGCTTCGCCCACTCGTCCGCCCGCCGATCGGCCTCGTCGGCGGCGTATCCGTACTTCTGCTGCAGCTTGCCGACGAGGCGATCCTTCTTGCCCCCGACTTCCTCAAGCTCGTCGTCGCTGAGCTTGCCCCACTGTTCCCGCGCATGGCCTTTGAGCTCTTTCCACTTGCCCTCGATGATGTTCCAGTCCATCTGCGTCTCCCTCCCGCTTCGGCCTCCGACTCCATTATCCTGCACGACTGTCGGCATACCCGCCGTGGCGCGCGAGGAAACTGGGTGTTGACTCCATTCGCATTCGGGAGCGCCAGGCTGACGGTCAAGTAGGCGCGGGTCACGGGACTGGCGGCGGGGTGAGTCTGTTGGTGGTATCGCCCAGGTCGAGCTGGCCAACATAGTTGTGGCCCCAGGCTCAGAGGGTGCCGTCCTTCTTCACGGCCAGACTGTAGTCGTAGCCGCAGGCGACGGCCGCCCATCTGCTATAATGAATCGTCCGCTTGGCCCGCTGCTCGTCTCGCCGGCAAGCCCCCGTTTGGCACCGTACGCACGTCCCGACGGACCCAGTCCACGCCGGCGTGGCGTTTGACGCCACCGCACTGGTCATCCGCGTGGCCCAAGCTCACGATGAAGGGCCGGAGAGGCCGCATGCCCGAATCCTCCTCCGCAGATGAGGTCACCTCCGCCGACCTGGCGCTGCTTCACACCGATGAGGTCTGTGGGCTGATCGAAGAGGGCCACGAGCAGGGTTATCTGAGCGGCGCCCACATCGCGGCGACGTTACACGACCTGGATCTCACCGTCGAGCAGCTCGACGAACTGCTCCTCGCACTGACCGACCTCGGTATCGACATCGTCGAGAGCGATTCTCCGGCGGGCGTCGGCGAGGCCGGATCGAGCGACGACGATGACGAGGCTCACCCCAAGCTCGACCTCTCAGTCAAGTCGCCGAGCAGCGATCCAGTGCGCATGTACTTCATGGAGATGGGCAAGGTGCCGCTGCTCACCGCCGTCGAAGAGGTCTCGCTGGCCAGGCGCATCGAGCGGCGCGACATAGCGGCCAAGCGCAAGCTCATCGAGGCCAACCTGCGCCTCGTGGTCTCCATCGCCAAGCGGCACGTCGGCAGAGGCATGCCGCTGCTCGACCTCATCCAGGAGGGCAACCTGGGGCTCATGCGCGCCGTCGAGAAGTTCGACTATCGCCGGGGCTTCAAGTTCAGCACGTACGCCACCTGGTGGATCCGCCAGGCGATCACGCGCGCCATCGCTAACCAGGCGCGCACGATCCGCCTCCCGGCCCACATGGTTGAGGCCACCAACAGGTTCCTCCGCGTGCAGCGCCAGCTCCTGCAGGACATCGGCCGCGAGCCCACCGTGGAGGAGGTCGCCGCCGAGATGGGCGTCTCACCGGAGAAGGTGCGCGAGATCAAGAAGATCAGCCAGGAGCCGACGAGCCTTCACCAGCGGGTCGGCGAGGATGGCGACGCGCAGCTCGGCGACTTCATCGAAGACAAGAATGCCATCTCGCCCTCCGAGGAGGTCGGCGAGATCGTGCAGCGCGAGGAGATCGTCCTCGTGCTCAGCCTCCTCACCCATCGCGAGCGCAACGTCCTCAAGCTTCGTTTTGGCCTCGAGGACGGCCGCCCGCGCACCCTCGAGGAGGTCGGCCAGAAGTTCGGTGTCACCCGCGAGCGTATCCGCCAGATCGAGGCCAAGACTCTGGTGAAGCTCAAGGCGTACCGCGCCGCCCAGCGCCTGCATGGGTTCTTCGACTGAGGGCCTCCGCCTCCGAACCAGCCGAAGCCGGCCGCCGGCAGTCCGCGACTGGTCCCCCACGGGTGTCTGGCTCCATCAGCGAGCCTCGCCCGATGGGGTCGGCCGCTTGACGTGTTTCTTCCACGCCGGCAAGGCCGTTGAGCGCCTACGCTGACGCTCGACTCGACTGGGTCGCGGCCTTCTACCCTTTGGCGAACACCAGCTCCGCGATCCTCGCCGCCGCGTCCTCCTGCAGCGCCGGGATGGCGTGCGAGTAGGTGTCGAGGGTGATTGACACCGTGGCGTGGCCGGGGTGAAGATGAGCCCCGTCTCGCTCCAGTTCTGCGCCTTCGCCTGCTCCTCCTCACCCTGTCTCGGCCGAAGCCGACTCGGGCTCCCCGCCCTGTTGGCGCCCGATGGCAGTTGCGCTCAACGAGCCAGCGGTGCCGGCGGCGAGCGCCGTGATGAGCCAGACGAGCCCCGAACGCTCCATGCCGAGGGCGTGATCGAGTGACCACTGCCCGGGTCCGGCCTCAGCGAGGCCGAGCAGCGCGGCTATCAGGACAGCGTTGTACTCGTAGCCGCCATTCGTGCTCCACGGCCCGTTCTTCCAGTGCACCGTGCGGATGGCCGTCAACATGACACTGATGAGCCCGGCGGCGGCCAAAGGCGTCGCAAGCCCCAAAGCCAGTGTCGTTCCGGCGGCGGTTTCGGTGATGCCTGCGGCGAGGGCATTGCGCCGGCCGGGAGCAAGCCCCATGCTCTCAAATCCCTGGCTGGTGGCCTCCAGTCCGGGCCCTCCGAACCAGCCGAAGAGCTTCTGTGTGCCGTGCCCAATGAAGAGGCCGCCGATAACCAGGCGAAGGAGCAGGCGTCCAAGGTCCATGTCGATCCTTTCTCCGTTAGACAAGGTTCACTTTCCCTGCCGGGCGGCATTGGAAGCAGCGCGCTGTCGGTGAGTTGTCCGCCGACGGGGTCGCCGGGACCGCGACCGTTCCACTTCGCGAAGACTTGGGGTCCCAGGCTTGCCTCCTGCGGTCACTTACCCGCGAACACGAGTTCGGCGATCCTCTGCGCGGCCTCTTCCTGCATCGCTGGGACATCCGCGCGATTCAGGAGTTCCTCCGACACGACGACGTTGCCACGACCATGATCTGCTGCGGCTGTCTGGCGGTGAGACCCCTCGTCTGGAAAGGTATCGGCGCGGACGGGGGGAAGTGAGTCACCAGTCGGTGGGGGGTTGACGCCGCGGTCTTGTCGCCGCTCGTCGGTTTGCCTCGGCCGATCGACAGTGGTACGGTCCCGGGCCTAGACCCGTGAGGCAAGCGGTGCAAGGTCTTACCTCAAGCAAGGGCGGCGCTGGCGCCGCACCCCAAAGGAGGCGATGCAGTTGACCACCACGCGCAGGGCCGCGGTCCTTTGCTTCCTCAGTCTCTGCCTCTTCCTCGTCTTGGTCTCTTCGGTCTCGGCTTCGCCGATCTCCGCCAAGAAGGCCGACCTCAAGGCCGTTGAGGCGAAGCTCAACAAGGTCCACGTGCAGTCGGACGTCGCTGTGGAGCGCTACGATCAGGCGACCAGCCAGCTGCACGCCGTGCAGGCCAAAGTCAAGCAGAACCAGCACCTCCTGAAGCTCGCCGAGTACAAGCTCGAGGTCGCCAACGAGCAGCTGCAGACGCGCGCTCGCGAGATCTACATGGCTCAAGACGTCGGCATCATCGATGTTATCTTCTCGTCCCGCAGCTTCGATGACCTTGTCACGCAGCTCGACATGATGAAGCGACTGGGCGGCAGCGACGCCGCTGCCGCCGCTGCCGCCGATTCGTATCGGCAAGAGATCAACGACCGCCGCCTGGCGCTCGAATCCGACAAGAAGGCGGCCGGGACGCTGGTGGCACAGCGTCAGGTCAGCAAGGACCAGGTACTCGCCCTGCAATCCCAGCTCCAGAGCACCGCGGGCGGTCTCAAGAACCAGATTGCCGGGCTCGAGAAGGAGCAGGCGGCGGCGGCCGCGAGGGCAGCTGCGAAAGCGGCCGCCGAGCAGGCGGCAGCTGCGAAGGCCTCCTCCTCGTCGACTTCGTCGAGTAGCTCCTCGTCGTCGAGCTCGGGCAGCAGCTCTTCCTCGGGCGGCGGTGGCGCTGGCTACGCGACCGTGGTCGCGATCGCACAGCGCTACCTCGGCGTGCCCTACGTGTGGGCCGGCGCCAGCCCGAGCGGCTTCGATTGCTCGGGCCTGACCATGTACTGCTACGCCCAGGTGGGCGTCAGTCTGGCACACGGGGCCACGGCTCAGCAGCAGGCCAGCACGCCGGTCTCCCTCAGCAATCTCAGGCCCGGCGACCTCGTGTTCTTCGGCGGCCCCAGCTTCAGCCACCATGTGGGCATCTACGTCGGCGGTGGGCAGATGATCGACGCCCCGTACACCGGTGCCGTCGTGCGTTACGAGTCCATCAGCGGCGCTTGGACCGGCGGTCGCTTCTAGAGTCACGGCGCAGAGACCGGCTTCTGCCACGCAGCGGCCGGCGAGCTTCCGGGAGTGCCGCAAGCGCCAGATTCGCCGGCGCTTTCGTGCGCAGATCGTGCTCAAGACGCGCGACATGGCCCGTATTAGTTCGCCCTTGCGCCCGGATTCGACCCTTCCCAGAGACGAAACTCCCGCAAACGCTGGTGATCGCAAGCGCCTGAGGGTGCGATAAGGCGAACTAAACTGAACTAGAGTGGCGCGCGGCGCGCCGGCAGCTGGTCGGCGAGGTGGTCGTGTGCAGCGACTTCTGACCGACCACAGGATCGCGTGACTTGTGGCTGCCTGCATCTCACCAGGCCGCTGCTGACGTTCGGCGAGGTGCTGGTGGCATGACGCCACCGCCGCAGGCGCTGTGCATGGATACAGTCGTGCTATCGTAATGGTTGATGACGCGAAGGGGGCTTGGCCATGACGGGCATGCGACAGCGTCTCTCCGTAGCAGGCAAGGTCGTAGTGGGCTGCATCAGCATCACGGTCGGTGTGCTGCTCGGCCTCTGGTGTGTCGTGCTCTGCGTCTGGAGCTTCCTTCCGAGCAATGCCGGTGCAGCGCTGCCTCGAGTCGACGCACACTTCAGCGTGCAGCTTGTCCTCGCCCTCGTGGGATTGACGACTGCGGTGCTCGTGGCGGTCGCCGGGTTTGGAGTCACCCAGGAAGGGATCAAGCGAGCGGCGTCAGTCGCGCTCGTGTCGGCCCTCGCCTGTCTTGCGTGCACTGGCGTCGCTCTCGGTGTCACGGCGAGCCGCTTCCTGCACGCTCCACCAGACCCCGAAATGGGCATCGGCTCGGGGGTCACCGCGGCAATGGCATCGTCGTGGGCGACGTACTTCTGGACGCTGGCCACGGTTGCCGGTGCTCTTGCTGCCCTGCTCGCGGCGCGCCGCGTCGCGTGGGCGCGGCACGGAGACCCGCAGCCTGATCGACCACGGCACGGGGCGCAGTCCGCGCCGCACTGACGCCGCCCGCTCGGCGATGTGGCGGACCGTCGAGTGAGGTCCGTGACCGTGGCTGCTCCACGGACGTGGCCGCATGGCTGCGACTCTGCCCTGGCCCGATGAACTCGTCGACCTCGTGGTCTTGAGATCCTCCGCTGACCGGCCCTCATGGCCTGGCTGGCGATGGGCGCTGAAGTGAGTCGATGTCGCACGTACGCGCCTGCTGCTGAGTCAAAGGCAGTGAAGGACGGCTCATCGTCCAATGCACCGGAAGGGCGGGAAGTGGATGCGGCGAAGCGATGACTCGACCGGCGTCGTCGCAGTCGAGATCGGCGCGTCGCTCGCACGAGGGCGACCTGCGGCAGGCGGCGAACGGAGAGCGATGACGGAGACCCGGGCTGAGATCGACGAGATCACGCTCTCGGCGGCGCGCCGCGGGGATCATCTTGCCTTCGCCGAGGTCGTCCGTCACTACGACCCACGGCTCCGCCACCTCGCCTTTCATCTCTTGCCGGGCGATGGCTGCGTCGACGACGTCCTGCAAGAGGTCTACCTGCGCGCCTTCCGCGGCCTCGCTCGCTTTCGCCGGCACAGCACCCTGAGCACCTGGCTCTACCGCATCACCTACAACTGCTGCGTCACGCGCCTGCGCAAGAGCGAGGCGGGCATCGCGGAGGAGTCGCAAGACGCGCAGCGGAGCGACATCGCTGATCCCTCCGCAGACCCGGCCGAGCAGGTGGGCGCGACCGATGCGCTGCTCGCCCTGCTGCGCGGCCTGCCCACCGAGCAGCTTGCCGCGGTGCTGCTCGTCGATGCCTGCGACCTGAGCTATCGACAGGCGGCCAAGGTGCTCGAGGTGCCGCCGAGCACGGCGGTCTCGCGCGTGAAGGCGGCGCGCACCAAGATCCTCAGCACCCTGGAGAGCGCGACGCGAGCGTGCTCTGAGGGTTCCCATGGGAGGTGGGCGGGCCATGAGCCGTGATCGAGACGAGCGAATCGGCCGAGCCCTTGAGGGCCTGAAGGCGCCGGCGGCCTCTGCGCACTTCCTTGACCGCGTGCTGGCATCCTTCGAACGCGAGCAGGCGGAGCGACGCGGGAAGCGGGCGCGGCGCCGGCGGCTGGCCGTGGTCGGCCTCGCAGCCGGCACGCTGGTCGTGCTGGCGCTTGTCGGCCTGCGTGGGTTGCCCTTCGCGCAGCGCTCGGGTCCGGAGCCGGCGAGCGCCGCCGAGCTTCTGGTAGCCAGGATGAGCTACGCGCTCTCGTCGGCGCGCACGCTGAGCGGCACGGTCACTTACGTGCGCACCGACTACTACGGAAAGACGCACGCCGAGAGTGGCGCCTTCGCGGCCACGAGCGCCGGGGACACGCGCGTCGAGATGAGCGAGCTGCGCAAGGGGAGTCCGCAGAGGACCACCGTTCAGATCTACAGCGAAGCAGAGCACGCGGCGGCGGGCTACTCTACGAACGCCGGGGGCCGCGGCTTCGGGCATCTGACCAAGAACACCCCCTGGGAGTACGGATCCGAGGACGGAGACGTTCTCATGAACTATATGCAGGGACTCGCCGCGGTGGTCAGATCGGCGCTGGCTGAACAAGACCCGAGCCTCACGGTTGGTGAGACACGCTTCGAGGGTCGCCCCGCTTGGCGGGTCACGCTGCGGCACTACGTCTCTCGCGCCGCCTGGTACAGGACCGACCTCGTCGTTGACAAGGAGAGCGGGTTCGCCGTCTGGTTCGCGATCGAGTCCCTTGGGAAGCAGGACCACCAGCGCGAGGAGTGGCGCATCAGCAATCTGCGCATTGACGCGCCGCTCTCACCTGACCTCTTTGCTGCGAAGCTGCCGAAGCACGTTCGCGCGAGCCGCCGGCCATACGACTTCGGCTACCACTTCGGTACGCTAGCCGAGGTCGCGGCGCGAGTCGGCTTCGAGGCGATCGTGCCGCAGACACTGCCTGCGGGATTCTCGCTGGTGACGGCTGCCAGCTTCCGCGGTGACTTCGGTACGGTCGCCTGGGTGGCGCCTCGTGCATCCGGACTTGTCATGCCGGGCAGGGCTACTCCCACGGACAACGAGATCGAGCTCGAGTATCGCCGCGGGTTCGAGAGGATCGTGGTCGACATGGCCCCGGTCTTGCGCGAGATCCTCGGCGGTGTGTCGCAGTCGCAGCCCGGCGACTACACCTGGGCCGAGAAGATGGCGGCCAAGAGGGGCTGGTCGTCGCGCGAGGTGGTTCTCAAGCAGGGCTACTTCGCCGGCCGCACAGCGTATTCGTGGTTCAGTAGCGACGGCGTCAATCTGGTGGTCTGCCGCAATCGCCGCGTGGTGTCCATTCAGGGCGCAGCCACGCGCACGGAGGCCGTGGCCGTGGCGAACAGCCTGCAACAACAGAAGCCCTAGGGCGAGGCGCTCCTGGAGTGCTTCACTTGCTGACGCTCGGCCGCCGGCGTCGCGCCGGCAGGGGCGCCGTGTGCGGCGACTTCTCATGCCGCAGAGGATAGCCAGACCTGTCAGAGCGGTGACGCCCTGAGCGCCTAAGTGATACGCTGCGAAGCAGCTCGCTCACCGGCGCCCCGGCGAGAGCGGCCGCTGCCCTGCCCGGGGACGTCTCTCTTTGGGGAGAGCGCGTGAAGCTTGAGGATCTGCTCGGAAAGCACGTCA
>Ga0209386_1001046_pt1 | contig 12100 bp, 3 predicted proteins | sample NGEPertwo_FD_184510 | JGI IMG/M metagenome (GOLD analysis project Ga0209386, IMG submission 184510) | Arctic peat soil microbial communities from the Barrow Environmental Observatory site, Barrow, Alaska, USA - NGEE Permafrost154B-two... | ecosystem: Environmental > Terrestrial > Soil > Wetlands... | reverse complement strand
TGGCTTATATAGGAATCACCGATTATGCCCAGCATTCTTTGGGCGATATCGTTTATGTTGAATTACCAGAGATTGGTACTAAGCTAAATAAAGATGAGGCTTTTGGAGTTGTTGAATCTGTAAAAGCAGTTTCCGATGTTTTCCTGCCTGTATCAGGAACAATTGTCAAGGTCAATGAAGCGATTGTTGACGATCCTGCACTTTTGAACAAGGATTCGTTTAAGAACTGGATGGTCTATGTTGAAATGGACAATCCGGAAGAATTTAAGCTGCTTATGAGTGCAGCAGAATACACAGAACTTTGCAAGGAATAGGTATAAGTTGGATTACTATGGAGGGTTAAGGAGGTTTAATATATGAAAGTTTTAAAAAGAACAATACTTTATGAGAATCATGTAAAATCAGGTGCAAACCTAGTGGATTTCGGTGGATGGGAAATGCCGGTCAATTATAATCCTGGGATAGTAGAAGAACATATTTACACCAGGAAAAAAACAGGGATATTTGATGTTTCGCACATGGGAAGGTTCGTTATATCCGGTAGAGAAGCCGTAAAATTCCTGCAATATGTTCTAACTAATAACGTTTTTGCTCTTGATATTATGCAGGCACAGTATACCATGATTCCGAATGAAAATGGCGGTGCTTTGGATGATGCTTATCTTTATCGCTTTTATGAAGATGAGTATTTACTTGTTGTGAATGCTTCCAACATAGAAAAGGATTGGGAGTATTTAAACAAAGTAATAGAGAAATTCGATGCAAAGATTATAAATAAATCTGAAGAGCTTGCAATGATTGCAGTTCAGGGACCGGACTCGAAGAACGTGCTCAGCAAACTGACCGGCAGCGTATATTTTACAGAACCTGTAAAAAACGCTTTGGGTTTTCTCGATTTTAAAGGGAAAGAAGTGCTTGCTGCAAGGACTGGCTATACCGGAGAACCATTGGGATTTGAACTGTTTATGAAAGCCTCTGATGCGGCAGAAATTTGGGAATGTTTGCTCGAGCAGGGCGCTATGGCCATAGGCCTTGGTGCTAGAGACACATTAAGGCTGGAAGCCGGCCTGCCTCTATATGGGCATGAATTGGGTATTGATATTTACGGCAGTGAAATTCCTATTTTTTCGTGTCCTTTAGCAAAGTTTGCCGTCAGTTTTGCAAATGCCAAAGGTGACTATATAGGCAGAAAAGCTTTGGTAAAGCAGTATGAAGGTTTTAAAAAGGTAATGGAAAGAGATTTCTCCAATCTGTCAGATTTGCCTAAAATAATAAAGCCAATAGCATTACTTGATAAGGGTGTTGCCAGGGCAGGCTGCAAGGTTTTCAAAGGTGGCAAGGAAGTAGGTTACGTAACCAGTGCTACAATGGTGCCATATTTAAAGACGGAAGGTAATGGTCTCGAAAGTAAAATTACCGATGATAAAGTGATGAGAGCGATAGGCCTTGCCCTTATTGACGCCGATGTAGAGCTGAAAGACAATGTGGAGGTAGAAATCAGAGGCAATATGGTAAAAGCGGTTATACCACCGTACCATCTGAAAAGTGATGCTCCTCCGTTTGCCAGACCTATTATTTATGGAGTCGAAGTAGACCGTAAATTCGATAGTTCAGCAAATTACAAGACGAAAGCTTTGAATCTTTTAGATAAAAGTTATAGTAACACCCTATGGAGACAGAATGAATCAATTAACCTGATTCCGTCTGAGCAGTCACATTCTTCTGCGGTAAGATTACTGTCTGTGATGGATCCTTCTTTCCGGTATGCGGAGCACAAAAAAACGAAATCATTTTATGATTTTGATGTTTTTTATTATCAGGGTGTGGGATTCATTGATGAAGTGGAACATTTATTGATAGAGGAATTCAAAAAATATTTTAACTGTACTGAGGTGGAAACAAGAGTTATCAGCGGCCAAATGGCAAACACTGCAGTATTTAGTGCTATCATGGACTTTAAAAACAGAGTAAATAGAAAAAGGGAAGCTGCACGTCTAGGCTATGTATTAAATAATCACATTATTAGGGGCGGACACTTGAGTGCGCAGCCGATGGGTGCTTTACATGACTATATAGCCATTGACCCTGTCACTGAAAAATCTGCAGTGGTCAATTTCCCTGTAGAAAAGGACAATAGATTCAAAATCGATGTTGAGGAAACGAAAAAGGTAATTGAGAAATACAAACCTGAACTGATCATATTTGGAAAGAGCATGGTCCTGCATAAAGAACCGCTGAAGGAAATAAGAAGATTTGTGGATGATCAAAAAATTAATACGGTTATTATGTACGATATGGCGCATGTCCTGGGTCTGGTTGGAGATTATTTTCAGAATCCTTTTGCCGAGGGCGCTGAAATTGTGACCGGCTCTACCCATAAGACTTTTTTCGGAACGCAAAGAGGAGTCATTGCCGGTAATTATGATAAGGAAGATTACAAATATGGCCTGTGGGAAACCATCGAAACAAGAGCGTTCCCCGGTAGCGTGAGCAATCATCACCTGGGAACCATGCTTGGGCTTTTGATGGCGGCCTATGAAATGAATTGCTTTAAAGATGAATACCAAAAAAATGTAATCAATAATGCAAAGTATTTAGCAAAATGCCTTAAAAATGCCGGGTTGGACGTAGCCGGAGATCCTTCGATATCTTACACAGAGACTCACCAGGTTATCGTAAGGGTCGGCTATGGTGCAGGTCCGGATGTTGCAAACCGACTAGAAAACAATAATATTATCGTCAATTACCAGGCTACGCCTGAAGAAGAAGGTTTTACAGCTTCCGGAGCAATAAGACTTGGTGTTTCTGAAATGACAAGATTTGGTTTCGGAGACAAAGAATTTGAACAGACAGCGGAATATATGGCTGATGTAATTCTAAGAAACAAAAATGTCAAAGAAGATGTTAAAAAACTCAGAAGTAATTTTACAAATATGAAATATTGCTTTAACGATGAGGATATTATGAAAAAATTAGAAAAATTAAAGACTACTTTTTAGCAGTAAAAATCTACGAATCATAGATTCGTGATTTTCTTGCATAAGTTCGCCATCAATTTGCTTTGCAAATTGGGCAAGCTAAGAGCAGTAAAAATCTACGAATCATAGATTCGTGATTTTCTTGCATAAGTTCGCCATCAATTTGCCTTGCAAATTGGGCAAGCTAAGAGCAGTAAAAATCTACGAATCATAGATTCGTGATTTTCTTGCATAAGTTCGCCATCAATTTGCTTTGCAAATTGGGCGAGCTAATAAAGGGGGGGAATAAAATGGCATCCTATATATCCAATACGAAAGAGCAGCAGCAAGCCATGCTTTCTGATATCGGAAAAAATTCGATTCAGGAGCTTTTTGCCGGCATCCCGGAAAAAGCGCGCTTTAAAAAGAAACTTGATTTGCCACCGGCTTTGTCGGAAATGGAGCTTTTAGCTTATATGAAGGACTTATCGGGAAGAAGCGTCAACCTTGACGAGTATACCTGCTTCCTCGGAGCCGGAGCTTATGATCATTACATACCCAGTCTTGTAGGGAGCATCACCTCAAGGCAGGAGTTCTATACGGCGTATACTCCATATCAACCGGAAATCAGCCAGGGTACACTGCAGGCAATCTTCGAGTTTCAGACTATGGTGTGTGAACTGACCGGAATGGATATTTCCAATGCTTCCATGTATGACGGGGCAACTGCGCTGGCAGAGGCTGCAAATATGGCCTGCCAGCATACAAGAAGAAATGAGATATTGATTGCCAATACCGTAAATCCTGAAAGCAGAGAAGTCCTGAAAACCTATGCAAAGTTTAAAGGCGTAGTGGTTAAGGAGATAGGCTACGATAACGGCCGAATCGATGAAAAAGAGCTGCAGTCGAACTTGAATGATCAGACGGCGGCAATCGTTATTCAAAGCCCTAACTTCTTCGGCATCATTGAGGATGTGCAGGGAATAGCTGCATTGGCGCATAAGAACAATTCATTGCTCATTGTCGGAGCGGATCCCATATCACTTGCGATATTAAAATCTCCCGGTGAATCTAATGCGGATATCGTCATAGGAGATGGCCAGTCCCTGGGAAATTCAATCAATTTTGGAGGTCCATATCTTGGCTTCATGGCAACCTCAAAACAGTTAATGAGAAAGCTGCCGGGTAGAATCGTAGGCGAAACCACGGATACCGAAGGGAAACGAGCATTTGTTCTGACCCTGCAGACGCGAGAACAGCATATACGCAGGGAAAAAGCGACGTCCAACATATGTTCCAACCAGGCGTTGAATGCGCTGGCGGCAACCGTGTACATGACGGTGCTCGGAAAGCATGGTTTAAAAGATGTGGCGAATCTCTGCCTTCAGAAAGCGCATTATCTGAATGCGCAGCTGATCAAGTCCGGAAAATTCAGACCTGTTTTTTCGGCCCCTTTCTTCAAGGAATTTCTTGTTGAGAGCGATTGCCAAACGGAAGATCTGAACAATAAATTACTGTCAGATAAAATGATCGGAGGCTACTCTTTAAAGAGAAATTATCCGGAATTTGAAAACGGATGGCTTCTGGCGGTTACGGAGAAAAGGACAAGGCAGGAAATTGACAAATTTGTAGAGAAGGCGGTGAGTTATTGTGGCTAAAAGGGAATCATTGATTTTTGAAATGAGCGTGCCGGGTAGAAAGGCGTATTCAATGCCTGCCTGCGACGTTCCTGAAGAGGATATCTGCAGCATGATACCCTCAGAATTCTTAAGGGCGAAATGCCCGGAACTGCCTGAAGTGAGCGAAGTCGATGCAGTCAGACATTTTACTGGTCTGTCCAGGATGAATCATGGTGTCGATTCCGGATTTTATCCTCTAGGCTCCTGTACCATGAAGTATAATCCTAAGGTAAATGAAGACGTTTCAAAGTACGACGGTTTTTCTAGGGTGCATCCGTACCAGCCCGAGAAAACCGCACAGGGTTGCCTTGAAATTTTATATTCAATGGATAAAATGCTGGCGGAGATCACCGGAATGGAACGCGTATCGCTTCAGCCGGCGGCCGGAGCCCACGGTGAAGTGACTGGATTAATGATCATCAAAGCGTATCATGAGCACCGGGGAGACACAAAGCGCAGAAAAATCGTGGTGCCTGACTCGTCTCACGGCACAAATCCGGCCTCTGCATCCGTAGCTGGGTTTGACGTCATAGAAGTGAAATCAAATGAATGCGGCGGAGTCGATCTTGAGGCATTAAAGGCTGTCATGAGTGATGAGATTGCGGGGCTTATGCTTACCAATCCAAGTACATTGGGATTGTTTGAAGAGAATATTCTGGAAATCTCCGAGATTGTACATAACGCCGGAGGCCTCCTTTATTACGACGGAGCAAATATGAACGCAATTATGGGAATCACAAGACCCGGCGATATGGGTTTTGATGTTGTGCATCTCAATCTGCATAAAACCTTTAGTACACCGCACGGCGGCGGAGGACCGGGTTCGGGCCCGGTTGGAGTAAAAAAGGATTTGGTTCCGTTTTTACCCAAGCCTGTAATTGAAGTCAACGGGGATGGATATTTTCTGGATTATGATCGGAAGCTCTCTATTGGAAAAATCAAATCGTTTTACGGGAATTTTGGGGTTGCCGTTAAGGCTTTCGCATATATTCGCTCTTTGGGTGCAGACGGTTTGCGAGAGGTATCGGAGATAGCCGTTTTGAATGCCAATTATATTCGTGCGAAATTGCAGGATTATTATGACCTGCCATATGGCAGTGTATGTATGCATGAGGTTGTATTCTCGGCGCAAAAGCAAACCGAGTTTGGAGTTTCAGCTCTTGATATAGCAAAGCGCCTAATTGATTTCGGATATCATCCGCCGACGATCTACTTCCCGATGATTGTAAAAGAAGCAATGATGATAGAGCCAACCGAAACGGAAAGCAAGGAAACTCTGGATGAATTTATTGAAGCTATGAAGCAAATCGCAAAGGAAGCTGAAATAAATCCTGAATTAATAAAGGGAGCACCTCACAATTCAATTGTATTAAGGCTGGATGAGGCTAAGGCTGCACGTAATCCGGTTTTGAAATATACTCCCTTGAGTGGAAATTAGAAAGGGAATCGTGTATGAAAAAAGACATTTTTTTGGGATGTCTTTTTTCATGTGCGAAATTAGAGAGGGACATGAATACAAAGGTCCAGCCCCCCCACAGAAATATCAGAATCCTTTTATATTTTATGGATTTTTGTTGACATGTTTCAATAAAGGATAATCACGCATTTAGTGATTTATATTAAATATATAGTACATATAATGTTTGATTATTTTTGTTTTGAGCGTATACTTATGGGGTAAAAGGAACATTAGAGACGCGAAAATTAAATACAGCTTGCATCAATTCAGAAAATCATTTTATGTTAAACTGACTTTCCTTTTAAACCAGTAGAAAGGAGCACACAGATGATTTTACAATACATAAATTATTTGTATTTAATAGGTCCAGCATTCCTGGTTTTTCTGCTGATATGGATTGCATTGCGCAGGATGCAAAAAAATAGAAACATCAATATACGCGAGGCGTCTCTGACTGTTGAAGAACTTGAGGAACATGCCAGAAGCATAGCATTAGAGCATTCGGTATCCTCAAAGAAAAACATATTGCACTGGCCTTTGACGCGAATGAATGACAGCTATAGTTTTATTCGTCAAGTATATGAAGAGTTGAATACGGATATTATGAACAAGCGCGCGCTGCCTGCCACGGCGGAATGGATACTTGATAATTATTACGTAATTGAGGAACAGGTAAAGGGATTGCGCAGGGACTTGTCAAAGAAGAGTTATTATGATTTACCAGTCTTGAAAAAAGGTCCTTACAAGGGATTTACCAGAATCTTCGCCATTGCTATGGAATTTGTTGCCCACACGGATGGGCAAATCGAAGAAACAACACTGCTTAAATATATTGAGGCTTATCAGTCTCACAGTATTCTATTTGAACGAGAGATCTGCATCATTCCTGCCATGCTTCGGCTCGCACTAATTGAGAATATAAGAATAATCAGTGAAAATATAATTGAAACCAGGAAGCAATGGAATCTTGCAGATGAAATAGTTGAGGAATGGTTGTCTGAAACTGGAGCTGACTCGGATAAAATAGCAAGGATGTTCAAAAATAACAGTAAAGCTATTGATAAAGCGAATCCATCCTTTATAGAGCACCTTTTTTACAGATTAAGAATATCCGGACGCAGGTATTCAGATGTTCTGCGATATATTGATGAAAATCTTGACAAATCCAATACTACAACAGAAATTATTGCGCAAAAGGAACATAATGCTCAGGCAGTGAGTACTGTATCCCTGAAAAACTGCATCGTCAGTCTCAAATGTGTTTCAAGTATAAACTGGACCGATTTGTTTGATGCAGCCAGCTATTTGGAAAAAATTCTCAAACAGGACCCTGATGGAACTTATAATCTCATGGACATAAATTCCCGTAGCTATTATAGGCAGCAGGTTGAAAAGCTTGCTAAAACCTATGGCGTTTCAGAACTTTATATTGCAAGGGAAGCTTTGAGTCTTGCCCAGAATGCGGCTTTGAATGTCAGCAAAAGTGCTGATAGTGAAAATCAGGATGAGAGAACATCTCACATTGGCTATTATATTATAGGTAATGGAATGCAAGAGCTTGAAAACAGGCAAAATGGAGTGACCAGAGTCTTCACCAGGGTCAAAAAATGGATAGAAAAACATCAAGGCGTTTTATACATGAGTTCAATTGGCTTGTTTACTATAATTCTCGTCCTTTTTGCAGTCGCCTACGCTTTGAATTTCACAGCGGCCAACTGGTTTTTATATGCGATTTTAACAGCGGCTGCAGTTATAATACCGGCTTCTGAAATCGCCATCTCAATCATTAACTGGGTGGTTTGTAAAGTGAAAAAAACGGCTGTTTTTCCGCGTCTTGAACTAAAAGATGGTATCCCAGACAGCATGATTACGATGGTTGTGATTCCAGCTTTGCTTTCTGATAAAAAACGGGTCACTGAGCTTTTAGAGAACATGGAAAACCATTACCTTGCGAATAAAGAAAAGAATATATACTTTGCCTTAATTGGCGCGCTCAAGGACTCGGAACACCAGAACAATTCTGATGACATGAATGTTGTTCAGGAAGCCTTTAACAGAATAGAAGCTTTAAATAACAGATACGCTAAAGGTGAAAAAGATATATTTTACTTTTATAACAGACTGCGTAAATTTAATGAAATCGATAATAATTGGACCGGATGGGAGCGAAAAAGAGGAGCCTTGATGGAGTTTAATGATTTGCTCCTTGGCTCACAGAATACCACTTTTTCCTTTTATTCCAATGAATTGCTCCCGGATGCTAATATAAAATATGTTATCACACTCGATGCAGACACGGTTTTGCCAATCGGGATGGCGAAAAAAATGATTGGAACTATGGCACATCCACTGAATAAACCAGTCATTGATATGGAGAAGGGAATTGTTGTAGATGGATATGGCCTTATGCAACCTAGAGTTTCTTTTGATAGCGACAGTTCAAACAGATCTGCTTTCGCGAGAATTTATACAGGCCAGGAGGGACTTGACCCCTATGCCAGTGCCATATCAGACGTCTATCAGGATCTTTTCGGTGAAGGGATTTTCACTGGGAAGGGCATATATGATCTGAAGGTTTTCCATGACGTTTTAAAAGATATGTTGCCGGAAAATTCCATCTTAAGCCACGATCTCCTGGAAGGCTCGTTTGTGAGGGCGGCACTGGTTTCTGATCTCGAACTTGTGGATGCTTATCCGTCAAAATACAATTCATTCATGGCCAGACTGCACAGATGGATTAGAGGCGACTGGCAGCTGATTCCGTGGCTGGGTCGAAAAATTCGCACAAGAGATAAAACACTTATTAAAAACCCATTGTCCTATATTTCAAAATGGAAAATAATGGACAATTTGAGAAGGAGTTTGGTTGCGCCAACTATTCTGGTGCTTATGATTTTAGGATTTACCATACTGCCAGGCAGCAGCGGCTTTTGGTTTGAATTTGGCATTGCTGCGCTGGGGCTTCCGTTTGCCATATCTCTGTTGACGCAGCTTTTTACGGATGGACTTAAGCCCGATAGTGTTAAAAGACATATGCCAGGTTTTTTCGGTCTAAAGGCTTCTGCCTTTCAATTCCTGCTGGGAGTCATATTTTTACCACATCAAGCTTTTATGGCCATGAATGCTGTCATTGTCACGCTGGTTCGTGTTCTGGTAACTCGGAAAAACATGCTGGAATGGGTCACTTCAGCAGATGCTGATAAGGTTCAGAGCAACTCATTAAAAAGCTATCTGTCGACAATGGGCGTCAGTGCGGCAGCAGGCGTTGCCATTGCTGTTCTGCCGTATTATTTTGAACCGGAATATTTGAAGTTAAGCTTTGTATTATTGATCGCCTGGGGGTTTGCACCCATCATTGCATTTTATGTCAGCAAAGACGATCATATTGAAGCGGAAAAACTAGAAGCCATTGAATTGTTGGAGCTTAGGAAAATAGCCAGAAAAACCTGGCGGTATTTTGAAGAATTTACAAATTTGAAAAATAATTATCTTGCACCTGATAATTTCCAGGAAGACCCTTATAGAGGAATCTCATACAAGACGTCTCCGACGAATATCGGACTTGGATTGATGGCCTCTCTAACCGCCAGAGACATGGGATATATTGGATTGATAGAAACCACGGACATTATTTCGAAAACGATAACAAGCGTAGAGAAAATGGAAAAATGGAATGGCCATTTATACAACTGGTATGACACCAGGACACTTGAACCATTTAAGCCAATCTATGTATCCACTGTGGACAGTGGAAATTTGACCTGTTATTTGACCACCTTAGTTCAAGGCCTTAAGGAATATCGTAACCGTCCTCTGGTTGACGTAGCATTTGCACGGGGTATAAAAGACACCTTTAGAGCCAGTCTTGAAGAGGGGCAGGAACTGCCGCTCGATTTTACTGCATTTGACTTCATGGAAAAACCTGCGAATATCGATCTGGAGCTATGGAAAAAGGCGTTGGATGAATTTGTGGAGGGCACTATGCTCACCAGCATGAAAAGGCATGAATGGAAAACGAAAAGTAACCATATGGGTAGGATGTTCATAGAAGAGCTTAGGAGTTTCATGCCATGGGTTGAAATATCTTGCGCTACCCCTGATCAGCTTTTAGATACTGACTTGATAGAAAAAACTAATTTACTGATGAAACTTCTGCAAACGAATTCGAGTCTCATAGAATTGCCGGCTTTAAGCATAAGTATATCAAAACAGTGTGACCAGTTGATTGATGACATTGGAGAAATAGAGGATGGGTCATTTGATACTGAACTGGCCTGGCTGAATGAAATAAAAGAAGCTGCTTATAAGTCAGCTGCATTTTCCCAGGCGTTCATAGAACAATATAATCAATTGGTAGATCGAATAGATGACATCTCCATGAATGCCAGATTTAGCATGCTGTACAATAATCGCACGAATTTGTTTTCTATTGGCTACAATATTGAAGAAAAAAAGCTGACGAACTCCTATTATGATTTGTTGGCCTCTGAAGCCAGAAAAACCAGCTATATAGCAATCGCAAGAGGAGAAACCCCGTTGAAGCACTGGTTCATGCTTGGCAGATCTCTGACGACGGTCAACCGCTATAAGGGACTGGTTTCCTGGAGCGGAACCATGTTTGAGTACCTGATGCCTTTGCTTGTAATGAAAAACTATAAAAACACGCTTCTGGATGAAACCTACTCATTTGTCATTAAAAGTCAGATGAAATACGGAAAACAAAGAGAAATGCCTTGGGGAACATCAGAGTCGGCCTATAATTCTTTGGATATGAATCTTGATTATCAGTATAAAGCTATAGGAGTTCCCTGGCTTGGACTAAAAAGAGGCTTGGCCGACGACGCTGTAACGGCACCATATGCAACTTTCCTTGCTTTAATGGTAAACCCGGTTGAAGCGTACAAAAATATAAAATATCTAAAGGCAGAGGACCTGGAAGGCCCTTATGGCTTCTATGAAGCTGCGGATTATACTCCGGAGCGGCTTGAAATGGAGACGAAAAGAGTCATAATAAAAAGCTTCATGGCACATCATCAAGGCATGAGCCTTATGGCTCTCAATAATTACCTTAACAATAACACGATGCAGACCCGATTCTCGGCAGATCCTTATGTAAAGGCTGCCAGACTTCTACTTCAGGAAAAAGTGCCTTTGAATGTGATCTTTACCAAAGACAGAAAGGAGAAGATACGACATTCAAAAGGATCTGCATATAGTGACAGAGGCTCATATAGGCATTTTACAGCACCTAATTTTGATTTTCCAAAAGCACACATTTTATCAAATGGTAATTATTCTGTAATGTTAACTGACAAGGGCACAGGCTATACCAGAGACAGAGAGGTTGACATTTCAAGATGGAGAGAAGATTCTGTCATGGATCATTATGGCATGTTCTTTTATATAAAAAATATCGAAAAGAATCAAAACTGGTCCGCCACTTATGCACCGTTCAATGTATTACCGAAAAACTATGAAGTTAATTTCACCACTGATAAAGCTGTTTATAAAAGGACGGATGGGGACATTGAAACAATGACGGAAATCGTTGTTGCTTCGGGTGATAATGCGGAAGTCAGGAGAATCAAACTGAAAAATAATGGGAAGACTGCCTGTACCCTGGAAGTGACCAGCTATTTCGAGCTTGTTTTAGCAGCCCATAATTCTGATTTGGCGCATCCTGTCTTTAGCAATCTTTTTGTAAGTACGGAATTTGATCATCAGTACCAGGCGTTGCTGGCCACTAGACGTCCAAGGAGTCAGTCTGAAAGAAAACTTTGGATTGCTGAAATACCTGTAATTGATGGAGAAACGACAGGTGATATACAATATGAAACGGATAGGATGCAGTTTATTGGGAGAGGACATACTGTCTATAATCCGGATATAATAGAGCGGGGAAAATCACTATCAAATACAGTAGGACCTGTTCTCGATCCAATATTCAGTATGAGGGCAAGGGTCAAGATAGAACCTGGAAAGACAGCGCACATTTTCTTTGTTAC
>Ga0209386_1001045_pt1 | contig 12115 bp, 14 predicted proteins | sample NGEPertwo_FD_184510 | JGI IMG/M metagenome (GOLD analysis project Ga0209386, IMG submission 184510) | Arctic peat soil microbial communities from the Barrow Environmental Observatory site, Barrow, Alaska, USA - NGEE Permafrost154B-two... | ecosystem: Environmental > Terrestrial > Soil > Wetlands... | reverse complement strand
CTTACGTAGTTAAGTATTCTTTAGTCTTAAAAGAAAACATAGGTCGAAGTCCTTATGAAAAATTTAATAAAAATCACAGGGATATTATAGATATTAATTACTCCATATTAGGGGTTATTTCTACCATGATCCTTGATGTGATTAATAATGGGGGTGAAATTGTAAGAGTTTATGACGATAAAGTGCAAGAAAAGTTGTCTTCTGCTTTGGAAAATGGTTTTTTAAATACAAAAACAATGAAGCCAAGTCTTTTGAAGAAAATCTCTTGAAATAGGTCATTTGCTGAAAAACTTACTGTTGACGGTTTGTGTGGCTGGATAGAAGGATACTGACATTTGTTAGTATCCTATTTACTTTACCAGTTTATGGGATGCGGTAACTTACCGTATCCTTTTTGCTATTGATGTTCATCAAATGAACTACGAAGGTTATTAATTGACCCAACCATAAAAACATTAAAGGAGAAAGATTAATTGCTGATAGAAAAAGAGAAGATTGACTTAAATGAAGTGCTTGTAGAAGTGAAGATTCTATTGAAGGGTGTTAATAAGAAAGAAGTCGTTATTAACTGTTTGGCCTCAGATGCAATGGAGTTTGTTGATTGTATGGCAGAGAATGAGGTTAGTATTACGAGTGCAGCACAGAGAAAGAAATTCGAGAATAGTTTCTACTTCTTTGATGATTATGTTAAGAAGGAAACAGTAGGAGCTAATATCTTGGATGTTAAATTGTTTACTATTCCATTCTTCATGGATGAGGATGATAAGACGTATAACTTTCAGATAGCTACTTACAGAGCGTAAGGGATAATAGGTGAGACCTGTCGGTAATGATGGGTCTTTTTTGTTTGTAGATAAAGGATAATAAATGTAAATAAATAGGAATTCCAGAAAGGAGAGATATTAATGGGTGGTAAAGTTATGACAGAAATTATGAAAGAGGACTTTTTAAAAAGGTATCTTCAAGGGGAGAGAATAGTGGATATTGCAGGAGTATTACAAGTGGGTAAGACTACTTTGTATGAGTTGTTGAAAAGTGCTGATATGGTTAAGCGTCTGGGAAACGAGCGTGTTATCATCGTGACCCAAGTAAGGGCTGTGTTGGCTGCTGATGCTAGTGTTTACATTAAGAATATACAGGATATAGCCAACAAAAGTACAGACGTTAGAAGCAAGTTAAAGGCCAATGAGACACTTCTGGCTTATATCATAGGCAGTCCGACAGCAAGAGTTGAACAGACAGTGAATGATGCTACTAATGTTGATAGTTCAGTGTTAGAACGTCTATATGCTGATGATACAAATACGGATGAAGAATAATAAACAACTAATGTCTGCCAATGCTATCTAACTACAATAGATAGCATTGGCAATAAACCGTGTATACGTTGGTATAAGCGGATCACAGCGATTTGATACCTGAATAATTGAATGAATCACTTGACTCAATGCTATCTTTTTGATATAATAACACTATAAGATAGCATTGAGAGGGGCGATAATATGAAGGTTAATAATCTGAAATCAGACGGTAAGCCCAAGCCAGAGGAAGTTGAACCTATTAAAAGTAAGAAGGATATTGAAAGGATTAAACAATATCTGCTTGGCAAGGATAGTAAACGTGATTACTTAATGTTTGTGATGGGCATTAACATAGGTCTAAGGGCAGGGGATCTGCTGTCTCTAAGGTTTGAAGACGTTATGGACAATGGCAAGATCAAGGATAGTATCACGTTAATTGAGGAGAAGACATCTAAGTCACGTAAGAGCGTACAAAGACGCGATTTAGAACTAAATGATAGCATTAAGAAGGCCATCAAGCTATACACTGGGAGCTTAGAAGCTGAACCTAATATGAATGACTACCTATTTAGTAGTAGGAAGGGCAATGAAGCAATATCGGTAGGCTCTGCACATAAGATAATCAAGCAAACAATGAGAGATTTAAAGATTAAAGGGAACTACGGGAGTCATTCACTACGAAAGTCGTTCGGATTTCACCTCTACAATGCAGGTGTGCCAATTGAAACCATCCAGAAAACATTTCAACATAGCACTCAAGCAATGACATTGAAGTATATTGGGATCACAAAAGAGGTAATTAGGAATGTATATCATCTTTTGAATCTGTAAATAGAAACATAAACACTGAGACACGCAAGAAATTGCATGTCTTTTTATTTTGTCCACCCCCGTCTTCTTTGTGGGTTTGACAAACGAACCTCCCACAGTAAGCTATAGGAAATTATACCCAATTTTAAAAAGTCGATTGGAAGTGATTAGAATTGAACCTTTGAATGAAGAACAATCAGCTCAACTTTATAACCTTAAACTCTTAAAGGAGTATTTGAATAAAGATTTAATAAGCAATGGATATACAATTTCCAATGCTGAAGCAACAGTGAAAAAAATTCTGGAAAAAAATGAGAATCTTTTTGGTTATCATGGCCTTGCATGGGAATTGGGTAGAAATAATCTTGAATTTTTCTTCAAATATTTTCTCCAAGATGTTTTCACACCAAAGCCTAATAATACTGCTCGGAATTTAGCACCACTACATTTCGAAATAATAGCAGAATTAAAAAAAATGATAATTGAAGATAAATATGATATGGAAGAGTTTATTCTCAGTCGCGGTTCAGCCAAAAGCACAGTAATAACAAAAGCACTCACAACTTTCGTCCACGTCTATAGAATTTCTCGTTACTCCCTGATCATTGGTAAGACGAAACAAGATTCATCAGATTTCATCGAAGATATCAAAAAATTCATGGGATTTGAACCAATAAAGAAAGCATTTGGCAATCTAATAAATAAGAGAAACAGGACAATAAATCAACAAGAGCTTGAGTTAGATAACGATACAATGGTCAGAGCCTACGGATGGGAAACCTCAGTTCGGGGTACTTCCTATTCTGCTCCTGATGGAATTTTTAGGCCAATGATGGTGGCATGTGATGATATTTTGAACGAACAAAATATTAAAACAGAAAATGCAAAAGAGAATGCTATCAATAAGTTCTACAAAGAAATTCTTGAAGTTGGGGATGAGCCGGTAATCCGTAAAGGGAAGAAGGTCAAGATGGCCTCAAAATTTATTATTTGTGGAACTCCCTTGGCTGCTGATTGCTTCATTAATACCATTCGTAAAGATCCTCAATTTAAAGTTTTCAGAAGAGCAGTAGTTGATTTCAATGTGGATGAGTATTTCGAGGAAAATGAGAATTGGCAAACATTCAAGAAAATATTATTCAACACTAAGATTGAAGCAGAAGAGAAGGATAAAATTCTAAAAGAATACTACTATGACAATATTGACCAAATGAGATTCAAAACTATTTGGGAAAAATACGATTGCTATAAATTGGCAATAAAATACTTTACGAAAAGAACTGCCTTCCTACAGGAATTAATGTGTGATTGTGAACACGTTGGAACTCGTTGGTTTGAATCAATTCGTAAAATGAGTAAAAAGGATATTGAAGAAAATTTTCCGTTTTGTAAGACAATGCTATGTTGTGATCCAGCTTCGACGGTTACAAAACGCAGTGACTATACTGCACTATGTGTAGGAAGCGTTGCCTCAAATGGATTCAAATACATTAGAGAAGGAATTATTGAGAAGCTTACATTTAATGAATATTGCGACAAAGTAATTGAACTAATAAGGGGATATAAGGATATTACTCATGTTTACATAGAGCGCAACACGTATAACTCCAGTGACCTTGCTAGAATAACTGAAATAATTGAGAATGATAAGGAATTATCGAAAAGGAATCTTGAGTTTATCAATAAACAGCAAAATAAAAACAAAGATGACCGAATTAGTACCACAATTGATTCAATTAACAGTGGTGCTATTATTTTTTGTGAAGATAATGAAGAATTTACTTCCCAAATAATGGATTTCACAGGTCAGAATACGAGTTTGCATGACGATGCTCCCGATTGTGTATCATCTTGTGTGACACTATTGGACTCAATAGAAATTAAGATACCAGGCACTATTCTTTGCATAGATAAACAAACTTTAGGGTGGAATTTTTAGGAGGTAACTAATGGAGCAATTAAATATAAATATAGATTTATTGCAAAAATATTATCAAGATTATCTAAATAGAAAAATGGAATATGAAAAAATGAAACAATATTATGATGGGCTTCATGATATTGAAACAACTTATACTAAAATCAATGAACGAGCAAATCACAAGTCCACCAGAAACTTTGTTGCGAAATTTGTGGATGATGAGACCTCGTTCAGTGTAGGTAAACCGCTGAACTACATATCAATATCCAACAATGAGCAAGCAATCCAAGAAATTGAGTATAGTTTAAGCTCTTGGTCCAAAAAGCATGACATCGACCTATGTACAGATTTAGGTATTTATAGGGAGGTTTATGAACTCTACTACATAGATGATACCACAAAGGATTTCAAGAGCATTCTTCTAAATCCAGCCAATTCATATTTATTACTAGATGAGTTTAACAAACCTTCTCTATTGTTTAGAGTGTTTAAAAATATGTTCGATGAAACGGTTTACCTTGATTTGTGGACAAAAGACACCATATATCATTTTAACGATGGATTCAAAGAAGTATCTCCCTCTCAGGTAAATATCTTTGGAGAGATACCGGTTGGTTTTGGGGACATGAGGAAGACGATCTATGACAAAATCAAATCACTTCAGGATGATTACAATGTTTGCAATTCTGACCAATTGAACCTTCTGAGTGATCTAAGGTTTTTTTATCTTATTATTCATGGAATCGATCCAACAGATGAAAAAAATAAAACTATGGTAGAAAATATCAATCAAAACTCAATTATGTTTCTCAATGGGGATGCTAAAATTGACAAATTAGAGAAGACAATAAATGACTCATTTCTACAAAATGTTAGAAATAATGCAAAAGACGACATGTACGAATTGGTTGGTCACATCAACATGCAAAAAGCTCCAACTAGTAATACCAGTGGCGAACAAATCATAAATAGGATGCTTCAGCTTCAATTCAGATGCACTCTAATTTCTGCAACAATTCAGGATATTGTTCAAGAGAGAATACGATTTCTTTTCAAATATCTATCAATCAAAAATGGTAAATCCTTTGATTACAAAGACGTATCCGTGAAAATAACTCCAAATATCCAGAAGGATTGGACAACTATGGCGAATGTTATTAGTCAAATTGGCGATGTTTTGAGTACAGAAACTAAAATATCTTTGTTACCATTAGATCATTCCCCTGCCGTGGAAATCGCGAAGCTAAAACAGGAGCAGGAAGATGGGATGCTAAATCTAGATAATGTTCCAACAGATGCAAATGGATAAAGAGCAGGAAAAGAAGCTACATGATGCCATGATAGCTTTATTTTTATTGATGCTGAAATACTCCAATAAGATAAATCCTTTGTTGGGTTTGTTTAAGTCTAATAGGGATACTGTCAAGGCAGCAATCAATAAAATCTATGCAACATATACAAAAGACAATCAGCTTATAATGTCATCTAAACAGATTAATGCCGAGATAAAGAAACTAGAGCCAATGCTTAAAAAGATTGGCAATGATCTAATGGTCAAGGAAAAGGATTTGTTAAGTTCATTGTTGCCTATGATTTATGGCGAGACCTATTATCGTACCTATTATGAATTGTCAAAAGGTATGAGTTTAGATGTCAAAAAGCTCATTGATAGCATTATCGGTAAATCCATCAATCAGAAAATTGAAGGGAAAACAGCTTTTGATAGGAACAAGGATAACAAAATTAAATTCATTTCCAAGGCCAATAGAGATATGAAGGATCAATTGAAAAAGGGGGTGTCAATTGAAAAGATAAACAAAACTATAGACAAGAACTTTAATACTGGAGTCTCATTTTCTCATCGACTTATTGGTAATGAGATCATTAGGAATTTTGGTAATGCTCAAAGGGAAGTATTTAACACAGCAATAATACTAACAGTTTTATTCAGCGCAGTCCTGGATGAGCGTACCACACCACTTTGCGAAAGCTTGGATGGCAATGTTTATCCGTTAGGTGAAGCACCAGAACCGCCATTGCATATTTGGTGTAGGTCTATGTTACTACCAATAATAACCAATTGGAATGATAAACAGAATAATGAATCATGGGATACCTTTAAGGAAAGAAATGACATCTAAACAATGTCTTTTTTATTTGTCTTTTCGAGGCTTAGACGTTAAAGAAAGTATCTAAAATGCGTTTCTAGTTTGAAAAAAGTTAGAGGTGCAAAAGAAAGAAGGAAATAACAATGGACATAAATGAGGTAAAAACATTCTTAGAAAATACTAAAAATGAAGCGGATACAATTGCTTTTGTAACAGGTTTAAACCCTATCACCTTAGATAAGGTTAAAGAGTTTGTTGTAAAAGATACTACTGCTAAAAGCTGGATGAACTCTGAAAATGATGCTTTTTTTAATAAGGCTCATTCAACTTGGGAAACAAATGTCTTGCCGAAACTTCTAAGTGATGCGGTAAGTAAGGCTAACCCAGCAGAGACACCAGAACAAAAGACAATCAGAGAATTGACAGAGAGGTTAAATAAAAGGGATGAAGATATGTTAAGGAATGAATTAGGTAACAAAGCATTGAAAGTTATTTCTGATAAGAAGTTGCCTATTGATTTAGAAGCAATATCTTTATTTATCGGGCTAGACGAAGCAACTACTCTAAGTAATATTGATAAATTTGAGAAGGGCTTAGAACCTTGGAAACAATCTCTAAGAGACGAAATTCTCAAATCTGGTTCCTATACACCGCCTAATAGTGATAAAACTCCAATCACAAAGAATCCTTGGAGTAAGGAAAATTTCAATCTCACTCTTCAAGGGAAGTTACTAAAAGAAAATCCAACGCTTGCAAGTCAATACATGGCTCAAGCAAAGAATTAATTAAACATAACTAAAAATTAAATGAAAGAAAGAGGTTTTTTAAAATGGCAGCAACTTTGATTTCGGATATTATTGTCCCTTCAGTTTTTAATCCATATATCATTCAGGAGATTAATCGTTTAGATGCATTTTTGCAAGCGGGAATTGTCAGCAATGACTCTACTCTTAATGTACTTGCAACAAGTGGGGGCAATTTAGTCAATATGCCTTTCTTCAATGATTTGACTGGAGATAGTGAAGAACTGTCTGATACAGTAGCATTAACCGTTAATGCAATTACCACTGGACAAGATAAAGCTAGACTTCATATGCGTGGAAAATCTTGGGGAGTAAATGACTTAGCTGCATCCTTAAGCGGAGCTGATCCTATGGCTGCAATTGGTTCTTTAGTCGCTAAATTCTGGGTTGGTGAAAGAAGTAAAGTATTGCTTAAGTCGCTTGTAGGGATCGAAACAGCTCTTGCTGCTACAAATGTGCTTGATATTTCTGGTTTAGTAGGTAATTTGGCAGTAATTAGTGGTACAACTACTTTAGATGCTAAACAATTACTTGGAGATAACGCTTCAAAATTAAGCGGTATAGCAATGCACAGTGCAGTATATACCAAATTGCAGAAAGATAATTTGATTGTATATTTTCCAACTTCTAATGCTTTAGTACAAATTCCAACTTACTTGGGTTATAGGGTTATTGTTGATGACACTTGTCCTGCAAATGCTGGAGTTTATACGACTTATCTGTTTGGACAAGGAGCTTTTGGTCTTGGTAATGGTTCTGCTCCTGTACCTACCGAAACAGATCGTGATTCGTTGGCAGGAACGGATATTCTTATCAACCGTCAACACTTTATTCTTCATCCCCGTGGAGTTAAATGGAATGAAGTTGCTGTCGTAGGCGCAAGCCCTACATTTGCAGAAATTGCTACAGCTACTAACTGGACTAAAGTTTATGATGCTAAGAATATCAGAATGGTTATTTTCAAGCATAAACTTGTTTAAATATTAGTTATGGGGTAATGAGAGGGGACTTCCCCTCTCTATTTATTTTTATAGGAGGTATCTAATATGAGCGTAACCGCATTTAATCGAATGAGAAGAGAACAAGAACAAAAGAAACAAGCAGAAGTTGAAGTAAAGGAAGAAGTAAAGAAAAATACTAAAAAGTAGGTGAAATTATGACAGATGAGCTGGTTTTACTAAAAATATTGCTGGGATTAACAGATTCTAGCAAAGATGATATTTTAAATTTTTACCTGATAAAAGCCAAGAACTCAATTAAAAAATATTGTGTACTGACTGAAGCTGAATATTTGCTTTTGCTTTTGATTAATCAAACAGTTGAGTTGGCAATGTTTTATTATGTAAACAAAAAGAATCTTGGAGTAAAAAATGCCAGTGAAGGTAGCAAATCGAAAACGTTTGAAGAGGGTATTCCTGCATCGATCAAAATAACCCTACCGTTACCTCCGATATTTTCAATGTAGGGAGCGTGAGAACATGTTTGATGAATCGACAGTATTGATTTTAGGTAATAGTCCAGTCAACTCCTTGCAGAAAACCATTACCGCAGATGTGCAGGAATATAGCACTGTAGTCGAAATCGGTGATTATAAATTCAACATAAGCAAACGATTATTTATAGATTACATAGAGCTATTGCTTGACATAAATGGCTATCTTAAAATAGAAAATATGGTTTATAAAATTCTAAATATAAAAGAATATTCAGATTATCAAGAGATATGGCTTTATTTATTAAATCGACAATCGGCGGTGATCTAATTGAAATTACTAATGAATAATTTGATGGATTTTCTTTTATATGAAAAGGGTGAAGATTTCTTATTGAACGGAATTACTCAAAGGGGTCTATTCGTTGAGGTTGCTGAGAAAATATCACAATATGATGATATCATCTTAACTTCTGAAATTCCTTTTGAAGTTGGTGGATTGGTATCCTATCTGAATTCAAATTGGCTTATGCTTAGTGAAATTCAGAACAATAATGATCAAGATGTGAATATTTATAGGGTAAGATTGCGTAAATGCAACAATACCTTAACCTTGAATATAAGCGGAATTCTTTACACGGTATTTTGCATTGTGACGGATAAGATTTCTTTGAATATAGATTCAACGACCTATATTTCAACCTTGGATAATGAAATTTATATCTTGGTGGCTAATGATGTTATCAATAGCAATATTAAAACCAATGATATTTATAAGATTGGGAATCTGAATTATCAAGTGCAAAATATTGATGATATTAGTAAATCTGGATTGCTATATATTAAAATGGACTTTACTATGACTGAACAAGTATTACCTTTATATTCCATTACAATTACAAATGGTGATACTTTAACAACTGATGCTGTAACGCCAGTGCAAATAAATATTGAACAGAAAGATCATGATATTATTTTGACTGAGCCATTACAAGTTGTTTATTTTTCGAGTGATGAGTTGGTTGCCACAGTTAATGCCCTTGGATATGTGACTCCTGTGAGTATTGGAAGTTGTGTAATTTCAGTATCACTTGAATCTGATGCTACTATTAGCGATTCAATGAGTTTAGTTGTTGAAGAAGTCCCAGTATTAGATAATTTCACTTATACCTTAGTGGCTAATATTCTTCCATCGACAGAAGTGAAGTCAGGACAAACTAAGACATATACAGCTCATAAATTTAATAATGGTGTGGAAGTTGCAGGTCTGTTTGATTGGTCTGTGGTTCCAGGGACTACTGCACCAACTGCTTATACCTTTACAATATTAAATGATACACAATGCACAATAAAATGTAATTCTTATGTCTACTATATTGATCTTTTTGCTACGGATAGAGACATTCCTGAAAATAGTATTTCAGTTAATATTAAATTAAGATCGGTTCTTTAGAATGAAAGGAGCAGAAAATAATTTGTGAGTATTTCATTGAAATTTAAGCATATAGGAAGCAACGCTATCGGATGATGAGACAGTATTTAAAGAATTCATAGTACAGCTAAAGAGTTTATTCTAATAAAAAAAGCGAGTCGCTTTGGCCTTCCATAAAGTTTTTAACCTTAACCCCCAAAAAGCAAAAATTAGCAAAGCCCTGAAAGCCTTGATATATTAGGACTTTAGAAATACATATTTATTTAAAATGACTCTCCAAGCTGTTAATTTGAACAAGGGTAAGGATTATGCCGGAAAATTGTTTGGAGAGCTTAGAGCGTCAGAAGCACCCCCTGTATTGGGCTAGGAGTATGAATCCTAGCCCTTTTATTATGTGCAATTAAAATAGAAAAGAGAGGTTTATATAGATATGGTTGAAGTTTCCTTATTAAAGATGTTATTGAATGAAGGAGTAATTTCCGAAAATGAATATCACAAAGCAGTTAACATTCTACTTAGAAAGAAAAAAGTTGCGTAATTAGTGGACAGGTTATAAATTGTACGTTATAGTAATGCGTAGTGGACACATAGGGAAGAGGTGTTACCATGATTAAAGTGGTTTATTATGCAAGGGTTTCAACCGAAGAAGAAAAACAAATTAAAGCTTTAGAGATTCAGATTGAGGAAATTGAAGAGGTTATAGAAAATCATTCTGATTGGTTATTAGTGGACAGGTACATAGATGAAGGTATTTCAGGTACTTTCCTTGATAAGCGTGACGAGTTTAAAAGGTTAATTGATGATTTACATACTGATAGATTTGATATTGTTGTGGTTAAAGATGAAACTCGTGTTGGTAGAAACTCTTATGAAGCTGGATACTTTCTCAGCCCTTTGATTGCCAATAGTAAAAAATTATTCTACTATCTTGATAATAAATACTTTAATCCCGAAGAAGAACTGTTGAATTCAGTTAAGTATGGTATGGCTGCTCAATTCTCAAGGGATTTATCAAAGAAGATTAATGGATCACAAAAGAAGAGAATGCAAGCGGGTAGGATAATTACTAATGGTAGAATGTGGGGGTATGATCAAAAGAAAGGACAATTATTCATAAATGAAAAAGAAGCCGAAATTGTTAGATTCATTTTCGATGAATATGTAAATGGTATTGGGTTCAGAAAGATAAAAACAAAACTGGATGAAAAGGGTATTACCAATCAAAATGGAACACTTTTTTCAATGTCCACACTTAAGCGCATGATTCGAAATGAAAAGTATAAAGGTGTTCTGATTATGGGCAAGAGGCATAAAGACTTCAATACTAAGAAATTTCATGATGTACCCGAATCAGAATGGGTTATTCACTATGATAAAATTCCTCCAATAATATCAAATGAACTATGGGAAAGGGCAAATAAAGAACTTGAAAAGAAGCGAAGATCTACTGGCTCAGATGAAAGAAGCAAGATAGCTGGTTATTTTAGCGGAACCTACGTATACTCATCAAAAATCAAATGCGGAAAATGCGGTAGACCTTATTATCATTCAACATATACAGGTAAGGATAAAATTACAAAAACAAAGAATTGGGAGTGTAAGGGATATAGAGAGTATGGTAAAAACTCGGAAAATGGTTGTGACAACGTTAGAATAAAAGATTATGAAATGGATGGTATTATCAAACAAAGTATCTTTGAATTTTGGCAGAACAAAGATCAAAACATAAAGAATGTAATAGAGGCACTGGAAGAAGTTTTGTTAGACAATCAATATCAAGATAGTATTGATAAACGCAATCAAGAAACAATTAAGCTTGATAAAAAGAAAGATAAACTGATAGAATTGTATTCAGAAGAGCTAATTTCCAAGGATGAATTTAAGAAGAGAAATGATGAGTATAATTTATCATTGGGAAAAATTCAAGAAGACATTCAGGAATTGGAAGACAAAAACAAAAATTTAATCAGCAAGAAGGAAAGACTCTCAAAAAGCCAATCAATTCTACAAACCAAACTTGAAGATAAAGATGAGATTACTGATGACATTATAGAAGACTTCCTTCAGGAAATAATCGTGTATCCAGATCATATTGAAATAATTCTTGATGGCGATTCTCAATATGTAGCAAAGAAAGAAGCTGATAAGAAATACTCTGTATTTCCTAATGTGACCTCTACGAGATCGATTCGACTTGCATGTCGAGGTTCCAAGGCTGAATTATGCTGAGTTAAAGAATATCGATGGCACCGAGTCATCCAGTACTGTCAGGGAACGAGTTATGGCGGCACGCAGAAGGCAATGGACA
>Ga0209386_1001044_pt1 | contig 12121 bp, 14 predicted proteins | sample NGEPertwo_FD_184510 | JGI IMG/M metagenome (GOLD analysis project Ga0209386, IMG submission 184510) | Arctic peat soil microbial communities from the Barrow Environmental Observatory site, Barrow, Alaska, USA - NGEE Permafrost154B-two... | ecosystem: Environmental > Terrestrial > Soil > Wetlands... | reverse complement strand
GGGTAACTGTCTGTTGTGTTGCTGCCTTATTCACTACAAAGCCACGCTCTTGATAAGGAAGGCACAACGCCGACCAACAGTAGAACGATAATCAAGCCCATTATTCAGCCCTCTCTTTCTTACTTGTTCTAAAATTGTTTACCTGTTGATTTATCATAAACTATATTTGTTACCGTTTGATGAACTATGCGTGAAGAATATGTGAAGGCTAATAATTGAAAATTAGACTCGTTATAAATTTACATACCATGTGGAAGCAGTAAGGCAGTAACCATTTTTTTTTGACCAGGACTAAGCTGAATGTTACTTATATTTAGTTCATGGTACATTCATAATCGATATTTTAGGGGAGTGAGTCCATTTAAGAAGAAAGTCCAGATTTTGCGAGCTGATCCATGCAACCGGATTTTTGGACGATTTGTGCACAGAACCCCAGGTAATGGAACCGTATCGGAAGTTAGGCTCTTTGATATTTTGAAGAATAGAGAATTCAAGGCTACTATCCAAATAGTAGCCTTGAATTATTTTTAAAGGACAGCGAAATTAAATGAACAGTTATAAATAGATTTCATTACCTTTATAACCACTGTAATTCCCGTTTTCAGAGTTGACTAAAAAGTATACTTACATGTTACCCACAACAGCCTATCTCCGATTATACATGCATGAGCTTATTTTTGAACACTGGGTCTTTGTCATGTTCGATTAGCCACTGTACACATGGCGCTATGCAATAAGTTTCTCGTTTGCAATCAACGCATACATCTTTCAATTCATCTCCTAGACGTACATATATGGTATCTATAAAATATTGTTATTATTTCTATTTTAGCTTTTTTTTGAGAATATCAATAAAATAAAAAAAAATGTGCCCAGCATAAGAAAGCTTGGGCACATTGATTAATACACTTTTGAGATCGGTATACTGATATCCATGGATTGTGTGACTGATGTAGAGGCTAAAGTGTTGACCCATAGCTAATGTGTATGGGTATTCCCGGAGGCGCGATCAGGAAATCTTCATCCCATTCTTCAAGAAGTGCCTTAGCGATTAGTTTTAAAGTACCTGGAATAATCCCCTGCTTAAGGTCTAATTTTGCAGCAAACTCTGCCGTCTTGCCCATGACAGTCTCGAGGTCATAACTTCCTGTGTTGATAAAATTGAGGTTAGAATAATGCGCAAACATGGTTCGAAAAACTCGCAAGGATCTAGCCTCACCGTATTTCTCTAAGCATTTTTCATATTCCCAGTAAATATTTTTTTCATATCGCAGCCAACCATCCGTCAAATAAAAGGCTGGAGTTTCCCGGCTAAGCGCTTGGCGGATCATATCTCCTCCCAGCAGCAGGGATATACAGTCTTCAACTTTAGGTACGACTAATTGGGCCTGTGAGGCAACTAGACCATCGATGCTATTGCCACAATATCCAAATAGCAGAAGTATATTTTCTACACCACTAATTTTATCGATTTCTTCTTGTATTCTTTTCGTTAACTGAGCAGGAACATTGTGTAGGCCAGATTCAACCCACACGATCGGCATTGGTTCAGGTAATGTATTGTTGATTGTATTAATTTCATCCTCAATCGTCTGACAGGCAATTGCTATGGTCTTCAAGACAACCACCTCTTTTTCAAAACTTATATAACTTATCAAAGAAGCCCCGTACATAGCTTATTGCAGCCGTCGGGGCTCCGCCTACACTGCTTGACTAAGTGGACAAGTTGTTTGCAAGTTGCAGAAGTTACAATGGGTCTTCCCTTTAAAATCCGGGAGATCGTGGCCAACTCCCATTACCATCGCTACCGACTTACGGGGAATGATCAAGTTCGAGTGATTTAAATGAAGACCAATACGCTCTGCTCTCAGAAAATGAAAGATCACCTGCATATCTTCTAGTCCCTTCCAATATGAGTGACCTGGACCCATTGGAAAGGTCGTTTTCAAGCCCTCACAATGGTAAGTCTCTTCCAATCTGCTCATAGCTGTCGTACCTACTTTAGCCACGTAGGCTGTCGCGCACGCATCTAAGGCAAATACTTCAGACATTTTACCCGCTTTTTTATACTCGGCCAAACGATCGTCAATAGCGGTTCCAATGGTTGTCGCAATTAAGAGCATCTTTTCTGCAGTTGCTGCTACATTGGGAAGAAGATTGCTCGTGAACTTATATCCATCTTCTAAAAATAGCTCCCCAACACCTGTGCCTGTCACGTCGACCTCGACCCAAATTGCTGTTGGTCGCACTAGAGTCGCTGCTTCCTCCATAATTTGGTGGTGTAATTCCACGGTCCTAGGATGCGGAGGTCGTTGCGTATAATCGGCCCCTTCGGCTTGAAACACTTCGTCTAAAGTGATCTCTAGTGCAGGAATTTCCCACATTTCTGGTTCTCTCATATTATTCTCCCCCATCTACACCCTCTTTACCTATAATGCAATTAAAACATGTCTGAAGCTTAGCTTTTGCTAATTGTCCTAAAACTTCCTTTGAGACCCCAAAAATAATCGCTGTCACGCTTAGCGTAACCCTGTCAGCAAACCATTCCTTCCACCCTGGGGAGTGCTTGATTGTAATAGTCCTACCCGTCGAGGATAACCATAAATTCTCATGTCCGTCAACAAAGAGCTTGATATGTCCCACCAAATAAGCCTGATCTTTTGCCCACGCCACAAGCTCTTCAACCCATAGAATGAGGGCTTGTTGGATTCTCTCAGAACTTATGTTTTCTTGAAACACCAAGCTATGTGTTTCTGAAAAAATGGCTGGGTCAGGTTGATTCGTCGAGGACTCCATTGAATGTTGATGTGAGTGCTCAGGCAAGTTCTCGTTCTTATGTTCAGTCACTTTCAGGTCACCGCCTCGCGCCAAATTTGCGGATCGACCTCATTATTCGCCGATATTGCGTAGAAAAGAGCGGAAGGATTGATTCTCGTCACGCTTTTCTCCACAGTACTCAATTCCTCAGGTTCTAGACAATCAATCTTGTTCAAAAGTATAACGTCTGCTTTAGAGATTTGCCCTTCGATCAACCCCGGCATAACCGTAGAAAGTTCATCCCATCGCTCAGCATCCGCCACTACAATTGTTTTAAGACTATCAATGCCTTGACCATATTTAGTGATCGTATCAACAATTCTATGGGGAAAAGCCATTCCTGTAGTCTCAATAATGACCCATTTGGGAGACAATTCCTCCTGGATTTCATTAAGGCATTTGGTCAGTTCTGCATTCAGTGTGCAACAAATACACCCAGCAAAAAGGTCTCTGACACTGAGTCCTTCTGATTTTAGAATTTTATCATCGATGCCTGTTTCCCCTACTTCATTTTCTATAATTACCAAAGACGGTTTTCCACGATCAACTTGTGGAGTCGATGATCCCTCTTCTATCGTTTTCACAAGGTATTTCGCAATTTGTAAGATGATCGAAGTTTTGCCCGACCCCAGGAACCCTCCAAAAAGTAAAATATTCATGTTTTTAACTCCCTTAAGAACTTAAGATACATACCCTTTGATGGTCACTTTCTTCCACAATATTATTCATGAGCATATGCTCTAGCGTTACCTTTTCACCTGCCTTAATTATCGCAAATTCATCGTCCCAAGGACCTATGAGAAGCTTCTTCAATAACCTAGGTGATCCATCGATGATCTCGTGATTCAGCCCTAATGCCTCTGCAAAGCATTTTGTCTTGATAACAATTTCCTCTGATTGATAGGCTTGATTGTCAATCACCATCAAACGATGATAATTATTGAGCATCATTTTCATGACCTTGAGTGCCTTATCCTTACCATACTTCGCAACACAACGTTCATATTCGGATAATAGATTCTGTTCGTTTTCTAACCAGCCTTTAGTCAAAAAATATGTCCCAACTTCCTTGTCTAAGGTCTGCCTGCGTTCATAGGAACCTAACAGAAGGGAGATACAATCCTCCACCCTGGGAATGATCAATTGAGCCCGTGACGAGTTGATGCCTAATAAGCTATTCCCGCAATAACCAAAAGCCAGTAGAATCGTTTTCACATTTTCAATTTTATTGATTTCTGCTTGAATCACTTGACCGAGTCGATCAGGAAAATTATGAAGCCCAGATTCAATCCAAAGCACAGGATAATGAACCCCAGTTTCTGTGATGGCCAGATTCACTTCATGCCTGATCGTTTGACACGCTACGATGATTGTACCCAACTTAGTTAATACCTCTCTTACAAACAGGCAATCACTTGCTTGCTACTTTCATCGTGCATAATACGTAAACAAAGTGCTGACCCCTTGCCACAATCCGTCACCCAATAGTCGGCGCCGGTATATTTTTTAACCGCTTCGTTAACCAATCCACCAATGACAACAGAAACCTTAGAACGCAGCCCTTCCTTTTCTAATAAATCCACCGTCTTTTTCATCGATTCGTAAGCAGTTGTAATTAACCCCGAAAGACAAAGAACTGAGCTTCCTTTTTCCTTAATGGCTTCAACAAACTTCGCCTCTGGTACGTCAACGCCTAGGTCATACACTTGACAGCCTTTACTTTTTAGAACTGAGATCATAATATTTTTCCCAATATCATGAATGTCGCCACCCACTGTACCAAAAATAATTGGTGGAAAAATAGATACAGGCTCAATCTCTGTTGACTTTAATACTAGATTTATAACCTCCGTAAATATATCTGCTCCCACCATTAAGTCACAGAGAAAATACTTGCCCTTGTCATAGAGGTCTCCGACTTTTTCCATGCCGGCCCTTGCTTCTTCAATCATTTCAAGAGAATCTACCCCTTGTTCGAGTCCTTGCTTGATCAGGTTGAATACCGTGTCTTCATCCAGTTTCCCCATAGCATGGGTAAGTAATTTTCTTGCTTTGAATTCCTGAACATTATTATTAACAACCATCTAATCACACCTTTGCAGAGTATGGATAGGAAACGCCACTTAATTCAAAAGCTTCTCCCCGATAAAGTGTTTTGGAGTAGCCTAATGTTTTTCCATCCTTAGCGTAAAAAGCTCGATGAACACATAATGCAGGGTGTCCGGCAACAGTTTTAAGCAACTCCGCTTCTTGCTCGGACAAGGGTGTTGCAGTAATCCCCATTTCAATTTTGTGAATCGTCACGTTGGTATGTTTCGCGACAATTGCAGGGAAATCAGCGTACTCTATTTCATTTTCCAGCATCGGCTGACCCTTAATATACGGCAGATACTTCATATCAAGACCGATGGGACCCAAATCTCCATGAATTAACCGCTTAATCATAAAGACTTTTGTTCCTTCAAAAACACCCAACTTACCCGCGGTTATATCATCCGCACTAATTCGTTTCACTTCTAATAGCTTATAGTTGTGTTTGTTTTCCTGAAGAGCGTCATTTTCCTGAAACGTCAAGGTCACCTGATTTAGTTTAGGCTTGGCCACAAAATTGCCGATTCCTCTGACAGTTTCAAGCAACCCAGCCTCCAATAATATTGCCAACCCTCGCCTGACGGTTACCCTGCTGATACCGTAGTCACTCACCAGCTGGGATTCTGACGGCACTGCATCTCCAGGCTTTAATTCCCCGGCTTCAATCTGCCGTTTCAAATCATCGGCCAGTTGATAATAGACCGGCATAAACTCCCTATTCGTCTTCATTTAAATCCCCTCCGGAAACGATAAATTTTTTATAAATTTCTTCTGGAACTTTGAATGGGTAGCTAGCTCTATAAACTTTGCATGACGAACAATCGAGTGACAACGCTCCAAAATACACACTGATAACAGTGCTTTGATAGCTCCCGTTCCCGCCGCATTACCAACTGGGATGATCTGATCCAGTTCAGTTGAAGGTGCCAGACCAATTGCCAAAGCACTTTCTAAATTGAGGTGATTCCCGAAAGCTCCGGCAATGAGGACCTGCTCAATGTCTTCAAAGGCTATCCCGAGATTCTCCATCAGAATTTCTACACCCGTGAAGATTGAGGACTTAACTAATTGTATCTCTCGGATATCCCCCTGAGAAATTGATATATCCCTTCCACTTGCACTTTCCTCCGCGTAGACAAGGACAAATTCTTTTTGTCCGTCTTGTGTTTTAAACCTCTTACCTATATTATCTGGCAGACGGGCCATCTTGTCTGCACTAACAAATCTACCAGAAGAGGAAATCACTCCCACTTTAAGACATTCAGAAATAGCCTTGATGACGCCTGAACCGCAAATGCCCCTCGCCAATTCATTCTTAATCGTGTGTACGACGACATCTTCCGTAATAACAACATCATCTATAGCACCCTCTGCCGCTCTCATCCCTGAGCTTAACTGGGCACCTTCAAAAGCTGGACCAGCCGCAGTAGAACAGACGAGCAGTTTATCCTTGTTTCCGAGTACTATTTCACCGTTGGTTCCTAAATCAATGAGTAAGGTCATCTTGGAGGTTAGATCTTGGTCAACTCCAACGATCGCTGCCACGGTATCTGCTCCCACAAAACTAGCAATATTGGGTAATAGCTGGATTCTGCCATCAGGGTTAATATCTAAGTCAATAACACTTGGAGGGAACTTTGGACAATCGTTAAATACCGGCACATAGGGACTGATGGTAAGATAGGCAGGTGAAACACCCATTAAAAGGTGTGTCATGGTTGAATTACCCGCCACGGTAACCCAATAAATATCACTCTTAGAAATACCCGCCGTGATACATAATTTGGCCACTAAATCATTGAAGCATTTTTTAACGACAGATGACAAGGTGTTCAAACCATCTTCGGTCCTAGCCGCTTTGATTCTGGAAATAACATCAGCGCCATAAACTACCTGAGGGTTTGTTTCAGCCGCAGCCGCAATCACTTTCCCTGAATTTAAATCCACCAACATTCCAGCGACCGTGGTGCTACCAAGGTCGAAAGCCACTCCATACAAGGATGCTATGGTATTTTCAGCCTCAATGGCCATGATTTGGTTGGAACTGCGGAGTATTGTCATCTCGTCTAATTTTCCGGGAGCTAACTCGGCCAATTGTTTCATAGCATTAAGATCAATTAAAATATTCTCACCGATAGCTTGCCTGACCATTTCTTGAAGAGAATAGTTATTTTCTAAAGTGGGATAAACCGGTTTGATCAGCGTCTTTATGACCGGTGGAAGTAAATCAACATTTTCTAAGAATCGATCACTAATATTTCCTTTACTGCTGACTTGGGCTTTAGAGGTTACGTCAATCACCAGATCCTCTGCAGGGTAACCCTGGCAGGCAAGATACCACCCATCATCTACGGCTTCAACAAGATGTCCTTGACGATCAACAACCTGCCCGTTTAAAACCTTGACTCTACATTTTCCACAAGTGCCTTGACCACCACACTCGGCATCAACTGTAATTCCAGCTTCAGTCAGTGAACTAAGTAAGGTTTCATCCGTCGATACTTCGAAGGATTGGGTTTCGTCGATGGTAACTTTTACTTTTTTTATGCCAATTGTTTTTGTCATTTTTCACCTACTTGTATACACATCTATTATAATCTGTTGATATTTCGACCGTCAATAAGAAATATAGGTGGCAACTAGTCTTTTGGAATTTAAACTGCTACCACCCAATGTAGGTATTTTATTTACCTGATGCCGCTGCAACCATTGCTTGCACATTCTCTAATTTAGCATCAATCGGAATATCACAACCTGAATGCAGTATGAAACCTTTTGGTCCAATCTCCTCAATTAACTTGCGACTATATTTGTAGACTTCGTCGGGAGTTCCAAGTGTGAATAATGACGCCGGAACATCTCCCATGATACACATGGTATCTCCCAGGATTTCCTTGGCTTTAAAAATATCCGTCATACCGTCTAATTCCAAAATACATTTACCTTTAGGGAACACCTTAAATCGTTCCAGATCCCGAGTCCAATCAGAATCGAAATGGAGAATTGGGATTAAACCGGCATCAATGGTTTCGTTTATAACTCTTTCTAAATATGGAAAAACAAAGCGATCCCATAAAGGCTGCGATAGCATAGAGCCAGCTGAACGCCATCCGCCTACCCAAATATACTCATTTCCCAGTGCTATGTTCCCTTGAATCGCTTGGGGCGCCATAAATGGCAGTGCAGCATCCATCGCTGCCTGTACTTTATCCGGTATCTTATATAGATCACGAACAAATTTCGGAAAAGAACGAGCTCCACAAAAATATTCAAAAGGTATAGTGGTAATACCACTTTGCATCACAGGTATTCCTTTATTTTTCCACATCTCTTGAATTTTTGCGCCCTTTTCCATCTCAGCCATAATTTTTTGAAATACATCAGCCCCAATTTTCTCTTGGAAGAATGACATCATCCAGTTTGGATAGCCTTCTGCTATAATTCTGTCATAGTCATCTTTAGTCATTAGTTCTGATTCTGATACTTGCCAGAGGGAATCCTCTGGCAGTTCTTTGCCCGCTAGCTTTACCTTACTCAACCATAATAATGAAAGCACTGGTGGAAAAAGGCTACCGTAGTCTACTCCATCAGCTCCACCAACCTTTTCGAAGGTATTTATCATTGCTTGCGCCGATATTAAGCTATCGCTCCCCCACTCAGCAATTGATATATTTTCGACTCTTGCTGTAAACGCTGCCATTTCTAGGACAACAGGTGTTCGATCTGTTTTTTCGAGAGCAACCGCTTTGGTTATTCTATCTCCTCTTTCTGCTAACAAACTTTGATTATCCATCTTTATTTCACCCCCACAATCTTTTTACAAGTTTCTACGGCTTCTTGGGCATTTTTACACACTTGGTCAGCTCTGACATAATCACAAACCTTCTGATCAGTAGGTCCTCCGCCAATTAAGATCGTCCGACCGTCCCTTAATCCAGCCTCTTCAATTGCAATGATGGTTTTTTTCATATTCTCGAAAGCGGAAGTCAAAAGACACGACAAGCCAATAATCTGGGGATTATGTTCCTTAATAGCCTCGATAAACTTCTCATAAGGTACATCTACACCTAGGTCAATGACATTAAACCCATTGCACTTTAAGATGGTGACTACAATATCCTTGCCAATATCATGAATGTCTTCTTTGACAGTTCCCATGACCACGGTTCCTAGTGACTCCGAAGCATTTACAGTAAAAGCGTCCCCCAAAAGACCAGTGGCCTCCTTAAAAACATCGGCAGACATAATCAACTCGGAAAGAAAGTATTCCTTGGCTTCAAATTTCTTACCCACTTCCTCCATACCTTTTTGGAGTGCTGCCAAGATATCGAAAACAGGCACCCCCTTATCGAACAAATCTTTAACCCCATCTAGCACTATATCCTCGTCTAATTCCGCCAAAGCATTTGAAATTACCTCGTACATAGTTTTCTCCTCCTCGTTCTATGATTGCCCTCTACAGGCGAGTTACCTTATGATCCATGAATACGATGAGCCGACATATTTTTAACTATATAGCCCTTTACGATGTGCTTTTAAGTATCCGCGGCAGTACTTGTCCTGACCTGTTAGAGCCGTAGCAACATATAAAGCACCCATCATATCTTTGTTCGTGGGATCCAAAATATAGCCATCCATGCCCATAGCCATGGTCTGAACCATAAACAGCCGATTGACAAGAGCCCTATTTGGGAGGCCATAAGAAACATTACTAAGACCACACATGAAATGAACCTCTGGAAATGCCTCCGAGATCAGTCTAATGCTCTCTAATACTTCCCTACCATACTTATCTGCTGCGCTAATCGGCTTAACTAATGGATCGAGATATATGTCCCTTTGGGAAATGCCCTCAGCTTCCAATTTCGCTACCAAATCCCGCGCAATTCGTAGTCTGTCCTGCGCTGTTTCTGGCATCCCGACGTCCTCAATACATAAAGCAATAATCTTTGCCTGGTACCTTTTAATTAAGGGAAGTACGCTTTCAAACCGCTTTTGTTCAGCAGTGATAGAGTTGATCATAGGATTGTCTGCTTTCGTCAGTTCCAAACCTGCCACTAATGCTTCTGTGCTAGGGCTGTCGATACACAAAGGCAGGTCCGTAACCTCCTGGACTGTGTTAACGAGCCATTCCATAATTGCAACTTCTTCGCCGACCATAGTACCACAGTTGATATCCAAGTAGTGGGCACCCGCTTCTTCCTGAGCTTTAACAACTTGTTGAATGTATTGAACATCTCTCTTCTCAACTGCTTCGCGAATCGCTTTTCTGCTAGTGTTTATCAATTCTCCTACGACAACCATCTCAGACCTCCTCATCGACATGTTATATACACGTGTACATATGTAAAATCATTACTCAAATTGGGGTCTTTAGTTCATGCGCGATCACTAGTGTACACGTGTCCTTGTGTCTATAATAATTTATCGTTCTTTCTTTGTCAATAGATAAATCTAAATATTCAAGCAACGCTGAAATTTACGCTCTAATTATTTAACAATGTCTTGAATGCCATATTTAATTTTTTAAATAAAAAGCCACCCTTAAATTAAATTGTACCCAATGTTTGATCTATACCCCCTTAAGTAGACACGAAAATGAAATGTAGTGTAGACTAAATTAAGGGGGTATAAGTTATGGGGAAAAAATGCAATACCTACTCGACTAAATTTAAGATTAATGCTGTTGAGAGATACAATATTGGTGATGAAGGCGGAGTAAAGGCTCTGTCTAAAATACTTGGTTTAAGATCTCATAATCTGTTAACTTTATGGCTGAAGAAATATAATGAGTTTGGAATAGCAGGGCTCGAGAATCAAAGGGGTAAAACTCAATCACCCATGAGAGGTCGTCCAAAAAAAAATTTCGACTCTCCTGAAGAAGAAATTACGAGATTAAGAGCTGAAAATGAATATCTAAAAAAACTCCTTGAAAGCAAACAAGAAGATATTAAAAAAAAAGAAAATATCAAGTAATTGAGGAGCTGAGCAGCAGGTACCCTGTAACTTTGCTACTTAAGATTGCTGGAATAAACAGGTCAGGATATTACCGATGGTTAAATAATATAATGGTTGTGTCTGAGAAATCCAAAAGGGATGCACAAGCTATTAAGTGCATTGAAGCGCTTTATAGCAAGCACTATGGTAGATATGGCGTTGAGAGGATGACAGCTGCGCTGTGGACTGGCTATGGTCTTAAGCTTAACCATAAGAAGGTTTACCGTTTGATGTCACAGAATGGTTATTTGTCAGTAATCAAAGCAAAAAAACGGTATCGGAAGCCTGGAGCTGAGCTCCACATCCTAAGAAAAATGTGTTGGTTAGGAATTTTAGTACGAGTTGTCCATTTGACAAGATGGTAACGGACGTTACCGAGTATAAGTTAGATGGGAAAAAGATATACATATCTGCAGTTAAGGACATCCACACAGGCATGTTAGAAGGATTCGCAGTTAAAGATCACCAGACTCGAGAACTCATACGAGAATCTTTTAACAATATCTTGGATAAATGCTTACCCGAAGGTACCATTATACATTCTGACCAAGGGACACTCTATAATAATGTTAAGTTTCAGAATCAACTTAAAGATAAAAATTTCATCCAGAGTATGTCTAGGAAAGGTACTCCTATTGATAATTCTCCTATGGAAAGTTTTTTTGGCTCCTACAAGAGCGAGGTGCTGTACAATCCTAATATTAGTATAGTGAGCAAAGTTGACCTTTTAAGAGAAACATGGGAATTCTATGATTACTACAACAATGTAAGAATTCAGAAAAGGTTGGGATTTCTAACACCTGCTGACTTCAAAGAAAACGAGCTAATCAGGATTAAAAATGAAAAGAATGACAGATAAATCTATCATTCTTCCCGGTTGCATTTCTTTTATTTGTCCACTTTTGTGGGTATAGATCAATGTTGAAGCACAATTAAATAATACTAAACATTTCTAAGAAGATGATTTCTGTATTCAGTATTCAACCGGAGTCATCTTTATTAAATCCCATTGATATTTGTAGTTATTATAGTAGGTCATAGACTCATCTACCTCATCTTTAAGCTTCTCCAGTATCTTCACTCAAATCAAGGAATAGATAATTAACTGCATGGGAAATCCTGCATCAACAGGGTTTCCCTTTTTATAAAAGCTAATTTTAGTACCTTATTAATCGCTATAATACGCGTTTTTAGAATGTCCTTAAACGTATACCTT
>Ga0209386_1001043_pt1 | contig 12139 bp, 12 predicted proteins | sample NGEPertwo_FD_184510 | JGI IMG/M metagenome (GOLD analysis project Ga0209386, IMG submission 184510) | Arctic peat soil microbial communities from the Barrow Environmental Observatory site, Barrow, Alaska, USA - NGEE Permafrost154B-two... | ecosystem: Environmental > Terrestrial > Soil > Wetlands... | reverse complement strand
AGTCCTTGGCTTTCCACTTCTAGAATTTGACTGGCACCTTGTCCCACCAGGACGAGCCGTCGGGCCCGCCTTCGATCTTGTGCGGGTCGTGCAGGCGGAACGACAGCAGGATCGCTTTCTTCAGCCATTGATGGACCACCCACTCGCCGCCGACCTTCTCGGCGACCCTGAGCTCGCCCTTGTCGAGCAGGTTCAGCACCTCCTCGACCGCGTCGCGTACCACGCCCTTGGTGTCGGGTGAGATTTCCGAGGCATGATCGAATGCGCCGTCGATGAAGCTCTTGAGATGGTCGTGCGTCATGAGGCCCCGTCAGGTCAGGCAGAACTGCGCTTGCAGGATCGGCGCCGCGGTGCGGTCCGTCTCTCCGGCAAGGGTGGCTCCGATGGCGGCAAGAAAAGGCGCTAAGGCCTCGGTGCGGTGATGAATATGGGCAGGCAATTCGGTCCAGCCGGTACTCGCTTGGTGCTCGGGCCGCTGGGTCGTGCGGCAATCCACCAAGACCGTCGTCATGCCAAGCGCGTGCGCGGCCTCCAGATTATGCGCCAGGTCGTCGAACATGGCGGCGGATGCTGCGGCCACGCCGTGCGCCGCGACGAAGCGGTCATAGGCTTCGCGTGAGGGCTTGGGGTGGATGTACTCGAGCGCATGGATGTCGAAGATGTCCTCGAAGCGGTCGAGTAGGCCGAGCCGGCCGGCCACGGCCTCCGCGTGCTGGCGCGAGCCGTTGGTGAACACGAACTTCCGTCCCGGCAGCGCGTCGATCGCCGCCCCCAGCTCTGGCGCCGGTGAGACCGCGTCGAGGTCGATGTCGTGCACGTAGTCGAGAAAGCTGTTGGGGCAGATATCATGCAGCCGCATCAGCCCGGCCAGCGTGGTGCCGTGCTCGACATAATAGCTCTGGCGCAGCGTCTGCGCTTCGTCGAGCGGCAGGCCGAACGCATTGGCGATGAACTCGCCCATGCGCTGGTCGATCTGGGCAAACAGATTGCAGTCGGCCGGATAGAGCGTGTTGTCGAGATCGAACACCCACGTCTCCACATGGTCAAAGCCGTCCAGTGTGCCCGTCATCGCGGCGCCCTCGTGCGGCCACTCTGCTTGCGCCGCTCGATCAGCGTGCCGGCGCCATGCTCGGTGAACAGCTCCAGCAGGACCGCGTGCGGCACCTTGCCGTTGATGATCACCACCGCCTCGACGCCCTCGGAGATCACGTCGACGCAGCTCTCGATCTTGGGGATCATGCCGCCGGAAATCGTGCCGTCCTCGATCAGGCTCTGCGCCTCCGCCGTGGTCATGGAGCGGATCAGCCGACCGTCCTTGTCGAGCACGCCGTCCACGTCGGTGAGCAGCAAGAGCCGCTTCGACTTGAGCGCGACGGCGAGCGCCGCGGCAAACGTGTCGGCGTTGATGTTGAGCGTCTCGCCGTCGGGGCCCACCCCGATCGGCGCCACCACCGGGATCAGGTCCGATTGGATGATCACGTCGATGATATGCGGCTCGACCAGCGCCGGCTCGCCGACGAAGCCGAGATCCAACAGCTTCTCGATGTTGGAGTCGGGATCGCGCACGCGCCGCTCAAGCCGCTTGGCCCGCATCAGATTGGCGTCCTTGCCGCAAATGCCGACCGCCTTGCCGCCCTGATCGTTGATGGCCGACACGATCTCTTTATTGACGGAGCCGGCGAGCACCATCTCGACCACATCGACCGTCTGCCGGTCGGTGACCCGCAAGCCGCCCTTGAACTCGCTCTTGATGTTGAGCTTCTCGAGCAGCGCGCCGATCTGCGGCCCGCCGCCATGCACCACAACGGGGTTCACGCCCGCCTGCTTGAGCAGCACGATGTCGCGGGCGAAGTCGCGTGCGAGCTCAGGGTCGCCCATGGCGTGGCCGCCATATTTGATCACCACGGTCTTCCGGTCGTAGCGCTGCATATAAGGCAGCGCCTCCGACAGCACCTTGGCCTTGGCGTGCACGCTAGCGAGCACGTCGGCGAGGCCGCTCGCGTCCTTCGCTGGCGCAGGCGTCTTCGACTTTGCCGGAGATGTCTTCGTCTTGGCCATTTGCGCCTTATAGCGGGCGCCCGCCTTAGCGTACAACGCTGTTTGGCGCGAGCGCGGCCACGGCGGCGCGAAGTTCGGGGATGCCCATGCCGGTTCGGGCGGAGGTGGCGAGGATTTGGGGATAGGCTGCCGGGTGTTTCGCCAGTTCTTCGCCCACGTTGGCGATGACGGCTTCAAGCTCGGAAGCCTTCGGCTTGTCGGCCTTGGTCAGCACCGCCTGGTAGGAGACGGCGGACTCGTCCATCAGCTTCATGGTTTCGCGGTCGTTAGCCTTGATGCCGTGCCGCGCGTCGATCAGCAGGAACACGCGCTTCAGCTCGCGGCGGCCCTTCAAGTAATCGCCGATCAGCCGCGTCCAGCCTCTGACCGCCGTTTTCGGCGCCTTGGCGTAGCCGTAGCCTGGCATGTCGACGAGATAGAGCTCCTCCGCGTGCCCGAGCGTGAAGAAGTTGAGCTCCCGTGTGCGGCCCGGCGTCACCGACACCCGCGCCAGCGTCCTACGGCTCGTGAGCGCGTTGATCAGGCTCGACTTGCCCACATTGGAGCGCCCGGCAAAGGCCACCTCGGGCTTATCGTCGGCCGGCAAGGCGTCGATGCTGGTGACGCCTTTGACGAACACGCTCGGGGCTTTGAACAGCGCTTCGCCGCTTGCGATCTCGTCAGGCGTGAATTCAGGAGTATCGGTCGCGTTCATGCGGCCCCCACTTGCCGCGTCATGCCTGGCCTTGGGCCTGGCATCCACGATCTTGGTGTCGCGACATTAAAGACGTGGATGGCCGGGACAAGCCCGGCCATGACGAAAGACTGAGAGGGAGTTAGCTCGGGCGCTCCTCGTCGGCCTCGCTCTCCTGCGGCTTCGCCTCCTCGGCGGGTTTCGCACCCGACTGCTTCGCCGCGCGGCTCGCGCGCCGCGAGGCCTTGGCGCTGCGCTTTTCCTCGGCCTCGGCCTTGCCCGTTTCGGTGCCGCTATCGGCGGCCTTTTTCGGCTTGATGCCGAGATTCTCTAAGAGCGGAATATCCACCCCCTGGCGCGCCATGATCACCGACTGCTGGAGCACCGACAGGGAGTTGTTCCACGCCCAGTAGATCACGAGGCCGGCCGGGAAGGAGGCGAGCAAATAGGTGAAGAACACCGGCATCCAGGTGAAGATCTTCTGCTGAATGGGATCCGGCGGCGCCGGGTTCAGCTTCATCTGCACCCACATGGTAATGCCCATGATAATCGGCCACGCGCCAATCATGAGGAACGTGGGCGGGTCCCAAGGGATCAGGCCGAACAGGTTGAACACGCTGGTCGGGTCGGGCGCCGACAGATCCTTGATCCAGCCGAAAAACGGCGCGTGCCGCATCTCGATGGTGACGAACAGCACCTTGTAGAGTGAGAAGAACACCGGGATCTGTACCAGGATCGGCAAGCAGCCCGAGGCCGGGTTCACCTTCTCCTTCTTGTACAGCTCCATCATCGCCTGTTGCTGGCGCGCCCGGTCGTCGCCGTAGCGCTCCTTGATCTTCTGCATCTCGGGCGCCAGCAGCTTCATCTTGCTCATCGACACGTAGGATTTGTTAGCGAGCGGAAACAGCACGAGCTTGATGCACAGCGTGACGATGAGAATGGCCACGCCGAAATTGCCGACCAGCTTGTAGAAATAGTCGATGGCGAAGAACAGAGGCTTGGTCATGAAATAGAACCAGCCCCAGTCGATCAGCAGGTCGAATTTGGGGATGCCGAATTCCTCGGCATAGCCGTCGACGACGTTGACCTCCTTGGCGCCGGCGAACACGTTGCCGCCCACTTCCGCCGTACCGCCCGCCGCGACGGTTATCGGCCCCATCAGATAGTCGGTCTGAAAGCGCGTGCGGTCGCCGGTGACGGTGCCGTCGAACTTCGCGTCGAAATCCTTGCCCTGCTCGGGGATCACCACGGTCGCCCAATATTTGTCGGTGATGCCGAGCCAGCCGTTCTTGCTCTTGAACGTGGCCGGCGGATTATCGACGGCCTTGGCGTAGCTGATCTCTTCGAGGCCGTCGTCGACTACGCCGATCAGGCCCTCATGGAGGATGTAGAAGCCCTGCACCTTGGGCAGTTCGTGGCGCGAGACGAGCCCGTAAGGATAAAGGGTCACGGCCTCGGCGCCCGCATTGGCCACCGTGTCGTCGATTGTGAACATGTACTTGTCGTCGACCGAGACGATGCGGGTGAAGGTGAGGCCTTTGCCGTTGTCGTAGGTGAGCGTGATCGGCGAGCTCGGCGTCAGCGGACCTTGGCCCTTCGCGGTCCACAGCGTGTCGCCGCCGGGGAGCGCGAGATCGCTCGAGCCGCCGCCGACAAAGCCGCGCTCCGCGTAATAGGCGTGGGGGTCGCCGGCCGGGGAAAGCAAGGTGACCTGCGGGCTGTCAGGCTCGACGGTGACGCGGTAGTCCTTGAGGATCAGGTCGTCGATGCGCGCGCCCTTCAGCGCGATGGAGCCTTTGACGCTCGGCGTATCGATGACGATGCGCGGCGAGGCCGCCAAGGCCTCTGCACGAGAAAGTCCCACCGCCGCGCCAGCGGGCTGCGGCACGTTGCTGACGCCCGGCTGCGGCGCGCCGCCGGCAGAAGGTGCGCCGCCGACTTGGGGCGCCTCGCTGCCGGCGCCGGGCTGTGGCGGGCTTTGCTCGGCCTGCTGAAGCTCTTGCTGCTCCTCGGGCGGCGTGTCCGGCACGAAGATGAACTGCCAGGCGAACAGCACGACCATCGACAGCACGATGGCGAGGATGAAGTTGCGGTTGTTCTCGTCCATTTCGCTTTCAGCTCAAGGCCGCTTGTCCGCGATGCGCGAAGGGGAATTGATGAAGCTAATCGGTCTTGGATTTGCGGCGCGTCTTTGCCGAAGAGGGGTCGTGCACCTTGGCCAGCGCGCGTTCAAGATCCTCGATCAACTCGTTGAAGGGCCGTTGTACCGTGCCTCCCCGCGCGATCAACACATAATCATAGCCTTTTGTCGCGTGGGCCGGGCCTGAGAGCCGTACCGCCTCCTTGAGGCGCCGGCGCGCCCGGTTGCGGATGACCGCCCCGCCGAGGCTTTTGGTCGCGGTGAAGCCGAACCGGGCGAGATCAGGCGCGTGCCCCGACGTCGCGGCGCGGCGGCGCGCCTGCAGCACGAGCGAGGGGGTGGCGAAGCGTGTTCCACCCTTCACATGCAGGAATTCAGAGCGGGTTTTGAGACGTCCGATGGCCGTCACCGGGGTGAGGCGGCTTGCCGCCGCTTAGGCCGATAGGCGCTTGCGCCCTTTGGCCCGGCGCCGCGCGAGCACCTTCCGGCCGGCTTTGGTCGCCATCCGGGCCCGAAACCCGTGCCGCCGCTTGCGGACGAGCCGCGATGGTTGGTAGGTGCGTTTCACGAACTTTCTCCTGCCTCTGTCCACGCCCCGTGCGATGTGCGGGACGGGCCCTGGAGGCTTAAAGCTTCGGGCGGCTTATAGGTTGCGGACACGCGCAAGTCAATCAATCGGGGGCTATTAGGGTTCGAAAGCGCCGCTCATGCCCACGCGATGCGTCGGTTGGCCGCCAACGCCGCCTCACCCCGCCTCGGGGAGTTGTGGCGCTGCACCAAAGTCGGTTAATCAGTGTAGGCTCCGTCCCAACGCCGCGCGCGCCGCCCAAGCCAGTTCACTCGCATGCCAGACCGTCAAGCTGCGCTAAAAGCCCCGTTTTGCATCACGCCGAGTGACGGACCATCACAATGGCGCGAAAGGCCGTTTCCGGCGCCCGCGGCGTCTGCCTATGTCTTGGCTAGCAGCCAAGGAGTACCCTCGATCATGGATACCGTGTCTGACATGGCGCGCGGCGCCGCGAGCTGGGTGAAGCGCCTTTGGCCCCTTCTGCTGCTTTTGGCGGTGGGCGGCTTCATCGTCGCCATGGGCTGGCACCGCTATCTCACGCTTGAGCACCTGGCCGGCAACCGGGAGACCCTGCGGGCCCTCATCGACGGCAATCTGCTGCTGGCGCTGGCCGCCTTCGTCGCCCTCTACGCCGCGGCGGTCGCCCTGTCGCTTCCCGGCGGCGCGGTTCTGACCATCGCCGGCGGCTTCCTGTTCGGATGGGTGGTGGGTGGCATTGCCGCGGTGATCGCGGCGACCCTCGGCGCCACCGCGGTGTTCATGATCGCCAAGACCGCGCTCAGCGATGTGCTGGCGGCGCGGGCCGGTCCCTGGTTGTCCCGCTTCCGTGACGGGTTCCACCAGGACGCTTTCAGCTATCTTCTGTTCCTGCGGCTGGTGCCGATCTTTCCCTTCTGGCTCGTCAACCTTGCGCCGGGGCTTCTCGGCGTTCCGTTCACGACCTATGTTGTCACCACCTTCCTTGGCATCATCCCGGGAACGTTTGCGTTCGCGCTGGCGGGGAATGGTCTCGACAGCGTTATCGAAGCGCAGCAATCTGCACACCAATCCTGCCTTGCCAAGGCGGGAGAGGGGGGCCAAGAGTCCTGCTCACAGGGGCTCGACCCGAGTGCATTGCTGACGCCGGAGCTAATTGCCGGATTGGTGGCGCTTGGGGTCGTGTCACTCATCCCGGTCGCGGTAAAGTGGTTCAGGCGGCGGCCGGCCTGATTGGACTAAGGGGGACGAGGCGATCATGGAAGAGGTGCTTAAGCCCGACCTCTGCGTCATTGGCGCGGGCTCAGGCGGCCTTTCGGTTGCGGCGGCGGCGGCCCAGTTCGGCGTGCCCGTCGTGCTCATCGAGAAGGGCCTCATGGGCGGGGACTGCCTCAACTATGGCTGCGTTCCGTCCAAGGCGCTGCTCGCGGCGGGCAAGCGCGCCGATGCCGTCCGCACCGCATCCACTTTCGGCATCGAGGTGCTCGAGGCGCAGATCGACCATCGCGGTGTCCACGATCACGTGCACGGCGCCATCGCCGCCATTGCGCCGAACGACTCCGTCGAGCGCTTCACTGGGCTCGGCGTGCGCGTGGTCCAGGCACAAGCCAACTTTCTCGACAAGTTCACCGTGGAGGCCGGCCGCGTGCTGGTCCGCGCCCGCCGCTTCGTCATCGCCACCGGCTCGTCGCCCACGATCCCCTCGATCCCCGGGCTCGACGAGGTTCCGTATTTCACCAACGAGACCATCTTCGACGTCAGCGAGCGCATTCAGCATCTGATCATCTTGGGCGGCGGCCCCATCGGGCTCGAGCTCGGCCAGGCGCATCGCATGCTCGGGTCCCACGTCACCATCTTTGACACCGCCGACTTCCTGGCGCACGAGGATCCGGAAGCCGCCAAGGTTCTGCTCAAGCGGCTCGAGGACACCGAGGTCGTGCTCTACCCCAACACACGGGTGGAGCGCGTCGAGCCGTCCGTGCAAGGCGTCGCCGTGCATTTCCACAAAGACGGCGAGAGCGTCATCATCAAAGGCACGCATCTCCTGGTGGCCACCGGCCGCAAGCCGAACTTGAAGCAGCTCAGCCTCGACCGCGCCGGCATCGCCCACACCGCCGACGGCATCAAGGTCAACGAGCAGCTCAAGACCACCAACCGCCGGGTCTACGCCATCGGCGACTCGATCGGCGGGGCGCAGTTCACCCACCTCGCCAATTATCACGCCAGCATCGTCATCAAGAACGCGCTGTTCCGGCTGAAGCCCGATGTCAGCGCCGCCACCATTCCCCGGGTGATCTACACCGACCCGGAGCTTGCCCAGATCGGCCTCACCGAGGCCGAGGCGCGCAAGAAGCATCGCCGCATCCGCATCTTCCGCTCGCCTTACGCCGACAACGACCGCGCCCAGTGCGAGCGCCAGACCGAAGGCTTCATCAAGGTCATCACCAAGAAGGATGGCACCATTCTCGGCGTCACCATCGTTGGTGCCGAAGCCGGCGAGCTGCTTCAGCTGTGGATCGTGGCCATGGCCAAGGACATCAGGATCGGCGATCTCATCTCGCTGGTCCTGCCCTATCCCACGCTGTCGGAGCTCTCAAAGCGGGTGGCCTTCGCCTATTATCAGCCGACCCTGGCCAAAGGCTGGCTCCGCACCATCATCGGATTATTGCGCCGCTTAGGCTGACCGCAGTATTTCCCGGAGAAACTGCCCGGTTTTGGGCTAGAATTAGGGTTCGGGGCCGCAAATAAGCCCCGAGAGACCCTAATTGGCTTTTCGCGAGTATTCGGTGACCGACGAAGCGCCACGCAAAGTGCCGAAGGCCGAGCACCTGACCCGCTACGTGCCGGGGCTATCGGCCAAGCTGCTGCTGCTCACCATCCTCTTCGTGATGGTGGCGGAGGTGCTCGTCTTCGTGCCGTCGGTCTCCAATTTCCGCCGTCAATGGCTGATGGAGCGGCTGGCCGCGGCGCAGATCGCCTCGCTTGCCGCCGAAGCCGCGCCCGGCGGCCAACTCCCATCCACGCTCCGTGACGAGCTGCTCGACAGCGCCAAGGTGAAGGCGATCTCCGTGAAGCGGGCGAATTCCCGCGTGCTCATTATCGAGATGGACATGCCGGCCGAGGTCCACGCGTCCTACGATCTCCGCAACGCCTCGTGGCTCAGCCTGATCACCGACGCGCTCATGGTCTATGTCGCCGACGACGACAGCATTATCCGCGTCGTTGGCGAGCCGGGCTTCAATCAGGGCGAGACCATCGACGTGGTGATGGGCGAGGGACCGCTCAAAACGGCGATGCTCCGCTACGGGCTCGACATTCTGGGCTTGTCGATCCTCATCTCGATCATTACCGCGACCCTCGTCTACCTCGCCCTCGATGCGCTTCTGGTGAAGCCCATGACCAAGCTCACCTGGAACATGGTGCGCTTCGCCGAGCAGCCCGAGGATCCGACCAGGATCATCGCGCCGTCGTCGCGGCGCGATGAGATCGGCACCGCCGAGCGCGAGCTCGCCGCCATGCAACATGAGCTGTCGGAGACGCTGTCGCAGAAGTCGCGGCTCGCGGCGCTCGGCCTTGCCGTGAGCAAGATCAGCCATGATCTCCGCAACATGCTGTCGAGCGCCCAGCTCCTCTCCGATCGGCTAGCCGCGGTCAAAGATCCGACCGTGCAGCGGCTCGTGCCGAAGCTGATCGCCTCGCTCGACCGCGCCATCCGGCTTTGCGTTCACACCCTCGACTTCGGTCAGGCGCAGGAGGCGCCGCCACGGCCTACGCGCTTCGAGCTTGCCCCGCTGGTGAGCGAGGTCGGCGACAGCCTCGGCCTGCCGCGCGAGGGTCTCATCGCCTGGCGCCCCGACATCGAGGACCGGCTCGAGGTCGACGCCGACCGTGACCAACTCTATCGGGTGTTGAGCAATCTCTGCCGCAACGCCGTGCAGGCGCTGGAGAGCGACGGCGGCCGCGCCGGCGAGATCATGGTCGTGGCGCGCCGCCAGGGCGCCGTGGTCATCATCGACGTGGCCGACACCGGGCCCGGCGTACCGGAGAAGGCGCGGGCACGCCTGTTTCAAGCGTTTCAGAGTGTCTCGCGCAAAGGCGGCTCAGGTCTTGGGCTGGCCATCGCCGCCGAGCTGGTGCAAGCCCATGGCGGCCAGCTCACGCTTCACGGCAATGAGCGCGGCGCCACCTTCCGCATCACCATTCCCGACGTGGTCGTCGAGCTGGAGCGGGCAAGGCAGCGCCGCGCTTAACAGTCAGTGGTCGCTACTCGACCTTTTCCGCAGGAACCGTCTCGCCGTCCTGGGTCCCGCCCTTGTAGGCGGTCTTGGTGTACTTATCGCCGTCCTTGGTCAGTTTGGTGGTCCACTCGTCGGACCAGGTGATCATCACGGAGCCACCTTCGTCCTTCCACGAGCCCGTCAGGGTCTCGCCCGCGCGGTCGCCGGAAGCGGCGCCGTCCTTGGCGAGGGTGATGGTCATGGGCTGGCCTTGGGTATCGGTGGTCGTGTATTTGCCGGCGAGGGCGCTGTTTGCCCCGTCGCAACTCATCAGGCCGACGGCCAGGACCGCGGCGACAAGAAAGGAGGCGGCTTTGCTAAAGATACGGTTCGCATGCATGGGTGATTCTCCCTAGTGTGGTTGTCGGGCCAACATAACTGAAAACTGTTTCGATTCGGGCAAGGTTCCCAAGTTTTGCCTGCCAAGTCTTGTCTCCCAAGGCTCCAAAGCCTTGCCTGCCAAGTCTTGTCTCCCAAATCTTGCCTTCGGTCGTCAGTCTTGCCTTCGGTCCCCCGAGGTATTAGGTAGGCTCCCTGCCTTTCCCACTCCCTTATTCGGCGGAATGATAGGCAGACGCGCCCGTAGCTCAGCTGGATAGAGCACCAGACTACGAATCTGGGGGTCGGACGTTCGAATCGTTCCGGGCGCGCCAATATTTACAATGACTTAGCCAAGAATCGACCACCCAACTCTGGGGACCATCGGGCCAAAGGTCACAAATAGGTCACAGCTTTCGATCGTCTGCCCGCTGTCCTAAGGGTACGTCGAAGCCGCACTACCAACGGCACAATTATCGCTGGCCAGCTAGGGGGTAATAAATCACCAGCCTCCTTGCATTCAACCGCCAACCTCTATCGAATTGCATTTTTTGCCTTGAAGATGACAATGACCGCGACTCGAATCGAGCGGCTATTCTCTTCAAAAGGCGCATCAACCGCAGCTCATAGCCGCCCGGTGGTCCCACTGCAGATAGCAGGTGCGGATGGCCCAAGAACAACGCAAGCGCTTCTTCGGAGAAGAGCCCCAGCCGCTTCCAAACATCGCGTACGTGACGCTGACGGAAGCCGTCACCTGGATTGTCACCAGCGATTGCCGCAGTGACGATTATCTCGCTGAGAAGAATTTCGCGCTTTGGGGAAATACTGCGGGACCCCAATGGCTGCTCCGCCATTTAGAGCTACTAAAGAAAGGCGAAACATGGCGCTTTCAACCTGATGTCATCGAAGCCAAGGTCAGACTCACACTGCGAGACTTTGAAGAAGCCAAACGGTGGTTTGAGGTCCAGGGCTGCGATGCCGAAACTTCATACAATCGCGTTGAGGAAGCTCTCCGCGAGACAAGCTCATTGGCGGCTAGGTTCGACGAGTGTCACCAACTCATTTACGAGTCCGCCGCAACCCAGGAAATCGAGCTTGTTGGTTTCCGGCGCGACTATGACACAGGGCAACTGGCCGACGACTTTGAACCCATAAAGTTCACTTTCTTTCTCCGACCTCTGCGGAATTCGATGGGCGACGGGTGGCATTCAAGGAGCGAACTCTCAAGTCCAAGCTATCCATTCAACCGAATGCTCGGCGACATTTTGGGCCGCGTCGATGCAAGGCCGGTCTACGAGAGGGTTATGATCCGGCGAGACGACGCGCTGAAGCTCAAGATGCGCTTTGCCGAGGGACAAGAAGGCAGCGCCGACTGGAAAATAGGCGAGGGTAACGGGCAATATCCGAGTAAGCGAGGCTTCTCACAAGTGCGAGTCAATCGCTGGTACAAGGAGGAGCGGGTTGGCAAATTTGATCCAACCTCCGGCGGTACGAGCGAGGCCGACGATCTAAAAGCGGCAAGACAGAAATTCGGGAATGGCGTGACGCGAGAGGCAATCCGAAAAGCTCGACGAAATCACGCTCCAGGAGAATGGAAGCGTCCAGGCCTGCGATCGGATTCGCGCGGAATTTAATCGCGCCGCGTGATTGGCGCGTTTGACGGCGTGAATTGCCCCATCGATCTTGCCCTACATGCAAGCCGTTCATGCACGTAGGAGGTATGACATGGGATTCTATAGCACGCGTCAGGTTTGTGAGCTGACCACCTATTCCAAGACCACTCTTTGGCGAGAGGTAAGAGCGACAAGGTTTCCGCATCCAATTCGAATCAGTCCCGGTCGCGTTGCGTTCAGCCGCGACCAAGTCGACGCTTGGCTCAACGCAAAGATGTTCACGGCGGAGGATGCTTGATGGCCTCCGCAAAAGTGAAGAAGACGGAGACGGCAGCCCCTATCGGCACGGCGGACCGCGCGTACGCTGGGCGTCCTAACCCCTTTGATGAGAATGACCAGACCCTCCTGACCCCCAGCGAGGCGGCGGCATACCTGCGCGTCAGCAAAAGCTATCTCGACAAGCTGCGCGTCTATGGCGGCGGCCCGAAGTTTTTACGCTTCGGCAAACGCAAAATC
>Ga0209386_1001042_pt1 | contig 12143 bp, 9 predicted proteins | sample NGEPertwo_FD_184510 | JGI IMG/M metagenome (GOLD analysis project Ga0209386, IMG submission 184510) | Arctic peat soil microbial communities from the Barrow Environmental Observatory site, Barrow, Alaska, USA - NGEE Permafrost154B-two... | ecosystem: Environmental > Terrestrial > Soil > Wetlands... | reverse complement strand
TTCCGTCCTGCTGGTCGCCATATTCGTCGGCGCGACCGGCATTCTCGGCGGCATGCGCTCGTTGACCTGGGCCGGCAGCGCCCAGTTCATCGCCGGGGCCGCGGGCCTCGCCGTGCCCCTGATCGCCGTGGCGGTGCTGCTCACCCACCTGCCCGCGCCGCAATTCACCTATGCAGAGATGTTCGGCTCGTTGCAGGGCGCCGAAACCGCGGCTGGAATGGCTCCGCTGGCGCCGGGCGAGATTGCCCACGCCGTTCCCGGCAACGCCCCGATGCAAGTGGCCAAACCGTTCCTGCAGCCGTTCGGGGCCATCAACGAGGCCGGCTTCGTGGCGCTGTTCCTGTGTTTCGCGCTTGGTACCGCGGCGTTGCCGAGCCTGCTCGTGCGCAGCGGGGTCACGCGGTCGGTCGCCGACCAGCGCCGGTCGACCGCCTGGGCGCTGGCGCTGGTGGCGCTGTTCGTGATCACCGTCCCGTCGCTTGCGGTCTTTGCCAAGGTCCTCATGTTCCGCGACATGGCGCTCGTCCCCACGGCAGGCCTGCCGGCGTGGCTCGCCGAATTGAGCGGACGGCAGCTGCTGCAGGCGAGCGACCTTAATGGCGATGGAGTCATCGGGGCCAGCGAGCTTCTCATCGTGCGCGACCGCGTGGCGCTGGCGCTGCCGATGCTGGCGGAGCTCCCCTTCGTGCTGACCGCGCTGATGGCCTCCGCAGGGCTCGCCATCGCGCTGACGGCGGCCGGCTCACACCTGTTCACGCTGGCTGCAAGTCTGGCGGACGATGTCTATGGCGTACTCGACCGGCAGCCGATAGCGCTGCCCCGGCTCATGGCCGTTTGGGCGGCAATCACGGCGTGCGCGCTCACCGTCGCCATCTTCCTCCTCATTGCCGAAGTCGACGCGTTGCATGTCGCGGTGACGGCGTTCGCCTTTGCCGCAGCAACCTTCTTCCCGGTCCTGCTGCTTGCTTTATGGTGGCCGCGCTGCACGGCGTGGGGCGCGCTCGCGGGCATGGGGACCGGGTTCGTGATCCTGTTTCTGGCCGTCGCACTGGGGGGCGCGGCGGAGACCGCCGTCAGCACCAGCGTGGCGAGCCTTGTCGCGGTCGTTCTCGCGCTCGGCGCCGGCGTCGGCGCCAGCCTCTTCGGCCCGGCGCCCGCCGCCTTGGACACGGCCTATTACGAAGAGTTGCGCAGACCGGAGGGCGAGGCAATTTACGATCAAGCGCAGCAGCGGGCCGCGGCCACTTCGGCGCGCGAGACCGACGACTGAGCGAGCACGCATCATGGACCCGCAACGAACGCCAGGCTCATCACGCCTCACGCTCTACCCGGAGATCGTTCCCTACCGCACCGGGCGGCTCGAAGTGTCCGACGTGCACGAGCTCTATTTCGAGGAATGTGGCGCACCGTCGGGCAAACCCGTCGTCATGCTGCATGGCGGCCCCGGCGGCGGCATCTCGCCCATCATGCGCCGCTATCACGATCCACGACTCTACCGCATCGTGCTGTTCGATCAGCGCGGCTGCGGCCGCTCGATCCCGCACGCCTCACTGGAGGAGAACACCACCTGGGATCTGGTCGCCGATATCGAGCGCTTGCGGACGCATCTCGGCATCGACCGCTGGCAGGTGTTCGGCGGCTCGTGGGGCTCGACGCTGGCGCTCGCCTACGCCGAGGCCTATCCGGAGCGGGTGAGCGAGCTCATCCTGCGCGGCATCTTCACGCTCCGGCGCGCCGAGCTCGAGTGGTTCTATCAAGACGGCTGCAGCTGGCTGTTTCCCGATGCGTTCGAGGACTATGTCAAGGTGATCCCGGAAGCCGAGCGCGGCGACATGATCGCGGCCTACTACCGGCGGCTCACCGCATCCGACCCCGTGACCCAGGTCCAGGCCGCGCGCGCGTGGAGCGCCTGGGAAGGCCGTACCCTGTCGCTGCTGCCGGATTTCGACCGGGTGCGGCAGTTTTCGGAGGACCACTACGCGCTCGCCTTCGCCCGTATCGAGTGCCACTACTTCATCAATGGGGGCTTCTTCGAGACCGACGACCAGCTCATCAAAAACGCAGCGCGCCTCAAAGACATTCCGGGCGTGATCGTGCATGGCCGCTACGACGTGGTGACGCCGGTCAGAATCGCCTTCGATCTCAAGCGTGCATGGCCGGCGGCCGATCTTCGCGTGGTGCCGGATTCAGGCCACGCCATGACCGAGCCCGGCATCGTGCATGAGCTGATCGCCGCGACGCGGATCCTGTCCGAAAACTAGGTCAGGCGCCGGCCGCGTGGCCGATAAAGTTCACCGCGACGGTCCGCTGATGCGCGGCGGTGCGGTGCTCGACCAGATACACGCCTTGCCAGGTGCCGAGCATCATCGCGCCACCCTGAACCGGGATGGATAGGCTCACAGAGGTGAGCATCGCCTTGATGTGGCTTGGCATATCGTCTGGCCCCTCCTCGGCGTGGGCGTAGGCGCGGTCCTCCGGCGCCAGAATGTCGAGCGCGTCGATAAGATCGCGCCGCACGTTCGGGTCGGCATTCTCCTGGATCGTCAGCGAGGCGGAGGTATGGGCGACGAATACGGTGAGGAGGCCGCTATCGGCCCCGAAGCCGTTGAGCCAGCCGGACAGCGCGCGCGTTAGCTCGACAAAGCCTTTGCCGCGCGTGGGAACGGTCAGAACATGGCTCGCCTGCACCATGTCAGCCATGGCCCGCCCCCTTCTTCTTCGATCGCGGCGTCGATGTGTGCCCGACGCGCCAAGCCTGCGCGGTCCGGCGTTCGTCCCGCTCTAGGGCACCAATTAACACAAAATTTACCCGGGCTTGACACCGTCATAACGGCCGCTTCGTCACGCGTCTCCTCGGACCGGTCCAAGGACCATTGGACGCGGATCAGCGGCGTCAACGCCATGGGGAACGGTATGGCTTCAGAAGCAAGTTGGCAATCCAGCGGCGCCCCAGGTGGCGGCGCCTTCACCACCGATCAGCCCATGGACCAGCGCACCGTCGAAAGTCTGCTGCGCCGGCTCGTGGAGCGGGTCGAGGACAGCGAGCGCCGTTATGGCGAGGCCCTCGACCAGCTTCATGCGCGGCTCGATCAGCTATCGCAGACCACGGAGGCCGCGCGGGAGACCGGCGCGCCCGAGAACGCCGACACCTTCGACCGGCTGCACACCCAAGTCAGCAATCTCGCCCGGCGCCTCGAGCAGGAAACCTCGGCGCCGCTTGACGATTTCGAGCGCCTCGGCAGAGCCCTGTCGGGCGGCCTGCCCGGCGACGCGGCAGGTGCCTTTGACGAGCCGTTCGGCCACGCACCGGAGCTCAGCGCCTTCGCGCAAGCCACCATGGCCGCACAGACGCCTGGAGGGCCTGAGCCCCGCGACACACCCGAGGTCGGCTTCCCGGATTTCAGCTACGCCGCACCCACCTATGCCACCCCTCCGGTCGAGTCCGATGCCTACGGCGCGCATGACGACCTCGACAAGCGGCTCGTGGCGATGGCGCAGCGGCTCGAGGAGTCCATCGGTACGGCGATGCCAACCGGCGCCATCGAGGCCTTGAACACGAGATTGGACGAGATCGGGGGCCAGCTCAGCCAGGCCCTCGACAAGGCCCCGACGCGCCAGGCTCTTGAGCATGTTGAGCAGCAACTTTCTGATATGAGTCAGCAGGTTAGCCGTGCAGAAGAACAGCTCGGCAAGGTCAGCGGCATCGAAGCCCAACTCCTCAAATTGATCGCCCGCGTCGATGAGAAATCGGCCGCGCCGGCGCCTGAGCCCGCACAACTCGAAGAGATCGCCAACAAGGCCGCGACCGAGGCCGCCCGCCGCGTCGCCGCCGAGGCCAAGCAGAGCACCGAACGCCTCGACGCCATGCATCGCGATCTCACCACCATGAGCAATATGAGCCGCGAGAGCGGCGACCGCCTCGTCGGCACGCTTGAAGCCGTGCATGAGTCGCTGAAGCAGCTGGTGCAGCAGGTTGAACAGGGCGCCCCTGCCTTGCAGCCGAAGGCGCGCGCGCCGTTCCTCGAGCAGCCGCGCCAGGCGGACGCGAAGCCGGCTCAGCCGCAAGCGAAAGCCCCCATGCCACACCAGCGGTCCACCGGGTCGCCCGCAGCGAAGACCGCGCCAGCGCAGACGCCGAATGGCGACAATGCCGCAGGCGCGACGAAAGAGCGTTCGCCGCGCGACAGGCTCGGCGGCGCCATCCCCGACTTCAAAGAGACTGAGGCCCCGCCGCCGTTCGGGCGCTCGAAGCGCCTTTCCGCCGATGAGGAGGCCGTCGACCTCGATGCGACACAGCCACGCCGTGGCGAGGACGCCGCAGCGTCACACGCCCGTTCGCGGGCGGCTGAGCGGCTCGAGCAGGACGCGCCCGACGATCTCGTGGCGGCCGCGCGCCGTGCGGCTCAGGCCGCTTCTCTGCGCGCCGACGCGCGCGGCGGACGGCGGTCCACAAGCCATCTCTCCGGCAGTGCGCCGGGTGCCGAGCCCCAGGGCCGCCGCAAACGGTCCATGCTCATGATTGCCGCCGCGGCGCTTCTCCTGCTGAGCGCGGCGCTCCTCTACGGACGCCTGATGTCGAAGCCCGAGACGGAAGCGACATCCCCAATTGAGCAGATCACGCCTCCGGCCGATGCCACCGACGGCACGGCCACGCCCGGCACTGAGGACACAACCACTCCGGCCATGCCGGAGAAGTCGGGATCGTGGACGCCACTGCCGGAATCCGGCGAGGCTCCCTCCGACAGTGCCGCCAGCCAGGGTCCGGCGACGACGGGCTTCACCGAGATGGCCAAATCGTCAGGCCGCGTCTCGGCGATGCCCGCCAACGAGCTGACGCCTGAGCCGCAACTCGCATCGCTTCACCCCGGGAGCCAGGCCGTGGTGCCGCCGGGTGTCGTGTTCTCGATCGAGGACCCGACTCTCGGGCCCGATGCCATGGCCGCCACCCGAGCAGCCGCGCCGTTCGCCATGCCGGCAGAGCTCCCCATGCCGCCCGCCGCTCTTGGCCCGCAGCAATTGCGCGAAGCCGCCGCCAAGGGCGACGCCCAGGCCCAATACGCCATCGCCATCCGCTACGTCGACGGCACCGGCACCGCGCCCGACCTGAAAGAGGCCGCGCGGTGGCTGGAACGCGCGGCTGGCGCCGGCCTGGCGCCGGCCCAATACCGCCTCGCCGCCATGTATGAGCGCGGCCTCGGCGTCGACAAAGACCTCGGCCGGGCGCGGACGTGGTACGCGGCGGCAGCCGAGAAGGGCAATATCAAGGCCATGCACAATCTTGCGGTCAGCGTCAGCGGCCGCGACGGCGGTAAGCCCGACTACAAGCTCGCTGCCAAATGGTATGGCCGAGCCGCCGCCTACGGTCTCGCCGACAGCCAGTTCAATCTCGGCATTCTTGCCGAGCACGGGCTCGGCATGACCAAGAGCCTGACCGACGCCTATCAGTGGTTCTCGCTTGCCGCCGCCAAGGGCGACTCCGACGCCGCCAAGCGGCGCGAGGTGATCCGGGTGCAGCTGGCGCCGACCGCGCTCGTGGAGGCCGAGGCCGCCGTGAAGGCCTGGAAAGCCAAGGATGCGCCGGCGGTGGCCAACGAGGTGGCGGAGCAGCCCGCATGGGCCGCCAAGGCTCCGGCCACGCAGAACGTTTCGCTCGTCAGCCGCGCGCAGACCCTCCTCAACACGCTCGGCTACGATGTCGGGCCGCCGGACGGACTCGTGGGCAGCCGCACGCGCAAGGCGATCGAGCTGTTCCAGAGCCGCAATGGCCTTGAAGCGAATGGCCAGGTCACCATCCCGCTGGTCACCACGCTCGAGCACCTAACCAGCTAACCCGTAAGCGCCGGAGATGGGATGGGGGGCGGGCCTGCCGCCTTGCCGGCACGGGCACGCCAAAAAATGATGACATTTCGGTAAGGCATCGGCCTAACGCATTGACAGGCTGGCGCGCGGCGAACAGTTTGCATAGCGCCTCCCATCCAACGCCCCGGCCGATGTTTCAAATTTATTTGCCCATTGCCGAAATCTCAGTGAACCTTTTGGTGATGCTGGGCCTCGGCGCGGCGGTCGGCTTTCTTTCGGGCATGTTCGGGGTCGGCGGCGGTTTTCTGCTCACGCCGCTTCTCATGCTTTCGGGCATTCCCCCGGCCATCGCCGTGGCCACGGGCGCCAACCAGATCGTCGGCACGTCGGTCTCGGGCACGCTGGCCCAGTGGCGCCGCGGCAATGTCGACCTGCGCATGGGCTTCGTGCTGATCGTGGGCGGCGTGGTGGGCGCCGTTATCGGCGTCTTTCTCCTCAAGTTCCTGCGCCAGCTCGGCCAGGCGGGCCTGATGATCTCGCTCACCTACGTGGCCTTTCTCGGGGTCATCGGCGCCCTAATGCTGTGGGAGAGCGTCAACGCCATCAGGCGCGCCCGCGCGGGCAAGACCGTGTCGTCGCGCCGATCGGGGCAGCACAACTGGATTCACGGCCTGCCGTTCAAGATGCGCTTTCCGCGCTCGCGCCTCTATATCAGCGCCATTCCGCCGCTGGTGATCGGCGCCATGGTCGGCCTGCTCGCCTCGTTCCTCGGCGTTGGCGGCGGTTTCATCATGGTGCCGGCGTTGATCTATCTCCTGCGGATGCCGACCAACATCGTCATCGGCACCTCGATCTTCCAGATCATCTTCATCACCGCCATCGTCACCCTGCTGCACGCCACGCTCAATTTCACGCTCGACATCGTGCTGGCCGTCCTGTTGGTGATCGGCGGCGTCATCGGCGGCCAGTTCGGCGTGCGCGCGGGACAAAGGCTGCGTGGCGAGCAATTGCGGGCGCTATTGGCGCTCATGGTGCTCGGCGTCGCCATCCGCATCCTGTTCGACCTCGTGCTCAGGCCGTCCGAGCTGTTCAGCATCGTGCCACTGGCGGGGGTATGATGAGGACCGCCGCCATCCGCCTCACCGCACTCCTCCTCGCGCTGTCGATGACTTGCGTGCTGTCGGCAACCCTCGCGCTCGCGCAGAAGAAGCCACAGCCGCCGGAGGAACCGGCCGGCCAGGAGCAGGTGCAGTCGGACGTCTCCACGCGCGATATCGCCATTCAGTCGAACTTCACCGGCATTGAGATCCTCATTTTTGGCAGCGTCGATTTCAGCGACTCGCGGACGCCCGGCGAAGGCACCTATGACGTGATCGCGGTCGTGCGCGGGCCCGACGAGCCGATCATCCTGCGCAAGAAGGAGCGGGTCGCCGGGATCTGGGTGAACGGCCCGGGCAGGACATACAGCACCGTGCCGGGATTCTATGCCGTGCTCTCGACCCGTCCGGTCAGGGCAATCGCCTCGGACAAGACGCTCAAGGAACTCGGCATCGGCCTCTCCGACCTGGACTTCGGACGCTATACGCAAGGCGATCCTCAAGAGCAGGCCTACCGCTCGGCCATGATCAGGCTGAACGAGCAGAAGAAGCTGTTTCAGGATCGGGATTCCGCCGTGAAGTTCATCGGCCGGAGCCTGTTCCGGGCCACGGTGGCGCTGCCGGTCAACGTCCCGATCGGGCGCTACACGGTCGACGTCTATTTGTTCCGGGACGGCGCAGTGGCCAGCAAGAGCCAGAGCTCGCTTGAGGTCAACAAAGCCGGCCTCGAGCAGCTGGTCTACGCGCTCGCGTTCAAACACCCGTTTATCTACGGCCTGATCGGGGTCTTCATTGCCGTGCTGGCGGGGCTCGCCGGCTGGTTCGCCTTCCGCCGCGCCAGCTAGTCCGGGATGAGCAGGCTGCCGAGCACGGGATAGACCGCGTGGCGGCCCATCATCCACGCCTCAAGCCGTTGGCGCAGGAAGAGCGGCCGGAACGCCTCGTGCAGCACGTTCAGGCCACCGGCATAGGCCCCGAAGGCGGGCATCACCAAGCGTTTGCCGTCGGTGGCGAAGCAGCGCCGCCGGATGACCGTGCCGCGGCGGGCGATGCGCGCCACCGGATGCAGGTGGCCGACGATCTCCGGACCTGCGGGCGCTTCCGACGGCTCGTGCCTGAGCGTCACGCCGGACATCGAGAGCGTGGTGCAGACCGTGCCGCCGATGCTGTCAGGCAAATGCGGATCGTGATTGCCGCAGATCCAATACCAGTCGCGACCACGCTGAAGCGCGGTCAGAAGGGCGAGATCGTCGGCGACCAGGTTCTCGGCGCATTCGCTGCGATGAAAGCTGTCGCCAAGCGCGATCACCCGGGCCGGCTCGACAGCGGCGATGATCTTGCCGAGGCGGGAGAGGGTGGAGCGGGTGTCGTAAGGCGGCAGCAACATGCCGAGCGCGGCGTAGGCGGCGCCCTTTTCGAGGTGGAGGTCGGCGACGAGGAGCGTATCTTCCGCTTCCCAATAAAGCGCGCCCGCGGCGAGCGGCCGCAGCGTATGGCCCGCGACCTCGACGTGCGAGCGCAGCGTCGGCGCGGTTTCCGGCATGAGATCGGGCCTAGCGCGCAGCATGTTCCCCCAATGCTTCAGCGATGAGTTCCTCGGCGGTCTCACGCAACAAGGTGTCGCCGACGTCGCTGGGGACGCTCTCGCGCCCGATCTCTAGCATGACCGGCACGGCCAGCGGCGAAACATGACTTAAGGCACTATGCCTGATTCGTCCGCCGATCCGTTTCAAGAATTGGCCAAGACGGCCGACATCGATGAGCCCCGTCGCGGCGTCGGCGAACGCGGCCTTTAGGAGAATGTGGTCGGGCTCGTGTTGACGCAAGACATCGTAGATGAGGTCGGAAGAGACGGTCATCTGGCGTCCGGTCTTCTCCAGGCCCGGATGACGGCGCTCGATCAGGCCGGAGATGATGGCGCAGACACGGAACGAGCGCTTCATCAGGCTCGACTCGGCGAGCCACGCATCGAGATCGTCGCCGAGCATGTCCTCGTCGAACAATTGCGCAAGGTCGAGCCGCCCGCGCCGCACCATCGCGCTCATGTCGTTGAGACCCCAGATCGCCAGCGCGTACTCGTTGGCGACGAAGCCGAGCGGTGCCGCACCCGCGCGCTCCAGCCGTCTGGTCAGCAGCATGCCGAGGCTCTGATGTGCCAGCCTGCCTTCGAACGGATAGCAGACGAGATAATGCCGCTGGCCTCGCGGAAAGGTCTCGATCAGCATCTCGTCGGCCGCCGGCACAACCGAGAACTCGGCCTGGAGCTCCAGCCAGTCCGAGACTTGGGCCGGCAGCTTCGACCACGCGGCGCGCGCCGCAAGCATCTGCCTCACCCGGTCCGCCAGATAGGTCGAGAGCGGGAACTTGCCGCCTTCATAGGCCGGCACCTTGGGGTCGGCCGCGTGCGCCCGGGTGACGATCGCGTCCATCTCGCGTAAGCCCTCGAAGCGCAGCACCTCGCCGGCGAACACAAAGGTATCGCCTGGGCTGAGCTGCTCGATGAAATATTCCTCGACCTCGCCGAGGATACGGCCGCCGGCGAGCATGCCGCTCACTTTGCGGGCGCCGCCCTTCCCCCGCGCCAGCCGCACGCGCAGCATCGGCGCCTCGACAATGGTGCCGACATTGAGCCGGTAGCTTTGCGCGAGTCGGGGATGGGCGAGGCGATATTCCCCGTCTTTCGTCCGCTTCAGCTTGGCATAACGGTCGTAGTTGGCCAGCGCGTAGCCGCCGGTGGCGACGAAGGCCAAGACTTGGTCGAAGCCGTCGCGGGTGAGCCCCTGATAGGGCGAAGCGCTGGTGACCTCGCGATACAGCACATCCGGATCGAACGGGCCGGCGCAGGCCATGCCGAGAATATGCTGGGCGAGCACGTCCAGAGCGCCCGGCTTGGAGGGCGGGGTGTCCTGCGCGCCCTCCTCGGCCGCCTCCAGCGCCGCCTGGCACTCCATGACCTCGAACCGGTTGGCCGGCACCAGCAGCGCCTTGCTTGGCTCATCGAGCCGATGATTGGCGCGGCCGATGCGCTGAGCCAGCCTGCTGGCGCCTTTCGGCGCGCCGACATTAATGACGAGATCGACGTCGCCCCAGTCGATGCCGAGATCGAGCGTCGAGGTGCAGACCACGGCGCGGAGCTTACCCGCCACCATGGCCGCCTCGACTTTGCGGCGCTGGGCCACATCGAGCGAGCCGTGATGCAGCGCGATAGCCAGGTTATCGTCGTTATGGCGCCACAGCTCGTGAAACAGCATCTCGGCTTGCGAGCGCGTGTTGACGAACATCAGCGACAGGCGGTGGGTCTTGATCGCCGCGTAAATCTCGGGCAGCGCGTAGCGCGCCGAATGTCCCGCCCAGGGGAGCTCGGCCTCGGACTTGAGGATGGCGATGTCGGCCTTGACGGCACCGTCCGCGGTGACGATTTCCGCCAATCGTGTGGCGGCCCGACCCTGATGGGGGACGAGGTAGGCGGCAAGCTCGGAGGGACGCGCCACGGTGGCGGAGAGGCCGATGGACGTGAGCTCGGGCGCGAGGGTGCGCAGCCGCGCAAGATCGAGCGCCAAGAGATCGCCGCGCTTGCTGGACGCGAGCGCATGCAGCTCGTCGAGGATCACGCCTTTGAGCCCGCCGAACAACTCGGCGGCACTTGGGTGGGACAGCATCAGCGCGATCTGCTCAGGCGTGGTCAGCAGAATGTCGGGGGGCAGCACGCGTTGGCGGGCGCGGCGTGAGGCGGGCGTATCGCCGGTGCGGGTCTCGAGGTTAATGGGAAGCCCCATCTCGGCGACGGGCGTGGCGAGGTTGCGCGCGATGTCGGTGGCGAGGGCTTTGAGCGGCGAGACGTAAAGCGTGTGGATGCTGGTGGCGGGCTTGGTTCTAGCCGGCCGTCCGGCGAGATCGATAAGGCTGGGCAGAAAGCCGGCCAAGGTCTTGCCGCCACCGGTCGGCGCGATGAGGAGCGTGTCGCGGCCTTTCGTGACGGTGTCGAGCAGCGCGAGCTGATGGGGCCGCGGGCGCCAGCCACGGGCCCGGAACCAGCCGGCGAAGGGCTCCGGCAGACCGCTTTGCGGCAACGCCTGGTCCGGCGTCTCAATTGCGAGGCTTCGTCTGGCGCTCAAACTCCCTGCCCTTCTTGATCTTCGGCGCTGCCAGCCCCAACTGTGATAAAATTCGAATCGAAGCCCACGATGTTCAAAGGAAGCGCACAGATGGAACGGTTTTTTGGCGGCAATCCGGCGCTTGTCCTGCTCAGGCTGGTGATCCTATCGCTGATCCTGGGCGTCGTCCTCGCCGCGTTGGGCTTCAGCCCTTACGACATCATCCAGAACATCCGCGATCTCGCGGCCCGCATCTACGACATGGGTTTCGTCGCGGTGGAGAAGGCCTTCCGCTACTTCTTGTTGGGCGCGGTTATCGTATTCCCGGTGTGGGTGGTGATGCGCTTGGTGAAGGTGGCCGGACGCGAGAACGGGCGCGAAATGGCCGAGGCTGGTGCGCCCAAGCGCGAAGCCTAGACCCAGCCGAGTCTCCCTTCGTCCTGTCATGCCCGGACTTGATCCGGGCATCCATGCCGTATCGCCTCAGCACGTTGAAGCGCCAGTGGAATGGATTGCCGGGGTCATGCCCGGCCATGACGAGGTCGTTCAAATAATCTTCAGGACCGCTTCCGGGGGGCGGCCGAGCGCGGCCTTGGCGCCGCTCACCACGATGGGCCGCTCCATGAGGATCGGATTCTCCACCATCGCCGCGATCAGCTCATCGTCCTCGAGGCCCGCGTCCTTCAAGCCAAGCTCGGCGTAGCGCGCCTCGCCTTTGCGCATGATGTCGCGCGGCTTTAACCCGAGTTTTTTCAAGATGCGCTTCAGCTCGGCGGCGGATGGCGGCGTGTCCAGATAGGTGACAATCTTCGGTGTGATGCCGTTGTCCTCGAGCAGAGCCAGCGTCTGGCGCGACTTCGAGCAGCGCGGGTTGTGGTAGATGGTGACCGTCATACGACGATCCCCGGCAGTTTGCGTTCGGCCCAATCGCCGGCGCGCCGGCCGATGAGCGGCGCAAGTGTGTCGCAATTCTCGCGCGTCATCGCCTCCACCAGCTTGCGCTTGATGCGGCCGATCAGGCCGGGCCCTTCGAACACGAGCCCGGTATAGAGCTGGATGAGGGAAGCGCCCGCCTCGATCTTGGCGAGCGCGGCGTCATCAGAGTCGATACCGCCGACACCGACGAGCGGCAGTCTGCCCTTGGTGAGCTGGT
>Ga0209386_1001041_pt1 | contig 12146 bp, 12 predicted proteins | sample NGEPertwo_FD_184510 | JGI IMG/M metagenome (GOLD analysis project Ga0209386, IMG submission 184510) | Arctic peat soil microbial communities from the Barrow Environmental Observatory site, Barrow, Alaska, USA - NGEE Permafrost154B-two... | ecosystem: Environmental > Terrestrial > Soil > Wetlands... | reverse complement strand
CGAGGTCGGCAGAGACGTGAGCGTGCGCTTCACCATCACCAACAGCGGCGGTCAGCCGATCGCTCTCGAGGGCATCCGCCTCGCGGTACGCGGCCCCGCCGGCGCCAGCGCCGACCTGGTCTCCGATCAGGCGGTCTCCCTGGCCCCGGGCCAGCCGCTCGCCGTCTCCGCCTCTTGGCCGCTCGACACGGTCGGCACGTGGCACGGCTGGATCGAAGTGGTGCAGAACGGCGAGCCCAGCCTCGTCGGCGAGAAGCAGGCCTTCGCCTTCCGCGTCAGCCTGCCGCGCGACCTGGTCGTGCGCCGCTGGATCATGGCCGACACCAGCCTCAGCTCCCCGCACTGAGACACCCTCGCGCCGGCCGATCCGCAGCCGCGCCGCGCCTCGCTCAGAACTGGAAGTAGAGGAACGGGCTCGGCTTGCTGAGCGCCAGCAGCGAGGCCCCCAGCAGCAGCCCGAGCACGAGCGCGTAGCGCAGCTTGGGCTGCGGCTTGATCTCCCAGGTGTTGGGCAGGAAGTTCACCCACAGCAGCCCGCCGATGATGAACCCCGCGAGCACCGGCGCCAGCGGCATCGTCCCGCCTCCGCGCACGCCCTTCAGGCCGAACATCGCCGCCAGCACGTCCAGCGCCGAGCGCATGGACGTGGCGCGGAAGAACACCCAGGCCAGCGTGGCGGCCAGGAAGGTCAGCAGGCGGTTGAGCCACACCCACGACGGCGTGAATCCCTTCTTGCGCGCCACCACGTGCACCGCCTGGAACACGCCCCACAGCAGCCCCCAGAAGACGAAGGTCCAGGCGGGGCCGTGCCACAAGCCGGCCAGCAGGAAGGTGATGAGCAGGTTGCGCACGGTCATGAAGGTCGTGCCGCGCGAGCCGCCCAGCGGGATGAACAGGTAGTCGCGCAGCCACGACGACAGCGACATGTGCCAGCGCCGCCAGAAGTCCGACGGGTTGGCCGCCTTGTACGGCGAATCGAAGTTCTGGGGGAAGCGCAGGCCGATCATGAACGCCACGCCCACGGCCATGTCGGAGTACCCGCTGAAGTCGAAGTACAGCTGCAGCGTGTAGCCGAGGGCGGCGCCCCAGCCCGAAAGCAGGCCGAGATGGGCGTGTCGCGCGAACAGGTCGTTCACGTAGGGCGCCATCATGTCGGCGACCAGCAGCTTCTTGGCCAGCCCCATAACGAGGAAGAACAGGCCGCTGCCGATGAGGCTCAGGCGAAAGCGCTGTTGCGCGTGCTCGAGCTGCTCGCCGACGTGGCCGTAGCGGATGATGGGCCCGGCCAAGAGGTAGGGGAACAGCGTCGCCCAGGCGAGGTAGTGGATCACCGACTTGGCCGGGCGGATCATCCCCCGGTAGACGTCGACCGCGTACGAGATGGCGGCGAACGTGTAAAACGACACGCCCACCGGCAACAACACGCGCAGCATGGGCAGCGGCTCGCCCATCCCCATGAGCTTGAAGAGGCCGTCCATCGAGCTGAAGAAGAAGCCGCGGTACTTGAAGTAGGCGAGCAGCCCGATGTTGACGGCGACGGCGGCGGCGAGCAGCAGCTTGCGCCGTCGCTGGTTCTCACTGCGGACGATCGCCCACCCCGCGGCCCAGTCGACGAGCGTGGTGCCGAACAGCAGCGGGATGTAGCGCCAGTCCCAGAGGCCGTAGAAGACACACGAGGCGACGATCAGGAAGCTCAGGCGGGCGTGCCCGCGCGGGATCAGCCAGTAGAGGAGGACGACGAGCGGCAGGAAGAGGAAGAGGAAGCCGAAGCTGTTGATGAACACGGCTTCCCCTCAGTCCCCGGCGGCCGGTCGCGTCACTTGGGGATGCCCCCCGTCTGCTTGAGTACGTAGTCGATGGCGCGCCGCGTGTTGATCGTCGCCATGTGCACGCCGTCGTAGAACTGCACGGGGTCGGCGCCGAACTTCGTCATGTCGGTGATGTCGACGAAGACGAAGTCGTACTTGCCTTCGAGCGACGCCACGTAGTCGACGACCTGCTGGTGGCGCTCCGGCCAGCCCAGCGGGCCCAGGACCTTGAGCAGCTTGGGGTTGATGGGCGTGAGCACGATCAGCGGCGTGGCGCCGTGGTCGTTCATGAATTTGAGCGTGCGCTCGAAGTAGCTCTGGGCCTCGGGGTCGAGCTTCTTGTAGACATTGCGGTACAGGTCGCCGTAGCGCTTCACCGACTTGGGGAAGCGGCGCGCCCACTCCTTCTCGGTCCACAGGCGCTGCTTGAGCATGCCGTCGGGCAGGAAGTTGTCGCGGTACTTGGAGGCCTTCACTTTCGCCTGGTCGCGGTTGAGGATGACGCGCAGCGAATCCTTGGCCGTGACCCACGAGAACATGGTGGTGCGGTTCTGAGCGACCGCGCGGAGCACCGAGCGCACACTGTGCCCGGCGCCCGCCCCGCCCACATACTGCGCCAGGCGCGGCTCGTTGGCGGTGCGGCCCTGGACCTTGAACGGCACGAACGACTCCACGTCGAGCAGCCAGAAGTAGGCCGGGCCGGCGTGCGGCCAGGTGTCGTGGATGAAGTTGGTCATCGCCCAGGCGTCGGCGGTGCCGCCGATGCCGTTGACGCCGGCGTTGAAGGTCCGCAGGCCGGCCTTCTGCTCGAGATACTTGGGCTCGTAGCGCATCGAGCGCGAGCTGCCGAGGACGACGAGCTGCGGCGGCTGCTTCAGGGCCTCGATGGCGTCGGCCTTGATCGTGCGGTCCGAGGTCGTTGCGCTGGGCAGCAGCTTCATGCCGACCATGCCATAGGGGTCCGCGAGCGTGTTGAAGGTGCCCACGGCGGCCATGATGACGAAGGCCGCCAGAGCCAGGACCACCAGGAACCCGAGGGTCTGGCGGCCTTTCGCCTGATCGATCTCCGGCGGGTCGGGGATGACGCGCTTCTTGAGATCCGCCCTCGGCGCCGGCTCGTCGCCGGCGTCCTCAGGGGCAAGCGCGAACAGTTCTTCGTCGGGAGGGTTCATCGGCGGGTTTGAGAAGGGGAAAAGTGACGGTTCGGCACGGAGCTGAAGGATACCACAGGCGTGCGCGCGAGCCGGCCCGCGAGGCCGGCGCGGCCAACGGCCGGGCCGCCGTCAGGCGCGCCCGGCCAGAAACGTCGTGATGCGCTCGGCGAGGCCGGCGGCCTCGATCTCGTCGACGCCGCCGTTGCTCGTCTTCGTCTCGTGAAAGGCGGCGATGCCGCGCCCTTCCAGGAAGCAGCGCACGAGGCGGATGCTGCCGCCGTGCGTGACCAGGAGGGCCGGGCGACGGTCCCGCGCTGCGTCCCGCAGCGCGGCCAGCACCCGGCGCTGCTGGTCGGCCAGGCTCTCGCCGGCGGGAAAGCGAAAGTCCTCGGAGTGCTCGCGGTACCGGCGCCACGTCTCGCCGTCCTCGAGCATGATCTCGGCGAACAGCCGCGACTCCCAGTCGCCGCGGTGGGTCTCCGCGAGGCGGGGGTCGAGCACGAGCGGGATATCGCCGCCAAGCTCTTCGCGGATGACCTCGGCGGTCTCGCGGGCGCGCGACAGGTGGCTGGAGACGATGAGCTCGAGGCCGCGCCCTTTGAGTGCGCGACCCTGCTCGCGCGCCTGGGCGCGGCCCGTCTCGTTGAGACCGATCTCGGCCCAGCCCTGACAGCGCGCGGGCTCGCGGTTCCAGTCGGTCTCGCCGTGGCGGATGAGAGAGATCGTCATGTGATGACGGCGCGGTCTCGGGCGGGTGCGGCCGGGCGCGGCGACACGCTCAGTGGAAGTGCAGCAGCGTGTCGCCGCGCACGCCCACGCGGAGCGTCTCCACCGAGATCACTTCTTCGGGCGGGATGTTGCCGAGGTTCACGTTGGCCCCGAACTCCTTGATGAACCAGGCCTGCTGGCTCTTGACCGGCGCCTCGAACAGCAGCTGCGCGGGGTCGACCGCCGAGCGGATCTCGTCGAGCAGGCCCTCCTTGACCTCGCCGCCGGGCTGGTAGATGCCCACGGTGCCCGACTCGCGACCCTCGGTGATGACCTTCCAGGCGCCGGCCTCGAGCTCGCGCTTGATGCTGTCGACCCACTTGAACGGGGCGAGGACCACGTTCTCGTCCTTGTTGCCGACCTCGCTGAGGACCTTGAACTCCTTGGCGAAGCGCCGCAGCATGGCGAGCTTGTCTTCCTCCGCGATGTCGATGGTGCCGTCGGAGATCTCCACGCAGGTCATGCCGCAGTCGCGCACCAGCTGGACGTACTCCTCGAGCTTGTTCTGGCGCAGGCACAACTCGAAGAAGGTGCCGCCGAAGCAGACCGGGATGCCGTAGCTCTGGTAGAGGGCGATCTTCTCCTTGACGTTGGGCGTGACCGCCGCGGTGCCCCAGCCCAGTTTGACGATGTCGACGTAGTCCTTGGAGACCTCGAGAAACTGGCGTACCTGGTCGAGGCTATAGCCCTTGTCGAGCACGTGCGTGAGGCCGCTCTCGCGCGGCTTGCTCGTGCGCTCGGGGAGCGTCAGGAACTCGAACATCGATCATCCTCCCGTGGTCGCGCGCCGCTCGTCGCGGCGCTGCGTGAATCGTACCAGACGGCCCCGGACGCCGTGCGTCGGCGCTGCCTACGTCTTGAACAGGAGCGCCAGGCCGCTGAGGAAGAGCACTGCGGCCAGGATGCTGCGCAACACACGGTTGGGAGCGCGCACCGTGAGCTGCGAGCCGATGAGCACGCCGGGGATGGAGCCCATGAGCAGCGACGCGACCATCCACAGGTCGACGTTGCCGACACCGATCTGGGCGAGGCCAGTGATGCTCAGCAGGATCATCGCGTGGAACACGTCGGTCCCGACGATGCGGTCGGTGGTGAGCGGAAAGAACAGGATCAGGAACACGGCGAGGAAGGTGCCGCTGCCGACCGAGGTCAGGCCGATGATGAAGCCCGTGCCCAGGCCCAGACAGACGGTCATGACCTTCAGGCGCGCGGTCATCCTGATGTTCTCGCGGCGGTGCTTCTGGTCGACGTGCATGACGACCTTCACGATCAGCAGCACGCCGATCATCATCAGGGCAGAGCCGATGGCGCGGTAGAGGATGCCGTTGATGAGGTCGCCATAGTTATTCTTGACGTACGTGACGGCGGCGACGCCGGCCAGCGCAGCCGGTACGCTCCCGAGGGCGAGCCAGAGCGCCAGGGGGACGTCCACGGAGCCCTGTCGCCAGTGCTTCCAGGAGCCGAAGATCTTGGTCACGGCGGCGTAGGTGACGTCGGTGCCGATCGCCATCGTCGGCTGGAAGCCGAAGAAGAAGATGAGGATCGGCGTCATCAGCGCGCCGCCGCCCATCCCGGTGAGGCCGACGAGGAAGCCGACCAGCAGGCCCGTGAGGCTGAGATACGGGTTGAGGTGGACGCCGACAGTGGCGTAGGCGGCGGCCACAACGACCGCCCAGCCACCGATGCCCAGTGCCCAGCGTCTCTTCCAGGCGCCGGTGGGCTGGGGAGCGGGGCGGAACGGCGGGAGCGTGTCGTCGGCCGGCGCCGCGGCGCGCTCGTCGAGCGCCGGCGCACTTGGCGCCAGCTCGGCGGCGGCGACGCTGTTCTCGCTCTCGATCATTCAGTCCCCGCGTCGGTTGAGATCGGCGCCGGTGCCGGCTTCGCCGCCGACGCCCGAATGAGCGCGAGTATGGGGACGCCCCACTTATCTGTCAAATAAGACACAGCTATGTAGGCGGGTGAACTCGACGAGTTTCGAGTTCGGCGACGCTCGTCAGCCTGCAGTGCATAACGGACGCTGATAGATGCGGGGCCTGAGATGCGAAACGCGAATGCGACCCCTGCCCGTCTGCGCCCGCGAGTCGACGTGAGCCGGGCCGGGTGACTCCTGCCGGGGCCGGCCCGTCAGCCGGCCGCGGCGTACTGCTCGCGGAAGAACGCGAGCAGGCTCTCCGCGGCCCGGCTCAGCACGCGCGTCTTGGAGCGCACGCTGTAGAAATCGCGCAGGATACGGAAGCCTTCGATCGGCACGATCACGAGCGTGCCGTGCTCGACCTCGGGGCCGATCGCCCAGCGGCTGACGAAGGTGACGCCGCCGCCGGAGATGGCGGCCTGCTTGGCCGATTCCATGAGGCCCATCTCCATGACCACGTTGAGCTTCTCGGGGCGCGCGCCGGCGCGCCGCAGATGGTCTTCGACCACGGTGCGCACCCCCGCCCCGTGCTGCTGCATGATCTGCGGCTCCGCGACCAGGTCGTCCAGGGTCACCTGGTCGCGCGACGCCCAAGGGTGGCTGGGGCTGCAGACGAGCACGATCTCGTCGCGGGCGAGCGGCTCCGCGACCAGCTCGGGTCGCGGCGTCACGGCGCCGACGGCGCCGATCTCGAACTCACGCGCGAGCACGCGCTCGAGCACGGCGTGCGTATCGTCGACGTGCAGCGAGATGGAGACGCCCGGATACTCCTCTTTGAACTGCGTGAGCATCCCGGGCAGCACGTGCTCGCCGGGGCCGGTGGAGGCGCCGACCATGACGCGGCCCGTGACCAGCTCGCTGAGGTCGAGGATCTCGGTGCAGGCGCGCTCGTGCAGGTCGAGGATCTCACGTCCGTAGCGGTACAACACCTGGCCCGAGTCGGTGGGGACGACCGTGCGGCGCGAGCGGTCGAGCAGGGTCGTCTTGAGCTCGCGCTCGAGACTGCGGATCTGCTGGCTGGCCGCCGGCTGGGTGATGTGTATCTCGTCGGCGGCCAGAGAGAAGCTCCTGCGGTCGACGATGCGGCAGAACAGCCTGATCTGGCGGATGTCCATAAGCGAAGCTTATCTCAGAGTACGCATCTCCGGCCAGGGGCGGCGGCGCGCCAGCTCGAGGAGCCGGTCGACGAAGAGGGCGGGGTCGCGCGGCAGCGCCTGCGCCGTCCGCGCGTCGCGCTTCTTCTTGAGTCCGATGTCGTCGGCGGCCGTCGCCCGGCGCAGGCGGCCTTCGGTGAGCAGGGCGGCGTCGACAGCCGCCGGCGGCCTGAGCGACACCGTGTACGCCGGCGTGCCGAGCGCGGCCGCCTCCCGCGCCATGACCCCGCCGGCGCCGAGCACGAAGTCGGCGGCGGCGATGAGGCTGGCGCCGTCGAGCACAGGCCCATCGGGGGCGATCAGCCCGGGTACGCCGAGCGCGAGAAAGCGCGCGCGCTGCCCGGCGTCGCGGGCCACGAGGACGAGCGTCACGTTGCGCCGCCCGGCGAGCTCGCGCACGAGGCCGCCCAGCGCCGTCTCATCCTCCGAGGGCGCGCCGCCGGCCCCGCGCGCCGGCCGTGCCGGGCGCACCACGCCCACCACGCGCCGGCGGTCGACCCCGAGTGACGCGAGCGCTTGCGGGTCCGGGCTGAAGTCGTAGAGGTAGTACTCCTCCTTGAAGCCCGGGTAGCGGAAGAGCTTTTGCGGCGGCGTCCCGAGAGCCGCCAGCGCCGCCGGCGGGATCGCCTCTGGCACCGCGACCTCGTCGACCAGGCGTACGTTGACGGCGTTGCCGCGGCGCAGCCGCTCGTCGTCGAGAAAGGTCATCTGCGGGATGCCCAGCGTCCAGGCCGTGAGCACGAAGTCGCTGGCGTGGCTGCCGGCGGCCACGTCGAAGCGGCCGCTCGAGGCGGAGCCGAGGAGCTGCGCGGTGCGGTTCACGAGGCCGACGGCGCGCGTGCCGAGACTGCCGCCGCGATGACCGGTGGTGAGCACGCCCCCGAGGCCGTAGCGGCGCAGCACGAGGTCGGCGCCGGCGAAGCGGCGCGCCGTGATCGTCACGGTGTGACCGGCGTCCTCGAGGCGGCGCACGAGGGGTGCGAAGAAGACGACGTGAGAGGCGTCGGTGATGTCGACCCAGATCCTCATCGCCGCCGCGGCGCGCTCACGGGCCGGCGGTCAAGTCCGGCCGCGACCGGCGCTCAGGCCAGCCCGGCGGCGACGGCCGCAGCCACCTCCTGCACCTGCGCCTCGGTGAGGTTGGGGTGCATGGGGATGGCGAGATTCTGCTCCGCCGCCGCGTCGGTGACGGGGAAGTCGCCGACCTTGTGGCCGAACTCCGCGAACGCCGGCTGCAGCTGCAGCGGCCTGGTGTAGTACGCGGCGCAGTCCACATGACGCTCCTTGCAGGCGGCGGCGATGGCGTCGCGTTGCGGATGGCGGAGCACGTACAGGTGGTACACGTGGGTGAGGCCCTCGGGCACGGCCGGGCGCAGCACCTCGCGCGGCAGGTACTGGTCGTACCAGGCCGCCACCTGGGCGCGGCGTGCATTCCACTCGTCGATCACCTCGAGCTCGATGCGCAGGATCGCGGCCTGCAGTTCGTCAAGGCGCGAGTTGAAGCCGATGTCGGTGAACGTCTTCTTGTCTCTACTGCCGTGGAAGCGCAGCTCGCGGGCGCGCTGCACGAGCACTTCGCTGTGCGCGGTGACCAGACCGCCGTCGCCGTACCCGCCGAGGTTCTTGGTGGGGAAGAAGCTGAAGACGCCCATGTCGCCGAGGCTGCCGGCGCGCCGGCCGTTGTAGGTCGCGCCCCAAGCCTGGCAGGCGTCCTCGACCACGGAGAGCCCGTGAGGTTCCGCGACGGCGCGCACGGCGTCGGCGTCCGCCGGCAGGCCGAAGAGGTCGACCGGCATGATGGCCTTGGTGCGCGGCGTGAGGGCGCGCTTGATGGCGGCCGGGTCGATGCAGAGCGTGTCGGGGAGGATGTCGACGAACACCGGCTTGGCCCCGGCTTGGGCGATGGCCTCGGCCGTGGCGTAGAAGGTGAAGGGCACGGTGATGACTTCGTCGCCGTGCCCGACGCCCAGCGCGCGCAGCGCGATGGTGAGGCCGTCGGTGCCGTTGGCGACGCCGACGGCGCCGGCGGTGCCCATGTAGGCGGCGGCGTCCTCTTCGAAGCCCTTGACGTTCGGGCCGAGGATGACGCGCCCGCTGCGCAGCACTCCGAGCACGGCCGCTTCGATGCGGTCCTGCAACTCGGCGTACTGCCCCTTGATGTCCATGAGTCCGACGGCCATGCGATGCGCCTCCTTGCGGCGTGAGAAGTCGAGCTTGGAACCTACCATAGCCCCTCACGAGCGGCCACCGAGGGCCGCCGGGGCCCGTGCCGGATGGTACGCTACGCCGCATGCAGACCCTCATCAACGACGTCGTTCAGTGGGCGACGCACCTCATCGGCGCCTGGGGGCTGCCGGCGGTCTTCCTCCTCATGCTCCTCGAGAGCGCCTGCATACCTGTGCCCAGCGAGGCCATCATGCCGTTCGCCGGGTTCGCGGTGAGCGAGGGGACCCTCACCTTCCTCGGCATCGTGGTGGCCGGCGTCGCCGGCAACCTCGTCGGCTCGTGGATCGCCTATGCGGTGGGCTACTACGGTGGTCGGCCGTTCGTGGATCGCTGGGGCAAGTACGTGCTGTTGCGGCCGCATCACCTCGACACGGCTCAACACTGGTTCGACAAGTACGGCGCCCCGGTCGTCTTCTTCGGCCGCGTGCTGCCGATCGTGCGCACGTTCATCTCGCTGCCCGCGGGCTTCGGCAAGATGCGCTTCTGGAAGTTCACCGTCTACACCGTGCTCGGATGCGTGCCGTGGGTGGCCCTGCTCGGCTACATCGGCGTCAAGCTGGGCGGCAACTGGGAGAAGATCCGCCCGCTCCTCCACTACGTCGACTACGTGGTGGTCGCGGCGCTGGTGGCGCTGGTGATCTACGGCGTCGTCAGGTGGCGCCGCCATCGTGCCGCCGGGTCACCGCCAGAGGCGGAGGGTCGTTCTTGACGACCGGCGCCAGCTGCCGCGTGCGCGTGCCGGCGACCACGGCCAACCTCGGCCCCGGCTTCGACTGTCTCGGCATGGCGCTCGACCTCTGGAACGACGTGCGGTTCTCCCTCGAGGGCGACGGCGTGAGCGTCACCACGGTCGGCGAGCACCGTGAGACGCTGCTGACCGACGAGACCAACCTGGTCGCACGCTCTTTTCTGCGGCTCTACGAAGAGGCCGGCGCCGCTCCGCCGGCCGGCTTCACCGCCCACTGCGATCTGCGCGTCCCGCTGTCGTCCGGCCTCGGCTCGAGCGCGTCGGCGGTGGTCGCCGGACTGCTCGGCGCCAACACACTGCTGGGCCGGCCGTTCGACCGGGCGCGCCTGCTGGAGCTGGCCGCCGAGATCGACGGTCACCCCGACAACGTCGCGGCGACCCTGCTCGGCGGCCTCACCATCGTGGTGCGCAAAGAAGACAAGCTGCTGACGAAGAAGATCCTCGTCCCCGAGGTGCACGTCGCCGTCGCCGTTCCTGAGCTCGCCTTCAGCACGCACACGGCGCGCGCCGGCTTGCCCACGCAGGTGTCGATGAAGGACGCGGTGTTCAATCTGGGCCGCACCCCGCTGGTGGTCGAGGCCTTGCGCACCGGCGATTTCGAGCTGCTCAGCAAGGTGATGGAAGACAGGCTGCACCAGGCGACGCGCCTCAAGCTCATCCCCGGCGGCCGCGCCGCCTGGGTCGCCGCCCTGCAGGCGGGCGCCGCGGCCGTGGCCATCTCCGGCTCGGGTCCCAGTCTGATCGCCTTCGTCAGCCTGGCGACCGACGCGCTGCGCGTCGCGCGCGCGATGGCCGACGCCTTCGGTGGGATGGGTGTGCCGGCGCAGCCCCTCGGGCTGAGCGCGTCGGCGGCCGGCGCCACCGTCGCGGCTTAGCCCTGCGCGGCCTCGCGCTTGGTGATCTCGATGATGTTGCGGTAGAGCTCCGTCAGTGCATCGCGGGACAGCGGGCCCTTGTTGGCGCGCGACACGAAGGTGAGCATCCACTCCTCGCGCGCGGGGTCCAGAAAGTCGACGCCGTGCTGCTCCTTGTACGCCTTGAGCTGCTGGACCAGCTTGAGGCGCTTGTTGACGGCGTCGATGATCTTGAGGTCGTTGTCTGAGATCTGGTCGCGGAACTGCTTGATGACCGGATCGTCGCCTGCGTTGCCCACGCTCGTGTCTCCGTTCTGGCCCGGCCCGACGCCGACGCGTCAGTTGTGGCCGGCCCCCTCGTCCTCGTCGTCATCCTCTTCGTCGTCCTCGTCATCCTCTTCGTCGTCGTCGTCCTCGTCGTCTTCCTCGTCAGTGACATCGGCATCGGCGGGGAAGGCCACATCGTCCGGCGTGCCCTCCGCGTTGGCGAAGTCCTCGGGGGAGACGCTCTCGAGAAAGTCGCGGAAGCTCTCCACGATCTCCTCGGTGTCGTCGACCTCGCGTTCGAACTCGATGGCGTTCTCGTCGACGAGCGCGGTGGCGGCGAAGATGCGTGCGTCGGTGCGCACGGCCACGGCGAGCGCGTCGCTGGGCCGCGAGTCGATGTCGATCTCGGCGCCGTCCTTGTTGAGCGTGAGGGTGGCGTAGAAGGTGCTCTCCTTGAGCTCGGTGACGGTGATGCGCGCCACCTCGGCCTCGAACTGGCCGATGATGCTGGTGAGCAGGTCGTGGGTCATCGGCCGCGGCAGCTCCGTGCCCTGCAGCTTGATGAGGATCGCCGCGGCTTCGGGGTGCCCGATCCAGATGGGCAGGAAGCGATTGCCCTCCACCGTCTTGAGGAGGACGATCGGCTGCTTGCCGATGACGTCGAAGCTGACGCCGTAGATGACCATTTCCTGGACGTCCATCACGCTTTCAGTATACGGCAAGGCCCACCGACCTCACACCGTGGGCGGCGGAGAGGAAGCCGGGCAAGCTGCGCCCGCCGGCCGGCGGGGCCGGGCGGCTGCGCCGCCTACACCCGCCTACTCGAGCTGAGCGCCGAGCGTGGCGAAGCCTTCGCGCTCGGCGGCCTCGAGCAGCCGGCGGTCGAACGCCATGAAGTGGAAGTCAGCGCCCGGTGTGTCCCCGAGCACACGCGAGCAGAGTTCGGAGGCTGAAGCGAGTTGCACGGCGTCCATACCACGCAACGAATGCTTCACGGCCAGCCGCGCGGCGGACCGCTCGAAGACCGGTACGTGGACGCATCGCCGCCAGCTCGTCTCCAGCGTTTCGAGCCATGCTCCCAACCGCCCTTTGACCGCCCCGCGTTCTCGGTCTTGCCTGCAGAGCGCAGAGGTCGCCTCGGGGTAGGTGATGACGCTGGAACAGGCCTGTTCCGCCTGCGCGAACCATGCACGGGTCTCTTCTGCGCCCGACTCATCGAGGACCAGCTTCACGAACGCGCTCGTGTCGAGATAGA
>Ga0209386_1001040_pt1 | contig 12151 bp, 10 predicted proteins | sample NGEPertwo_FD_184510 | JGI IMG/M metagenome (GOLD analysis project Ga0209386, IMG submission 184510) | Arctic peat soil microbial communities from the Barrow Environmental Observatory site, Barrow, Alaska, USA - NGEE Permafrost154B-two... | ecosystem: Environmental > Terrestrial > Soil > Wetlands... | reverse complement strand
ACGGTGCCTCCTCCGGTGGAGGAGAAGGTTCTTCCGCCTTCACCCCCCGCGGTGGAGAAGAAGATCCAGCCCCCGGCGGTGCCGAAGCAGCCCGATAAGCCAAAGGATGCGCCCAAGGCGAAGGACTGGCCCAAAGCCGAGCCCAAGGCCAAGCCGCAGGCGAGTGCGCCCCCGCCCAAGAAGCTGGAGTCGAACAAGCCCGCTCCCAAGAAGCCCGAGGCCAAGAAGCCGAAGCCCCAGGCCAAAGCGAAGAAGCAGGGGGGGCCAACTCAGGCCAAGGCGGATGTCAAAGCGGCCGCCAAGAAGGCGCCGCCTAAACCGGCGGTGGTCCAGAAGAAAGACTCGAAACCCAAAGGGCAGTCGATTCAGGCCGGAGACAATGCCGATCGGGGTAAGCCGAAGCAGGCCCAGGCGGCACCTCCGCCCGATGACAAGAAAAAGAAGAAAAACAAGCAGAAGGACGTCAACGCGGCCCCGTAATGCGCTCTGCAGGAGCAAAGCTCTAACTCCTGGCCACTCGGCCACACCATGGGACCCCCCTTTGCCGGCGTTTTCCATGGCGACGGCCCTCCGCCCTTTAGTATGATGGCTGGGCTTGAGGCCGAGAGGACGGAAGTCATGCGGACGAATTTGCCTTGCGGTACCGTCCTGGTCCTTTGCTTTACCGCCATCTTCACCGAGGTTGCGTCGTCGCAAGAGGCGGCGCCCGATCCTGCTGCCGTCAGCTCAGGCTTCTGGGCCGATTGGAATAAGACCAAATCCAGCACGAACTATGAGGCCTTGACCCGCGCGGCCGACTGCGGCTGTGGCCCCACAACGGCTGGGGGGCAAAGCCAAGGAAATACCCCGGTCGATATCGCGATCACGCGCCCCGCCCAGGCGGCGCAATTCCTGAGCAAATCCGTGGCGTCCTCTCAGGATCCGGTCAGCGACGCGGCGCTCGCAACGGTTATGAATATGCGGATTCCGCCGCAGGTCAGTCAGGCGGCCGCATCCCTCGTTGCGCCGGAAACGAGAGCGCGTGTGCAGGACTTTCGGGCGAATTTGTCGACCGGGATCGCCGGCCTGCCGGGCGTTTATCTCGGCGACCAGGCGGCGGCTGGTGGCCAGGCCGGTGGCGGCAATCTCGGCGGCCAGCCTGTTGGCGCTCAAGGCACCCACGCCGGTGGTGACAATCAAGGCGCCCAGGTTGGCGCCGGAAATCCAGGCGCTCAGGCTGATGCCGGCAATCCAGACACCCAGGTTGACCCCGGCGTCCAGGCCGCCGATGGCGGCACCCTAGACACGCCCCATCTAGGCGCCCAGACCGATAGCGGCGGCATTCCTGGCCTACCGGGCATTTATCTCGGCGACCAGGCTGGTAGCGGCCGGCCCAGCGTGCCTCAAGGCTATACGCCGGTTGCCGGTGGATCGATGGGCTGTCCTTCGGGCGGTTAGACAATGATGGCGACAAGGCGCCTTTTCTTGCTGGGTTCGGCGGCCATGGTTGGCGCCGCGATGGCCGGCTGCAAGCCAGATCAGCCCGAGCAGACAGACGAAGCAGAGCTGACAGTCCAGTCGCCCGAGCCGCCAAAGGCCGAACCTCTAACGCCGCCGCTGCTGGGCGACGCCGCGGCGCCAAAGCGCCTGGTGATGTGGGGCAGCTATACCTGCCCCTTCACGGCACAGCTCCTTGGCATTCTGAACGGCATCGTGGCGAGCATGCCCAAGACGGTGAGCCTGGAATGGCATCATTTTCCGATCCACCCGCCGGATCCGGCCCTTCACGTCGCGGGACTGGCCTTCAAGGATGCTCACTTCTGGGGCTTCACCGGGCATGTGCTGGGTGAGGTGCTGAAGGCCGGCGGACCATACGCGGGGCTGACGCCGGACATGCTGGCCGCATTTGCCAAAGCGGAGGGCGGCTCTGAGCAAACCCTCGCCGCCGCTTATGCGGACCAAGCCAAATGGGATGCCGTGAAAGAGGATTTGATCGCGGGCCGCCTGCTCGGCATCACGCGAACGCCTGGGCTTTTCTATAACGGCTACTTCATGACGCCGAACGGCATCCCACAGGACCTCGCCGCATTCGACAAGTCGCTGCGGGCGATGCTGCAGCAGGGCTGACGCGGTTCTTGTCTGCGAGCGCTGGACCCGGCAGCGTGATGTGCTAGCGTCGCGCCGTGGCCCTCCTCATCGCGCTTCATATCCTTGCCGCCGTCGTGTGGGTCGGCGGCATGTTTTTCGCCTATGTGGTGCTGCGGCCCTCCGCCGGACCGCTTGAGCCCGAGACGCGGCTCGCGTTGTGGCATCGGGTCTTCCGCGGATTCTTCCCCTGGGTCTGGTTGAGCATCATCGTACTGCTCGCATCCGGCTACGGCATGATCTTCCTCTATTTCGGGGGCTTCGCGGGCTTAGGCCTGCACATCCATGTCATGCAAGGCATCGGCATCGTGATGATGCTGCTGTTCGGGCATCTGTTCTTCGGCCCGTGGCGGCGCTTCCGCGACGCCGTGGACGCAAGACATTTTCCCGAGGCTGCCGGATACTTGACTCAAATTCGCACCATCGTCGCGGTCAACCTCGTGCTGGGCCTCCTGACGATAATCGTGGGCGCGAGCGGCCGCTTCTGGTAAACGCGCACGACCTTGACCACATGAACTCGGTGACTCGCTCGCCGTCGAAGCCCCGGCACAGGGGGCTGATAGCCAAACGGAGATGCCTCGATGAATTCAGACAATAAGAAGACGCGACCGCAATTCACGCGCAGGCCGACGAAGCGCGTCCTGATTGGCGAGACGCGCGAAGAAGAGGCCGCCCGCCTTGAAAAAGAGATCGCCGCCCATGCGGTGACCAAGTGCGAACCCGGTGAGTACAAGCCCACCTCATCGCGGCCGGGCTGGACCAACAAGCCGTTCATGCCGCAGGCGGATGTGAACGAGGCGGAGCGCATCGCCAAGAAGATGCGCAAATCCTAAAGGCGCTTCCAGCGTCAGGCCTTGAGGTCGGCGCGGAACGGGCTCGCCGGGTATGAGCCGAGCACTGTCACCTCGCTGGTGAAGAAGCCGAGCTCCTCCATGGCGAGCTGGACCCGGCGCTCGGCCGGATGGCCCTCGATATCGGCATAGAACATGGTGGCGTTGAACGAGCCCTCGAGTTGGTAGGACTCGAGCTTGGTCATATTGACGCCGTTGGTGGCGAAGCCGCCCATCGCCTTGTACAGCGCCGCTGGCACGTTGCGCACGCGGAACACGAACGTCGTGATGATGGGGCCGTCTTCGGCCTTGGTCTTTTGCGGCTTGGCGGCGAGCACCACGAAGCGCGTGGTGTTGTGGGCGGCGTCCTCGATGTCCTTCTTGGCGATCCGCAAGCCATAAATCTCGGCCGCGAGCTTCGAGGCGATGGCGGCGCGGGTCGGGTCGCCCGTCTCGCGCACATGGCGCGCGGCGCCGGCCGTGTCGGCCTCGACCACGGGCGTCAGCTTCAGCGCGGCGATCGCCTTGCGGCACTGGCCGAGCGCCATGATGTGGCTGTGCACGGTCTTGAGGCCGGTCAGCCTGGCGCCGGGGAGTGTGAGCAATTGATGGCGCACCCGCTCGAAATGCTCGGCGACGATGTAGAGGCCCGAGTGCGGCAAAAGGTGGTGAATGTCGGCGACGCGCCCCGCCACCGAGTTCTCGATGGGGATCATGGCGAGCTTGGCCTTGCCGGTCTTCACCGCGGCCAGCGCGTCCTCGAAGGTGGCGCACGGCATCGCCTCCATATCCGGATAGGCGTCGCGCGCGGCCAAATGCGAGTTGGCGCCGGGCTCGCCCTGGAAGGCGATTTTGTTCAAGCGCGATCTGGCCATGGTCTTCTGCTGGATGGTCTTTGTTGGAGGGCGGGCGTTTAGCTGCGGGATTCAAGAAGTTCGCGCGCCCGCGCAAGGTCGGCCGGAGTATCGACACCGAGCGGGACAGTGTCAACGAGGCCGACATGGATGCGCATGCCCGCCTCCAGCGCCCGGAGCTGCTCGAGCTTCTCCCTGGTCTCGAGCGGCGAGGGCGGCAGCGCCACGAAGCGGTCGAGCGCCGCGCGCCGGTAAGCATAGATGCCGATGTGGTGATAGAGCGGTCCGTCGCCGTAAGGGGCCGTGGCGCGCGTGAAATAAAGCGCCTTGAGGATGCCGCCACGGCCGAGCGGTGAGCCTATCACCTTGACCACGTTGGGATTGGTTCGTTCCTCTTCCCGGGTGATCTCGGCGGCGATGGTGCCGATATCCGCCTCTCCCTCCTCAAGCGCGGCGACGCAAGCGCGCACGAGGTTTGGGTCGAGCGTCGGCAGGTCGCCTTGCAGATTGACGATCGTATCGATGCGCCGATCCGGATCGAACATTTGGACGGCCTCGTGGATCCGATCCGAGCCGCTGGCGTGATCGGGCCGCGTCATCACCGCCTCGCCGCCGGCCTTGGCCACCGCGTCGCACACCGCTTCCGCGTCGGTGGCGACCAGCACGCGGCCGCAGTCGGCTGCGATCGCCCGGCGCCAGACGTGAACGATCATCGGTTCGCCGGCGATCTCCGCCATAGGCTTGTCGGGGAGCCGTGTCGCGCTCAATCTGGCGGGGATGACGATGAGGGAATCAGTCATGATTCTCCGTTGGTTAGCACGGAAGGCACGTCCTGGCGACAGATCGAATGCGCGACAATTCTCTGAGTTGCAACGGCTCGATCCCCCCTATAGTCTCACGCCGCGTCGCAAGAGCTGCAACGAAGTAGCCTTTGCCTGCTGGGGGGACATCGGCATGAAGTATTACTATCTCAATCGAATCGCCATGGCGGTGCTTGTTGCACTGCTGCTGTTTTTCGGCACCAGAACTCTTATCAACATCGCCTTCGAAGAGCATGAGCCCGAGAAGCCTGGCTTCGAAGTGGCCGGCTCGGAAGAGACGCCGCATGGTGGGGCGGAGAAGCCCGCAGGCGGTGGCGGATCGGAGATTCTCGCCGTCATGGCTACCGCGGACCCGGCCCAAGGCGAACAAGATGTCGCGCTCTGCAAAGTGTGCCACACCTTCGACAAGGGTGGCGCGACGCTCATTGGCCCGAACCTCTATGGCGTCGTCGGTCACAAGATCGCCTCCCATGAGGGCGTCACCTACACACCCGCGCTCAAGAGCAAGGAAGGCGACTGGACCTTCGAGAATCTCGATGTCTGGCTGACCAACCCGCAAGCCTTCGCGCCGGGCACGAGCATGGCCTTCCCGGGCATCCCGGACCTCAAGAAGCGCGCCGACGTGATCGCCTTCCTCAACAAGAACAGCGACAGCCCGCTGCCGATGCCGGAGCCGAAGGCCGAGGAGGCCGCGGCGGAAGGTTCAGGCGAGGCGCCTGCCGACGAAGCGTCTTCCGGCCAGGCCGAGATCCTGACGCTCATCACCACAGCCGATCCGGCGAAGGGCGAGGCCGGCGCCGCACTCTGCAAAGTCTGCCATACCGTCGATAAGGGCGGCGCCACGCTGGTCGGCCCCAATCTGTGGGGCGTGGTCGGGCACAAGATCGCCGCCCATGAGGGCTTCACCTACACGCCGGGGCTCAAGAAGCACGAAGGCGAGTGGACCTACGAAAATCTCGACCACTGGCTGACCAATCCGCAAGCTTTCGCCCCCGGCACCACCATGGCCTTCCCAGGCATTCCGGATGCCCAGAAACGCGCCGAGGTGATCGCCTATCTGCGCACGCTGAGCGACGATCCTGCTCCATTGCCCGAGGCGGCAGCTGCGCCGGCCGAAGAACCGGCTGCGGCCGAGGAACCGGCTGCGGCTGAAGAACCGGCTGCGGACGAGCCGGCTGCCATGGACGAAGAGCCGGCGGCGGAAGAGCCGGCCGCCGAGGAGCCCAAAGCCGAGGAACCTACCGCGGAAGAGCCTGCCGCCGAGGAGCCCGCCGAAGAGGAAGCCCCTCTCGCCGCGGAGCCCGAGGAGCCTTCCGTTACCCACGAGCCGGCGGCCGACGAGGTGATGGAAGAGGGCCGGGAAGAGATCATCGTCAACTCACCGACGGTCTCCGAGGACGCGCCGTCCGAGCCCTCCATGGGCGAGCCGCCGTCAGAGTCGCAACCGCAGCCTGTCGTTCCGGACGAAGCGGCGGACGGGATGGATGAAGCCCCTCTCGCTGCAGAGCCTGAGGAGCCTTCCGTTACCCATGAGCCGGCGGCCGACGAGGTGATGGAAGAAGGCCGGGAAGAGATCTTCGTCAATCCGCCGACGGCTTCCGAGGACGCCCCGTCTGAGCCGTCTATGGGCGAGCCTGCCTCGGAGTCCCAACCTCAGCCGGTCTATCCGGAAGGGGAGCCGAGCATGGACGGGGACTCCGACAGCACCGGGTCGATCGCGCCCGGCGACGATTATCTCTCGTCGCAGCCCCAGCCGGTCTACCCCGACGGGGCGCCGGACGGCCTCTAGGCCACGCCAGACAGATGCAAAAGGGCCTCCCGCGGGGGGCCCTTTTTTTATGCCGGCAAGCCCCCTGCTCGAAGACAGATGACCGATAATTCATTTGGTCGTGGGCTCCGTCATGCTAGCTTTATCAAGCCTTTTGGCGCTCTTGGCGCTTGTCTGACGGCGCGTCTTCAGGAGCGCGAGAGGCTAATTCCCATCCATTTGGAGCCTGTCCCTCGCTCATGACCCTGCTTCGCCTCGCCCTCGCCGCCGTCATTACCGCCGCCCTGACCGGCCTGCTCCTCAGCCCCGCCGGCGCCGATGACACCCCCACCCGTCACCACGCGCTGTCTCTGGTCAGCGAGCCCAAATACCCCCCCGGCTTCACCCATTTCGATTATGTGAACCCCGATGCCCCCAAAGGCGGGACGGCGCGGCTTGCCGATATCGGCGGCTTCGACAGCCTGAACCCGGTGCTTTACCGGGGTGAGAAGGCGGCGGGGCTGGGCCTCGTCACCGAAAGCCTGATGAGCGACAGCATTGACGAGGCCTCGACCTCCTACGGGCTGATCGCCGAGTGGGCGTCCTACCCGGCGGACTACTCCTCGGTCACCTTTAAGCTCCGCGAGGAGGCGCGCTGGCACGACGGCAAGCCGATCACGACCGACGACGTGATCTACAGCCTCGAGGTGAACAAGACGGCCAACCCGCGCATGGGGCTCTACTACAAGAACGTCACCCGCGCCGAGAAGACCGGCGACGACGAGGTCACCTTCTATTTCGACAGCAAGGGCAATCGCGAATTGCCCATGATCATGGGCCAGCTCACCATCCTGCCCAAGCACTACTGGACGGGCAAGGACGCGAACGGCGATGCGCGCGACCCGATGAAGACGACGCTCGAGCCGCCGCTCGGGTCAGGTCCCTACCGCATAAAGCAGGCCACGCCCGGACGCTCGGTCACCTATGAGCGTGTGGCCGACTATTGGGGCAAGGACCTGGCCGTCAACAAGGGTCAATGGAACTACGACGAGATCCGCTTCGACTATTACCGCGACGAGACGGTGGCGTTCGAGAGCTTCAAGGCCGGCAGTCTCGATTACTGGCAGGAGTCGAGCGCCAAGAACTGGGCGACCGCTTACGACTTTCCTGCCCTGCGCGACGGCTACGTCAAGCGCCAAGAGGTGAAGATCAAGCGCACGCAGCCCATGCAGGCTTTCGTGCTCAACCTGCGCCGCCCGCAGTTCCAGGACCGCCGCGTGCGCCAGGCGCTAAATCTCGCCTTCAACTTCGAGTGGGCCAACAAGAATTTGTTCTACGGCCAGTATGAGCGTGTCGGCAGCTATTTCGAGAATAGCGAACTTGCCGCGGAAGCCGCGCCACCCGCTGGGCGCGAGCTCGAAATCCTAAGCGAGGTGAAGGACCAGGTGCCGCCGGAAGTGTTCACCGAGGTGCATAAGAACCCGGTCTATGGCGGTCAGGACGACATGCGCAGCAATCTGCGCAAGGCGGTGATGCTGCTGAAGGAGGCCGGCTGGCAGGTCAAGGGCGGCAAGCTCACTAATGAGAAGACCGGCAAGACCATGACGGTGGAGTTCCTGCTCGTGTCACCGTTATTCGAGCGCATCGTGCAGCCTTACCTGCGTAACCTGGAGAAGCTCGGCATCAAGGGTTCAATCCGGCTGGTCGACTCCGCGCAGTACACGCGCCGGCTGAACGGGTTCGACTACGACGTCATCGTGTCGACCTTCGCCCAGTCGGACTCGCCCGGCAACGAGCAGCGCGACTTCTGGGGCACGGAAGCCGCCGACCGCGAAGGCAGCATGAACCTGATCGGCATCAAGGACCCGGCCATCGACAAACTGGTCGACCATGTGATCTACGCCAAGGACCGCGAAGAGCTCATCGCCGCCACGCGCGCGCTCGACCGCGTGCTGCTGTGGCACGACTTCGTGGTGCCGCAATGGTTTTCGCCCTTTGTGCGCATCGCCTATTGGGACCGCTATGGCCAGCCCGAGACCCTGCCGGGGCTGACGCCGGGCTTCCTCCAGGTGTGGTGGTACGACCAGACAATGGCCGAGCGGCTGCCGGGCTCGTCGAAGCGCTGATGATACGGGCGCGCGCAGTCTCCAGCTTGGCCGGCGGTGCGCTGGCTCTCATGGCGCTGACCATAAGCCCCGCCGCGGCGGCGGAGCGCGCGCATGGGCTTTCCGCGTTCGGCGATCTCGCATTGCCTCCGGACTTCGGCCACTTCGCCTACGCCAACCCGGACGCGCCGAAAGGCGGCACGTTCTCGCTCATCGGCTGGGGCGGCGTCACCACCTTCAACAGCCTCAACAACTACATTCTCAAGGGCGACGCGGCGCAAGGGCTGGAGCTTCTGTTCGACACGCTGATGGTCCGCGCCGCCGACGAGCCCGACGCCGTCTACGGGCTCGTGGCCGAGAGCGCCGAGGTGGCCGACGATGGCATGTCGGTGACCTTCCATCTGAGACCCGAGGCGCGCTTTTCCGACGGCAGCCCCGTCACCGCCGACGACGTCGTGTTCTCGTTCGAGGCGCTGAAGGAAAAGGGCCACCCGCTCTATCACCAGATGCTACGCGACGTGGTGAAGGCCGAGGCTGTCGGCCCTCAGACCGTGCGCTACACGTTCCAGGGCGATCTGGTGCGCGATCTGCCGCTCACCGTGGCCGGGCTGCCGATCTTGTCCAAGGCCTATTACGCCACCAAGCCTTTCGAGGAGACCACGCTGGAGGCTCCGCTCGGCTCCGGGCCGTATCTGGTCGACAGCATGGCGCAAGGCCGCACCATCGTGTACCGGCGCAACTCCGACTATTGGGCCAAGGACTTGCCCGTGAACAAGGGACGCTGGAACTTCGACAAAATCCGCTTCGAGTATTTCCGCGACCGCACCGCCGCCATGGAGGCGTTCAAGGCCGGCTTCTACGACTTCCGCGAGGAGTTCACCTCGAAAGTGTGGGCGACCGAGTACGACTTCCCGGCGATCCGCGACGGCCGCGTCAACAAGGAGGTGCTGCCCGACGAGACGCCCTCGGGCACGCAAGGCTTCTTCATCAACACGCGCCGCGACAAGTTCAAGGACCCGCGCGTGCGCGAAGCGCTCGACCTGGCTTTCGATTTCGAGTGGACCAATCGAAATCTCTTCTACGGGCTCTACGACCGCACCCAGAGTTTCTTCGAGAACTCGACAATGAAGGCGGAAGGGAAACCGTCTGACGCCGAGATTGCGCTGCTCGACGGGCTCGGTGTGCCCGTCCCGAAGACGGCGTACGAGGCTGCCTATCTGCCGCCGACGAGCGATGGCTCAGGGCAGGACCGCAATCTCCTGCTGCAAGCCGGCAAGCTCCTCGACGAGGCGGGGTGGACGGTGAAGAACGGCGTTCGCGTCAATGATCAGGGCGAACCGCTCAAGGCCGAGATCCTGATTTTCGAACCGGTCATGGAGCGCATCGCCGCCCCCTATATCAAGAAACTCAAGCTGCTCGGCATCGAGGCTCGTATCCGCAATGTCGATCCCGCGCAGTATCAGCAGCGGCTCAAGGATTTCGACTTCGACATCACCACCCAGCGCTACTCGATGCGCAACACGCCGGGCGTGGAGCTCAGGAGTTATTTCGGCTCCGCCGCCGCCAACACCGACGGCTCGCTCAATCTTGCCGGCGTCGACGACCCCGCGGTGGATGCGCTCATCGAGCGCGTGGTGGGCGCCAAGACCCGCGAGGACATGACCACGGCCGCGCGCGCGCTCGACCGCGTGCTGCGGGCCGGCCACTACTGGGTGCCCCATTGGTACAAAGCATCGAACACCGTGGCCTATTGGGACAAGTTCGCAAGGCCCGCGACCAAGCCGCGCTATGACCGGGGCATCCTGGATACCTGGTGGTACGACGAGGCCAAGGCTGCGGCGGCCACAAGCAGCTCCGCCGCGCCGACAGCGGGTGCAAGCGATGAGGCGCAGGGCCGCGGGTCACGCCTATGGCTGATCCTCGGAGGACTTTTGGTGATGGCCGTGGCCGTGGCCGTGTTCCTGCGCGGCCGGCGCCGGACGAAGGGCTAGACCAGCCGCTCGAACCGCTCGATCTTGCGGAATACGGGCGCCGGGCAGACCGAAGGCAAGTGCCAGTTCGCGATATTTCCTTCCAGACCCCCCAAGGCGTGGTGCCGGTCCTTTAGGGACCGGCACAGCAACACAGCCTCTACTTGTAGTAGCCGACGCCGCAGATCTGATCGCCGACCTTGGTGATGTAGGAGGCCTTGGGGATCGGGTCGCTTTGGCCAGGGCGCGGCCAGGCATATTCGACGACGTTGAACTCGCCCTCCTTGGCCACGGCGTAGAACTCCTCACCGTATTTCTTGCCGTTCACGTCGGCCTGCTCGAGCAGGTTGGACTTCCCGGCGCGCCAAGGCTCAGCCCCATGGGCGCTTGCGATGCCGTCGTCCGCGTTGCCGCAGAACACGTAGAGATCCTTCTCCTTGAAGCCGTCAGCACCGGCGTTAAAGGCGCCGAGCGCGGCCGTCTCATCCGCCTCAAGCGCGGCCACGGCCCGCTCGAGCATGGCTTTTGCCTCCGCGGGTGTGGCGTGCACCTCCGCACCGGCAGGGGCTGCGAATAAGAGCGCAACCAGGACGAGGCCCGCAATGGCCCCGCAGCGGCGTTTCCAAGATTGCTTCACGGTTTAGCCCCTTATTGTCGTCGACCAGCGGGCAAGACTAGCCGCACCGTGACCCCGTCACAATCTGGACGCCACGACTCTGTCCAAATTGCAATGAATCCAAAGCCCTGTGTCGGGTTCCCCCTGAGCGCGGAATCCAGTAAGCATCAGGGGTTCAGGCACCGAAACCGGACCGCCGAGGCGGGGCAGCGGGCCGGGACCCTCAACCACAGGAAGTCTTGCGCCCTTGGCCGCCTATATCCTTCGCCGCATTCTCCTAATCATCCCCACCATGCTTGGCATCATGCTGGTGACGTTCGTCATCGTGCAGTTCGCGCCGGGCGGCCCGGTGGAGCGTCTGATCGCCCAACTGTCCGGCACCGATCCCGGCGCCACCGCCAAGTTCAGCGGCGGCGGCGGCGATTTTGCCGGCTCCGGCAATCAGCCAGGCATGCCGGGGGACGTCTCGGCGGCGCCATCCCAATATCGCGGCGCGCAAGGCCTCGACCCAGAATTCATCGCGAGTCTCGAGAAGCAGTTCGGCTTCGACAAGCCAGCTTACGAGCGCTTCGGCATGATGGTTTGGAACTATCTGCGCTTCGATTTCGGCCAGAGCTATTTCCGCGACACGAGCGTGCTCAGCCTGATCGCCGAGAGGATGCCGGTCTCCATCTCGCTCGGGCTATGGATGACGCTGATCTCCTACACCATCTCGATACCGCTCGGCATTCGCAAAGCCGTGCACGACGGCACGCGCTTCGATGTGTGGACGAGCAGCGTCATCGTCATCGGCTATGCCATCCCCGGCTTTCTCGTCGCCGTCTTTTTGATTGTGCTATTCGCCGGCGGCTCGTTCCTCCAGATCTTCCCGTTGCGCGGGCTGGTCTCGGAGGACTTCTGGACGCTGCCTTGGTATGGGAAGATTCTCGACTATTTCTGGCATCTGGTGCTGCCGCTGACCGCCATGGCGTTGTCGGCTTTCGCCACCACCACCTTCCTCACCAAGAACTCGTTCCTCGAGGAGATCCGTAAGCAATATGTGACGACGGCGCGGGCAAAGGGCCTGGCGGAGCGCCAAGTGCTC
>Ga0209386_1001039_pt1 | contig 12156 bp, 9 predicted proteins | sample NGEPertwo_FD_184510 | JGI IMG/M metagenome (GOLD analysis project Ga0209386, IMG submission 184510) | Arctic peat soil microbial communities from the Barrow Environmental Observatory site, Barrow, Alaska, USA - NGEE Permafrost154B-two... | ecosystem: Environmental > Terrestrial > Soil > Wetlands... | reverse complement strand
TTAAAGCCGATATCAAGACCATCATCTGGTACAGCCCGGTTGTTTTTGAAGCCAAAGGCTATACCGTCCCGACAACCTGGGATGAACTGAATACCCTGGTTGAGCAGATGGTCAGCAATGGTGATGTCCCCTGGAGTATGGGATTTGAATCCGGCGATGCCACTGGCTGGACCGGTACCGACTTCCTTCAGGACATCCTGCTGGTCCAAAAAGGACCGCAATACGTCCTCGATATCATCGCTGGCAAAGTACCTTACGATGATGCCGGTGTTGCTGCAGCGTATGAGACCTACGGTAAATGGGCGAAAGACCCCAAATACACTGTTAGCGGCGCACAGGGTACCTTATCAACCGGTTTCCTGGATGCCATTTACAAAGTCTTCTCCGATCCGCCGGAAGCCATGATGGTTAAACAATCCGGATTCGCTGGCGGTGAAGTAGTAAAGAAATTCCCCGGTCTGAAATACGGTACCGATTACGATTTCATGCAGGTTCCCGGAGCGCAGGGCTTACAGGGTGGTGCTGACTGGATGATGGCCTTCACTGATACCCCCGCTGTTAAAGCGCTGGTGGCTTACCTGTCTTCAACCGAAGGCGGTGTCAATTGGGCTAAAGCAACCTTTGGCTTATCCCCCAATAAGGGTGCTGCCGGCAACTATGTTGATCCCTCACTGATTAGAGGCGGCGAAATACTTGCCAATACAAAAGGCTTTACACCGGATATCGGCGATTCGATCCCCGGTGGCTTTGGCAGCGCGGAATTTACTGCCGTAACCAGTTTTGTCAATGGTGGCGATTTGACCACTATACTGGATACAGCTGCTGCAGTTCAAGCAGCCGCTTTGAAATAAATAAAATGTAATAAAACTGGTGCTGCGGGTCTGACTCGCAGCACCAGTTTTCGAATCTTAAATAGTACTCTTCTGTCAGATGGAGCGGATCAAACTTCCCTGACGGGAGATTAGAACGGAGGGACTGGAGTATGGCTTCAAAAAATTCGAACGTTCCTGCAATTATGCGTCAGGGAAAGTTTACTCCCTGGTTTTATCTCCTTCCAGCCCTGATCGTGATGGGAACTTTCATTGTTTATCCGGGAATCAACACGTTTCTGTTGAGTTTCCGTAACAATGGTAACACCGGATGGGCAAGCACAAGTTGTGTGGCTGGACAATCCTGCTGGGGATTTTTAGAAAATTTCCATTATGCGCTCACATCTCAAATCATGCAGACTGCTTTTCTTAATAATCTCAAATGGATTTTATTAATGGTCAGCGGAACTGTCATTCTGGGTCTTTTGATCGCAGTGCTGGCAGATCGTGTAAAATATGAGCCGATTGCAAAATCGATTATTTTCCTGCCGATGGCAATTTCCTTCGTGGGAGCCGGTGTTATCTGGAAATTTATGTACAATTTCGGCACCGGCGATGTCCAGATTGGATTGCTTAATGCACTCATTGTTTCATTGGGCGGCAAACCGGTATCCTTTTTAACCGTACCGCAATTAAATACGGTTGCGCTGATTATTGTCGGTGTCTGGATGTGGACCGGCTTCTGTATGACCATCCTGGCAGCTGCCCTTAAAAGTGTCTCGACTGAAATTCTGGAAGCCGCCCGTGTTGACGGCGCCAGTGAATGGATGGTCTTTTATAAAATTATGGTTCCCCAGATTATGCCGACAATAACAGTTGTAGTTACCACCATGGTGATTAACGTTTTGAAAATCTTCGATATTGTCTATGTCATGACTGGCGGAAATTACGGTACGGACGTAATTGCCAACCGTATGTATAAGGAAATGTACAGCATGTTCAACACCGGAAGAGCTGCCGCCATCGCCATCGTTTTGATTCTGGTGATTGTGCCGGCGATGATATTTAATATCCGCCGCTTCCGGATGCAGGAGAGTGAACGATGAACCGGAAAAATTTAAGAAGATGGTTTAAAGGACTCCCTACTCATATAATTTTGATTGTAATTTGTACCATCTGGTTGATTCCCACCCTGGGATTATTGGTGACCTCATTCCGGCCATTTCAGAATATTAATGAATCCGGCTGGTGGCAGGTGCTGGCGCCTCCGAAAGGCGCTGCAGAGTACAAGACTTACTGTGCAGAATGCCATGGTGCTAATGGTAAAAAACTGGTTAACGGTGACCTGACCGACCCGAATTTGATTCAAAATTATAACCGCTCATTTGCCTTGATTGCCATGCTTCAAAAGAATATCAATAACCAGCCGCATATGGGGACTGTTCCAATTCCGAACCAAAATGATGCCGCTTCAATTGCAACTTATTTACGGCGTTTATCAGGTATTGATGCACCTCCAAGATTTACACTGAATAATTATATTGATGCCATGGTAGGCTATCGCGGGAGCGGAACCTACAGGGATGCTTGTGCCGCCGGGACAGAACCTGTGGATTTGTCCTGTACCCTGTCTGACATGGGCAATCCTAGAGGTATGGGGCGGGCTTTCATCAACAGTCTTATAGTATCCATTCCTGCTACGGTTCTGCCAATACTGTTTGCAGCCTTCGCTGCTTATGCTTTCTCCTGGATGGATTTTAAAGGGCGCCAATGGATGTTTGCCCTGCTGGTAGGACTGCAGGTAGTTCCCTTACAAATGACATTAATCCCCATTTCCAGGTTGTATGCCCAATTGGGGCTGAATGGAACTTTCCTCGGTATCTGGCTTTTCCATACCGGCTTCGGCCTGCCCTATGCCATCTACCTGATGCGTAATTTCCTGGGCAGTCTGCCGCGTGAAATTTTCGAATCAGCTTACCTGGATGGAGCCTCTGCCTGGACGGCCTTCTACCGACTGGCCATCCCATTATCCGTACCCGCCATCGCTTCCCTCGCAATATTCCAATTCCTATGGATCTGGAATGACCTGCTGGTGGCGCTGGTATTCCTGGGCGGACAGCATCCGGTCCTGACATATCAGATCGGTAATATGGTAACTTCATTGGGTAGCGGATGGCAGCTGTTAACCGCTGCAGCCTTTATCTCAATGGCACTGCCAATGATCGTTTTCTTCGGCCTGCAGCGATTCTTCGTGAGCGGCCTGCTGGCTGGATCTGTAAAAGGGTAAAAGTATAATATTTTATCCAATTGAAAATTGAAATGCCACCTTGAAAATCGTTTTTTCCTTTCAAGGTGGCTTAACAGCGTTTGTTTACCGAAAAATAATCAAAAAAATTGCCGGTTTCCGGACAAATACCACGGAAAGTGCACGTCAAATTATAATAGATTTACAAGGTTGTCCTACACACCATAAGAACCGGTTAACTTATTAACCATGTTGAAATATATTCGAAAGGAAGTTTGAAATAATGCAACCATCACAATTCTGGTACAAAAACGCCATCTTTTATCAGGTAAACGTACGTGCGTTTTATGACAGTTCAGGAGATGGTCATGGTGATTTTGAGGGGGTTACGGAAAAACTGGATTACTTGAAAAATCTGGGGGTTGATTGTCTCTGGCTTATGCCATTTTACAATTCCCCATTAAATGATGACGGCTATGATATATCTGATTTTTACAGGGTACTTCCGGCTTTTGGCACCATCGAACAGCTTAAGATTCTGGTAGAAAGCGCTCACGAAAAGGGCCTTCGTATTATTACGGATATGATTATGAACCACACGTCTGACCAGCATCCCTGGTTTCAAAGTGCCCGGTCCGGCCCGGAATCACCGTTCCATGATTACTATGTCTGGAGTGACACGGATAAGAAATATGAGGATGCGCGTATCATCTTCGTGGATACCGAAAAATCGAACTGGACCTGGGATGTACAGGCTCAACAATATTACTGGCATCGCTTTTATGCTTCGCAGCCTGATTTGAATTATCAGAACCCGGACGTGCAAAATGCTATGCTGGATGTGATGAAATTCTGGCTGGAGATTGGCATAGACGGCTTCCGTGCAGATGCTATCCCTTACCTGTTTGAACGGGAAGGCACCAATTGTGAAAACCTGCCTGAAACCCACGCTTTTCTCAAGGATATTCGTAGTTTTATTGATAATGATTACCCCGGGTGCATCCTGCTGGCAGAGGCCAACCAGTGGCCCAAAGATGTGCTGCCTTATTTTGGCGATGGTGACGAGTTTCAAATGGGTTTCCATTTTCCATTAATGCCTCGTATTTTCATGGCATTGAAAAAAGCTGACCGAACTTCACTGGTCTGGATATTAAATGAAACACCGCCCATCCCGGACAACTGTCAATGGTGTACCTTCCTGCGTAACCATGACGAATTAACCCTCGAAATGGTCACCGAAGAAGAACGCCAGTACATGTGGCAGCAGTACGCACCGGATCCAAAAATGCGCATGAACCTGGGAATCCGCCGCCGGTTGGCTCCGCTGCTGGATAACGATGCGCGCAAAATCCGGCTGGCCAATGCCCTATTATATGGTCTGCCCGGATCTCCCATCATCTACTACGGTGACGAAATCGGCATGGGTGACAATATTGATCTCTTCGACCGCAACGGCGTGCGCACACCGTTGCAGTGGACCTCCGGAAAAAACGCCGGCTTTTCAACAGCACCTGCTGAAAAGCTTTATGAGCCAGTTATCGCAAAGCCGCCATTTGACCCCGACAGCGTAAATGTGCAGGATCAGCTTGCCAATCACGATTCTTTGTATCACTTTATGAAAAAACTGGTGCTGGTTCGCAAAGAGAACCCTGTCCTGGCTGAAGGCAGCCTGCTCTGGCTGGATCCTGCTGAAAAAGCCGTGCTGGCCTGCCTGCGCAGCCTGAATGGTGTCACTGTACTGGTGCTCAATAACCTTTCCGACCAACCCCGGACGGTCAGCATTCAACATGCCGATTTGCAAGGCACCCCGCTGGATCTTTGGACGAACCAACCCGAACCGCAGTTCAAAGACGGCAGGATTGACCTGACGTTGGAACCCTATCAGTTTATCTGGTTGAAGTACGAAGGGAAGTAACAAGTCACGGGTCACAAGTCACAAGGAAGTAAATCAGTAACCGGTAATCGGTTGATTGGAAAACTGTAATTTGTAACTGGTGGATTGGTAATTAGGAAAAAACGTTTTGTGTAGAATATTCAAAACACGGATAGATTTCCCGTGTTTTGATCTCACAATTTCACATCATCTACAACCAACCAGGAGGTTTGCGGGAAGAGTTGTGCCACCTGAGTTCGGTAGCGTGGATTGGTACGCATCACTTCATATGGATGACCGTCGGCCAGGATGCTGCCATTTTCGAGGATTATGGTGCGAGTACCAAATTCAGCGGCGAACTCGACGTCGTGAGTGACCATCAAGACTGTCCGTCCGGCAGCATTCCAGCGTTTGAGCAGCACGATCAAAGCGGCTTTGGCCAGCTGGTCCATACCACGGGTGGGTTCATCCAGTATGATCAGGTCGGGTTGGGTGATACAGATGGCACTCAGGGCGGTACGCTGCCGTTCCCCTGTGCTTAAATCACGTGGATAAGCCTCGCTCTTTTCATTTAAAGAAAGCTCCTGCAGCAGGTCTGAAATTTCCTGATCTTTAATTTCGATACCATGATTGTGCATGGTAACTTCCAACTCTTTCCTGACGGTCTCCGAGAATAAAAGTGCATTCGGATCCTGCGGCAGAAAGGCAACCGAACGGCAGATTTCGGCTGTCTGGCGATTGTGGATGGTTTCACCAAAAAGGCGGATGCTGCCATGCGTTGGTTTGATCAGACCGATCAGGCTGCGTAAGAGTGTCGATTTGCCGGCGCCGTTAGGTCCCATCAATGCGACACGTTCACCGGCATAGATTTCAAAGCTGAGGTTCTTCAAGACAGGCTGGTTCGGATAGTTTACTACCAGGTTGCTGACAGAAATAGCAGTGTTGCGGAGATTGACATCCTGCGGCTGTCCTTTTGTCTTGATCCTAAGGTTTGATGGCACAAAAACAGAGGCGGAGGACACATCTAGCGGGAGCGGCTGCCAGCCGAATTTCAGACCTAACTGCACAACGGGCGGCTGCAGACGGCTGAGGGGTAGGATTTCCTGAGGACTGCCGATTAAGCAATCCGAGCCGTCCGGCCGGATATGAATCATCAGGTCAGCAAAAGGCAAAATCCGTTCCAGACGGTGTTCAGCCAGCAGAATGGTGAGACCATTGGTTTTTCGTAGCTTTTCCAGCAGTGCCAGCACGTCCTGTGCAGCCTGCGGGTCCAATTGCGAGGTTGGTTCATCAAGTACAAGTATTTTCGGATTGAGTACCAGTGCCGCCGCAAGAGCCACACGCTGGGCTTCACCACCGGAAAGCGTATCCAGTTTGCGTTGCCGTAAATGACGGATACTGAGTTGCTCCAAAACCTGGTTGACGCGGCTGCGCATCTCAACGCGCGGGACAGCTGCATTTTCGAGCGAAAAGGCAATTTCATCCTCGACCACGTCCACCACAAACTGGTTTTCAGCTTCCTGAAATACAAAGCCGACCTGGCGGCTCATCAATTCCGGACCTGATTTAATCGGGTCCTGACCGGCAACACGGATGGAACCGTTGACGGTTCCACCGGTAAAATGCGGGATGAGACCGTTGGTGAGGCGTAGAAGGGTGGATTTTCCGCAGCCGGACTGTCCTGTCACCAGGCAGAAAGTGCCAGCGGGAATATGCAAATGTCTTAATTGAAGTGCCGGTTTTGGGGCATCCGGGTAGCTAAAAATGAGCCGGTCAATATCAATCATCATCGGGCCCATTCAATTGAATTAATGGAACCAGAAAAACAAGCAGCGCGGCGGACTGCATAACGGCGATCGGGGGGAAGAAGGCGTGTGGATATACTTCAAAAACCAGGCTGGCGTTGCCGGGAGTGAAGAATAAAAATAGTCCAGTAGCCAAAAGCACAGCCGCTAATATGATGGTTGAGAAGCGTGACCATTTTTCTTCCCGGTATCTGGTCTTGCGGGTCTGCTGTCCTCGAACAATAAACAGGATGATCAGAAGAATGAATCCAGCCAGAATTAACACGACTCCGATTTGTTCAACCCGACGTGCAAGCTGCAGCAGCCAACCGCTGATGATCAACAGCAGGGCAGTGATGGACAGCAGCGGAACCGCCAGCGGCGCTTTCTTTTTGCTGGATGCAGAGAAACCGCGGGCTGTCATGGCCTCGGCGATCTGCATGGACCGTTCCAATCCGCCGATTAGCAGTGGGATGAATAATGGCAGCCAGTCTGATAATCGCTGAATTCGCTGACCGCGAATTGCCTGGGCTTCCCGGATGGCGGCAAATTGTTTCTGGGTGGCAGGGATAAACGTCAGAGCTATGGTGGTGACCAGGGCAACCGGCTGCAAGAACTGGGGGATCAGGCGCACAATAACCTGGATTGGCAGTACACGGTTGATAATGGTAAAAAGGGTGAACATGCCGGTTAAGACCAGCCCGTTGGTGAAGCCAAAGATGACTGCTTCCAAGGTAACCGGACCACTTAAAAGCGGGATTTGTGCCGGGATGCGCAGCAGGACCGTATCGCCAAAGCGGGATATGACCGTATTAAATAAGGTTGAAAGCACTAAAACAGAGGCAGCAAATTTTAAGGTAGTGATTGGCAGGTTGCGGCCAGTTTGTTTAATCGATGCCTGCAGGATTAACAAAATCAGATCGAAAATGATCAGATAAACCGGGTTGCGGGTTGAAGAAATAATCACCAGACCGGCTATCAACCAGCCGAGCCAGGCCCAGGTGTGGATTTTCACTGCGTCACCTCAATTGGATTTTCTAAAATGAAGTGAAAGCGTTTCTGGAAGCGGCGCAGCACTTTTAAGCTGGCTTTACCAAAAATGAGCACCAGTAATACATTTCCAACAGCTCGGCCTGTATCCCAGATCAAGGAGGTTGCCAGGTAATAAATGCCATAATTGCGCAGGCTGGTCAGAAGGCTGCTGCTGGGTACAAATACCTGGTTACCGGGACCGGCCAGGAAAGGCCAGAACCACAGGTTGGTGATGGCGCCATAAAGCAGACCCCAGATAGCACCGAAAACCACCAGCATCCAGATTTCTGCTCGCTTGTTCTCCTGATGTGTCCAGACTGCCAGGCGGCGTACAAAGGTAGCAGACATGCCAACCCAACCGGCGGTGAACATCTGGTTCGGCAGCCAGGGTCCGATTCCGCCTGTGATCAGTGCGGAAACCAGAATAGTCAGAGCGCCCATTAGAAATCCGACGCGGCCGCCAAAGATGTACCCGGTGATCAGGATCAAAAAGAAAACCGGGCTGAAACCGCCAAAAACCGGCAGGGCCAGTTCGATAAAACGCAGCGTGGCATTGATGGCAATCAATACGCCAAGCAGCGCCACAATTTTTGTGCTCAGGCGTACTTCCTGAATTTCATAAATTAATACCAGGATGCAGAGCGCCAGCAACACAGCCATCATCAAAGGCAGATCATTGTTACGTGAAGTTATTCCCGCTAAACGACCGGAGGAGTCAAGCAGGGGATAGAGGTAAGCAAATGCACCTAAAACCGTGGTCAGGATATAAATGACCGCGCTGATGATTTTTTCTTTCACTTTTTCCTTTTCGAAAGGATGACGATTAGTAACCCGGCCAGCAAAACGATCACTACCAGCGCGAAAATTAAATAGTTGAGGTAGGAAGTTTGGACCGGAGCCAGGTTTTCGGATGGAATTTCTGCTGTAGGTGTCGCTTCCGGTTGTTTGGTAGCCTGTGAAGCGACTTCACTGGCATTGGAAATGGCCGGAATAAAAATGGAAGCATTTTCGGCACAAATTTCCTCAAAACTGGTTTGGATGGGCGGGGAGTCACCCCAACTCCAGCCTTCCAGTGAGCCGTCTTCAACCTGGTAGGTGCCGGCACCGACTGCAGCATAACCCCATTCACCATTGTCGATATGCCAGTAGGACCAGTAATCGGGCATGGCGCAGAAACAGTCGTTCGAGGGGCAGCCCTGACCTTCAACCTGACAGACAGCCGGTCCCATAGAAGGGTCAAAAGCGGTTTCTAACTGCAACCCGGAAGCCTGTAGGAGTTCGAATCCTGTGATGGATGTGCCGTTAAAAGTCACACAGCGCTGCCGGGAACTGCCGTCTGTCATGGTTACAACCAGCGCGGCTCGGGATTCCACTGGTTTGGATGGCTCATTGGTCTGAGCGGGTGTAAAGGAGGTAAATAATGGTGCTTCTGCAAAGCCTAATAAAGACTCAATGGTCGAGTAAACGCCAACATAAGTGCCGCCGATGCTGCCATCTTCTTTCTGTTGAGAGCGTAATGCACCCTGTGGAGTCTGCCCATTTTTGGACCATTGCGTCAGATCTTGGCCTGCTGTTATCAGTGAAAGGGTTATCCAGCCGGTGGTATCGACATTTATCACATCAGAATCCCAGTCTGGACGCCAGCCGCCATTATCCAGTTGTGCAGAGCGAAATACGTCCAAAGCGGATTGGATGACCGGATGACTGCTGTCTACCTGAGCGCTGCTCAATAATGCGATTACGGCCATGGCGCTGGTATCCAGATCGGGGCCGAAACCGTTATCCCATAAGCCGTCCTGTTGGTTGTCGATCAGGAAGTTAATGGCCTCTTCAGGTACTACGGTACCACTGGCAGCCAGACCCAGCACGGCCATTGCCTGACTTAGACCGGTGGCGCTGCCATTAAGGAAATCGGATGTGGCTTCGGTGGCGAAAGAACCATCCGGCTGCAATGTGTTCAGGATGGTCTGCGGCAGGTCCGCTGGTGCCTGATCGGCGACTGACAAGGCAGCCAGGACCAGCCCGGCGTTCCCGGGGAAGACCAGTGCGGATTGGTCAACAAGATAAGTCTCATAATTGGAAAGGATATAGTCAACCGGGCTGCTACCGTTGGTGCTAAGAAAAGCGGCCGGGTCTTGCTGAATCGCTTTGAAAGCCAGCAGTGCACGGGCTGTGGTGCTAATATCGGAACTGCCGCTCATACCGGGTAGACCACCATCGGCCTGCTGCTGCGACTGCAGGTAAGTTAAAGCCGCAGGGATGGTTTCCTGCAGGTCTGGGGCAGCCTGCACAGAAATCACGGGCTGGATTGTCAAAAAAATTACAATAAGAACCGTTAGAATGGACAGGGTTGTTTGTTTCGGTTGCATTTGCATTTTCTCCTCGGAAAACAGATTGGGGTGGAATATGTTAATAAAACAACCTTTTCAGCACGCAAAAAAGATTGTTTTCATTAAAAAACCCGCCAAACCTGGCGGGAAGTGAACCCATGCATCAGCCCGATTTTGGACTGTCCGGGCTCTGCTTCCCTTTTCCGCGAAGGACTGATAGAGCCGGATTAAGGCAGGTATTCGGGCTTACTTCTTTTGGAAGATTACCGCTGCGGGACAGCGCCGGTCTCTCACCGGCTTCCCCTTTCGGCACCACGCATCCGGGCGTCTGGTGCACCTTAATCTTTATTTTATTGGTTGAATTGTAGTGTGGTTGGAGTAGATTGTCAATTATTTTGGAGTAATGAGTGGGAAGTCACGGGTCACGTGGAAGGATGTAATCAGTTGATCGGCAATTGGAATCCAGTAATCAGCAACTGTGTTAAAAGTCAAGAGACAAAAGAAAGGTCCCATGTCTTTTGCGAATGAACCATAGCATTTGCGTAGATAAGGAGTTTTCGCATACAAGCGACAATGGCAACTTTCTTAGGTTTTCCGTAACCCAAAAGACGCTCATAAAAAACCTTAATCATAGGGTTATGACGAATACTTGCTAGAGCAGCCATGAACAAAACCTTTCGGACTGAATGACGACCTCCTCGAATTCGACGTTTACCGCGATAAAAACCACTATCCTTGTTGAAGGGAGCAACACCAACCAGGGCAGCTATTTTTTTGTTGTTGAGCGTTCCCAATTCAGGTAAATCGGCTAATAAGATTGCTGCAGTGATTTTGCCAACGCCTGGAATACTACAAATAATTTCTTCATTTCGTTTGAGTTCCGGGCTATTATCGATCAAATCGGCAATCATAGACTCGAGAACAGCTATTTGCTGTTCCAAATATTCGATACTCTGCTTAATCAATGTTTGGATAGTGGGTGAGGCGTTGATTAAGTGGTTTTTCTCATCAATCAATATTAGAGAGACCTGGCTACGGCGCGTCATCAAGTCAGAAAGGCGTTCCTGCAATTCAGTACGCATATGGACAAATGGTGGGTGAATTGCACGGCCGTATCGAACCAGAACATTTGCATCAATTTTATCGGTTTTCGCCAGGATACCGGCAGATCTGGCAAAAAAACGAACCCGACTTGGTGTGACCATAGCCACAGGTAAATTAGCTTCACATAAAGCTGCAATAAGACCTTTTTCATAACCACCAGTAGCTTCGACCACAATCATGACTGGCTGAATATCATTTAGCTTTTCTACAAGTTTAGATATTTCAAACAGATCATTCCCAAAAGTACAATAATCTCCATCTTCCTGGATACAAACATCCAACCGGTTTTTGGAGATATCTACACCAACAATGATGTCCAAATCAGTATTCATATAAGAACCTCGTGGAGTTATAATGATATCGCCCAGACTAGCAAGATTCGGATTCTAGATCCACACAACTGTTCGGGCTTTTAGATTTTCGGATCCGGCGACCTCGCTGATTAACGGCATTGTATGCCTAGTAATGGACGATCTGCCGGATCCCCATATCCTAATATTACAACCATAAATCCTCTTTTTATTTCCTTCTTTAACATACTAGTAATCAGTAATTGATAATTGGCTGGGGATCCTTACTTCGTCGGTTCAGGCGGCGCTGGGATTGTAGACAGAGAACCTAAGGTTTTGAGTCGAGCAACAATTCCGAATAAAACAAAATGGCCCTGCTTACATGAAACTAGGGAACCTTAGGTTCTGGATAACAGCCGATCCTGGATTTACAATCAAGCGTTACTTTTGATTAATTACTTAAATTTTAAGGTAATTTTCTGGTGGGTACGATATTTAGGGGTTCCTTTTTCACTTAAAACCTGAGGTATGGTGGTGATTATTTCTGTTTCATGTTGACTTGAAACTTTGACCATTGGTTGATCCTAAAACCTCAGGTTTATGCAGATAGAAAATTCCCGCGCCTGGGAAGGTGGAAGTATTAAAAAAAGGAGTATACGACTATATTTCCAGGCGGATCGTTTCAAATA
>Ga0209386_1001037_pt1 | contig 12160 bp, 10 predicted proteins | sample NGEPertwo_FD_184510 | JGI IMG/M metagenome (GOLD analysis project Ga0209386, IMG submission 184510) | Arctic peat soil microbial communities from the Barrow Environmental Observatory site, Barrow, Alaska, USA - NGEE Permafrost154B-two... | ecosystem: Environmental > Terrestrial > Soil > Wetlands... | reverse complement strand
ATAAACGAAGAACGGTAGAAAGCCCTCTGATATTTGATGATAAGACCAATAATTATGAAATGGATTTTGAAGATTTAGAGCGCAAGGTTAAAGAACCAAATAATAAACTCCTCATTCTTTGCAATCCTCATAATCCTATGGGTAGAGCTTGGTCGGAGGAGGATCTGAGAAAGCTAGGCGAGCTTTGTTTAAATAACGGAGTCCTTGTGTTCTCAGATGAGATTCATTCTGACCTTATTTTTAAAGGCTATAAGCACACGCCCCTGGGCATGCTGGAAGAAAAAATGAATCAAAATATTATTACAGCTTATGCAGCAAGCAAAAGCTTTAATTTAGCCGGTCTACAAACCTCAGCTATTATTATTGCTAATGACGAAATTCGTAAAAAGTATATCAATCAGCTTGAAATAAATTGTGTGGGTGGTGTTAATTTTTTTGGCACAATCGCCCTGGAGGCGGCCTATAACCATGGAGAGCAATACTTAAATGAGCTCCTTGAATATGTAGAAGCCAATGTAGACTATGCAATAGACTATGCAGAAAAGAATCTGAAAGGGGTCAGGATTTTAAAACCACAGGCCACCTATCTTGTTTGGATAGATTTTAGGGGAACAGGTCTTTCAGCAGATGAAATTGATGCCTTAGTTATAGAAAAAGCAAAGATTGCAGTCGATTTGGGACGCTGGTTTGGCAAAGAAGGAGCTGGCTTCTTAAGATTCAATTTTGCTTGTCATCGCTCCACACTAGAAAAGGCGTTGGGACAGTTAAAGTCCGCTATTGATACGTTATAATCCGTTTCGCTTTACCTCTTTGGCAGTTGATTGTGCACGATACAGGAACACGTCGCAATCTATGAGGCTATTTCACGTCATGACTCCAGGGAGGCCCAAAAGCTCATGCGAAAACATTTAGAAGAGGCAAGGGTCGAGTTTGAAAAGATCTTAATTTCTGAAAAAGAGACAGGCACTTAGTTGATTAAACTAAGCGCCTGTCTCTTTCCAGAGTAGAGTCTGACGTATCACAGGAACAATTAGCTGAAATCATTGGTGTCACGAGACAAACAATAACTTTAATTGTTCTGGGAGGAATGATGTATGAGGACATTTTCGAGTCAGTCGGATGGTGGATCTTAAAGATATCTAATAATTTATTTCACCTCACAAGGAATACTGTGAAGAAAGTACTAGATAAAGAAAAATCTAATAGCTAATGAAGCACGATTGTGATTTTCCAGCAGGATTTGAAAGAAGATTTGACGAATAGTATTGCACAGGTGTAGACTGTCGACAAAGAATCTAAATGTGGATCAATGGATCTAATATGTATTTTGTCATTAAGGGGTGGGATTTTTGGATAGTGTAATTAAAAATATGCCGTTTCATTTACAAGTTTATCAGATATTAAGAGGGTCGATTTTAACCGGAAAATTTCAACCAGGTGAACGCTTACTTGAGTTTAAATTAGCCAAGGAATTAGGGGTTAGTCGTAGCCCCATTCGGGAAGCCCTACGCATGTTAGAGCAAGATGGACTAGTCATCACCATGGAAAATGGGATTGTAGTAAATCCTATGGAAGTGGAAGATATTGAAGAGATTTATCAATGCCGGATTGCAACTGAGCCGTATGCAGGTTTCTTAGCTGCGGTGAAAATTAACGATGGAGAAATTGCGGAATTAGAACAACTCATTAAACAGGCTGAAGAAGCCTATAATCAAAAGGAATCGGAGCAAGTTGTGGATTTAAATACAGAGTTCCATGATCAAATCGTCCGTATCAGTGGTAATCGGCGACTTAGTGAAATCGTCGATAAGATTCGCTCCCTAAGCATGTTGGCAAGGAATACCGAACTTAAAGTGTATTCCCGGCCACGGGATTATCTGGATGAGCACAAGGAAATCGTAAAAGCTCTTAAGGGAAAAGATGCGCACATTGTAGAAAGTGTTATACGTAAGCACATTGAAAATGACTGGAAGTATTATTCCCAGCAGTATAAGGCGGTCTTAAATCACCCTAATAGGACTTCTACAGAAGTCTAGAAAGGAGTGGGGAATCATAAAAAGCGTATTGATAAAAAATGGTTATATCGTGACTGTATCAGACCAATTTCAAGGAGATATTCTCATACTAGGTGGCAAAATTGACGCGATTGGTAGAGATCTACAGGTACAAACCGATGAAACCATCGATGCAACAGGAAAATATATCTTCCCAGGAGGTATTGATGCTCACATCCATATGGAGGTGACCTGTAGCGATGGAAGTATCTCAACTGGTTATGATACAGACTCTATTGCTGCAGCAGTGGGAGGCACCACCACGGTACTAGATTATGTGCTCCAAGAAAATGGCCTTTCTCTTCAGGAGACGGCAAGTCATTGGTCGGAGAAAGCCAAGCAATCAGCCATCGATTATGGATTTCATCTTATTATTACTCAACCCACTGATAAGACATTCAATGAACTGAAGCTTCTTGTGGAGCAGGGGATCACTTCGTTCAAACTATTTATGGCGAATGACATAGCGATGACGGATAAAGACCTCTTCCGGTTTATGAGCGAATTCAAAAAGCTTGGATGCACCGCATGTATCCATGCTGAGAATAAAGAGATTATTGCAACTTTGCAGCAAGTGAACGTTTCTCAGGGAAATATCTCTCCGGCTTATCATGCCAAAAGTCGCCCAGAGCTCACAGAGGTAGAAGCTATTAATAGAGCGATTACTTTAGCCGAACTCACTGGTTGTACAACCCTGATTGCTCATATTAGTACGGCAAAGGGACTGGCACTTGTCCAAGACGCAAAAGCTAGGGGGATTACTGTCTACGGTGAGAGTTGTCCGCATTATTTGCTTCTCGCTGAAGATAAATATGAATTGGAAGGACATGAAAGTGCAAAGTATGTCCTATCTCCCCCCCTTCGGAATCCAGAGAATTTCGAAGGTTTGTGGAACGGGGTATTGAATGGTGCCGTTGATATTATCTCCTCTGATCATAATGGGTTTAACTATTCGACGCACAAACAATTAGGAAAAGAGGATTTTCGGAACATACCCAACGGGGCACCAGGAATCGAACCTCGTTTTGGTTTGATCTATCACTATGGGATGGAAAGAGGGATGAATCTATCACGTTTCGTAGAGTTAGTGTCGACGAATCCCGCGAAGATTTTTGGGCTCTATCCGCAGAAGGGAACTATTGCACCAGGAAGTGATGCCGATCTTGTTATCTTCGATCCAGAAGTAGAACACGTCATCTCAGCGGATAATCAGCATCAGAAATCAGACTACACCCCCTATGAACAGTTTAAGCTTAAAGGAAAAGTAGACACCGTTCTGTTACGTGGAGAGCCTATTGTCGAGAACGGTAAATTCATAGGTGCCCTTGGCGAAGGAAACTATCTTAAGAGAGTTACACAGAAAAATGTTAGGATAGAAGGTTAACTAGACTTCCTGTACAGGGCAATTAGAAGTAGAAAGAGACAAGGGACTAACCATGATGGTTAGTCCCTTCTTTGGGTGCGCCCGGCAAACTCCGCCTCATTGTATTAATCGAGTATACCTTAGGGTGGAGAATTAGGGAATATTCAGGACGATTAATTTGAAAAGTAGGTATCATTGAATACTATATTTCAATTCGTCAAAAAATTTAAAGAATTGCAAATAAAATAAAGGACTATTCAAAAAAATGACGAATACATACAATGTAGACTGTCGACACTCTGCATTACAGAACGATCCAATATCAATAAACCCACATAGATAATGATTTAACCTTTTACAAAAGAAAATATCTGGCATCTCCAGCTTTTAAAACGTTTACAACTGCTTGGTGTTCTGAATCTAATGGTCCCTGACAAGCAAACATAAATCTAATTGATTAGGGGGGGTGATACTATTTAGATACATAAAATCTTTGTAGTATCTCGGAAACTCAATAGCTAAGTGGGGGCAATTTGGAAAAACCAATCAGTAGAAGCCTTTTGACAACTTCACATAGCTAAAATAAGAAAAAAGGAAGGCTTGGATCTCATGAAAAGTCAGTAGCTTTTGAGATGGTCTGGATGCCAATTTCAAGAACAAATCACAAATAAACAAGAAAGAGGGTAGTATCATGTTGAAATTCAATAAAAGAACAATCGCAATTGTTCTGACACTTGCGATGACCGTTGTCACTCTTGTGGGATGCAGCGGCGGATCCACTCCCAGCACTTCTGAAAATTCTGCGAAAGACGGCACGGTAACTCCTAAGGTTGTTTATCGTATTAACAGCACCCAGGCAGTGGACCTGTTCGAACAGCTGGAGAGAAAATTTGCTGACAATGTCACTGAGCAGTCTGGAGGCCGCATTGGCTTTGAGTTTGTCCCCACCGGCTCCATTGGTAGCAGCACAGAGGCACTTACTTCCGTTCAGATGGGCACGTTGGATTTTGTAAATGGTGGCTCTGACGAACTGGGCGCACTCGTCCCCAATTCCGACTGGGCACAGCTACCCTTCTTCATTAACAGTCACGAGCAGGCCGACAAAGAGTATATAAATGGCTTCATCGGTAAATTTGCCGATGAGCAATATGCAAAAAAAGAGCTTGTTTCTGTCGTCCGCGTCGACAACTCCTTCCGGACGCTTGGCATCAAGGACAAGACTGTAAACAATAGCGACGATCTTAAGGGCTTGCGTATTCGCGTGCCCAACCAACCTTTGGCACTGCGTATGTATGAGCTTATGGGCGCTTTGCCCGTAGCAATTGCCGCCCCCGAGGTTATGATGGCTCTTCAGCAGGGCACCGTAGATGGTGCGGACAATGCAGTCCTGCTCTTTGACAAGTTTAAGCTAATTGATTCCTTCAACAGCATCGTTTTACTGAACTACGGCTTCGGCACCGTCAATATCTTCTGCTCTAAAGAGGTTTGGGACACCATGCCTAAGGAAGACCAGGAGATTATGAAGGAAGCCGGCCTCAAGGCCAGAGAATGGTATAATACAGAACTCCTTAAACAGGAAAAGGAACTCATTGAGCGTGTAAAAGCCAAAGGAATGAATGTCATCATCCCCGATGATAAATGGAAGGCCGAGATGTACAAAAACGCTGATACCATCTGGCAGCAAGCCCTTACATCTGGAAAATACGACGAGACATTTATTAAGCAACTGTACGCACTTTATCAGAAAAATGTAGCCACGAAGTAATACAGTTGGCAGAGGATATGGCCTAGTCAAGGCCGCATCCTCTGCCCGCTCCCCATATTTGAACCATCTATTCATTCGAAAGGATGCATGTCCAGAAGGAGGATACTTTGAATAAAAACAATCTATTAAACGTTGCTAAAATGCTGATGAAGCTCAATAAGCTCATCTACACTATTGAGACATATCTCCTTGCTATTATGGTGTACGCACTGGTCGCGGTACTTTTTATCAATGTGCTTTTTCGCTTTGTCTTTTTCATTCCGAGTGCGTGGGCCGATGAGCTGGCCCGATTCACCTTCGTCTGGCTCGTGTTTCTTGGTGCTTCGGCAGCCATGTACAATTGGCAGCACATCGACATTAACCTAATAGACACCATACTCAAGAAGCTGATAAAGGGCAACGAGATATTGTACAATAAGGTGCTGAACGCTGTTAAAAAGTTTGCCGTGATCAGTACCATTGCGTATCTTACCTATTTGTTTGTTGTCTATGGACAGTATCTGCGAAAAGTTATTAAGCTTGGTACACAATCGATGTTTTTGGGGGTGGGAATGGTTGTGCCGATGAGTGCCATCTATGTCTGCACGGCACTCATGCTGTTCCACGCCGTGTGCTATCTCATTATCCCCGAGCATATCCGGAAACAGGAGGGCTAAATCGTGACTACACTGCTAATTTTTCTTGGTCTGTTTTTTGGGCTTTGCCTACTTCTGCGCGTGCCTGCCGTCATTGCTATGGGTATTGGTGCAGCAGCTGCCTTTGCGTATAACGGTTTCCCCACAAGCCAGATGAGTCAGGCGCTTTACAATCAGCTGGACAGCCTGCCCTTTTTGGCCATTCCCATGTTCATCTTTGCAGGTGCCATTATGGAGCAAGGACAAATATCCGATGCCCTTATTAAGTGGATACAATTTTTCATAGGAAGATTCCGTGGTTCCTTAGGTCTTGTCACCATCTTCGCTAGTGCGGCATTCGGTGTTATCACCGGCTCTGCTATGGCTACAATCTCGGCTATCGGGCGTATCGTAGGACCGTCTTTGGAGAAAAACGGTTACTCCAAATCCTATATAGGCGCACTTTTGGCTTCCAGCGGTTTTTTGGGCATAATGATTCCTCCGAGCATTCCAGGCATCATGTTCGCCAGCGCTTCCGGCGAAAAAACCTCCGAAGTCTGGATTTCGACCATTGGCGCGGGTCTGCTATTTGTTGTTTTATTTAGTATTGTTAACTACTTCAAGGTCGGCCGCTTTGAAACAAAGAAAGAGGTACAGAGGCTGACTCCCTCAAAATATGTCCGTACTGCGCTAGTCACCACATGGAGCACCCTTCCCGCCATTATCATGCCTATCATCATTTTTGGTGGCATTTATTCCGGTGTTTTTACTCCCACTGAGGCGGGTGCCGTCTCCTGCGTGTATGGCCTTGCTTATATTATCCTTAGGATTATTATTCGCAGATCGAATACAACCGCCAAGGTCTTGATGCAGTCTGCAATTGCTGCAGCTCTCTCCACTGGCACTGTAGTCATCTTGGCGTCATTTGCAAACGCCGCAGGCCGCGTTATCACACTTGCAGGCGTTTCCACCGCGATGACCCAGTTTATTACCACTAACATTGATAACCCATACATCTATTTGCTATTGGTTAACATCATTTATCTGTTTGTGGGAACCTTCCTGGAGGTCAACTGCGCAATTCTTATTCTGGTTCCGCTGTTGCTACCCCCTGCAAGGGCACTGGGCATAGACCCTATTCATTTTGGGGCAATTACGCTTGTGAACCTAAGTGTAGGCAACCTCACCCCGCCCTTCGCACAGGGAATCTTTATGGCTTCCAAGGTAGTTGGCGTGTCTTTTGTAGAAATTGTTAGTGAAATATGGCCATTTCTCATTGTCGCTCTTCTCATTATCGCGGTCGTGACGTATTTCCCACTGCTGTCGCTTTTCCTGGTTCGTTAAGTGTAACACACCCTAAAAATAGGAAATGTGTGTATAGTTTTGTAGTAGTAGAAAGAGAGTGAAATGTAATGCGAATTTTAGTTATTAATCCGAACATTTCAGAGAACCTCACAGATCTTATTGAACTTGAGTCACGACGTGTAGCTTCCCCGGGAACAGAATTGACGTTTGCTACGGCAGATTTTGGAGTAGCGTATATTGAAACTCGAATGGAAGCCCTTATGGGTGGGTATGCTGCGGCCTGTATTGCTGCTGAACGCCATGGCGAATATGATGGAGTGGTCATTGCCGCTTTTGGCGATCCTGGACTTTTGGGTATCAAGGAGATGCTCTCAGTTCCTGTTGTGGGAATGACGGAAGCCGCCTTGGCGTCCGCGTGTCTCTTGGGACAACGATTTTCAATTATTGCCATTTCATCACGAATCACCGCATGGTATCAGGAATGCGTGGAACGTAGCCATCTGTCGACACGTCTTGCTAGCATCCGGTGTTTGAATGATCCGTTGCGTGATATAAGCGCTGTACAGGAAGATCATACTGAACGCTTAAAAGAGCTTGCAATACAGGCGGTGGAGCAGGATGGAGCTGACGTTATCATTCTGGCAGGAGCTCCTCTTGCCGGGCTTGCCCGTAGCCTTCAAGGCGAATTGCCGGTGCCAGTAGTGGACGGCGTGTCTAGTGCAGTGCGTCATTGTGAGTCGCTTGTGGCTCTGAATTCTGGCATTGCTGTATCAGGCAGCTTTGCTCAACCACCCATCAAACCGAACAAGGGATTGCCGCCAGCTCTGGCCGCTGTTTTGAACCGCACACGCTGATAAGGTAAGTTTCAATTAATGAATGGATTACATCACATCTACTGGTATTTATAAACTATCATTAAAAACGGAGGTAATTAGTCATGAATAAAACTATGTTTGACCCAACAGAACAGAAGAAAATTGGAATGCTAACACCCTCTTCAAACACTGCACTTGAACCAATTTGTTCAAGAATGGTTTCAGGTCTTGAGAATCAAGTCACAATGCACTATTCCCGTCTTGAGGTAACAAAAATTTCCTTGGAACAGCATGCCTTATCACAATTCGACCTCGACCCATTTCTTCGTGCAGCAGAATTTCTGGCAAATGCAGATGTCGATGCAATAGCTTGGAATGGCACATCCGGTGGTTGGGTTGGCTTCGAGTTCGATAGAATGTTATGTGAGAAAATCACTGAAGTAACGGGTATTCCTGCTACCACCTCGATGCTAGCCATGCTGGATGCTTTCGAAGAAAACGGAGTTAAGACGCTTCATACGGTTACTCCTTATATCCCTACAATTGATGAGTTGATTATTAAGCAATTTGAAGAAAAGTGTGGTTACAAGGTAGTCAACTCCCGTGGCTTAAACCAAACTATCAATCGTTCCTTTAGCTTAGTAACCCCAGAGCAAATTGATCAAATGTGTAGAGAAGTAAGCGTAGATCCTGCTGATGGAACCAGCATTATTTGCACTAACTTAAGATCCACTTGGCAAATCGAACAGCTGGAAAGAGATTATGGCATCACAGTTTATGATAGTACGGCAGTAACCGTATGGAAAACTCTAAAAATGGTAGGAATTGATCCTAGCGTCGTTAAGGGCTGGGGAAGATTGTTCGAGGCAAAATAATAGAATAAGAGGTGCTTAATGTATGAAACGGACTAATGTGCGCTATTTGATTTTGGGAATGGCAATGCTCATGTACTTTATTACGTTTATGGATCGTGTAAATATTTCTGTTGCGGCGCCTTATATTTCTGCAGAATATGGATTGAGCAAAATCCAGATGGGCGCGATCTTTAGTGCATTCACTTTGAGTTACGCAATATTTCAAATGCCAGGTGGATGGTTAGGGGATCGTTTCGGAGCTAGGCTCATCTTACCGATCTTTGTTGTCTGGTGGTCTGCATAGACAGCATTTACAACGTTGGGTCGAGGTTATACGTCATTGTTGTTGTTGCGTTTTGGATTTGGTATCGGAGAAGCAGGGGCTTTCCCTGTTGCTCAGTCCGCACTTTCTAGATGGTTACGTCCTGAAGAGCGTGGCTTATCACAAGGTCTTCTGCAAAGTGCTACCCGTATTGGTTCGGCCTTTACCCCTCCTCTTGTAGCCTTAATTATCGGTTGGGGCGGCTGGCGTATGGCCTTTATCGCCTGTGCCGGTTTGGGCATTGTTTGGGCTATCGGTTGGTGGATTATTTACCGTGATCGACCAGAAGATCATCCTTTTACAAATAGAGCAGAAATCGACTATATCTTGGATGGTAAAAAGGAATCGATTGTTACACCTAAAACCCCATGGCGCAGAATCCTAACTAGCCCAAGTATCTGGGCATTGTGCTTTAGTTATATGGCCTTCATTTATGTCACTTATATTTACTTCAACTGGTTCCCTACTTATCTTAAAGACGCACGAGATTTTCCCTTGTTGAAAATGGGCTTATACGCATCGCTTCCATTTCTTGCCGGAGCTATCGCGAATACTCTCGGTGGCATAATCTCTGATAAACTGATGAAGAAAACAAACGGGAGCAAATGGGCTCGTCGGATTATTCCGCTAGTAGGTTCCATTACCCTCGCTTTCTTTATGGTTCCTGGAGCGCTTGTAGAGAATAATGTCTTGTCTGTCATTCTTTTATCGTTAGCCTTAGCTTCTTCGGAGTTTGGTATTGGAGTATACTGGGCTTCTGCCTTAGATATTTCTGGTCCTCATGCGGGAACCGTTTCCGGACTTATGAATACCTTTGGGAATCTTGGTGGTTTTGTTTCTCCTTTAGTTTTCGGATATATAGTCCAAACTACGGGTAATTGGGCAACACCGTTTCTTGTCGCATCGGTAATTTCGGTTGTAGGTGCATTATTATGGCTTTTCATTGACCCAACTAAAAAGATATACGACGAGGTTCAGGGCTAAAAGTATTTGGAAAATCAAGACAAGTTTGGGGTAGGTGTTACCCGGAGCAGCTCTTGTGACACCTACTCCTTGTTTAAGGAGACAGATAATGCAACGATATATTCGTTTTAACATTAATAATAAGACTCGTTATGGATTGATTAAAGGAGACAAAGTTAGCGAACTCATGGGTGAAGCGTTTCCGGATTTTAAAGTTTCGGGAATAGAGTACGACCTTTCCTCTGTAAAGCTATTAGCCCCATGTACTCCGACAAAGGCGGTTTGTGTTGGCCTTAATTACAAAGATACAATTCTCGAACCCGGAGCCAAGTGGCCGGTGGAACCCCTTCTATTTATTAAACCTTCAACAAGCTTAATAGGGTCAGGTGAAAGTATCATCCAATGGCCTATGACGAAAACTTTGGCCTTCGAAGCAGAGTTAGCAATTGTTATTGGTAAAGAAGCACATCTTGTGTCTGAGGATGAAGCACATAAGTATATCTGGGGATATACAATTGCTAATGATGTAACAGCAAAGGACCTACAGAAAACCGATGGTCTATGGGCTCGCTCAAAGTCATTTGATACGTTTCTTCCTTTAGGGCCCTGGATAACCAGCGGAATTGATGCCCATAATCTGACGATTACTTCCTTTGTAAATGGCCAACAAAAACAAAAGGGAAATACCGCCGATTTAATTTTTGGAATAGAATACCTTGTAAGCTTCATATCTCACATTACGACTTTGCTACCTGGAGATGTTATTCTAACCGGTACCCCAGGAGGCTATGGCCCATCTTTAGAACTAGATGATAAGGTTGAAATAGAGATATCGCAGATCGGCAAGCTAACGAATCATTGTAAAAGAGGTTCTGAAAGCTGGAATCTCAATAACAGATCTCTTCAACCTGATTAGTTGCTCCCGTCGTGGTGGATGGGTAAAGTGAAACAAGGTGCTTAGCGTGTTGACGCGGAGCACCTTGTTTCACTTTACCCATCCACTTGCCCAGAGAACCCATAATGTTCTTATGTAGGAGGGTTAATGGGAAAAAAATGGTTGACAGGCCAGACGGATGTTCGTAGAATGATAAAGGATGCATAACCTTACACATAAATGTATGAATTTCCAGAAATCGAGGGGTGTTCTATGAAAATAGTTTCAGGACATGGTAAATATATTCGTGGACAAGGGTTGCTCGGTCAAATCGAAGAATATGTTGGTGCTTTTGGCAAAAAGGCCTGCCTTGTTGGTGGGAAAACATCACTAAGCCTTGTATCAGATTCGATAATTAAAACCCTTTCACAACATGGTATTGATGTGCATGCTCCCATTTGGTATGGGGGAGAATGTAGTGAGAGTAATATACTTAACCTGAAAAATCAAATCGAGAAGTTTAATCCCGATGTTCTTTTGGTCGTGGGTGGCGGAAAAGCTATTGATACTGTTAAAGCGTTAGGATATCTCCTGAACCTACCGGTGATAGCCATTCCTACGATTGCCTCGACCTGTGCTGCAGCAACTTGTATCTCAATTCTTTACGATGATAATGGAGAGTATCTTGAGATCAGTCGTAAATCCAAAAACCCAGACCTGATCTTGGTCGACACTCAAATTATTCTCGAAGCCCCCGTGCGGTATTTGACCTCTGGGATCGGTGATACAATAGCGAAATGGTTTGAATCCAAGGCTGCAAACCAGAAAGCTGAGCCGAATGCTTTTAACTGCGGTGCCGTTGCGTTAGCACGATTTGTTTATGAACTCCTATTAAAGGAGGGCAAAAGCGCTCAGGAATCGATACATAAGGGTACCATTACAAGGGAACTCGAAGACGTTATTGATGCAATTATCGTAGTAAGCGGTAGTATCAGTAACTACGGTGGAGATGATTGCCGGACTGCCGCCGCTCATGCTGTCTATTCAGGACTTACCATTTTTCCGGAAGTTCATGAGGTATACCACGGAGAAATTGTGGCGTTCGGAATATTAACCCAATTGGCTATCGAGGGTCGTTCAGATGAAGAAATCCTTGAAGTGATTAATTACTATAAACAGGTCGATTTACCCAGTACCTTAGGTGAGATGGGGATTAATGCTTCTCTTATTA